>Ga0137418_10003080_pt1 | contig 15316 bp, 12 predicted proteins | sample CZODoug3_1_2_16f_FD_122242 | JGI IMG/M metagenome (GOLD analysis project Ga0137418, IMG submission 122242) | Vadose zone soil fungal communities from Angelo Coast Range Reserve, California, USA - CZODoug3_1_2_16fungal (Hybrid Assembly) | ecosystem: Environmental > Terrestrial > Soil > Vadose... | reverse complement strand
AAGCCAAAGAGGCTCCCTTGCCTCGTCCTCGATTCCTCGAAAGAAGGCTTCCGGCTGCGCGGAAGTTTCGACCTTAGGCGTGGCCAAGTGGTCGAACTTATCCTCGATGAAGACATGCCCAGCCCCGAGCGCTGCAGCGTAGTCTGGGTCGCCAAAGCTGGGTCAAAGCAGGAAGGAGAAGTCGGACTGGAAGCCGTTTAGTCGATCAGCAGATTGCCCTGCACCGCCATTCTTGGCAAGTGGTGTCCAGTCCGGCTGACGCCGGTTTCGCCCGGTCGGCACAGCGCCCTAACCGCAGAGGTGCCTTCACTTTTCCGGCAGCCGACCGGCGCGGGTAGAATGGCGGCACGAGGTGCGCCGATGGAAGAAAAAGAAATAGAGAGCACAGACCTGGAGCGCTCGTGTCAGGGCATCTCACCTGGCTATGCGGCCTGCACGTACCCGGCGACCATACACTGCATGACGTGTGGGAGGTGGTTCTGTGATGCCCACGCCGATGATGAGCAGTGGCATCCGTGCATACTGTCGCCTGGCGATGAGGGCGGCGAGGCATAAGGCCGGTGGAGCCCCGCCAACTCTGGCCCCACTCTGTGGCCTAGCGAAGGGCCATCTTCTGAGCCATAAGCAGAATAATCTTGCGATCTTTTTCGCTGGCTTTGCCCAAAAATCGGCGAAGGTTGCTCAGAAATCGCGCATCCTTGCCAGAGCTACCCCAAGCAATTCCGTCAGACTTCCGCTTGGACAGGATGGGCGGTTCGGGCAGCTCGTCATCGTCATAGAAAAGCCGATACATCGGAACTTCTAAAGCCCGTGCCCATTTCTCCAGGGTCTCGATATTTGGAATACTATGATTATTTTCGACGCGGGAAATGTAAGCCCGAAACAAGCCCGTCCGCTTTTCAATGTGACCCTGGGAGAGTTGCTTTTCTTCGCGGAGTGCGCGAAGGCGGTCGCCTATAATCATCCGGGGATTATTCCATTGAGATATATGGAAGGCAAGAAGCATGAGGTATCGGTGCAGGTTGAAGCGTATACCGATGCCCCACCTTTAATTCCTTGTCGCCCGCAAAAACTGCATCATTTCTGATTCTTTGTCCAACTGGCGGAAAAACGCTAGGCACTGCTCGCACTTTCCTTCGTTTAGGTGCTCCACGAATCTGGCGGCGTTCACTCTGCGGAATTTCCGACAAGGTTCCAGGTTTGGCGAAGTTCGCAGAACTGCCAGCACTTCTGGGGACAAACCGTCATGCCGTTTCTTACGAGTCATTCCAGTGATTCTACACCAGTCCCGCTGGTGGTACACTTCCCCAATGAGCCAGGAAAAAGAGTCTCCTAAGCTCACCATGGACCAAATCGAGATGCTTGCAAACTTCAGCCACGCATCTGAGGAGTATCCCGACTTGAGCTTCGAAGAGGTAGCGCGAAAAGTTGCTAGGCCCAAAGCCTTTCAAGGCCACAACGAAGGGGAAGCGGTTTAAGAAAATATGCAGAGAGGTGTTTGACAGAGAAAGGGAATAGGCGGTTTTCTAGGAGCTTGTCGGAAAGAAGTTCGCACCGAAGTCCAAGGTTTCGGTTTTATCGGCAAACATAGTGAGTTTGTTGGAGTAATTGCTTGGTGAGCCACATTCGGCCTCTGACAGTTTTACTGCGCTGTTGGGGAGTGCAAGGGAGACCGCAGGTGGGGCACTGTTAAGTGCTCAAAGGCTGTATTTTCCAACCTGACCGGAAGAGCTTCAACAGATTGTGCGTGGCACAAATCAGTCTCCACTCGCTGCGCACATTTCCTAAGCCGCGGAAGCTGAAGCGGCGAAATCCTCGCCCCTCTTTGATGTATCCAAAAACAGGTTCGACGATTTGTTTTCGCATCCTGTAGACCGCCTTACCGCCTTCCGTCTTCAGCTTGTCTCGCATCTGCTGTAAGACCGAACTTCCTTCCGGCAGTCCATCCACAGAAACGTCCTTGCTCTCGCCGTGCTGCTGTCGGTCCGTGGCGACATACAGGTCGATGCCTTGCAAGCTTTCCTCGGTGACGTTGGCCGCGCTCCAGTAACCCGTGTCGGCGCTGGCCACTTGTGGTTTGCCATTCACGTTGTCGATCACCTGTTGCAGCATCGGCACCAACTGCTGTTTGTCGTTGGTTTGTTGCGTGATCTCTGCTGCGACGATGATTTGTGCCGTGCTATCCACCGCCGCCTGAGCATTGTAGGCCTGCACGAAACTCCCTTTGTGCGCTCCATCCGGCATAATCCGACTTTCCGGATCGGTGAAATTCCGCTGCGATGAAGATTCCGGTTTGGTCTGCTCGGGGTTAGGAACCTGAGGAGCCCGCCCGCGCGACTTTTGCCCCGTCTGCTTCTCTTTCTCCTGCCGCGCGGCGATCTTGGCTTCCGCCTCCGCTTTCTGCTCCTCCGCTTTTTGCTTGGCTTCGGCCTCTAAAGCCTCCTTCGCTTCCCGGATCTTTTTCAGCCGACTCTCCCGTCGCGCCAATTCTGCTGGCAATTCATCGCCTCGCTGGCCCTTCCCGTATTGCCGATCTTCGGCCTCGTCCACTTCCTCGGCATGGCGCAGCAGGGCTTCCACTTCGGCCTGCAGTTTCTGCTCCGCTTCCCCCATCCGCCCGTAGCTCATGGCTTTGTGTTTGCTCGCATTCGCCTGCATCTTTGTGCCATCGATGGCGACGTGCCCCAGTTTCACTAATCCGGCCTTCTGGCACAATTGCAAGGCCTGCACAAACAGTTCACCCAACTTGGCCAGATGTTGTTTCCGAAAATTCGCAATGGTGTCGTGATCCGGATGCTGGTCCGCCGCCAGATAGCGGAACGCCACATCCTCATAAGTCTTCCGCTCGATGGCTCGCGAACTAGCCACGCCCACGCAATAACCGTACAGCAGCAAGCGCGTCAACAGCAGCGGATGGTAGCCCGCTTGCCCCCGGCCATCCGGACGATCGTAGGCAGAATAGATGGCCGACAGATCCAGCTGTTCCGTTACGTCCGCGATGAACCTCGCCAAGTGCCCTTCGGGAAGCCATTGTTGCAAGGAGGGAGCTAGGAGAAGCGGTTGATCCAGCGTGCAGGCTCGGAATTGGAAGCTCATGCACGCATACTAGCGAAGCAACGAAAGAAAGGAAATAGTTCAGCGCAAAAAAATCTCGCTATCTGACCAAAATCAGGAAATTTCTCTCCGACAGGCTCCTAGTGTAGACCAATCCAAGTTGTAGGGTTCCGTTCTGGGTATTACGGCCTGTTCAGACAACTGCCGTCCTCTCTGTCCGAGATTCCGACTACTACGGTATGCGCGTCACCTGTCCGAGATGCAGTTAGTCGGCGGTTCCACATTTTCATAGAGAAACGAGTATTCGGTGCGCTGCCGAATCGTCTTCGAGGACAGACTTTCAGACTCGCCTGTTGTTGAAAGGGTCTGGCGTTGCCACAGTGAGCGCGCCGGAAAGTTTCTATCCGTTGCGGCGAGTCACTTTGAGATGGTCGTGACGAGATACGGAGGCAAAACATTTCTCACGTTACGCGGACCAGAGACGAAGGCAACCACTTTCCACTGTCCCGCGGAGGGTGAATGGCTCGGCATACGCTTCAAACTGGGCACCTTCATGCCACAGCTACTGCCTGGAAGTCTCCGCGACCACAGAGACGTGACCTTGCCCGATGCGACGAGTCGCTCTTTCTGGCTGAATGGTTCCGCGTGGCAATATCCTGACTTTGAGAATGCGGAAGCGTTTGTCAAGCGGCTTGCGAAGGCTGGTGTCATTTCGCGCGATTCGACTGTAGATGCCGCATTACAAGGTCAACCGCGGACACTGTCCTTGCGATCCACACAGCGGCACTTTCTGCGGGCCACGGGTATGACCTGGTCCACTTTTCGTCAAATCGAACGGGCTCGATATGCAACGAATCTGCTGAAGGTGGGCGTGTCCATCGTCGATGCCGTCCACTTAGCTGGCTATTTCGATCAAGCGCACCTTACCCGAGCACTCAAGCACCTCATCGGACAGACACCCGCAAAAATCATCCAGGAGGAGAGGCAGTTGTCGTTTTTATACAAGACAGAGACCCCCTCGATGAATTTATAGTGCTCCTTAGGCAGAGCAATCCGCAGCACCATGAATCCGATCGCTTCCCGCACGCCGGCAGCGACATAGTCACGTGCAAATGGAACGAGGTTCCGTGGACGCAGAGACTCCGGGAACTCAGTTCTTTGTTGCTCTCAATTGAAAAACATACGGAGGAAAGATTGATGCAATCGGCAACTCAAACGGCTTCAGCCTCGAAGAAAAAGCGGTGGGCCGGACGCATCATTTGCGCCCTGGTGATACTATTCCTGCTTTTTGACAGCGGCTTGAAAGTGATGAAGCTCGCTCCAGCTGTCGAGGCAACCGCCCGGCTTGGATATCCCACAAAACTGGTTTTCGCCATTGGGATCGCCGAACTGATCTGTGTGGTCCTCTTTGTGATTCCGCGTGCCTCGATTCTCGGTGCGATCCTGCTGACGGGCTATTTGGGCGGCGCAACCGCCACCCAGGTGCGCCTCGAGGATCCATGGTTCTTTTTTCCCGTTGTTATCGGCGTGCTCGTTTGGGGAGGGCTTGTCCTGCGCGAAGAGCGGCTGCGTGCACTCATTCCGTTCCGAAGTACCGCAACCGGCGCGGTTACTGAGTAGATTGATTCATCAAACTTCGACATACCAATCCACTGCGAGGAGAGAAAATGAAGAAAGCAGACTCAAGAGTTGGCTTGGATCCCTCGCAACTCATCACCAACCAAATCGCAAAACTGGGCGACTGGCGCGGCAAAATCCTTTCCCGGCTGCGCAAAGTGATCCTCGAGGCCGATCCCCATCTCACCGAAGAATGGAAGTGGAATACCGCAGTGTGGACGCGCAACGCGCTTGTTTGCAGCGCTGGCGCCTTCAAGGATCATGTGAAGATCAACTTCTTTCACGGTGCCTCTCTGAAAGATCCGAAGCGTCTGTTTAACGCCGGCCTCGATGCTAAGAAAACTCGAGCTATCGACTTCGGTGAAGACGACAACATTGATGCGTCGACCTTGAGGGACTTGATTCGCGCCGCCGTCGCCCACAATTTGTCCGCCGAGAAAAAGGGATGACCAGCAAATAGAGAACTGTAGCGTGTGCGCTCGCTGATGCGCTGAACGAGGCGACTTAATGAGTGGCGAGCAGACCGTTGAGACTACTCATCATGGCCGGCTATGCACGCGCCCGCTCCCTAGATTGACTCTGGTTTCCAGTATGAACAGCATGTTGGCAAGGAATTCGACACCGGACCTGCCCATCTAAGGGGTCTCGCGGAAAAGTAAGTGGCGGAGGCAACCGCGTCACGCGCACAGCGTCTAGGCAGCATCACGATTCGAGCCACGACGCGATAACTTCCGGGTACCCCGTGACCCATCCGGCACAATCGATTGGGGCTTAATACGATCGGTAAACCCCTGGCGACTACCCGCGGGTAATCGGACCAGGTAGTCCGCCGACCTCTACGCAAACTCGAGCAACCGATCCGCTGGCAGAAGGTCCCGCAGCGCTTCCGCACCAGACCGAAGTTCACGACCACAGTGAGTCCAGGTCGGACCTCGCCGACGACCTTGGCAAGATAATCGTCGCCTTCGTACGGCGCGAGTTGGAACAAATGCCAGATGAGCTACTCGAATCGGAGTGCAGTGATGGCATCTGTGTCGGCAGCCCGTTCCTGCTTCATTCAGTGAATTTGATGGCCTACTCAAGTCTATAACCGAGTTCCTGCGCAAGGGCAAAGCGGTAGGAGTTCACTGCCGGGCGGGAATCGGACGTTCCTCGATGATAGTCGCTTCTGCACTAATTCAGAATGGGCTTTCAGTAGATTCCGCTTTCCGTTCGATTCAAGAATCGAGGGGCTGTTCAGTGCCGGGGGTGGAACGCTATTCGTCTCGCTCTGGCCTTTCAGAAGAGTAGAAATCACTGTTACTACTTCTTCGCGGTCTCCGGCTCGGCGTCAGTGCGATTTTGTTCGCTTGTAGGCGTCATTTTCTGCATTTGTCACAGTTCTTGTCCCCGGTGTGCTCAAAGGCTTCGCCTGAAACGCTGCCTAACCATCACAAAATTGGGATGATCCCTGCTAGTCTCAACGGGAGAGCATTTCCATGTGGTTCCGAAAGGTCATGGCGTGAATCTGTTTCCTGTAATAGAATGAAAATAACGGCGTTACGCGGTTCCCCGGTAGCTCAACGGTAGAGCATTCGGCTGTTAACAGAGAACTTCAAATCCAATAACTCGCTTCTCTGGCGTCAGTTAACAGCTTCGGGACTATCCCCAAACATCCATTTCTTGTCCCCACAATGTCCCCAGCGATTCCCTACTTTGATGCCTCCACGTGATGCCATACTTCGCGCAGCATCTATCCACGTATCTATGTGGATCGTTTCGCCAATCCTCCCGGTTATCTGGTCAGATTAGGAGAATCGTTTCTCTGAAAGACTGAACCCCGAAGAAGACGAATTATTTGGGCATGCTTGCCATTTCGTACAACCTCGTTCTAGATAGCTTCCGAATCGCGCTTGAGACTGCCGGCGATTCCACCAAAGCGAGTGTCTTTAGAAAAACTGGATTATTGGTTTTTCCCTAATGCTGAAGCGACGGCAGATGGGGTTGCGGTGAGTTTCTTGTAGTCGGCTTTGGCTTGACGGAGTATCGGGATGTCCCGGTCGGCGTCTTTCCACGTCGCGAAGAATTCTTCATAGGCCTTGCCGCTCTTCTCGCGGTCGCCTTGCATGGCATAGGCCCGCGCGAGCCCGAGTTGCGCCAGCGGAGCGTAGACTGGCCACCAACCCCATCCGCGATGACCCAGGAGCTTCTGAAAGTCGCCGGCGGCCTTAGCGGGCTCTCCTGCAGCCAGGTATGCTTGCGCGCGGCGATAAAAAACGTCTAGTGACCATTCGTGCTGCTGGGCTTGGGTGAGCAAATCCCTCGCCCTAACGGGGTTTCCACGCTCACGCTCGATGATCGAACGAATCAGCGGCAGAAGCGCGTTCTGTTCAACGGTATCCTCAGGGCCCATTCTATCCAGTCTGGCTGCCAGCGCTTCCGCTTTGGTCAGGTCGCCGGCATCCCCCAATGCTTCAGCGCAACGCCAGAGCTCCGAAGTACTGTCCTTGCCTAGCTCTCCAGCGTGTTGGCAGAGCATGCGGCTCAAGCGATAATTCCCTAAGAGGGACTCAAGTTGGGCACGCAAGGAAAGCTCGTTGGCAGCGTCTTCCATCTGCTTTGTGCGGTACTCCAGGTTGATAAGGGTTTCGCTGAGCGAACGGAATTTGCTCAGATCTCCACGAAGGAATGCGAACTGCATCTGTAATTCGAGCCAGTGCATATCATCGGATGGCGTTTCGCGGGCGAGCTCCTCCATCGTCGCGGAATCGTTCTCGAAATAGGCGATTCGGTAGAGCACATCTCTCTGATATGGATGCAGGGAGCCGATCTTCTGCCAGCGGCCCAGTAATTTTTTGGCTTCGTCAAGGCGGTCCATTGACATGAGTGTTTGGCTGGCATTGGAGTAGTACTGAGCAGAGGGCGCTGGGGAGCGGTCGATTGCCCGATTGAACTCTTGCAAGGCCTCTTCCAATCTGCCAAGCGTTCCGTAAACGATCCCCAATCGGTTCGCGGCAAATGCGCTGCGGGGATACGTTTGTTGGTACAACAGAAGCACAGCGACTTCCTTCTCGAAGTTGCCCGAGATATAGTTGTGATAGAGAGCAGTGGTTTGAAAATTCTCTTCTTGCGTGAGTCTGGCATCTTTTAATTCGTAGGCTCGGACAAAATTCCTTGTCGCGGCTTCATTCTGACTCATGCTGTAATAGGCAGTGCCTAGCACTGCGTAAGCAGAACAGAACTGCGGATCCAGTTCGACTGCCCTTTCAAAAAAGGGAACGGCCTCTTGTTGCCTCCCAGCACGAAACAGGTTCTGACCTGCGCTGTAGGCTTGTAACGCCTCGAGCGAGCTTGTGGTCGCAAGATCGAGAGGAGCATCGTACTTTTCGAGTGAATTGAGACTTTCGCCCAATTGCCTGCGCAACTGCGAGCCTGCCTTGCCGAGTGCGGCAATGACCCCATCCTTGTTCCTGGCTTCTTCTTGGCGTCGTGCGACGGACTTTTGGGTGCGCGCGTCGATTGCTTCCAGCGTAATGAGATACTTACTCCCGACGGCAGCAATCTCCGGCACGACAACGACCTTAAGTCCCCGGCGTTTGCAGATTTCGACGCCCAGGTCCTGGGGCACTCGCTCGTTGGGATCATGGCGCATCATGCGCATCGTCGCGGCCACGTCCGCTTCCGGGAGCAGACTCAAAAAGGGAGACTCGGTGAGTTTGACTTCGAGGGCTTTGTCTAGCGAGTTGTCGAAGATGGGATCGCCGGTCTTGTTGACGAAGCTGGCGAGCAGGATGGTGTCGGTCCCGCTCAACACGGGGCGAGCAGAGAAGGCGCGCCACGTCGCGAGACAGGCAACAATCAGGACGGCTACGACACTACCAACAATAAGCAAGCGGGCCCTGCTCCACACTTTCGACGTTTGCCGCAATGGGACAACTGCAAGCTTTTCATGGACCGCGACCGATGGCGGTAAGTCGCCGTTTTCCACCTGAGCGATGAAGCGATACCCACGGCGGGGCAGCGTCTCGATGTAGCGGGGTTCCCCAACTGAATCACTCAGCGCGTCACGAAGCTTCTTGATGGCGCTGTTCAGACCAGTATCGAAGTCAACAAAAGTGTCCGCGGGCCAGAGTTTCTCACGGAGTTCCTCGCGTGTTACCACGTCACCTGGATGCTCCAGCAAGAGCGCAAGCACCTGGAAGGGTTGGTCCTGAAGCTTGAGGCGGAGGCCATGCTTGTACAACTCACCCGAACGCAAGTCCACCTCGAAAGCGCCGAAGCGCGTCCTACGGGTTCGGGCAGTGGCTTCCATGGCAGGCTTCCGAGCGTGCCGGTAGTCTATCACTAATTGCTTGGTGAGGAAGAATATGTGGCGAAGGTCCCTGCAACTCCCCTGAATTCAAAGAGCTGCACGATCAGAACCAAGACACGTATAGACCATGCCCACACCATTGTGCCACACGCCACTCTGCGCCAATGTCGGCGCACTCGGGCGAGTCGACGACCGAAGAAATGAGCGATCGTTGCCCCCTGTAGCGAGGAGGAGCTCATGTCCAAGAATCGAAATCGTTTGGGAGTCGTGCACAAGTTTGGTACATCAACCCGGTCTGACCGAGGCCTTTTGTCGCTTTGCCGACGACGTGGCGGGGCGATTATTCGGAGCGCAAAGCTGATGCTGATTGCGGCGTTGGTCGCTACTAGTCCGCTACCGATGTCGGCAGCCACGCCAGACCCGGTGCTGGAGTGGATCGGCGTAATGAACACTACGGTCCTTGCGGCCGGGACCGCTCCGAACGTAACCAGCCGCGTGGTCGCATTGGTATCGGCCTCGGTATTCGACGCTGTCAACGGCATCGACCCGCGCTTCCCCCCGTTGCAAGTGAGGCCGGACGCGCCGCATAGCGCATCGCAGCGCGCAGCGGCGATTCAGGCGGCCTCCGCGATTCTCTTGAACCTATATCCGGGGCAGAGCGGCATGCTCACTACTCGGCGGAATGCGTCGCTCGCGGCGCTCGCGGCGACCGAAAAGGCTGAAGCCATCGCGGCGGGTGCCGCATGGGGCCAAACAGTTGCCGATGCCATCTGGGCCTCGCGGCTGACCGACGGGTTCGCGCCCGCGCCGCCGCCGTTCCTCGGCGTGCTTGGCATTGTCGGAACACAGGCTGCCGTGGGCGTCTGGCGCCCCACGCCGCCCGCTAACGCTTCAGGCGCAACGCCGCAGATTGCCACCATGACGCCGTGGGTACTCAAGCGACCATCGCAGTTCCGCTTGCCGCCGCCCCTAGCCGTCGACAGCCCGGAGTACGCTGCGGATCTCAACGAAGTCAAGGTTATGGGCACCCTCTCTAGCTCGATGCGCACTCCGGATCAATCGGACCTCGCGCTATTTTGGGCAGGCAACACGCCTCTTTTCTGGAATCGTATTGCCGCGCAGATTTCGACAGCACGCGGACTGACTCTGACCGAGAACGCACACTTATTTGCGTTACTAAATCTCTCTCTTTCCGACTCGCTGATCGCATGCTGGGATAGCAAGTACCGCTACGTTTTCTGGCGGCCGATCACGGCAATCCGGGCGGGTCTGACGCCTGCGGATGCCGACCCTCTGTGGCAGCCATGGCTCGATTCTACGACCGGAACTCCAGCGCATCCCGAGTATCCCTCGGCCCATTCCTCGATGAGTGGAGCAGCGGCATTCATTCTTGCCAACGCGTTTGGAGAGAACACAGCGTTCACCCTCACTTCGGAGGTGACTTCGGGCACTCGTGCTTTTTCGAGTTTCCCGCAGGCGACCACGGAGATTGTCGATGCGCGCGTCTTTGGCGGCATTCACTTCCGGACTTCCTGCATGCGCGCAAACACCTTGGGTCGAGCCGTCGCGGATTACGTGTCCAAGCACGCGATGCGTGCGCGAGGCGACGACCGCAAGGACGAGGAAGATTAGGCCAGAGACTCGCTTATTCGTCGGGCACGGCCGTTCTTCTATTCGTGACGGACGGCGATCTCGATGCTCTGAGCCAAGTGGCACCGCAGACCATGACTAGACGGCGCGCCACAACCACTTTCCGTCAACGTCGGAGGACTTGGACAACGATGGAAAAAATAGCCGAGGAGCGAGCCATGCAGCGATTGAGACAAGACACGATGCTTGCGACTGTTGTACTTACGTCCCTAGCGGTCGCTTTGATTGGGTGCGGAGGCGGGAGCGAGGCAAGCTCGCCACCTCTGCCCAGCTCGGCTGCGGCGTTGGTCTCGTTGTCACCGGGCAGCGTTATTGTCGGCGGAAATGGTTTCACTCTGGCCGTCAACGGATCGAACTTTGCCTCCTCCACAATCGTGCGCTGGAACGGCCAATCAGTTCCTATCACCTTTGTTAGCAGCCAGGAGGTGACGGCTACGATCTCACCCTCACTTGTCGCATCGGCCGGTTTCGCCTCTGTGAGCGCCCAGAACGCCAATTCCAGCGTCTCGAATGCGCTCCAGTTCCGCATCAACAACCCCGCTCCGCAGATCACCTCCATTTCGCCTGATAATGCTATGGTCGGCGCAGCGCCTTTGCTTTTGACAGTGAGCGGCTCGAGTTTCATCAGCGGAGCGACGCTGCTTCTGGACGGAACCGCACGACCAATCACATCGCAAACCGCCACGCAGCTGCAGACAATAATTCCGGCAAGTGGCTTGGCTGACGCGCGGTCTGTAGCTGTCACAGTCGCGAATCCGGAGCCTGCGGCCGGGCCATCCAACCAAACTACATTCACCGTAAACCCGTTCACAAGCAATCCGGCTCCGACAGTGACTTCGTCCTCAGACGCGTCCGTGCCGGCGGGCTGGCCCGGATTCGAGATCACGGTAACTGGCACGAACTTCGTCGCGGAGTCCCTTGTGCAATGGAACGGTTTGAACCGCCCAACCACGGTTGTCAGCAGCACTGAACTCAAAGCAGCCATAGCCCCCGAGCAACTGGCTTCTCCGGGGACAGTACAGTTATCCGTGGTCAATGGTTCGCCCGGCGGAGGCGCGTCCAGCCCGCTGACAATCCAGATTGAGGGTTTTCCGCCAGACGCTGTAGGAGTGATCGACCGTGCAAACATTGGAAGCGATTTTTCCGAAGCAAACGATAACAGCGACTTTCCCGGAGTGAGCGGTGGTGGCCGATTCGTGGTTTTTCGTTCAGCCGCAACCAACCTGGTTTCTGACACTGCCGAGAGCGGCTCGTATGCCTTCCTTCGCGACACGTGTACAGGCGCGCCGGCCGGTTGCGTGCCGTCACTTACTAGGGTGTCCCATTCAGACTACAGGCCAGCGATCAGCGCCAACGGGCGATACCTGGGGATCAGTTACGCCGGGAACATCTTCCTCCATGACACCTGCTTCGGCGCGCTGACCGGCTGTGTTCCGCGCGATCTGGGTGTTGACGGGTCAAACGCAGACAGCAGCCCAGTTTCACTCAGTGCAGACGGGCGGTACGCAGCATATCTCGCGGGCTGCAGTCCCTGGGACTACGGGTGCGATCCCGGGACTCAGGTTTTTCTAGCCGATACCTGCGCTGGCGCCTCGTCCGGCTGCACACCGAGTTCGCTGGCGATTGCACAGACGGGCCAAATTACGGAGGATGTGGAACTGGTTCACCCCGTGCTCAGCCCGGACGGGCGCTTCGTCATCTTCAACGCGAGCGATAACGACATATGGCTCTTCGACTCCTGCCGGGGCCAGCCCGCGAGCTGCTCCCCTTCTAAAACTATGGTCTCCGCGGCCGGTGATGGCAGCCCAGCGAATGCAGAAAGTTTTGGAAGCACTATCAGCGCCGGTGGCCGGTATGTCGCCTTCGTGTCCAGCGCAACAAACCTTGTCCCAAGTCTTCCGGACACCGGTGGTTTCCGGGTATACGCGCGCGATATGTGCATTGGCGCATCCTTCGGGTGTACCCCAACAACCTCGGCGGTTGCTGTTTCGGGCGAAGGTACGGCCGCAGACGGAGTCTCCATCAGTGCCGATGGGCGTTACATCGGATTTGGGTCTGGCGCTACACACCTGGTATCCGCGGATACTAACGGGGCGCAGGATATCTTCGTGCGCGATACTTGCGCCGGTGTTTCGTCCGGCTGCACCCCTTCCACTGTGCGAGTTTCTGTCGCTCTCGACGGCACTCAAGGGAACGGTGGCTCGGGTAGACCGGTGATCAGCGCCGACGGACGCTTCGTCGTCTTCATTTCCGCGGCGAAGTTGGGGCCGGGTAGCCCGAATAGCCTGGGTAGTGACGTATATCTCGCACGTCATTAAACGGAGAACGAAGAACGTGCGCATCGCGGAGCCGGCGACAACGTCGTAACTTACTTGCAAGGGTGGGCGCTGCACTGCGTATCGACCAGCCCCAATCCACCCCAATCCAACAATTGTTCAGAAGTCCGATTCGGGGTCGTGATCATTGACCTTCCCGAACCCCGTTTCTGGACGGTTTTCGCATAGGCCATGAAGCAAGAACTACAAATTAAAGCGTCGACGCTCTAGGTGTCGCAGGCGGGATATAGTTCTTCTCGCTGCACCATTCCGCGAAACATTGTCCCTTCATTTTCTGCATTTGTTACAGTTCTTGTCCCCAAGCGTCCTCAAAGGTTTCGCCTGAAACACTGCCTAACTATCACAAATGGGGATGATCCCTGCGAGTCTCATCCGTTAGAGCATTTCATGTGGTTCCGAAAGGTCATGGCGTGGATCTGTTTCCTGTAATAGAATGAAAAGAACGGCGTTAGGCGGTTCCCCGGTAGCTTATCGGTAGAGCATTCGGCTGTTAACAGAGAACTCTAAATCGCTTAACTCGTTTCTCTGGCGCCAGTTAACAGCTTCCGGACCATCCCCAAACAGCTTTTTCTTGTCCCCACGATGTCCCCAACATTGCTTCCGTCCGTTCCACCCCACGGCATACGCCAAATCGGATTAAGAGATTACTTCCGGGTGGCCAATTCGGGAGTTATCGCGTGGTGGCTCGAATCGAAATGCCGCGTGCCGCCGGCCTAGCCAGTAGCGCGTTTACGTGCGGTTGAGGATAAAGGTACCGGGGGAAGGTTTCCCGGCGTTATAATCACGCCCACTTTACTTTAGCATTAGTTGCGGGGCTGAGAACTGGCGGGTTCGTATGAAATTCAAAGGGTCCGCGGCTGGCCGCAATTCCCTTTTTGAGCGGGAGGAGCGCCCTATGAGCAAACCAGACAATCCCAAGCTCTGGCTCTTGGTGGCGTTTCTCGTGTGTAGTGTTTGTCTTGTAAGCGGGCACCAAGCGCTTGGCCAAGCGACCACTGGCACGATTTCCGGGACTGTTCAAGATGTCCAGGGTGGTACAGTCGCCGGGGCCACCGTATACGTTCGCAACCTCGACACAAACTTTAAGCGTTCGCTGGAGCCGTTCTGGTCGCGGATACCTGTATATGTTGGAATGGGTGATCATGAGACTAACAAGACGACACTGCGTAACGAAGATCCAGCCAACAGAGGTTACTCCGTCGAATTGTTCCCGTACGCCGAAGTTTCCGGGGAGGCAACTTTTGCCAGGGCGTTCGTCAATCCTGCCAACGGGCCCCAAAGCGAGGACGGAGCTGCTTATGATCCCAATCCGAACCAGTCGGATTTTCCCACTTACAAGGAAAATGTATATTACTATACCTATGGCAATATAGCCATGATCGTCCTGAATACGGAGTATTGGGAAAGCAAGGCGCCTGCGGTGACAGGTGGCTGCCCGGAAGGTTATGTTATGGACCAGCAGATGAAATGGCTGAAGGAGACGATGCAGGCTATGGAGAACAATCCCAATATCGACCATATTTTCGTGAATATTCACGGGGCGGTCTTCCCCAATGGAGACCATTTGTCCGATGCGATGTACTGGAATGGGGACAATACGTCGAGAGCAGTCGTTGCAGGTACCCCGTTGCCCAAGGGGGCCATCGAAAGGCGCGATGAGATCCTGGATGTCTGTGTCAACAAAAGCAGGAAGTTCCTCGCATTTATATCCGGCGATGAACATAATTTTTCCTTTTTGGAAGTTACACCTGAGACGTCCATCTATAAGGATGGCTATGCAGGCGAGAAGATCCGGATCAGCCGTCCATTCTACAATATCAACAATGGTGGCGCCGGCTCTGCTCCCTATGCCATGTTGAAAAGTCCGTGGTCGGGGTCGTTCAAATATTTCACCCCTCCTCCGAGTGTGGCATTGATCACAGTAAAAGAAAAGAACGTTGTGTTGAATGCGGTGCGGGCGGAGACGCTGGAGCCGATCTGCCAGGAAATTCAACTGCGATAGAACAACTTTATTCAGACCTGCCGGTCAGGCCTGGTCCATTTGAAAGTGAACGCGTGTATGTGCCCGCTGAACGAATAAGAAGAGCTGATCCCTGACAGATCGCAGATCTGCTTTACAATGGATAATCCCAGTCCGTTGTTTTCATCCTCCAGGGACACTTTATAGAATCGTTGGAACATCCGGGTTTCGTCTAATGGGTCAGGCCTGCCGGTATTTTTTATTTCCAAAGTGGTGCCGGTCAGGTGGATCATTACTTTTCCATTCTGGATATTATGCTTACTGGCGTTACTGAACAAATTGTTCAGCAAAATATCTATCAGGTTTGGATTGGCGGTTATTCTGGCATCGCGGAGGTCGTATGTAACA
>Ga0137418_10003077_pt1 | contig 15322 bp, 12 predicted proteins | sample CZODoug3_1_2_16f_FD_122242 | JGI IMG/M metagenome (GOLD analysis project Ga0137418, IMG submission 122242) | Vadose zone soil fungal communities from Angelo Coast Range Reserve, California, USA - CZODoug3_1_2_16fungal (Hybrid Assembly) | ecosystem: Environmental > Terrestrial > Soil > Vadose... | reverse complement strand
GGCCGAGGGCCGCACATCGCTGACGGCGCCGGAAGGCAAGCTGGTCTGCGACGCGTACGGCATTGCGGTGCCGAAGGAAGTCGTGGCGACTGCGGCGGCGGACGCGGCCAAGATCGCGGTGGGCATGGGCTTTCCGGTGGTGCTCAAGATCGTCTCGCCGGAGATCCTGCACAAGACCGAAGCCGGCGGCGTACTGGTCGGCGTGAAGAGCGCCGAAGAAGCCCGGACCGGCTACGACACCATCATCGCCAACGCAAAGAAGTACAACGCCCAGGCGAACCTGCTCGGCGTCCAGGTGCAGCAGATGCTCGCCGGCGGTCAGGAAGTGATCATCGGCGCGGTCACCGATCCGGTGTTCGGCAAGCTGGTCGCCTTCGGTCTGGGCGGCGTGCTCGTGGAGGTGCTCAAGGACATCACGTTCCGTCTTGCGCCCGCGACCCCGGACGATGCCCTGTCGATGCTCGACGGCATCGCCGCCGCGGAGATCCTCAAGGGTGTGCGCGGGTCGGATCCGGTCAATCGCGACGCGCTTGCCCGGATGATCCAGAACGATTGCCTTCGCAGGGGAAGCGGATCATCCGACATCACATCATCTTTGGCAGCTGGTACCACACGGGTCCGACAGTCGCGTTGCAGATTCCTACTCGCCACTTGCGCGAGGCAGCGCGGTGACCGCAGAAGTCGCCGCCGTATAGGAGTCCGATGGCAATTCGATGGGAGTAGACCGCTCGACCGCCTCGTCGTGGCGTTTGGTGATTTCAGTTTTAATGTCGGCGTGTTCAGTTTCGGCAATCAATCCGTTGTGAATTGTTGCGAGGAGCGCAGTGCCCAGAAGCAAATGGCGAAAAAATTTCATGAGCAATACTTCTGCGCGCTCCGGGGCCGCGGGCAAGCTTTACATCCCATCTCAGTTGAATTCACCTGATTGGACAGTATCCTGTCCAACACATGAAATCGATCACTTACACTGAGGCGCGAGAAAACCTTTCGAATACCATCAACCGCGTTTGTGAAGACAACGCGCCGGTGATCATCACACGGAGACGCGATCAAGCGGTGGTGGTGCTGTCGCTCGCGGAATACGAGTCGCTTCAGGAAACCGCGCACCTTTTGCGTTCGCCGGCAAACGCCAAGCGCCTCTTAAAATCAATCGAGTCGCTCGCGCGCGGAAAGGGACTCCGCAAGAGATTGAATCTGGACGCGTGAATCTCGTCTTTTCGAGGGAAGCGTGGGAGGAATATCTTGTCTGGCAACGCGAGGCTCCGCAGACGGTGGCGCGGATTAATCAGCTCATCAAAGAAATCATGCGTGACCCGTATCGCGGTATTGGAAAGCCAGAGCCGCTCAAACATGCCCTGCGAGGCTATTGGTCTCGTAGAATCAATGCCGAGCATCGCATCGTATATCGCGTCGTGAAAGGCGATCTCTGGATTGCGCAACTGCGCTACCACTACTGAAGTTGCAAACTTTCCTGCTTCGCAGTTGACGTATTCACGGTTAGGCCGCTGAATTTTTTCACTAGTTCGTCAAGCTTGGCGACATAGTAATCGACATTTTCGTCGCGGTTCTGCGGATCAAATTCACTGGCGAGTTTGGCGGCTTCGTAGGCGGGAACTTTTTTCGGCGTCGCTTTGATGTAATAACTGATCTGGTCGCCGGGTTTGTAACTGCGGCCGCTGACCAGAGCGAGTTCGTACGCGGCGCCGCGGTTGCGCGCGGAGCCAGCAATTTTTGAACGATATTTATCGAGCGAATCCTGGAGTGTGTCGGTCTTCATCAGCATGTCGATGTTCCATTCGCCGTTCCGGATTTTTCGCTCGAACCCATTCTTAAGATCGGCGATCGCTTCCGGTTTGCCCTCCATGATGAGCTTGATCATTTCCTCGAGGAAAACGCGCTGAAATTTTTCCAGTCCGCGCGATTTGAGCGCGCCGCCTTTGATGATCATGTCACCGTCTTTTGTGAGCAGCGCGTAATTCTTGGCTTTGTAACTGAACATCGCATCGAATTGCTCGTCGATTTCGACATCGATTCCGGGCGGCAAGATTTGCGATATACCTTTCTGCAATTCGTCGATAGTAGACGCGGCGCCGCGCCGCGTTTCTTTGCCATTCCCCACGCGACGAGGCGTCGCGTCCACAGGCGGCACGAAATAAATTCCGTCAGTGTCCACTTCGATGACCTGCGCGCCGTATGCATTAAGCCATTCAATCATCTTCCTGAGCAGATCGCGCCCGATCTGCGTCACTCGCGCGGCGGCATCGAAGTCGGCGAAATGTCCCTGTGCGAATCCAAGATAGCCATAGAAGCTGTTCAGCAGAATCTTGAACGTGTTTTGCAGTGCATTGAGATGATGTTGTTCTTTCGGATTTTTCGCCGCGCGTTGCTCCGCTTTTGCTGCCAGGCGGAAAGTGCGCAGATCCGTAAGTAAATGCCGAAAGATTTGCAGTTGATCACTCGTCGGGAAGCAATCGAACTGGAGCATGATCGAGGGATACAGCGATGCGACATCGCAGTGCCAGACGTTGCGTGCCACGCCCGTAAAAAATATGTCGGTGTAACCGCCTTCATACGCCTGCGGCATTGGCAGCTCGGGAATGCTGTGGCGTTGACGGAAATATTCGCGCAGAAAGAGTGCGTTGATCCGTGTGGCATTTCCGCGCACGATGACATCCTGATAATTATAGGGAAAGATCTGCGCCTGGATGAAGTAGCTCGGGCTTAGCAAGTCCGACAATGCGCGGGTTTCCCGAACGCCACACAGAGCGCGTCGCCGGAACATTTCTGAATCACCCAGGTATGCACGCTCCAATTCCTTGCCAGTGAGTGATGAGATTTGTTCGCTCTCGCAGAGATCAAAGTGCCGCGCGACGTCCGAACGCTCGAAACCTGCGAGGGAACGCATGCCAACGTCGTAGAATTGGGCGAGCAAAAATGTATCGACGAAGTGACGGCCATCGATTGTGAACTTTGGATAATCGATTGTTTTTTCTGCGATCTGCAGTCGTGACGGACGCGAGCGGAGAAAGCCGCCGCTGCGTCCCCAATCTAGTTTTGTCTTGAGCTTTTTCGAGCGCGCTACGAGCAGCGGAAAATGAACGCGGAACAAATCGTGACCTTCGATCACATCCGGATCGCGTTCCTTTATGATCGCCGTGAGCCGCTTCAGCGCGTTTCGCTCGGATTCCTCGAGATTGTTTGGATCGACAACGATCAATTCCTCCCAGCCGCAATTGTCGGACAGTGAGATGCTCATGATGTGGTCGTCGTTGGCGAGCACTTCGAGCTGCATTCGTTTTAGTTCTTCGAGCGCCAGATCTTTGAACAATGTGCGGCCCGTGGCGGTGAGATAATGCTGGACGGGATCGGTGAACGCGAAGAAATCGCGGCCGGCGCTCTTCAGCCCATTGCGCAATGCGATTAGTTCCTTCCAGCTATCGACCGTGATCAGCCAGCCATATTTGAGATCACCCTGCAGTTTTTCGGCTTCGATGCCCAGATCGACCACGTCAGAATCAGCCCAGACGAATGGATGAAACGGTTCGACATCTGTGACTGTCGATCCATTGGTTTCGCGACGATGAACACGAACCGTGCCGGTCTCACCGAGCTCAACAGCGACAATTCGCGGCGTCGGATCGGCACCAAAAAGCAGCGTGTTTTTCTCAAATTCCATCTACAACCAACCTTTCTGTCATTCCGAGCGAAGTCGAGGAATCTCTTACTGTGATTGCACAGAATGAGAATTCAGGGATGCTTCGCCTTCGCCCAGCATGACAAGTATGACGGCTCGCTCCTTGATCTTCTTGCCATCGATACTCCTTCCGGCGCTCGCTTTTGCGCAGCAAACACCGCAATCGCCTACCGAGGCGGAATTGACGTCGCTATTGGCGATTTACAAAGACATTCACGCGCATCCCGAGCTATCAATGCATGAGGAACGTTCCGCTTCGATCGTGGCCAAGGAATTGAAAACCGCCGGCTGCGAAGTGACCGAGCGCGTCGGCAAGTATGAAAAGCCGGGAGCAACTTGTTTTGGCGTTGTAGGCGTGATGAAGAATGGCGCTGGCCCGACTGTGCTGGTGCGCACAGATCTGGATGCGCTGCCAGTGCACGAAGAGACTGGGTTGCCCTACGCGAGCACCGTCACGACAAAAAATGACGAAGGGAAAGAAGTTCCCGTGATGCACGCGTGCGGGCACGACGCGCATATTTCCATGTTCATTGGAGTGGTACGAGTTCTCGCGAAATTGAAAGATCAATGGCACGGCACCATCGTGTTCGTAGCGCAACCGGCGGAAGAGACCGGTAATGGGGCGCGCGCATTACTCCACGCAGGTCTTTACGAAAAATTCGGCAAACCGGATTTCGCGCTGGGATTCCATGATAAGGCCGACATGCAGACCGGCCACATCGGCGTTACGGAAGGCTACACGTATGCGAATGTCGATTCAGTGGATGTAACAGTGCGCGGTGTAGGTGGACACGGCGCTTATCCGCATAAAACGAAAGACCCGATCGTGCTCGCGGCGGAGATGATCAATACGTGGCAAACCATAGCCAGCCGCGAAAATAATCCGCTCGACCCAATCGTTGTCACTGTTGGCTCAATTCATGGCGGCACAAAGCACAACATTATTCCAGACGAAGTGAAAATGCAGTTGACCGTGCGCACCTATAAACCCGAGACGCGCGAGCGCGTGCTGGCGGCAATCGATCAAATTGCAAAGGGCTGCGCCATGGCAGCTGGCATTCCTCCGGACCGCGCACCGATCGTCAGCGTAGCCAAAGATCAATTCACGCCCGCGACTTACAATAATCCGGAGCTCACGAAACGGCTGCTGGCTGTATGGAAAAAGACGCTAGGCAACGAAAACGTGGAGATTGTTGATGCGACCATGGGTGGCGAAGATTTTTCTGAATATAGCTTGCCGGATCATTCGATTCCGGCAGTTGATTTTCATATCGGCGCGGTGGACCCCGTGAAAATCGCCGACAGCAAAAAGAATGGTACGATGTTGCCGAGTTTGCATTCGAGCAAATTCGCACCGGTTCCCGAGCCCACCATTCGCACGGGCATTATTGCGATGACAGCAGCCGTGCTGGAGTTGATGAAGAAATAAACTGTAGCGGACGGCGAGTCGCTGGCAGATCAAAGAATTGCAGCCGACACGGCTGCCTCTACAGCAACTCACTTTACCTTGATGTTTTTCCGCAGATAGGTCGGCACGTCGAGATCTTCGCCTTCGACGATGGTCGGTTCGCTTTTTTCAAATCGTCCGCGCGTGACCGGCTCGAATTGCAGAATTTCCTGTTTTGCTGGAACGGATTTTGCGGCGGCTTTCTCGTCGGTATGCGGAACCGCTTTCTTGCGTGGCGTAACTGGTAGCGGCTCGGATTCGCCTGGCATAGATTCAGCGGCTGGTGTTGCTTGGGCAGCCACCGGTTGCTCAAACGAAATGCTTTCCTCATGTGCGACGGGTTCCATCGCCGCTTCAGGCTCGATATGGATCTGCGGCGGTGGATGCTGCTCGCGAACTGGCGGCTGCGCGAACACGTTGCTCAACGTCGCGCCATCGCGGGATTCCGAAATTAAATCCTCATCCGCCGCAAGCGAGCTGATAATGGTCACGGCCAATCGATCTCCTAATTTTCCATCCACAACGGCACCGAAGAGAATCTGTGTTTGCTCGTTCACGTGGCGGCCAAGCTCCTGCATGAGGACTTCAACCTCAGAGAGCGTCATCCCGGCCCCACCCGACACCTGGACGAGAACGTTTGTCGCGTCAGCCAGCATCCGGCCACGATCCATCAACGGATTTTTGAGCGCCTGCGTGAGAGCGTCGTGCGCGCGATTGTCCGAATCGGATTCGCCAAAGCCGAACAAGCACCGGCCGTGGCGCACGCGCAATGCTGCCAGCAAATCGTCGAAGCCGATGCGAATGAGTCCCGGCCGTTGGATCAGGTTCACGACGGATCGAACACTCTGGCTTATTGTGGTATCGGCCATCGCGAACGCATGATGAATTCCTGCTTGCGGCGCCACTAAGTCGCCCATTCGATCGTTCTCGAAGCAAATCACTGAATGGGCAATCTCGTTGAGCCGTCCGAGCGCCTCTCGCGCCTGGGTGGCCCGCCGTTTGCCCTCAAATGTGAACGGTAGAGTGACAAAGGCGATCACAAGCGCCCCGGCTTCACGGGCCAGGTGTGCGACGTACGGCGCCGCGCCGGATCCGGTGCCGCCGCCGAGCCCTGCACAAACGAAAACCATACGCGTGTCGGTCAGCGCTTCGCGAATTTCATCAGCTGATTCCACGGCCGCTTCATAGCCCAGCTCGGGATCACCGCCCGTGCCGAGGCCGCGGGTCCTGGTACGGCCGAGCTGCACCTTATGTGCGGCTACCGAACTCGTGAGCGACTGCACATCGGTATTGATTGCAACTACGCTGGCCTTCTCCAAACCGTCGAGCACAATTCGATCGAGAGCGTTCAGGCCTGCGCCACCAACGCTCACAACTTTCACAGGAACAGTGTCTGCCAAAGCATCCGGCAAACTGTAATTTTTATTTAGTTGAATCATGGGAATCTTTCACTGCCTTTGGTCTTCATCGCATTCTAAAAAGCTTACCGATCGTTTCTCTAAATCCGCGCCGCGGACGATCTGTTTGCATAACTTGTGCGAACCTGACTAACCCAATCGCGGTCGAGAATTGAGGGTCCTCAACCGCGGAAGTGACGCCCCAAGTGGTCTGCGCGTGCGCCAGGTGCGCTGGTATCTCGAAAATTTCCTCTGCAAGATGATCGATGCCGTTCAAAAGACTACAACCACCGGTAATAAAAATGCCGGCGCCCAGATAAGTGAGATACGGCTCCTCATCGAGCCTGCGTTTGAGTAGCTCGAGCCCTTCGCGGGCGCGCAGGTGAATGATCGTGTTCAGCATCTCACGCTCGATCTCTTTTCCAGCAAAGCCCGACTCGTCCTTTAACAAAATCATTTCGCCAGGCAAGGAATTGCCGAGGATGCAACCGCCCTCTTCAATTTTCAGTTTCTCCGCGCGCGCCATGGGGATGCGTAGCCCCATGGAGATATCGTTGGTGATGTGGTCGCCGCCCAAAGCCAGACAACCGCTCTGTTTCACCGCGCCGTCGGCGTACAACACATAATCAGTAGTACCGCCGCCCATGTCGATCACCAGGGCGCCAAGATCTTTTTGATGCTGCGTGAGCACGACCTGCGCTGAAGCAAGCCCGCCAAAAACAACGTCCTCCACATCCAGCGGCAGCTCTTTGACACAGCGGATGGTATTTTGAATCCGGGTCCGCACGCCGTGGATGATATGAAAATCGGCTTCCAATTTTTGCGCGAGCATGCCGATCGGGTTCAGCACGCCGTCTTGCCCATCCACATGATAATGTTGAATGATGGAATGGAGGAACGCGTTTTGCGCCGGAATGCTTACCTCGCGCGCATTAATTTTTACGTCCTCGACGTCCCGTTCATCAATTTCATCGCGGTCCTCGGGAAGCATCACACAGCCACGATTATTGAAACTTTGCAGATGGGAACCCGCGACAGCCACATAAACGCTTCGGATCATCACGTCGCTCTTCTGTTCGGCATCGACTACGGCTTCGTGCAAGCATTTCATCGCCGTTTCGAAATCGACGATCTCTCCCTTGCGCACGCCGCGCGATGGCGCCTGACCCACACCGAGGATCTTGATGGTGCCATCGGGACGGCCTTCGCCAACAACGACACAAATCTTGGATGTGCCAATCTCAAGACCGATCATTAAATTATTGCTCGCCATGATTGTTAATCCCTTTTCTGTCGTTGGTTGGGAGCCTTACTAACGGGCGTCGAACCGATGCGCGGCTTGGGCGCAGACGGCGCAGTTTCTTGCCTACCGGAGCCTTGCCGGACGCGGGTTTCTGGCGCATGGACCGGGACTGCCTTCATGATCCGCGGCTCTACAGCTGGCTCGATAGTATCGTTAATGACGCTTGCTGCAGGTTCTACGAAAGTCACAGGAATGTTCCTTTGCACCAGCAGGTTTACTGTCCCGAGTTCCTGTTTTGTGTCGTCGCAATAAACAAGAAATTGTTCCAGCCGCCGCAATTGCGTTTGCAGATCATTAAAACCGAACGTTATGCGCGCGTGATTTTTGTCTGTCACCAACAAGCAATAACCTTTGGAGATATCGATCTCGCGAATCGGGAAACGCATTTGCAAAAAACTGCGCGCGCTTAGACGTAGCAGCTCCAGCGCATTTTTCGCTTCGGGCGATTCGATGACTTTTCCCGCCTCGAGCGCTTCGCTCGAGCATCCCAGAATCAGCGGTAGTCCGAGATATTCGGGCAACAGCTTCTTTTGTTTCATCAAAACACCGCGCGCGTCCACTAAAAAAGCAGCATCTGACGCAAATGGATCTGAAATTTCCTTTTCGCTGGTGATCCAGGCGACAGGCTTTCGTTCTACTACACGGATATCGATCTCGCCTGGCAATTTCCGCACCACTTGAACTTCGTCAGCCTGAGGAAGCTCCTGTATGCGATCCTGGACCTCCGCCAGGTTTACAGTAAAAATGTTTTCGCCTTCACGCAGATCAGCCGCTTTCAACACTTGTTCGCGCTGCAAAGTGCCGTCAGTCTGTAGTTCAATTGTCTTCAGTTGAAAATCTGGATTTTCAAAGAACAGGCGTCTTGCAGCTTCGCGCACACCCAGGTAAGCGGCAGCGACTATGACCGCGGTAAGAATTACTTTCGAGAGCACACCCATGGCCCTGCGAAGGCGATGTTGTGTCGCTCTGCGGGACCGGACTTTGACATCAAGCAAATGCTGCTGCCGTCGTTGGCGCACGTTGGACACGCGTCGATTCCGCGACCGGGAGCTTTTTTGGCCAAAACTCATCTTCGGCTACCTTCTGCTCTGGCGCGAGAAAGCGCGATTATACGAGTGCAAAGATCGGAGTAGCCAATGCCCGCAGCCGCAGCAGCCTCAGGCAGGAGACTGGCCTCGGTCATTCCCGGAATGGTATTGACCTCCAGCACGAACGGCTCGCCGCTCTCCGATAAAATGACATCCACCCGCCCGTAAACTCGCCCCCCGACGGCGCGAAACGCTCGTAAAGCCAATTGTTGAATTTCGGCTGTTTTCTTTTCATCAATCTGTGCGGGGCACACATGCTCCGCGCCGCCTCTCGCCTGGGGATTGAGAAAAGGATACTTGTTGGTGAAATTGTAGAAGCCGCCTTTTGGGATTATCTCGAGAATGGGCAAAGCCTGGTCACCGAGAATACCTATCGTTAATTCCCGGCCAGATACAAACTTTTCTATTAGCAGCTCGCGATCATATTTCGCGGAACCGGCAATCGCCTGCTCAATTTCCTCCGCGTTTTTCACAATGTGAACGCCGATGGTTGAACCTTGCCGTGGTGGTTTGATCACCATCGGTGGCTGCATGTGCGGCTGCTCATGCGCTCCAATCGTTTCCCATTCTGGAGTGCGAACCCCGTGATCACGGAATTTTTCCTTCGATCGGATTTTATCGAAGGCGCGTCTGCTCTCCTCAACTCCGTCGCCCGTGTACGCAACGCGGCGTCGTTCCAGAATCTGCTGAATCTGTCCGTCCTCGCCAAAAGTTCCGTGTAACGCAATGAATGCCAGATCCACATCTGGAGGCAACTGGAAGGTCTCATCCCGCACATCCACCTCGAGCACGTCCGCGCCCAGTGAACGCAGCGCTTTTGAAATTCCCCGACCGGTCGCCAGCGAAACATCGCGCTCACTGCCTGGCCCGCCCATCAAGACAGCGATTTTCTTAGGCAAATCTTTCACGCCGGCTCTCCCACGATTTGTACTTCCGTCTCCAATTCGATGCCGCGCTTTGACCTCGCAGTCGCCTTGATCTTTTCGATCAATTCGAGCATTTCCGCCGCCGTAGCGCCGCCGTCGTTCACTATGAAATTGCCGTGCACGTCCGACACCCGCGCATTTCCGACGCGCGAATTCTTCAGACCCAATTCATCCACCAGTTTTCCCGCTGGAATGCTGTCGGATTCTTAAAAATGCAACCTGCGCTCTTCGCAATTGGCTGTGTCGTACGCCTTTTCTCCTGCGATTCTCGCAAGCGACCGTCGATTTTTGCACGCTCAGCCGGGTCCGCATGGAATGTCGCTGAGATCGCAAAATTATGTTCGAGCAACGGAAATCGTCTGTAGAAAACCTCCAGTTCATTTCGATCTTTCACATGCGCATTGCCTTCGCTATCGAGATAACGAATGCGCACGACGTTCTCGAAAGTTTGTGATCCCATCGCGCCGGCATTCATGCGCAACGCGCCACCGACTGCGCCTGGAATCCCTTCCATCCATTCGAGTCCGCCGAGATTTGCGCCCCGTGCCGCGTAAGCAACTTCCCTTACTTTCACGCCCGCGCCCGCGGTAATCTCACAGCCGTTAACCTCGATTTTGTCGAAATCGCCGCCGAACGGATGAACCACGACACCACGGATTCCTCCATCGCGCACAAGAAGATTTGATCCGCGACCCATTGCGAAAAGCGGCAGGTTTTCAGCCCGGCAAAAGCGAATCAGCTCGGCAAAGGCTTTCTCGGTCTGGGGCTCGATCCAAAATTGCGCAGGGCCGCCCACGCGCAGCGTAGTGTGTTTGGAGAGCGGCTCGTAAACACACACGTCAGCTTCTTCGCCCACAACCGCCTTCAACTTTTCAGCAATGACAAGGTCAGCCGCCAAAGCTGACAATTGCTCGTGAATATTCCCGGCACCAAGACTCAGAACGAGATCGCCGATATCAAGCGCGTTGCCAATATGACAATGCACGTGTTCTAACCTCGCCTGATAACTGGCAGAGCGATGCCCGTGCTTGAGAAGTTCATCGACAATCGTCTGTCCGCTAATGCCCGGAATTGGCGCCTCGCTTGCAGGATAAACATCGGTCACCACAATCCGGTCCGCGTCGTCGAAGGCGCTGCCAAACTCGCCGCGAAGTGCTTTCGTGCGCGAATAGCGATGGGGTTGAAACATCGCCAGCACTCGTTTGCGGCCAGTCGCTCGCGCAGTCTTTAATGTGGCCCGAATCTCGGTTGGATGATGTGCGTAATCGTCAACAAGCAGAAAGCGCTCGCTCTCATATTTGATCTCGAACCGGCGCCGCGCGTGCTCGAACTTACGAAGCGAACCCGCGATTTTTTCAAACGAAACTCCAAGCTCGATAGCGAGCGCGATCACGCCCAGGGCATTGTGGACATTGTGCGGGCCAGGCACGTTCAACACCGCTTCGCCGAGTTTTTGTTCGCGAAAATAAACACAAAAATCTGAGCCAAAGGCGCGCAACTTCACATCCGCGCCTCGGTAATCGGCTTTATCAGAGAAACCGAACGAAATTGCGTCTTTGCGGCTTGCGCATAGCCGCGCGGTGTTCGGGTCATCGATGTTATAAAAAATTTTCCCGCTGGTCTGCTCGATAAGTTGAGCAAAGACTTTTTCGATGGCGGCGAGATCAGAATAAAAATCGAGATGTTCTTCCTCGATATTCAGGATCAGGCAGTACTCCGGATGGAAGCAGCGCAGGGTGCCGTCGCTTTCGTCACCTTCAGCAACGAAATATTTGCCGCGCGGGTCCCAGTGCGCGTTCGTTCCGAGAATTGGAATTTCGGCACCGACATAATAGGACGGATGCAATCCACCTTCGCGCAGAACGTGTGCTGCCATTGCTGAGGTTGTTGTTTTGCCGTGCATTCCGGCGATAACGATGCCGCGCTTCGCGCGCATGATTGCAGCCAGAGCCTCCGCACGGCGCACGACCGGCTTACTCGAAGCGCGCCCGCTTACGAGAACCGGATTGTCGTTTTTAATGGCGGAGGAAAAAACAACCAGCTCGGCGGCATCAGCCTGTTCCGGGCGATGCTGCTCATGAAAGTGCAGACCGAGGCGCTGCAATCGATCTGTTTCCATGGTGGTGGCCTTGTCTGAGCCGCTCACCGTGTGGCCAAGCTCAATCAGAAGCGCAGCAAGACCGCTCATACCACTTCCAGCTACGCCAATGAGATGGATGCGGTGACGTTCCTGCGTCAGCAATCGCTGCAAATCTAGCGACTCCACGCGATCGGCGGCCGCACCGCGTTCTTCAGAGGCGAGCTTCATGAGTCGTATATTTCTCCATCGTCGTAGCCACGCGCCCAGCCGCATCTTTCGGCGCGAGACGGGAACAATTCGCAGCCATTTGCTGGAGGCGCTCTGGGTCCTGGATCAATTCGCGAATCTTACGCGCGAGCAATTCACCTGAGACCTCTGACTCTTTGAGGAGAATCGCCGCTTCAACGCGAGCATAAATTTCTGCGTTGCGCGTCTGATGATCGTTGGTCGCGTAGGGAAACGGGATCAATATGCCGGGTAATGAAAACGCAGCGAACTCAGCCAGACTGGCCGCTCCGGCTCGCGCGACAACGACATCGGCGGCGCTGTAAGCTTCTTCCATTCGATGATGAAAAGCGGCGATGTACGCAGAGATATTTTCACGACGATAATTGTCTGAAACCAAACGCTCATCCCGCGCGCCCGAAAGATGGATCACCTGCAGCCGTAGACCTTGCAGGAATGGCAGCGATTTGATTAGCGCCTGATTGATTCCGCTGGCGCCCTGGCTGCCCCCCATCACAAGCAACGTCGGCACATCCTCTTGAAGTCCGAGCCTTCGGCGAGCATCCAGCCGGTCCAAGCGCACTAATTCTGTCCGCACTGGCGTGCCTGTCACTTCCGTGTGCGATTTTGGAAAAAACGGCGCGCACTCCTTGAAGCCCAGCATGACGGCCTGCACCATCCGCGCCGTTAGTCGGTTCGCCTTTCCAGGGACAGCATTCGATTCGTGAATAAACGTCGCGATTCCGCGTATTCGGCCGGCCAACACCGGCGCGGTCGAAGTGAATCCACCCATGCCCAGAACGACCTGCGGTTTAAATGTGCGATAGAGAGACCGGCAAACGGACAAGCTTTCATAAAACCGGCGAGCAAAACCAAAGAGCGCTGGAGAAAACGCCGAAGGCAAGCCAATCGTAGGTAATTTTTCGACCCGGAAATTTGTGCGCCCGGAAAGCGCCAGCGCGTCAATATCCTTTTCGGAAATTAACAGCATCACTTCGTGGCCACGATCGCGCAGTACTTCGGCCACCGCGATGCCCGGGAAAAGATGGCCGCCTGTTCCGCCGCATGCGATCACTGCATTCATGAGCCGCTGCTCCGACTGGTTTGACGTGTCCGACTCATGGCTAAATCCGTGTCGTCACTCTGGCGTGGATCGCGGCGCGTTTCATCTGCGGCGGTTCAAGAATGCCCTGCCGATAAATGTTCAGCAACAAACCGATGCCGAACATGCACGCGACAAGGTTAGAACCTCCGTAGCTGATAAACGGCAGTGGCAGCCCCTTGTTTGGAAGCAGAGATGTGGTCACGCCGATATTGACGGCGGCCTGAAGAGCAACAAGCGAAACAACGCCGCAACCCAGGAGCAAACCGAAACGATCTTTCGCGTGCAGCGCAATCATGACGCCGCAAACAATTATCACTACGAATAAAAAAACTACCAGGAGGCTAACGCGCAGACCAAGCTCCTCACCAATAATTGGAAAAATAAAATCCGTGTGCGCGTAAGGCAGATAAAGCATCTTCTGTCGACCGTTGCCCAAGCCAAGCCCTTCCATTCCGCCGCTGCCCCAGGCGATCAACGCCTGCATCTGTTGCAAACCAGCATCTTCCTTGAAGTTTTGCGGATGGAGAAACGCGGAGAGTCGCCCCATGCGTTCAGAGATTTGGGTTGCGACAATTAGAAGAGATCCCAGAGCAGCGAGCGACGCTGCGCCAAGCCACAAAAGATTTGTTCCGGCAACGAACATGATGACAAACGCGGTTGTTCCGATCAAAGCCGTTGTTCCCAAGTCGACTTCGCCCAGCACAAGTGCAGCTGGCAGGCTCAGAATTGCAAGCGGAAGAACAAATCCAAAAAGCAGCTTGTGGTTCGGTTGTTCGTATCGCGCGAACCATGAAGCGAGGAAAAAGATCGCGGCCAACTTTCCGAGTTCCGATGGCTGAAAAGTAATTGGACCACAGCCGACCCAGCGACGCGATCCGTTCAAGCGCATGCCGATGTGCGGCACATAACAAAGCGCCAAAGCCACCAGCGCCAACGCGAACCAAAGCCACCATGTCCGCTGCCAAAAGTGATAATCGATCAGCGCCGCAATGATGCAGACTAGAAGTCCAATCCCAAACCAGATCGCCTGTCGCTTAATAAAAAAATAAACGTCTCCATGGCTGTCACGCGCATACGCGCTCGTGCTAAAAAGCATGACGATCCCGATTACGAGCAATCCCAGTACTGCGAGAAAAAGGATGTAAGCGCTCTTACGATGCATAGCTACGCTGTAAACCTTTGCGCTGTACCGCTGCTGTTGCGCCGCGCCTTCATTGGTTGGCCTTCTTGGTTTTTGTTTTTGTCGCTTTAGCAGGAATCAACAGCCTTTGGCCGATCTTCAACCTGTGCGGGTCCTCGATATGGTTCAGAGAGATCAGATCGTCGTAAGCGACGTTAAGTTTCTTTGCGATTGTAACGGGATTGTCTCCCTTCTTGACAACGTAAGTCTTTCCAGAAGACGGAGACGTCCTGGCGTGTTCCTCCCTCGCAGGTGAATGTGAAGGTTTCGCATCGTTGCGTGGCGCGCTCTGCTTTTGTGGGGCCACTGCTCGTGCCTTGGCAACGTCCGTGCGAACTGGCGTTGCGGCCGTCTCAGTTATGTTCTTCTCCGTGTCAGTCGACCTCGCCGGCACGAATGACGTCTCGCGCGTTTTGATCGCGTTGAATGCGATGATTCCTGAAACGGCAACCACGTGCAAAAGCAGAACTATCAGTAACGCCCGCGACAACTTCATGTTTGGTTCGGGGATGTCGTCGAAATCGATTCCGCCAGAAGTAGCCGACGCACGGCGGGCCGCTGTGGCCAGCAGTTTTTTATGTCTGAAGAGTTGCGGGATTTTCATCGCTCTCCTTTGGGAAGGGCCTGCACGAGCGCGCGAAATTGATCGCCTCGGTGGGCGTAGCTCTTAAACATGTCAAAGGACGACGTACCCGGGGAAAATAGAACCACGTCACCCGGTCTTGCGCTGGCATGTGCTCGCTCCACTGCGTCGGCCAGAGAACTTGCGATTTGCGATTGAACCGCGCCGTTCCACGAACGCCTGATGCTTTCGGCCATTTCGCCAATTAAGATCGTCGATTTGACCTTCTCCTTCACGAGCGATCGAAGTGCATCA
>Ga0137418_10003076_pt1 | contig 15323 bp, 13 predicted proteins | sample CZODoug3_1_2_16f_FD_122242 | JGI IMG/M metagenome (GOLD analysis project Ga0137418, IMG submission 122242) | Vadose zone soil fungal communities from Angelo Coast Range Reserve, California, USA - CZODoug3_1_2_16fungal (Hybrid Assembly) | ecosystem: Environmental > Terrestrial > Soil > Vadose... | reverse complement strand
GGCGACAAACTCACGCTCTCGGGGGGCGACCTGGAGAAGCCGGTGACGCTGCGCCGGGTGGGGCCGGCTCCCGCCCGCGCGGACTCGGTGGCCATTCCCGCGCCGCCGCCTCCCACCGAACGCGCCTGGGACTGACGGAAGGCCGCTTCAGGGTGCTTGGCGGATGTTCGCGACGCGCCAGCCGTTCGGAGTCCGGATGAAGCGGATCGCCTGACGGAGGCGGGTCTCCCGCTGGGCGCCGCCGCCCGCCGGCACGTACATGTAGAGGGTCCGCACGGTGGCATGGGCCGTGTCGCCGCGCGTGTTCAGCTGTTCGATCGCGTACCGCGCGGCGAGCTGCGTGTAGCGCTGGAAGAAGCCTTGCCACGCCGCCACATCCTTCTCCGCCATGCCGGGCATCAGCACCTGCAGGTTCCCGACACGCTCACTCGACACCGCGCGCTCGAGATCCTGCAGCAGCACGGCGATCGCCGCGCGCGCTTCGGGTGGCTGGGAGGAGGGGGGAGCCACGCCGGCGGCCACCCCGACCTGCTCGGCGTCGAGCGCCGCCAGCCGCGAAACCGCGTAGTCCATCGCCTTGTAGAGCGAGTCCGCGCGCGCGAGCGAGGTCGCCGCGCGCCCCGCTTCGGGGCGTGTCGCCAGCGCGTGCACGACGGGCGTCGCGCGGGCGATGGCCTGCTCGGCCTCCCGTTGCAGCACCTCGGCTTCGACCTGTGCCTTGGCGTACTGGGGAATCGCGCTGAGGTAGCCGCTCGCGGCCCGCGCGAGATCGCCGGTGCGCAAGGCGCGCTCGGCGTTCTGCACCACGGTCTCGGCGAGGATGAGGGACGGCACGTTGTTCTTCATCGCGCCGGCACGCCGCGCCCGGTCGCGGGCCGCGAGGGCCGAGTCGCGCTGCGCGACCAGGGCCGCGTTGAGGTGCGTGGGCATCGGGTACGTCAGCAGCTCGTCCAGCGTGGCGTTCCCGAGCGCGGTCTCGGGGGGCGCGGCGACGGGGGAGGGGGATCGCGACACGTACAGGAGCACCAGCGCCGTCACCATCAACGCCGTCAGCGCCGCCGCCCGCCACTTGATCGGTGCGTGGGTGACGAGGCGGAGGACCGCCGACGGGATCGGCGTCCAGCGCAGGCTCAGGCGCTCCGTGGTGTCGGATGCCCCGGAGAGCGCGGCGCGGATGCTGAACAGGGCCGACTGCATCTGGCGCGCCGTCTCGAAGCGCTCCTCCGGCACCTTGTTGAGGGCCTTCCCCACGACGCGGTCGAGGGCCGCGGGGATCGACAGCGCCATGGCGCGGAGCGGCTTCGGGTCGGTGGTGAGCACCTGGTACAGCACGCCGTGGACCGTTTCCCCTTCGAACGGCTTGCGGTACGCGAGCAGCTCGTACAGCAGGCAGCCGACCGCGAAGACGTCGGTGGCCGGGGTGATCGCCCCGTTGGTGATCTGCTCCGGCGCCATATACGTCGGCGTGCCGACGATCGCGCCCGAGCCCGTCACGTCGGCCGATTGCAGCCGCGCGATCCCGAAGTCCATGATCTTCACCGAGCCGTCGGAGGCGATCCGGACGTTGGAAGGCTTGACGTCGCGGTGGATCACGCCGCGCTCGTGCGCGTAGGACAGGCCCTGCAGCACCTCGATCACGATGTCGAGCTTGCGCTCGAGCGCCAGCGGCTCGCTCAGCGCGATCAGCGCGCTCAGGTCTCGGCCATCGACCAGCTCCATCGCGATGAACAGCTGCTCGTCCGAATCGCCGAGGTCATAGATCGTGACGATGTTCGGGTGCTGCAGCGCGCCGGCGGCGCGAGCCTCGCGCATGAAGCGATCCTTCGCGTCGGACGAGCGGCCCGCACGCGACAGCAGCTTGAGGGCGACGTAGCGCCGAATGACGGAGTCGTACGCCTTCCACACGGCGCCCATCGCCCCTTCGCCGATGAGCTCGTGCAGCTCAAACTTGCCAACCCGTCGGTATTGCTCGGTTTGCGGCATAGCGCCTGTGTCCACCGGAACTGAAGAATGTGCGCGTTCCCCTGCCGGGGAGCAACCGGCCGAGCACGAAACTCAGCGCGTGGCCCAGTCGTAAATCCGCTCCAGCATGGCCCGAGTGGCGTCGTCCACCACGACGTCGCGCCGCGGGAGCACGCGCTCGGCGATCTTGAGGAACCCGTCCCGGCTCATGCGGCTGTCCCCCGCGCCGCCCCAGGCGAACGGGGGGACGTACTTGGGCGCCCGCCCGCCGTCGAAGACGCTCGCGCCGGTGCCGATCACGGTCCCCGTGCCGAGCAGCGTCCCAATTGCCGTCTTGGCATGGTCGCCGATCAGGCTCCCGAGAAACTGCAGACCCGTCTCGAGTCGCGTCCCCGCGATCTCGAGGCGCACCCGACCGTACGTGTTCTTCAAGTTCGACGTGATCGTCCCGGCGCCGAGGTTCGCCCAGCGGCCGATCACGCAATGACCGACGAAGCCGTCGTGCGCCTTGTTCGCGTATCCCAGGAAGACGCAGTTCGACAGCTCACCGCGCGCGTTCGCATGCGGGCCGATCGCCGACGCGCGCACGGGCCCGCCCAGCACGTGTGCGTTCGCGCCGACCCACAGGGGCCCCTCGAGGCGGGTCCCGGCGCGGACCTCGGCGCCGCTCTCGAGCACCACCGGACCGTTCCGTACATCGAACACGACGCCGGGTTCCACGGCGGCATCCCGCAGGGCGATCGCAGCGGGATCGCCGAGCACGATGCTCCCCGCCGGGAGCGGGTCACTGTCGCCAAGCAAGCCGCGCAGGTCGTCCGGGAGCAGCCGCTCGAGGGCGGGGACCAGGTCGTAGGCACCGTGCAGCACGACGCCCGGTACCTCGATCGCTGCGGCATGCGGCTGGGGGCCGTCCCACGTGGCTCCCGGTCCGACGCCCCATCCCACCGTGACGCCACCGCTCGTGAGGCGGAAGGCGCCGTCCGGGAGCGCGGGAGCGAGCCCGCGCGGCGCGAACGTCGACGAGCCGATCACGGCCGGCCCGGGAACGGGGCGACGGGCGGCCACGAGGGGGACTCCGGCCTCGGTGAACCCGGCGAGGTGGGGCAGGGCGAAGATCGCGGCCGTCTCCGCGCCGACGAACGTCTCCCACCGCTCGCGGATCAGGTGCGCGCCGGCCCGCAGCTCGCACAACGGGCGCGCGCCCGCGAACGGCGCCCACGCCGGCGCGGGATCCGGATCGAGCAGGTAGAGGGCGTGGGTCACAGCCCTTGCACGAGCTCCTTCAAGCGCTCGGCGCGGCCGACGGGCATCACGAGCGTGTGGCCATTCGCCCGCACGACCACCATGTCTTCCAGACCGACGACGGCGACGTGCTCGCTCTCGGACCAAATCACCGTGCGGCGTACGTCGTCCGCCACCGTCACCTTCCCGACCACCACGTTGCCGTGCGCGTCGGGCGTGCGGATGCGCAACAGGGCGTCCCAGGAGCCGATGTCGTCCCAGCCGAAGGTCCCGGCCACAACCGCGAGCTTCTTCGTGCGCTCCAGTACGGCCACGTCCACCGCGACCGGCCGGACGGCGGTGAAGAAGCCCGCGACGTCGCCTCCGGTGAGCGCTCGCCAGCCGGCCTTGAGCTCGCGCGCGTAGGCACCCGCTTCGCCCAGGAAGCGCGCCACGCCCCATGCAAACAGCCCTGTGTTCCAGAGCGCGCCCCGGCGGCGCAACAGCGCCGCTCGGGCGGCCGATGGCTTCTCGACGAAGCGCCGCACGGTACGCGCTCCGCCCAGCGGCTTCGCGGGGATGATGTACCCGTATCCCGTCTCGTTGCGCGTCGGCTTCACGCCGACCGTGACCAACACGTCGTACTCGGCCGCCACGCCGAGCGCCTGCCGCCCGGCCGCGCGGAAGGCGCGCTCATCGCTCACCGCCCAATCGGCGTGCAACGACAACATCTGGCCCCCGGGGTCCCGCTGCGAGATCCAGTGCGCGGCCCACGTGAGCGCCGGCGCGGTGGACGCCGCGCGCGGCTCGGCGAAGATCTGCGCCCGCGGGATCTGCGGCACCACGCGGGCCACCTGATCGACCAGGAACGGCCCGGTGAGGATCAGGATCCGTTCGGGCGGGACGAGTCCGTCGAGCCGCTCCACCGCCTGGACCAGGAGCGGGCGGTCGCCGGCGAGCGGCAGCAGCTGCTTGGGTCGCTCGGGCGTCGAGAGCGGCCAGAATCGGGTACCCGCCCCGCCGGCGAGGATGGCGGCCCAGACGCTCATCGCGGGTCCTGGGGAACCGAGGGAGGGGGTGCGTCGCCCAGCATCGCGCCGATGCGCGCCGTGAGCTTGGTGGGGCTGAACGGCTTGGTGAGCAACCCGGCGCCCAGGTCCTCCGCCTCCCTCAGAATGCGGTCTTCGCCCTCGGCCGTCAGGACGATGACGGGAAACGCGCGTGTGGCCGCGGCGGCACGGAGCTCGCGCAGGAGATCGAGCCCGGACCCGTCGGGCAAGTGGAGGTCGAGCAGCATGGCGTCGAACGGCGGGGCGCTGCCCTGCAACGCATGCCGCGCTTCGCCGAGCGTACGGGCGAGACTCACCATGTAGCCGAGGCGTTCGAGGTGCGGCCGCAGCAGCAACCCGATATGCGGCTCGTCGTCGACGACGAGGAGATGCCGCCGGGCGGGCGACAAGGAGAGCGACTCCGGGTCAGAGCAGCCCGGCGATTGCCGAGCGGTGGCGCCGCAGGTCGTAGAGCAGGGCGCCCACGTTGGTGGAGGGCCGCACCAGGACGACCAGCAAAGCGTCGGCGTTGAGGACGGAGACCACGGCGAGGCCGGACCCGAATTCGAGCACGCCGGTGCCGAATTCCCCGCGCCCTCCCGCTTGGCCCAGCTGCGTCAACCCGTTGATGACCGATGGCAGCAGGGCGGCCACGTTCTCGGCGTCGAGGCCGTCGGCCGCGCGGGCGTCGATCGGCAACCCATCACGCCCCACGACCACCACCGCGTCCACGCCGCCCCGGCGGGCGAGCGCTTCGACCACATCCCGGATTGTCGCCATACGGCGGCCAAGCTAGGAATGGAAACTGGCGAAGTCAAGCAGCCACCGTGGGTTGACCCACTTGGACGCCGCGCGGTATCTTCCCCGCACCGAATGCCTTCCCACCGTCGGATTTCCGCACGCCACGTCGCGTTGACGGGGCTCGCACTGCTAGCCGCGGCATGCGGCGACACGACGGGCCTGCCCGCCCCCTTCTTCACCAATGTGGTGGACACCGTGTCACTGTTCGCGTTGCGGGGGACGGCTATCACCCAGCCGTCGGCCTACACGCTCGACGCCGCGCAACCCGTCCGGACGGACCAGACCACCGCGCTCGACTTCGCCTTCGACTTCGACTCGCTCGGAGCGCCCGCGCTGTTTCCCACGGGCGCGATCAATCTGGGCCAGTTGTCCGGTCTGCAGCAGTCAACGACGCCGTTCAACGCGATCACGCTCGCGCCGACCGGGGGCTACATCTTCGACAAGCCGCTCGCGCTCGATACGGGGACGGTCGTGCTGGTCCGCTCGCGGCCAACCACGTGCTCGTTCGGCGTGACCGTGTCGTTGTACGCCAGGCTGCGCGTCCTGAGCGTGGACTCGACAGCCCGTCGCGTGGATTTCGAGATCCTGGTGGACCAGAACTGCGGTTACCGCGGTCTCGAGCCCGGACTCCCGAAACAGTAGCGTCGTGATCGATCTCAAGCTCTTGCGCGCCTCGCCCCAGCAGGTGCGCGCCGCGCTCGCCCGGCGCGGCGATCCGACCGTCACGCGGCTGCTCGACGAGCTCGAGGCGTTGGACATGCGCCGCCGCGCGCTCACCGGCCAGCTCGACCAGCTCAAGGGCGAGCGCAACGAGGCCGCGAAGGCCGACGCGCGCCTGATGAAGGAGAAAGGAGCGCTGCCGCCGGAGGTCCGCGAGTCACGCCGCGCCCTGGGCGAGCGGATCGACGCGCTCGAGGCGGAGCTCACGGGTGTCGAGGCGGCGCTGGAAGAGAAGCTACTCTACGTCCCGAACGTCCCGCTGCCGGAGTTGCCGGACGGCGACGCGTCCCACAACAAGACCGTGCGGACCTGGGGCGAGCCGGCGCCGAAGGGCGGTAAGCCGCACTGGGAGATCGGCGAATCCCTCGGGCTGCTCGACCTCGCGCGCGGCGCGAAGGTCTCGGGATCCGGGTTCCCGGTCTTTGTGGGCGCCGGGTCGAAGCTGGTGCGCGCCCTTATCAACTTCATGCTCGACCTGCACACGCGGGAGCACGGCTACGTCGAGGTGGAGCCGCCGTTCCTCGTGAAGCGCGAGACGATGCAGGGTACGGGCCAGGTCCCCAAGTTCGAGGACGACGCGTACAAGACGGCGGCCGACGATCTCTTCCTCGTCCCGACCGCCGAGGTACCCGTCACGAACCTGCATCGCGATGAGATCATGGACGGCGGGAAGCTGCCGCTGGCCTATACCGCCTACACGCCGTGCTTCCGGCGCGAAGCGGGGGCCGCCGGGCGGGACACCCGTGGACTGCTGCGGGTGCATCAGTTCGACAAGGTGGAGCTGGTTCGGTTCGCGCGGCCGGCCGATTCGCCGGCCGAGCACGAGCGGATGACCGGGCACGCCGAGGTCGTTCTGCAGCGCCTCGAGCTCCCTTACCGCGTCGTGCTACTCGCGGCGGGCGACCTGGGGTTCGCCAGCGCCAAGACCTACGACCTCGAGGTCTGGGCGCCGGGCGTAGGCCAGTGGCTCGAGGTCTCGAGCTCGAGCTCGTTCACCGACTTCCAGGCACGGCGCGCCAACATCCGCTACCGCCCGGCTGCGGGCGCGAAGCCGGAGCTGGCCCACACGCTCAACGCGTCGGGCGTGGCGCTGCCACGCACCATCGCGGCGCTGCTCGAGACGCGGCAGCAGCCCGACGGCTCCGTGACGGTTCCGGCGGCGCTGGTCCCGTACCTGGGAATGGAGCGCCTCGTGCCGCCCTCCGCCGGTGGTCCGTAACGCGGCCCTGCGCCGCGCGGGTCCTCCCGTCGTGGCGGGGCTGGCGCTGCTGCTCGGCGGGATCACCATCTGGTATGCGTGGGTGGTGGCGCGCCACCTGCGGGACGATGCGCGGCAGACCAGCACCCTGCTCGGCCGGGTGTTCGCCGGCCTGAACGATCCGCGCCCCGACGCCGCCACCGACGCCCTGCTCGACCTCGCGCGCCAGGTGCGCTCGCTCGGCATCGCGATCGTCGTGATGGACACCGCGGGTCACATCACGGCCCTCGATAACGCGCCTCCGCGGATCGGCGCCGACACGGCACGCCTGCAGGCTTGGATCGCCGCGCTGGACATCGAGAACCCCCCGTTGGTCCAGCCCGGCGTGGGTACCATCCACTACGGCACCGGAACCGCCGCGCGGCGGTTCGCGAGTATCGCCGCGCTCGAAGGCGCGGTGCTCCTGTGCCTGGCGCTGCTCGCCGGGTGGGCCTACCGCTCGCAGGTCGCCGCCGCGCGCGACCGGCTGTGGGTCGCCATGGCGCGGGAGTCGGCCCACCAGCTCGGCACGCCGCTCATGAGCCTCACGGGATGGATTGCCTACCTGCGGGAAAATCCGGGTACCCCGGGGGCTGAGCTGGCGGAGCATCTTCAGGCCGATGCGGAACGCCTCGAGCGGGTGGCCAAGCGGTTCGAGCGCATCGGTCGGCCGGCGCGCCGGGAGGCGGTGGGGTTGGGTGCCCTGGCCGAGCGGGTGGTGAGCTACTTCCGCCCGCGGCTCCCCACGCTGGCGAGCCCGGTGACGCTCGCGCTGCGCGCGACCGGGCCGGGCCCCACCGCGCTCGGCGATCCCGTGCTGCTCGAATGGGCGCTCGAGGCCGTGATCAAGAACGCGATCGACGCGCTCTCGGGACGCGGCGGGCGGATCGACGTGGCGGTGGATGCAGCGGGCCGCGCCGCCCGGCTGAGCGTTCGCGACGACGGTCCCGGCGTGCCCCCGGAGGTGCGAGCCCAGCTGTTCGAGCCGGGCGTCTCGACCAAGCCGGGGGGGTGGGGCATCGGACTGGCGCTGGCGCGTCGCATCGTCGAGCAACAGCACGGCGGCCGGTTGGTGTACCGGCCGGCCCCGACTGGGGAGGGGGCCGAGTTCGTGCTCGAATTCCCGCTCGTGAGCGCGACGTGACCCTCGCGCTGAATCCCCAGCAGGATGCCGCGGTCCGCCATCCCGGCGGCCCGCTCCTCGTGCTCGCCGGCGCGGGCTCGGGCAAGACGCGCGTCCTCACGGCCCGGATCGCGCACCTCATCCGCGAGCGGGGCGTCGCGCCATCGCGGATTTTCGCCGTCACGTTCACGAACAAGGCGGCGGGAGAGATGCGCGCACGGGTGGCCGCGCTGCTCGGCGCCGACCCGCGCGGTCTGTGGATCGGAACGTTCCATGCGCTGTCGGCGCGCCTGCTCCGGCGTGAGGCGGCCCTGCTCGGTTTCGGGCCGAATTTCACGATCTACGATCAGGACGACTCGGAGTCCTTCATCAAGCGCCTGTTGGAGCAGCGGGGTCACTCTCCCAAAGCCAATCCCCCGCGCGCGATCCACGCCATCATCTCGGGAGCGAAGAACCGGATGATCCTCCCCGAAGAGCTGGGCGCGAGCGCCGACAGCCCGCTGGAGCGCGTCGCGGCGGAGATCTATGCGGGGCTCGGCCCCGCGCTCCGCCAGGCCAACGCCATGGACTTCGACGACCTCCTGCTGTTTCCGCTCACGCTGTTCGCCGAGCGTCCGGAGCGCCTGGCGTACTGGCAGCGGCGTTTCGATCACGTCTTGGTGGATGAATTCCAGGACACCAACGCCGCCCAGTACCGGCTCGTGAAGCAGCTCGCCACCGAGCACCGAAACCTCTGCGCCGTGGGCGACGACGACCAGGCGATCTACGGCTGGCGCGGGGCGGATGTGCGACACATGCTCTCGTTCCAGCAGGACTTCCCAGGGACGACCCTCATCAAGCTCGAGCAGAACTATCGGTCCACCCAGGTGATCCTCGATGCGGCGAACGGCGTCATCGCGGAAAACGCCCGCCGGCTGGGCAAGACGCTGTTCACCGCGAAGCAGGGTGGGGAGCCGGTCACGCTGCTCACTGCCGCGGACGAGCGGGACGAGGCGGAGTGGCTCGCCGGCGAGCTGAGCCGCCGAGTGGCAGACGGCGACCTGGCGTACGAGGGGATGGCGGTCCTGTACCGCACCAATTCGCAGTCGCGGCCGCTCGAAGAGGCGTTCCGGTTCCGGGGGATCCCGTACCGGCTGGTGGGCGCCGTGAGCTTCTACGAGCGCCGCGAAGTGAAGGACGTGCTCGCCTACCTCCGGCTCATCGCCAATCCCCGGGACGACGAGGCGTTCGCCCGCATCGTGAACGTGCCCCGGCGGGGGATCGGCGACGCGTCGTTCACTCAGCTCGTACGCGCGGCGACCCAGTGGGGGCAGCCGCTCCTCGACGCCGCCCGGGCGGCCGAGCGGATCCCCGACCTGCGGCCCAACGTGCGGGCGGCGTTTGTTGGGGTGGCCGCGCTGATCGACGAGCTGCGGACTCGGCATGCGGCGGCCGATCCCGCCACGGCGCTGGAGCAGGCGGTGGCGGCGGTGGGCTACGCCCAATATCTGGCCGACGAGGGACCCGAGGGCGTGGAGCGCCTCGAGAACGTGCAGGAGCTGATCGCCGGGGCGGCGGCGTGGGCCGAGACGGCGGAGGACGAGGGGGATGAGGCGGGGGATGAAGCCGAGGGCGAGGGCAGGGGAGCGGGCGCATCGCTCATCGAGCGGTACCTCACGCAGGCGGCGCTCGTGGCGTCGGCCGACCAGGGGACGGGGGACCCGACCGGCGTCACGTTGATGACGGTGCACATGGCGAAGGGCCTCGAATGGCCGGTCGTGACGCTCGCCGGGCTCGAGGACGGTCTGTTCCCGCTGGCGCGATCGGCGAGCGAGCCGGGGGGACTCGAGGAGGAGCGACGGTTGTGCTACGTGGGACTCACGCGCGCGCGCGAAAAACTGTATCTCTCATGGGCGCGCACGCGCTACCGCACTGGGCGACTCGAGCTGTCGGAGCCGTCGCGCTTCCTCGAGGCGCTGCCGGCGGGCGCACTGGAGGAGCGGAGCACGACGCCCATGTGGGACCGCGGCGCGCGCGGTGGGCGCGGCGCGGCGCGGGGCGGCCGGTCGCAGCGCGCGGCGCCGGCGGAGCTGGATTGGGAGGTCGAGGCGTCGCAGGACGCGCCGCGCTACGCGGTCGGTGAGCGGGTGCGGCACCGCAAGTTCGGGGGCGGGGTGGTGCGGGCGGTGTCGGGGTCCGGCCGCGAGCTCAAGGTAACCGTTGAATTCGACAATCAGGAGATCGGGACCAAGCAGCTCCTCGTAGCCTACGCCGGGCTCGAGCGCGAGTGGGAGAGTGCATGAGCGTCACGCATGACGAGGTTCGGAGGATCGCGCAGCTCGCGGAGCTCGACGTGAGCGAGGAAGCGCTCCCGCTGCTGGCCGAGCAGATGTCGCGGATTCTGGAGTACGTCGCCCAGATCAACGCCGTGCCGGCGAGCGAGGGCGTGAAGCCGTTCGTGCCGGGGCCGGACGCGGTGCGGTTCCGCGCCGACGAAGTGAAGCCCTGGCCGCTCGCGTTCGGACCCGCCGAGCTCGCGCCCGCCTTCCGAGACGGCTTCTTCCTCGTGCCCAAGCTCGGGCAGTTCGAGGACGCCGAAGCGTGAGCGATCCCAGCGAAGCGCTGGCGAGCGCCAAGGCGGCGGCCGATCGCATCGTCAAGGTCAAGCGGCTGAACGCCTGTCTCACCCCGATCAAGGAGCTCCGCAAGTCGCTCGTCGCGCAGGCGTCGGCGGCGCATCCGTCGGGCGTGCTGTACGGCATGCCGGTGGCGGTGAAGGACAACATCTGCACGCTCGAGTTCACCACGAGCTGCGGCTCGAAGATCCTCGAGGGCTACCGCTCGCCGTACGACGCGACTGCCGTGGCGAAGCTGAAAGCGGCGGGCGCGTTGATCGCCGGGAAGACAAACTGCGACGAGTTCGGCATGGGGTCGTCCACGGAGCACTCGGCGTACGGCCGCTCGCTCCACCCGTTCGACAAGACGCGGGTGCCGGGCGGCTCGTCGGGTGGCTCGGCGGCGCTGGTTGCCGCGGGAGCGGTACCCGCCGCGCTGGGCTCGGAGACGGGCGGCTCGGTGCGCCAGCCGGCGTCGCTCTGCGGCGTCGTGGGGATCAAGCCCACCTACGGACGGGTGAGTCGCTCCGGCCTCGTGGCGTTCGGCTCCTCGCTCGACCAGATCGGCGTGCTGGGCCGGAGCGTACACGACGCGGCCCGCGTCCTCTCGGTGATCAGCGGGCGCGACGCCAGAGACGCGACGTGCGAAGACCGCGACTCGCTGCGCCTCCCGAACGTGCCCGAGTCGCTCCAAGGCTTCGTGATCGGGGTGCCGAAGGAGTACTTCCCGCAGGACCTGGACCCGGCGGTGCGCCGGGCCTGCGACCGCGCGATCCGCCTGCTGCGCGAATTGGGGGCGGCGGTGCGCGAGGTCTCGCTGCCCCACACGGCGTACGCGGTTGCGACCTACTACATCATCGCGCCGGCCGAGGCGTCCTCCAACCTGGCGCGCTACGACGGGGCCCGGTACGGCCCGCGCTTCAACGGATCGGAAGACGTGCGCTCGCTGTACCGCACGACGCGCGGCGAAGGATTCGGCCCCGAGGTGCGGCGCCGGGTGCTCGTCGGGACGTACGTGCTGTCGTCGGGCTACTACGACGCATACTACCGGAAGGCGCAGCAGATGCGCGCGCTGATCGCCCAGGACTTCCGCAACGTCTTCGATCGCGGCGTGGATCTGCTGTTCACCCCGACCACGCCCACCCCGGCCTTCAAGGCCGGCGAGAAGCTCAACGACCCGGTGGCGATGTACCTCTCCGACATTTTCACGGTGACGGCGAACCTCGCGGGCCTGCCCGCGATCTCCGTCCCGATCGGCCGCATCAAGGGCCTGCCGATCGGCGGGCAGCTCATCGGCCAGGCGTTCCTCGAGGACGAGATGCTCGAGGCGGCGTACGCGCTCGAGCGGGCCGTCCCGGCTGGCGAGGAGGCGTAATGGCGGGCGCCTGGGAGACGGTCATCGGGTTGGAGACGCACGTCCAGGTGCGCACGGAATCGAAAATGTTCTGCGGCTGCTCGGCTGCATTCGGGGCCCCGCCCAACACCAACGTTTGCCCGGTGTGCCTCGGCCTGCCGGGCGCGCTGCCGGTGCCGAACGAGCAGGCGCTGAAGCTCGCGGTACGCGCCGCGCTGGGGCTCGGGTGCACCGTGCACCCGCGGAGCGTGTTCGCGCGCAAGAACTACTTCTACCCCGACCTGCCGAAGGGCTACCAGATCTCGCAGTTCGAGCAGCCGCTCGCGACCGCCGGGTCCCTGTCGTACCTGTCGCCGGACCGCGGGATCGCCACCGCTACGATTCAGCGCCTGCACGTCGAAGAGGATGCGGGGAAGTCGCTGCACGACCGCTTCCCGAAGCAGACGGCGATCGACCTGAACCGCTGCGGCGTGCCCCTGATCGAGATCGTCACCGGGCCGGATTTCCGGTCGCCCCACGAGGCCCGCGCGTACCTCCTCACCCTCAAGCAGGTGCTCGAGTACGCGGGGATCTCCGACTGCGACATGGAAAAGGGGAGCCTGCGCGTGGACGCGAACGTCTCCGTGCGCCGCGCCGGCGAGACCGCGCTCGGCACCAAGACTGAGGTGAAAAACATCAACTCGTTCGCCTACGTCGAGAAGGCCCTGACCGTCGAGCGGGATCGCCAGATCGCCGTGCTCGAGGGCGGGGGCACGGTCGCCCCGCAGACCATGCTGTACGACTCGAAGACGAACAGCGTGCGGCCGCAGCGCAGCAAGGAAGAGAGCCACGACTACCGCTACTTCCCGGACCCCGACCTCCCGCCGCTCGTGCTCACCGAGGAGTTCATCGCCGAGCAGCAGACGCTCCTGCCGGAGCTGCCCGCGAAAAAGCGCGAGCGCTTCGTCGAGAAGTACGCGCTGAGCGTGACCGACGCCGCCGTGCTCACAGCCGATCGCACCGTGGCCGACTACTACGAGGCCGTGGTCCACGCGGGAGCGGACGCCAAGACCGCGGCGAACTGGGTAATGACGGAAGTGCTCGAGGACGCCAAGGATCACGCGGACGGGCTGCGCGTGCCGCCAGGCGCCCTTGCGAATCTGATCGGACTGATTCGGGGCGGTTATGTCAGCCATCAGGCCGCGAAGCGGGTGTTCGCCGAGGTCGCCGAGCGCGGCGGGGAGCCGCGCAACGTGGCCGAGGCGCTAGGCGTCATCCAGGTAGGGGACACCGGTGTCTTGACCGGCTGGGTGAGCGAGGTGCTCGCGGCTCATCCCGCCGAGGTGGCACGCTATAAGACTGGTGAGACGAAACTGGTGCAGTTCTTCCTTGGACAAGTGATGAAGGCTTCTCGCGGCAAGGCCGATCCCAAGCTCGCTCAACGGGTGCTGGAGCAGAAGCTCACCTCGTGAGCCGCTAAGCACACAAACCACGTTTTCATCGTCGGTCCCGTAACTCCTGGCGCGGTGGCAACCTACGCCGGGGGAGCCGGTTTTGTGTTTCGTGAACTTGACTTTAGTTATTATATCAATAATATTGATTTTGTACTAAATATAGTGAAAGGCGTGAGCACGTGGCCAAACCGTGGATTGAGCACTTGAGCGACGAGGATCTCGGCTTCTTGAAGCGTTTCCTGCTGGCTGGGGGGACGCTGAAGGACCTCGCAGCCCAGTACGGGATCTCGTACCCCACGGTTCGACTGCGGCTGGATCGGCTCATCGACAAGGTCAAGCTGGTCGACGCCGCGCCAGAAGCCGGTCCGTTCGAGCTGCGGCTGCGTGCCGCGTACGCCGACGGTCTGCTCAGCGCCGAGACGTTCCACGCGCTCCTGGAAGCTCATCGAAAGGAGCAGGAGGATCGACATGAGACACGTGCTCGCTAGCGCCTGCATGGCGCTCCTGGTGGCCACGCGTGCGGTGGCCGCACAGGACCTGACGATCGACTGGTCGCGGACGGTCGTGCCCGGGGGTGTCGTACGGGCCGGCGAGGGGCCGGGTGGCACGCCCGTCCTCGAGCTCCGCGCCACGGCCGCGGGTCCGACGTCGCTTCATCTCGTCACAATCGATCACCCGCCGGTCTCGGGCCCGCGCTACGTCGTCGCCGGTCAGGTCCGCTACCAGGGTGTGGAGGGGCAGGGTTACCTCGAGATGTGGACGGTGTTCCCGAACGGCGAGCGGTTTTTCACCCGCACGCTCGCCGCGCAGGGCTCGCTTGCGGCCTTCCACGGCGAGTCGAATTGGCGGCGGTTCGAGCTCCCCTTCGACATGAGCGGCGCGTCCCAAGTCCCAAGCCGCCTCGAGATCAACCTGGTGCTCTCCGGGCCGGGAACGGTCTGGCTCGGGCCGATTCACCTGCAGCCGTGGGCCGGTCAGGCCGGAACGAACGGCCGCTGGTGGAGCGAGCGGGTTGGGACTCTGGTCGGGACCATTCTCGGCAGCTTCCTAGGCGTCGTCGGGGCGATCATCGGTGTTCTGAGCGGTCGGGGCAGAGCCCGTCGCCTGGTGCTCGCGCTGCTCGTCGGCATGATCGCGGTGGGCGGTTGCTTGGTACTCGTTGGGGCGGCGGCCGCGGCGACTTCCCAGCCGCGGCACGTCTGGTACCCGCTTGTGGTGCTTGGTGGGGCCGCGGGCCTCATCGCACTCGTGATTCTGCCGGCCATGCGGCGGCGCTTCGCGGCGGACGAGCTTCGCAGGATCGACGCCCTGGATGCGGGCGCCCGTTCCTAGTCCTGCTCCCGGTCCCGCCACGGGCGCTGTGCCTGGGATTGTCGCCAGTACGCGAGCGGCGGCGTCGGTAATCCGAAGTGATGCTCGGCCGTCTCGAGCATCCGCTCGGGATCCTCGCGGCCGCCCTCGTGAAGCGCCTGGCGCCGCATTCGCTTCGCGAGCTTGAGCGCCTGGTCGCCGGCCGGGTCGAGTCGCCGCGCCGCCGCGTCTTTCTCCCCCAGCATCTCCATCACATACTCGAACGCCACGGCCATGTGGCGTTCCACCTCCGCGTCGGGCAGATCCCAGCGCGTGTTCTCGAGGATCATCTGGAACGCCCAGCGCCAGCTCTCGCTCTCGGTGAGATGCACCATGCCGCGGAACAGCCGCCGGCTGGTGCCCACGCTGAACAGCGTGGGTGAGATGATCGTGTCGAGGTGCGTGTCGCTCGGCGTGTGATCCTGGAGGATGAGCTCCTTCGCCGTGCTCGCGTAGGCGGGGCCGAGATGGGTCTCGAA
>Ga0137418_10003074_pt1 | contig 15323 bp, 15 predicted proteins | sample CZODoug3_1_2_16f_FD_122242 | JGI IMG/M metagenome (GOLD analysis project Ga0137418, IMG submission 122242) | Vadose zone soil fungal communities from Angelo Coast Range Reserve, California, USA - CZODoug3_1_2_16fungal (Hybrid Assembly) | ecosystem: Environmental > Terrestrial > Soil > Vadose... | reverse complement strand
GCGCTGGTCACTGGCGCGTCGCAGGGAATTGGGCGGAGTTGCGCGCTGAAGCTGGCCAGTATAGGGGCTACTGTCGCCCTGGCGGCGCGCAATCCGGAGAAGCTTAATGAACTGGTCAGGGAGATTACTGGGGCAGGCGGGAAAGCTGCGGCCTTCCCGGTTGACGTCGGCGATGAAGCGCAGATCAAGTCCGCCTGCCAAGCGGCGATTACTCAATTCGGCAAGATCGATATTTTGGTCAACAACGCCGGGATTACACGCGATCAACTGGTCATACGCATGAAGCGTTCCGACTGGGACGCTGTACTCAGCACGAATCTGACGTCGGCATATCTCTGCATCCAGCAAGTCATCGGTACCATGCTCAAGCAGCGCTGGGGACGCATCATCAACATCACGAGTGTCTTCGGGCAGATGGGCCAGGCGGGCCAGGCCAACTACGCGGCATCCAAGGCGGGACTGATCGGGCTCACCATGGCCATCGCCCGCGAAGTCGGATCGCGCACGATCACCTGCAACGCAGTGGCGCCCGGCCTCATCGAAACCGCCATGACGGCCGGCCTCGGCGACGAGTTCAAGCAGAACGCCGTTAAGCAAATTCCCCTTGGCCGGGTGGGATCGCCGGACGATGTTGCCAATGCGGTGGCTTATCTTGCGTCGGAAGAGGCATCCTATATTACAGGTCACGTGCTGAATGTGAACGGCGGGTTGCTGATGGGGTAGGCCGATACAAGCTCAACCAAAGGGGCCAGACAAAATGAAAGCCGAGCACACAATCCCGTTGCCTGCCTCCGTGCCCGCCGTGCCCTCTGTGGTGAAGGGTCTGGCAGTCATCCAAGCCGAGACGTCGACCCAAATCGCCCAGGCCCGCGAATTATTTCTAGAGTACGCTCAATCTCTCGGCTTCAGCCTCTGCTTTCAGAATTTCGACAAAGAACTCGCTGAACTTCCCGGCGATTATGCGGCTCCGGACGGCCGCCTGCTGCTAGCGGAACATGAAGGCAAAGTCGCTGGTTGCGTGGCGCTGCACAGACTTGAAAGCAACACCTGTGAAATGAAACGGCTTTATCTCCGCCCTGAATTTCGCGGAAAACGCTTGGGAGGCGCGCTAGCGGAGTGCGTCATTGCCGAGGCACGACGGATCGGTTATCACCGTATGCGGCTCGATACGGTCGAACCGTTGATGGGCGACGCTCTAGCGATGTATCGCAAAATGGGCTTCAAGGAGATCCCCCCGTATCGCCCTAACCCCATTGCCGGCGCCATCTATATGGAGCTAGAGTTGTGAACGTCCCGAGGATAAATCCCATGAAAAACATTGCCCTGGGTTTACTAGTCGTTGTGTTCGCCCTCGCCTCGTTTGCTGCCGAGGGTAACAACGTTTCTTACAAGAGCGGCGGCGAGACCGTCCAAGGCATGCTCTACACGCCGCCGGGGAAGGGACCATTTCCCGCCATCATCGTCATCCACGAATATTGGGGACTCAACGAATGGGTGAAGGAACAAGCCTCGAAGCTGTCCGACCAGGGCTACGTGGCGCTGGCTGTGGACCTCTATCGCGGCAAGGTCGCAGACAACCCCGAACTTGCCCACGAACTGATGCGCGGCTTGCCGGAAGACCGGGCCAAACGCGATCTTCACGCTGCGTTTGAATTTCTCCAAACGCAGCCCAGGGTGAAGAAAGACCGCATAGGCTCCATCGGCTGGTGCATGGGCGGCGGCTATTCGCTAGACGTGGCCTTCGAAGCACCCACGCTGGCGGCCGACGTTATCCACTACGGCCATCTCGCCACGGACCCGGAGGCGCTAAACAAGATCCATGCGGCTATTCTCGGGATCTTCGGCGGAAAGGATCAGGGCATCCCGCCGGAGTCAGTGAAAAACTTTGAGGCAACTTTGAAGCGGCTTGGCAAAAGGGTCGAGATCAAAATTTATCCCGATGCAGGCCATGCCTTTGAAAATCCTAATAACAAAGCCGGGTACCGTCCCGACGATGCCGCTGATGCCTGGAAAAGAACGCTCACCTTTTTGGCCGATACTCTCAAGAAATGAGAGGAGGCGGCAATTCCGGTGTGGATCAGATGGTTGCAGCGTGCGCGATCGCGCAAATGATTCCTTGCACCCTGTGCAAATTGCGTGCCATGGGTTTGTCAAGTCTCAATTTTCCACATGGCACTAATTTCCTCTTGCCAGACGAATCCGATGTGGTTACTATGCACGCATCCTAGTCATGCTCCCCACCATCAACATAGGCGAGACCATTCGAAACTACCGGCTGCAGAAAGGCATGTCCCAGGGCGACATTGAGAAACGCACCGGCCTGCTGCGCTGCTATCTTTCGCGAGTAGAAAACGGCCATACGATTCCTTCGCTGGACACGCTGTCGAAAATTGCTGGCGCCATGGAGATCGCGCTTTCGCAATTCTTCTCCGAGTCAGGCCACGCGAACGGGTCCAAGGGCCTGCCTCAACTTTCCGATGATGAAGTACGGTTCTTGAGCCAGATTCGCCGCTACGCCACCAACCTGAACGATAGCGACCGCAAACTGGTCCTGGCCATGGTCAAGAAGATGGCGTCAAGTTCGGGGAAATAGCCGTTTAGCCCGGATTGATGCAAGCGAAGAAAGCCCAAACCAACAGCCGCCGCAGGGTACTTTCGTACCATGACCTCCGTGACCGACGGGTACCTCGCTGCCCAGGTCGACACCTCTTACACTTATGGTCCTGGAGGCTCTCGCTTGACCACCGACGAAGAACTGAATCTTCTCGACTCGCAGCTGCGGCGGTTGAAGATCGAGTACGAGATCTATTTCAACAATCCCACAAAGCGGCCTCCCACTGACGTCGAGTGGAAAGTACTGGCGCTGCTACGGAAGTTTTCCGACGGCGGCCGCATGAACTTTACCCAACGTTTCCGCTACAACGAAATGGCCCAGCGCTATGCCATATACAGCGACCTATGGCGTAAGAAAGCTCGCATCCGGGAAGAGGGCTACCGGCGGCCTCAGGACGCGCTGCTCTCGGTCCAGGGAGTGCGTGAGGAAGAACACGCGCCTCTGCACCCCACCGTGTACGGGGTGAATCACGCCGCGGCGACCGAGGCTGCAGGCGTGGCAGCTGCCCTGGCGCCAGAGACACCAGCGTCGCAACCCTTCACCTTGAAGCGAGTCGACAAGAAGGAACACGAGCAAGTCGAGCGCCTTTACAACGCCTTGGTCGCGGCCAAGAAAAAAGCTGGAGAAAATGTTTCCGGTGATCTCGAATCTTTCTCCACCTTCGTGCAGAAGAAGACCCAGCAAATTCGCAAGCAGTACAGCTGCGAAAGCGTGGAGTATTCGGTCGAACTGGCGGAGGGCGGAGTCAAGCTGAAGGCTAAGGCCAAAATCTAACGCGGAAGGTGAGTTACAAAGCGGTCAACCCTGGTTTATTTTTGAACCCGGTTCACTCTATCTAAGTCTTCAGGCTTCTCGGTTCTGCTCGGCAGAGGCGCAATTGCTGATAGAATTTTTCTTGTCAGCTCCGCACATCATCCGCCGAGGCCCCTGAATGTCTCCAGCCCAAACGAAGATTCGGCGTGCAATTCTCAGCGTCACCGACAAGACCGGCTTGCCGGACTTCGCGCGGAGACTGGCCGGACTGGGCGTGGAGCTGATTTCAACTGGGGGAACGGCGAAGTTGCTGCGCGACTCCGGGATCGCGGTCAGGGATGTTGCGGAGCTTACCGGCTTCCCTGAAATGCTCGACGGACGTGTAAAGACGCTGCATCCCAAGGTGCACGGCGGAATCCTCCACCGGCGCCAAGATGCCACCCACGTTGCAGCCATTGCGGAACACGACATTCCCCCAATTGACATGGTGGTGGTGAACCTGTACGCCTTCGAGAAGACCGCGAGCAAGCCGGGTGTGCAGTTCGAGGAACTGGTGGAGAACATCGACATCGGGGGACCTTCGATGATCCGCTCCGCCGCCAAGAATTTTCACGATGTCGCCGTCCTAACCTCGCCCGCCGATTACCACGCCATTGCCGAAGAAATGACCCGTTCCAGCGGCAGCCTCTCACTCGCCACCAAGTGGCGCCTCGCGCAGAAGGCGTTCGCGACTACTGCGGCTTATGATTCTTCCATCGCGTCCACTCTGGAGCGTGTCAGCACCAATGGCAATTTCCAACTCCGCGGTTCAGAAGGCTTTCCGCAGACTTTGCGTCTCTCGTTCCAGAAAAAGCTCGATCTGCGCTATGGTGAAAACCCGCATCAGAAAGCCGCCATGTATTCCGACGGCTCGGACGCGGGCGTGGCCAACGCCCGCCAGCTCCAGGGTAAAGACCTTTCCTACAACAACATCGTGGACGTACAGGCCGCCTGGGACCTGGCCCAGGAATTCGACGAGCCTGTGTGCGCCATCATCAAGCACACGAATCCTTGTGGCGTGGCTACTGGTCAGACCCTGGCCGAAGCTTACCAGCGGGCTTTGGAATGCGACCCGGTTTCGGCCTTCGGCGGAGTAATCGGCGTAAACCGCCCGGTGGATAGCGAGGCCGCCGACGAAATGCACAAGCTGTTCCTCGAAGTCATTGCGGCCCCCGCCTTCGACGAACCTGCCAGGGCAAAGTTTGCTTCCAAGAAGAATTTGCGCCTGGTCGAAGTCGTTTCCGCAAATCAGGAATGGGTACTCAAGAATGTTTCCGGAGGAATGCTGGTACAAGACGCCGACACCCGCGCACTTCAGGAATCGGATCTGAAAGTGGTCACAAAGCGCGCGCCCACGGCAGAAGAAAAGCGCGCCCTTCTCTTCGCCTGGAAGGTATGCAAACACGTCAAATCCAATGCCATCGTATACGCCCGCGACCGGCAAACGGTCGGAGTTGGAGCGGGCCAGATGAGTCGAGTCGACTCCTCCAAGATCGGCGCCATGAAGGCCCAACTTCCGCTGAAAGGAACGGTGGCGGCCTCTGACGCTTTTTTCCCTTTCCCCGACGGGGTGGAAGAAATCGCCAAGGCCGGCGCCACCGCCATCATTCAACCCGGGGGCTCGCAGCGGGATTCCGCAGCCATTGAAGCTGCTGACCGCTTGGGTCTGGCCATGATTTTCACCGGAGTGCGTCATTTCCGGCACTAGCCATTTGTCGATTGGTTGAACTGCTCGTAGGAAAGGCACAGCTCAGTCCGGAATGTCTTTACCCAGATTGACACTCTTGTCTCTACCATTTTTTGAAAATTATGCCGACGGCACTCATGATCATTCCGAAGCCGGCGATGTGGTCCCATCGATTCGGCTGCTGCAGATAAAAAACTGAGAAAACGGAAAAAATCACGAGAGTAATGACTTCCTGAATGGTCTTCCGCTGTGCCGCGGTGAATTCGTAGGAGCCGATGCGGTTGGCCGGCACCTGGAAGCAGTATTCGAACAACGCGATCATCCAACTGAGCAGGATCACTTTGAACAGGGGCACGTCGCGATACTTCAAGTGGCCATACCAGGCAAGAGTCATGAAAATATTGGAAATGGTAAGTAGCGCGATTGTCCGCATGGATAACTGAGCCTCCTCTAAACGTATGGAGCTGCTGACATCGCTACCGTAAACCCGGTGATTGCATCAGCCTATGCGAATACAGAGTATGAGACAGCGCTCGAGATGTTCTTTATCGGCTTTGCGGTTACAATTTGTTGCCGGCAACCAGCCGCGTGAGAATCCCGCCTGCAAGCCAACAATCAGATCCCGGTCGCCGTGGTAGGAGTGGGCGTCTTCGGACGAAATCATGCTCGCGTTTACAAAGAACTCGAGCAGCAGGGGGAAGCTGTACGCCTGGTGGGGGTTGTCGATCCTGATCTGAACCGCGCCGCTGCTGTGGCCCGCGAGTTCGGCTGCCGCGCCTTCGGGTCCGTGGAACAGATGCTCAGTCCGCACAGCGAAGTCCGGGCGGCGTCGGTTGCGGCGCCCACCGCACATCATCTTGCGGTCGCCGGCGCGCTGATGGAATCGGGCGTAGACGTTTTGATCGAGAAACCACTGGCTTCGTCCCTCGCCGAGGCCGACAAACTGGTCGAGCTCGCCGCGGTCCACAAAAGAATTGCCCAGGTCGGGCACCTGGAGCGTTTCAATCCTGCTGTCCGTGCCACCATTCCTTTGCTAACACAGCCCATGTTTTTTGAGGTGCACCGGCTCAGCGTGTTCACGCCCCGTTCGCTCGATGTGGATGTGGTGCTCGATCTCATGATCCACGACCTTGACATCGTGCTGGCCTTCGCCAATTCGAGGGTACAAGAAGTCCGCGCCGTCGGGCTGCCTATTCTCTCCGGCAAGGTGGATATTGCCAACGTCCGGCTGGAGTTCGAATCCGGCTGCGTGGCCAACTTCACGGCCAGCCGCGTCTCTACCGAGCGCGTGCGCAAGGTACGTTTTTTCCAGCCACGCCAGTACGTGTCTCTCGACTACGGACGCCAGGAAGTGCTGGTCTTCACCGTGGCAGGAGACACAGAAGCCGCCGGCGCTCCGTCTGTGAACCCGCAGATCAAAGTTGCCAAGCCTGCGGTGGCTTCAGAAGAGCCCTTGCATGCCGAGCTGAAGTCATTCTTGAACGCGGTGCGTCATCGTTCCGCTCCCGCCGTTTCCCTCGAAGACGGCCGCCGGGCGGTCGCGCTCGCCCTCGACATCGTAGCGGCTATCCGCGATCACGGAAAAAAGGTTGATCTCCCGACCATAGCTCGAGCTACGCGCTGACCTGGTATGCCCGATTTGCAACTGCCGATTAAGGGAATTGCGTTGTGCGTTGTTTTCTGCTGAGTCCCTTTATGACGAACGATTCCAGGGCCGCGGTTTACAAATGTTTACGCCCCGAAGTCTCAGCCCATTCGTGGCGAGCATAATCGCCTGAAAGATGCGAAAATAAAGACAACTTGGCCGCAGCGGTCGAAGTGCATCTTTCCGTGAAACGCTGGATCGAACGCAGCCTCTCGATTGCGTGTCTAATCAGCCAAGTCTGACGCATGCCGATTACGCAAATTCCATTCCAGGACCCGGTGGCGCCGCCCAAGCCTCCTCCAGCGGAGCAACAGCTCGGTCTCTATGACGCGCAGGGATGGGAGTCCGCTTACCGTGACATGGATGACGCTCGTGTGCCGCAGCTGCTCATCCAGTTGCAGGACGATCTGGCGCGCTCCCGCCGCAGAGAAGCAGCGTGGATTTCCATCATCACGCACCTTGTGTTGATCGTCCTGGTGGTCAACATCCAGAGATTGGAAAAGTACTTGCCGTGGCACTCGGTAATCGTCGTTTCACCGAATGATGCAACTCGCGGTAAGGATGTCACGTTCTTGGCGCTTCCCCCCGATGCGCAGAAGCTGACACGTAAATCAAACACCAACATCATTTCTGACAAAGATCGCATCGCAACCTCGCGCCATCCCGAACTCGATCCCAAGGAGTTGCGGAAGATTCTCGCTACTCCTCCTCCGGGTGCGCCCGGACCGAACGGACCTCGAATGCCGCAGCCGGTGGCACCAGCTGCGCCCGCGGTGGCACAAAATCAGCAAGCTCAGCCGCAGACGGGTCAGGAACCGATGCAACATCCGCCAAGCGAGGCCAATCCATTGGCCAAGCTGCAGGTTCCGGCCAAGCCGGACCCATTCAAACTGGGTGGCGCCATGTCTGCTGGGTCCGCCATTCAAGAGGCAACTCGTGAGGCGGCAACGCGGCGTGGCGGAGGCGGCCAGGAAGGCGACTTCGGCTTAGGAACCGGCGCCCATGGCCGCCAAATGGGTGCGCTCGAAGTCTTGAGCGATACCCAGGGAGTCGATTTCGGACCTTATCTCCAGCGCATTCTGCAAGACGTCAAAGAGAATTGGTATCGGCTCATTCCTGAATCTGCCGTCATGAAGAAAGGCAAGCTGGCGATCGAGTTTGCCATCACCAAGGATGGCAAGGTTGCGGGCATGAAGTTGATAGATCCCTCCGGCGACGTCGCTCTCGATCGCGCAGCCTGGGGCGGTATCACCGCTTCGAATCCCTTCCCCCCCTTACCCCGCGATTTCGGTGGGCAGTATCTCGCGTTGCGCTTTCGCTTCTACTACAACCCCGACAAGTCCGAACTGGAGTAGGACTTAGTAGCGATACCTCTACCACACGCGGCAGCGATTTTGATTCACCATCGGCGATCCCGCTTTGCAATGGAATGCCTGCTGGAATTCGGGCATGTTTGAGACCACGCCGTTGGCGCGATATTGCTCGGGAGAATGCGGATCCACCGTCGCGCGCAGGCGCTTGTTCTCGTCTCGTTCATTGGCGCACCAGCTCTGGCCGTAGCCGACGAAGAAACGCTGCTCGGGGGTGAGTTCATCCCTGGGCTGCAGGTTTTGTCCCTGGGTATCTTCCTTCCACGCCATGTACGCCAGAATCAGTCCGCCAAGATCGGCGACATCCTCGCCCAGCGTTAGTTTTCCGTTGATCTTGATGTCGTCAATGATGGTGTAGCCGGAATATTGGTCTGCGATACAGGTGGCTCGCTTTATGAATTCCTTTTCGTCGTCCGGGGTCCACCACTGGCGCAGATTGCCCTGAGCATCGTACTGGCGGCCTTCGTCGTCGAAGCCGTGGGTGAGTTCATGTCCGATGGTGCCGCCGGTGTTGCCGTAGTTGGGCGCGGCATCGGAACCAGGGTCAAACAGCGGCGGCTGCAACACGCCCGCCGGAAAATTGATATCGTTCATTTGGTCGTTATAATAGGCGTTGACCGTCGGAGGAGTCATCTCCCATTCTCCGCGGTCCACGGGCTTTCCGATTTTGGCCAGTTGCCGATTGAACTCGAATTGCCGAGCTCGCAGGACGTTGCCCAACTCGTCGCCGCGAATGATTTCAAGCTTGCCGTAATCGCGCCATTGGTCGGGATAGCCAACCTTATTGGCAACGGCGTGCAGTTTCACCAGAGCTAGCGTTTTGGTGCCGGCGCTCATCCAGGGGAGGGTATTGATGTCCGCCTGCATCGCGCTCTCGATCTCCTTCACCATCCTGACCGCTTGCCGCTTGGCTTCGGGGCTGAAGTATTTCTCCACGTAGGCCTGCCCCAGCGCCTCACCGAGATCATCGTCCACGTCTTCCGTGCAGCGCTTCCATCGCGGTTCAATTTCCTGAACCCCCTGCAAGGTCTTTTCGTAGAAATCAAAATCAGCGTTCACCAATGCCGAAGACAGATGGCGGGCATTGGCGTGAATCAAATGCCAGCGCAGATATGTTTTCCAGCTGGACAAGTCTTCCTTTTCGATCTCAGCGTTCATCCCCTTGAAGAATTCTGGCGTGGCAACGTTCAGACTTGCAAGAGCTGGCAAGCCCACTGTCGTAAAATAAGTCTTCCACTGGAATGAAGGCGCCAGTGCTTCGAACTCCTGTACCGTCATTTTGTGATAAAGCTTCTGCGGATCGCGGCGCTCGACACGAGTCATGGATCCCTTGGCCAGAGCCGTTTCGATGCGCATCACGATCTGGGCCTCGGTGGCGGATCTTGCAGGCTTATCACCGAGAAGCTCGAACATCTTCTGCACGTGTGCCAGGTAACTCTTGCGCAGTTGCTGTGATTTTTCGTCGTCCTTCAGATAGTAGTCGCGATCGGGCAATCCCAGACCGCCTTGATCGGTCTCCGCAATGGTCTGTGTGGAATCTTTCGCGTCCTGATCGGAGCGAAAGTGAAACAGAGTCCCTCGCCGATACAGGGGCAAGCCATAAATGCCATCGGCGAGGAGGGCGGCCAGACCTGCTTTGGAGCGGATACCCTCAATGCCCGTGAAGCTTCGATGGAGTGGTTTCATGCCCGCTGCTTCTACTGCCTTTTCGTCTGTGCACGAGGCGTAATAGTCACCAATTTTCTGGTGCGCGGAGTCGCGCTGCGCATCCGATGCAGAGGCTGCTTCGAGAATCCCGCGCAGGCGACCCAGGTTCTCGTCTTGCAACTTGCCGTACGCGCTCCAACTGGGCTGGTCTGGTGGAATCGGATTGTTCTTCATCCAGCCCCCGCAGGAGTAAGTGTAGAAGTCCACGCAGGGATCGATGCTCCGCTCCATGGAGGTTACGTCCAGAACGGGTTGCGGCGTGGCCGTGAGAGAGGGTTGTTGCGCATTCGCCACCGCCAAAAGTAAGGCGACTGCTGTGACAGTCAGAAGGGTGCGTGTGATTAGCATGGGAAGTGTCCTCATCCTCATCTGGTGAAAAAACGAAGGATGGCGCGGCATTTAACTCTTTCTCAAGTGAATCGAGCCATCGCCGGTGTGGATGGTCAACAGATTTCCGCCTCCGTTTAGCTTGCCGTGAACATCGTTCTCCCGAATTTTGCCTTGGGTTGAAACCGGCAGATCCAGATCGATATGGCCGTCGCCGGTGTGCAGATCTACATCGGCTGCAAGGTTTTCCGGGACCTCCAAAGTGACACTGCCGTCCCCACTCTCGAGTCTCCATCCGGTGGCCAGCGAAGAACCAGCGGTCGCCCGAGCTTCAACCCGGCCATCGCCCGTATGCAACTCAAGCGCCTCAAACCGGCCATTGGCCCTAATGTGTCCGTCGCCAGCAGTGGCACGCAGCTTACCTTCAACCCCATCGATCTCCTGCGAGCCATCTCCGCTGCGCAGATCCATGTCACCCTTGAAGCTGTTCACGTCGATTTTGCCATCGCCCGTATGCAAATTGATGCGGCCTTCGCGCGGCATATGGATATCGATGTCCACACGATGGCTGCCAACTTCCAAGGTGAAATTATGATGAGGGAACCGAACCTCGAGCGCGACTTTATCGCCCTCCTGGTGATCTTCAATCCGGATACCGTTTTCCCCGATCTTATAGCGGAAGGTCGTGACCTTGGCCTCAATCGTGTCTTGTTCCCAGGTGGAAATGCGGATGTTGGCGTCCGAGGTCTCCACCCGTAGTTCCGGCTGGCCCGTAAGTTTGAAGGTTTTCGACCATTCGTCGGCGCGGACTTGCCATGTGGCCGAAAAAGTGAGCCCGAGAATTACCCCTGCCAAACGCTTCATAGAATCCTCCTGTTGCGAAAGCACACGTCCGCCCCTGCTCTTAGACGTGAATACGCCGCTGACGTGAGGTGAGTTCCCTAATATTTTCAATGCGGCCCAAGTCAAAGGGCCCCCGCGTTCATATATGCCAGGCGAATCAGCGTTCTCTCGGCGAAGGGCACGTAGAGCAGAGCAGCGGTGGCGGCAAAAGCCGCGCCCATGCCTATCTTCTGTATAAGCAGAAACGGCGCCACCGCCCACAACAAATCGAGCGCCAGAATCAGCGGAAACATTTGCAGGAACTTCTGACCCAGGCGCCGGTAATCGAAGCCTGCCGCTGAAATCAAGAAACATCGCAACGGGATGGCAGCGCCCGCGGTCACCATGACCGCAGCTACTATCGCCGTCGCACTCCAGCCGGGCAGGAACCAGTCCGCGATCTCCTGCACGGCGTGCAAACGGAACAGCGCGGAGATGTAGAACGCCAGATACATGATTTGCACCACGGCAAACAATCCCCGCGTCAGTCCGCGGGGTGGAATGGGAACTTCCAGCTCTGGGTGGAGAGCCGCAATTTCGGATGAGACGGCGGGCACCGACTGGCGTTCCTCCGTGGCAGGCAAATCCTGCAGCGATTTTGGAACCGCCGCCTGAGCCTGAGTCGAATCACTCCCACCCCAGGTCTGTTTCCGTATGGGCGCAATGAACCGGTATCCGCGACGAGCAAGGGTTTCCACATACTGTGGACTGGAAGCCGAATCACCCAGCACTTCACGCAGCTTGTTCACAGCGGTATTCAGACTATGGTCGAAGTCGACAAACGTGTCTTCCTTCCACAGTTTCTGCCGCAGTTCCTCACGCGCGACTACGATTCCCGCGCGCTCGAGAAGTATGGCGAGCACCTGGAACGGCTGCTCCTGCAAGTGAAGCTTGATTCCGTTCCTGCGCAGTTCGCCCGCCTCGAGATCGAGTTCAAAGACTCCGAAGCGTACAATTCTCCCGGTATTGTCAGGCTGCGGAGCGGACATGGCAAAGGCCGTAGTGTAGCATCGGCGGCTGCCCCGCCCGTCGCACAAGAGCGCCAGCCTCCGGGGCGCCAAACCCCGAAATATGGCGTGGCGCAATGTTGGTTAATCGAGTTCAGGTGCGCGGCGCTACAATATAGGCATGCCCACCGTCGGGCGTCCAAGCCACTCTTCTCCCCGTAAGCATCCGCGGCACTCTATCTATGCCACGGAGACGACGGGCCTGCTGCTGATCGCATTCCTGATACTGGCTATCACACTCGTCCGCTATTGGCACACCATTCACTGGAGCCTGCGCTGAAGAGGTCCGGCGTGCCGGCTCAGGTTCCTGCGAGACGACTGGACCCGTTGTTGGTGGTTGTTGTCGGCCCTACTGCCAGTGGAAAGACAACATTGTCGCTGGCGATGGCCGAGCGCTTCGACGGCGAGATCGTGAACTGCGATTCGGTCGCGATGTATCGCGAATTTGAAGTCGGCACGGCCAAGCCTGCCGCTGCGGAACGCCTGCGCGCGCCGCATCACCTTCTCGATTGTATTGCCCCTACCGAGTACATCACCGCCGGTCACTATGCGCGGCAGGCGCGGCAGGTGATCAAGGAAATCGACTGTCGCGGGCATTTGCCAATCGTGGTGGGAGGTACCGGGCTCTACTTGCGCGCGTTACTCGAAGGACTCTCTCCCGGCCCTCAACGCTCTGAGAAACTACGCCAGCGTCTGCGGGAGCGTCACGCCAGCCGAGGCTCCAACTCCTTGCACCGCCTCTTGCACCATCTAGATGGTGCGGCTGCGGAAAAGATACATGCCAATGACACGCCCAAGCTGATCCGTGCCATTGAAGTTTGCCTGGCCTCGCGCCGGAAGATGACGGAGCTGTGGCAACAGCAGGGTCGCGACCCTTTGCGCGGCTTTCGTATTCTGCGTATGGGCCTCGATCCCGATCGGAATGCACTTTATGAGCGCATCAATCAACGTGCGCAGAACATGTTCGAACGTGGGTTGATCCAGGAGACCGAGTCCTTGCTGCAAAAATATGGCGACGCCGCCCGCCCGCTGGCTTCTCTCGGCTACAGACAGGCGGTTGAATTCTTGCATGGAGACCTCTCTCGCGAACAGGCGCTGCACGCCGCTCAACAGGTCCATCGCAATTACGCAAAACGACAAATGACCTGGTTTCGTCGCGAACCGGAAGTGACATGGCTCAACGGTTTTGGCAGTGATCCCCAGATCCAGCGCGTAGCAACCGATCTGGTGAAGGCATCTCTCAGACCGGATCGGCAATGATGGCGATCCCAGCCGCGTTCGCTGCTTCGAGAATCTTCTCGCCGTCCAGCAGCAAACATTTTCCAGCATCCAGGGCGAGGCAAACTGCTCCCGCAGCCTGCATCACGTCGATGGTCTTCACGCCGATGACGGGAACATCGAAGCGCATGTCCTGATTATTCTTGGAACTCTTCACCACGGTGAGGGCGCGGCTCAGGGTGGAGGCGTCCCCTTCGAGCGTGCGCATGATATGACCGGCACGCGCAATGGTGGCGTCGGTTCCCTCCATGGCTTCCACCGCCACGCAAGCCGTCTCTGCAATCACCACCGTCTGCCCGATGTCGTGTTCGACGAGTTGGCGGGCGACCAAGCGCCCATATTCGACATTTTTGCGCTCGGGCTCGCCAGGCGGACGCCGAGTGATTACGCCAGGCTTGACCAGCAAAGGTTCAAGCAGCCAGGTGGAATTCTCCAAAGTGATGCCCTCATCGGCCAGCACCTTGGCGACTGCGCCCAGCAGGGAATCGGTGTTGCGCGTGGTAAGCGAAAGCAGCAGCTTGGCCAAACGCCAGTCGGGACGAATACTGGAGAAAATCTGTTTGTGTTTGACTTGGCCGGCCATCACGGCGCGCTGCACGCCTTCTCGTTTGAAGGTTTCAATCAGCTTCGAAAGCTCGCCCAACGACAGCCAGTGAACCGAAGCCGCAGCGCGAAACTCGATCCCAGGATCCGTCTCTTCTTTGATCGCGGCCACCACCACCTCGTAGCCCTGGGCGCGAGCGGCATCGAAAACCAGGGAGGGAAACTTGCCATTGCCGGCGATGATGCCGATTCGTTCTGGCACTGTTGGTATGCGCTCCCGCAGCGGGCTGGTGCTACTTGATCACTCCACGTTCCGACGCTTCAATGAACCGGATCAACATGTCCACGTCCTCACCGCGATCAGGCTCAGACTTCAGCTTTTCCAGGGCTTGTGTGGTGTTGCGCTTGGAGGTAAGAAGAATCTTATACGCTTGCTGAATCTTTCGAATTCGCTCCTTGGAAAACCCGCGCCGTTCCAAGCCCACCTTGTTCAGGCCGTAGGCATGCGTCTCGCGCGCGGCGGACGTCATCGAAAAGGGGAGAACATCCTGAGTAATCATGGCGCCGCCACCGATATAGGAGTGCGCTCCGACGCGCACGAACTGATGCACGGCGCTCAAAGCGCCCACCACAGCCCGCTCTTCGATCGTCACGTGACCGCCCAGGGTGGCCCCGTTGACCAACATGGCATGGTCGGCCACCGAGCTGTCGTGGCCGATGTGGGCGTAAGCCATGAGCAAAACATGACTGCCCACGCGCGTGATGCCGCCGCCTTTGACCGTGCCGCGATTGATGGTCACGAACTCACGAATTTCGTTGTGCTCGCCTATCTCCAAGCGGGTGGGCTCCCCCTGGTAAGAAACATCCTGCGGCGCCATACCGATGGCGCAAAAAGGGAGAAAGGTATTGTGGGCGCCGATTTTGGTTGGACCCTCGATGGCGACATGCGAAACCAGCCTACAACCCTCGCCCAGCTCAACCTCAGCGCCGATCACGCAATAGGGACCGACCTTGCATGATGCCGGGAGCTTGGCGCGCGGATCGATGATGGCAGTAGGATGAACGCTCATGAACTCCAGTGGCGTCGGCTATCCTTCGTCTTCCGCATCGCCGGCGGCGGAGCCTTGTCCACGAGTGCTGTCGATGAGTTGGCAAGACAACGTCGCTTCGGCAACGCGCTTTTCGCCCACGTAAGCGACCCCTTGCATGCGCGCGGCAATCATGCTCGGGACCTCGCGCCATCCCGTCAGCTCCACTTCCAGCCGCAACTGATCGCCCGGACCCACCGGACGGCGGAAGCGGGCACGATCAACCAGGGCGAGTCCGGCAAGTGGGACCAGCTCGCCGGCGAATGGCGGAGCGTCCGCGCCGATCTCACGGACGCGCTCGAGGACGGCGACCTGCGCGAGCTGGTCCCCGAGCTCGAGCAGCGCCTCGCCGACCTCGAGGAGCAGCTCAAGCTGGCGCTCGT
>Ga0137418_10003073_pt1 | contig 15325 bp, 14 predicted proteins | sample CZODoug3_1_2_16f_FD_122242 | JGI IMG/M metagenome (GOLD analysis project Ga0137418, IMG submission 122242) | Vadose zone soil fungal communities from Angelo Coast Range Reserve, California, USA - CZODoug3_1_2_16fungal (Hybrid Assembly) | ecosystem: Environmental > Terrestrial > Soil > Vadose... | reverse complement strand
GTGGAATCCGGGGATCCGACCGCATGAATCGCCGCGAGACTCCTGTTGTCCCAAAGACTCTTGAGCGGCGCGAGGCTCGGGTGCAGTCCGAAGTGACCGTCGAGGTCGATCAAGTCCTTCGCGGGAATCGCGATGCGCGGCCGCTCTTGGTAATACAGAGGATCGCCGTGCGGGACGATCATGTTGAGTCCGTCCACGGCGCCGCGTTGGAAGAGGCACACCAAGACCGGGTGGTCCGACGGTACGATGGAACGATGGCCCGAAGCAAAAGCGGCCCGCGCCAAGAAGAGGGGATCGAGTCCCACGCTGAACAGTGCGAGTCCCCCTGACTTGACGAACACTCGCCGCGAGATGTTCACCCATCACCTCTTTCCATAATTCCATCGTTCCATCGTTTCACTGTCGTTGAAACTCCGGGCCGCCCAGCGCGAGGCCGATCGCCAACGTGCGCGCCTGCATAGGGTCCTTCACGTCGGCGAGCTGTTCAAGAATGACGGATCGCGTATGGGGCGACATCGTGCCCGCGAGGATGCGCGCATTCACCGCGTCCACGAGGGCCTCATAGTTCTCGGTAGCGGGAACGACCTCATCAAGATCCACGCTGGCACCGGGAAGGCGCCCCGCGGCGAGCGCGACGGCGGCGTTCATGCGGCCGAGCAGCGCGCCGCTGTTCACCCATTGGGCCTGGGTCTCGGGGTAGCCGGTCGGGGCCGGTTGGAGATAGAGGGGCTGGCCGAGGCGCGCGACGACCTGCGCGAGGCGGAGGGTCGAGTCCGGCTCGGCTCCGGCGGCGCGGACGGCGCTGACGACGAACTCGAGCGGCGTCTTGACCTTGGCGCGCAGCGCCTGAGGCGCCCAGAAGTCAGGCGACGTGAAGATGGCACGCAGCACCGCTCTGATGTCGCCGTTGGTGCGGTGCCATGCGTCGACCGCCGCATCGACGCATCCGTCGGGCGGGTCGTCGCTCACGAAACGCGCGCACAACTTACGACTCACGTGGTGCATGGTGGCGTGCTCGTTCGCCAGGAGCTTGAGGAGTCGGATCCCCTCGTCCATCCCCCCCTCCTTAATGCTGACTCCCAACACCTGCTTCTCGCCGTGGTCGTGCGCCCACTCATGGAACGCGAAGCCGGCCCCTCGCTGCGGGCGATCGATGCTCCACCCGGTGAAGATCCGCGCAACGGCGATCACATCCTGTTGCGTGTACCCCCCGTCCACGCCGAGGGTGTGCAGCTCGAGCAGCTCGCGGGCGTAGTTCTCGTTGATGCCTCGGGGAGCCCTCACCCCCTGACCCGTGTTCTGTCTTGGTCTGTTGGCAAGGAACGGCGGTGAAGATCCCGGCGCCACACTCTGCGCGTTATCGAGATAGAACAGCATCGCCGGGCTCTTGGCGGTCGCGATGAGCAAGTCTTCGAACCGGCCCAACGCGTTGGGCCGGATCGTTTCCTCTATGTAGGAGGGCGTCAGGAAGCGGTCGGCGCCCTTGCCCACGAAGACATTGAAATGATTCGCCCAGAAGTCGACCATGACTTCGCGCAGCTGCCGCTCGGACAGCGTGGCGCGCACGACCGCCAGTTGCTGCAGCTCGCCGCCGAGCTCACGGAACTCTCGCATCGGGCCGGCACCGCGCGGGCGCGTCGTGTCGCCGCTCTGCGCCATCTCCCGCTGCATCTCGCGCCGCTGGCGCAGGGCGTCACCGTAGCGCTGGGCCAGCTCCTCGCGGCCCAAGTCGAGCAGCTTGAAGTCGCGTTCGCGCTGGGCGAGCCGGCCGTCGGGTACGCGCTCGAAGGCGAGTTGCTGTTCGATCCACCGTATGACGCCGACGCGCGCCACGCGGTCGACCTCACCGGGGCGGGGCCCGTACGCGAGGCGATTGAGCGCGTGGAGCGCCGAATCGCGGGGCGTGAGCCCTTGGGCGCCTAGCGCCGCGGGAACCGCGAGCACGAGCCAGACGGTCAGGAGACGGGATCGCATGTGACTATACTGACGCCCTCCTCCATACGAAGTTAAGAGCCATGGCTTCACACGGCACCCGCGCCCGCTTCATCTCCCATGGCATCGTTCCCGACCCGAACGCCCCTTCGCCCACCTGGGGCCAGCGCCTGGCGGCCCTGAAGCACCTTCCGCCCCTCGTGCGTCTCGTATTCCAGACGCACCGCGGCTACACCGTCGGGATCATGGCGTTGCGCGCCGTTCGGTCGCTGATCCCCGTCGCCATCCTCTGGATCGGCAAGCTCATCATCGACGGCGTGATCGCCGCCGGAGCCGCGGTGCAGGCGGGGCAACGGCCCGCCTGGTGGTACCTCGCCGGGCTCGTGGGGCTCGAGCTGGGGATCGCCGTCGTCGGGGAAGCGCTGGCCCGGCTCTCGTCGCTGCTCGAGAGTCTGCTTGGCGATCTGTTTGCGAATCGACTGAGCGTCCGATTGATGCAGCACGCGGCGGCACTCGATCTCGCGCAGTTCGAGGACTCGGAGACGTACGACCATCTCGAACGTGCCCGCCGCCAAACCGTGGGGCGGATCGGCCTCTTCGCCCTGCTGCTCTCGACCGCGCAGGATCTCGTAACTCTGGCGTCGCTCGCGGCGGTGCTGTTGGTGCAGCTGCCGTGGCTCCTGCTGCTGCTCACGATCGCCGTGTTGCCCGCATTCCTCGGCGAGGCGCACTTCGCCTCGCTCGGTTACTCACTCCTATTTCAGTGGACGCCCGAGCGGCGGCTGCTCGACTACCTGCGCTACATGGGCGCTTCGGACGAGTCCGCCAAGGAAGTGAAGCTCTTTGGACTGTCGGACTTCCTCGTCGGCCGCTACGCGAAGCTCTCGGCGGAGTTCTACGAGGCGAACAAACGGCTCGCCGTCCGGCGCAACGTCATCTCCACGCTGCTCGTGACGATCGGCACATTGGGCTACTACGGCGCCTACGCGGTCATCATCTACCGCACCGTGCTCGGCGCGTTTTCGATCGGCACGCTGACGTTCCTGGCGGGCTCGTTTCGCGCCAGCCGCGACCTGATCCAGCGCGTCCTGCTCGCGTTGTCGAACATCTACGAGCAGAGCCTGTACCTGAGCGATCTCTTCACGTTCTTCGACGTGAAGCCGACCGTCGTATCGAAACCCGGCGCGCGCGCCGTGCCGCGGCCCATCACCAAGGGGTTTCGGTTCACGAACGTAGGATTCCGCTATCCCGGCTCCGATCGCTGGGCGGTGCGCGGCCTGACGTTCGACTTCCGGCCCGACGAGCGCATCGCGCTCGTGGGAGAGAACGGGGCAGGGAAGACAACACTCGTAAAGCTGTTAGCGCGCCTGTACGACCCCGACGAGGGGGACATCCAGCTCGACGGCGTGGACCTGCGCGACCACGACCTCGCGAGCCTGCGTCAAAACATCGGAATCATTTTCCAGGACTTTGTGCGCTACGACTTCATCTTGCGCGAGAACATCGGCGTGAGCCAGATCGACGCGCTGGACGACGATGCACGCATTCGCGAGGCGGCGCGCCGCAGTCTGGCGGACTCCGTGGCCGGGAGAGTCGCGAAAGGCTACGATCAGATGTTGGGGCGGCGCTTCGACGGTGGCGTGGAGCTGTCGGGCGGCGAATGGCAGAAGGTCGCGCTGGGCCGCGCGTATATGCGCGAGGCGCAGGTGCTGATTCTCGACGAGCCGACGGCGTCCCTGGACGCGCGCGCCGAGTACGAAGTCTTCCTGCGGTTTGCCGAGCTGACGAAGGGCCGGATGGCGGTACTCATCTCCCACCGGTTCTCGACGGTGCGCATGGCGGAGCGGATCCTCGTGTTGCAGGGAGGCGAGCTCGTGGATCAGGGCACGCACGAGGAGTTGGTTGCGCGCGGCGGGCTTTACGCGGAGCTCTTCTCGTTGCAAGCGGCCGGATACCGCTAAAGGACCCGTGGTGACGATGAAGGCGGCAGGGCCCTAAGTGACCGCCGTCAGCGCGTAGCCGGTGCCGGTCGCGCGTTCCCGCCGTCCGCCACAAACTTCCAGGTGCCGTCCGTCTGACGCTTCCACACCGTCAGGTACTTGCTGTACGAATTGCGGGCGCTGATGCTCGCCTCGCCCACCGTGCAACCGAGATCGCCCGAGCCCGCGATGTCGGCCGTGACGGGTGCCCAGTTGAGAACGGCGTCCGCAGGGAATTCGGCGAACGCGGCGCCGATTGCGTCGCGTCCGTGCGTCATCGGCGCGCCCGGTGGACCGAGCAGGATCGCCTCACTCGCGGCGAAGGAGAGAAACGCGGTCTGCGCGCCGCGCGCGACCGACAGCGCGGCAAACGCGGAGTCCGCACTCTTGAGCTGTCGAGCATCCGCGGGACCGCGCACCGCCGCGGCAGCAACCGCCGAGTCGGCGGGCGCCGGCGTCGCTGCCGGCGCCAATCTCGTGCGCGTGTAGGCGGTCACCATCCACGAGCCGCCGTCACGACGACGCCAGCACGCCAAGTACTTCCCTTGTTGATCCGCGGAACGCGTCCAACCGTACGTGTAGCCCACCGTCCCATCGTCCGAGACATCGCCGTACGCGGGCGTCCAGGTCAGGTCTCCCGCGCTCACGCTGTCGAGCAGGGCCCGGATCGCCTTCTTGCCGCGGACGAGCCGCGCCCCTGGATACAGGTACGCCCCGTCCTCCGCGAACGCGCCCAAAACATCCGTCGAACGGGCGAGCTCCCGGTCGGCGGCGAGCAGCGCCGCCCGGTCACGCTCCCGGTCGGGGAGCGCCGCAATGGCGAGCAAAACGAGAAGCCAGATGGGTCGCATGAATCCTCCTCGACGACAAACCTGCACCGCCGCTCACCACAGGCCAAGGCAGTTCACAGGGTTCTGACGCCGCCGAATCATCAGGGGCAGTACGATGTACAATGAGAGATATGCGGCGAGTCTTGGCGGTGCTCGGCGCCTGGACGGCGGTCGCCCTGCTCTTCTCCATCCAGATGCGCTTCCAGGGCGAAAGCCCTCGGTCCTGGGGCTGGATCGTTGGATGGCAGCTCGCCGGCTGGTGGACCTGGGCAGCGTTCACCCCCCTCGTCACCGCGTTCGCCGCCCGTGCCGCCCGACTCGGCAGCCCGCTGCGCATCGTCGCGGCCCACCTCCCCGCCGCGCTCGCCGCCGCCGTCCTCTGCGCCGCCCTCGAAGGCGGCGTGAAATGGGCCCTCGGGATCTATCGCACGACTCCGCTGTCGCTGAGCGCCGGCGTGAACTACGCGGTGGCGACCTACTGGACCTTCAACGTTCTCATCTACGCGATGGTCGTCGGGCTGTATCACGCCGTGCGCGCGGCACGGCTCGAGAGCCAGCTGGCGCAGGCCCGGCTCGATGCGCTGACGGGACAACTGCAGCCGCACTTTCTCTTCAACACACTGCACACCATCTCGGCGTTCGTGCTCGAGGACCCCAAGCAGGCCAATCGCATGATCACGCGCCTGAGCGAGCTGCTGCGTCATTCGTTCAGTCGCGAGCGCGGTCCCCTCGTGACCCTGGAGGAGGAGCTCGAGCTGCTCGATCATTTCGTCGCGATCCAGGAGGCGAGGTTCGGCGACCGGCTCAAGGTGACGTTCCGCGTGGAGGCGGGCACCGGGGCCGCCATGGTGCCGACGTTCCTGCTGCAGCCACTCGTCGAGAATGCCATCCGGCACGGCGCGGCCCGCCCGGGTCGCGTCGCCGAGATCGACATCGCCGCGGTACGCGCCGGCGAGCGGCTGCGCCTCGAGGTGCGCGACAACGGGCCGGGCGTTCCCGATGGGGGCCCCGTCAGCCGCAACGGGGGCGGGGGCGTCGGCATCGCCAACACGCGGGCGCGGCTCGCCCAGCTGTATGGCGTGGGACACCGCTTCGAGCTGGCGAACGCGCCAGGGGGGCAAGGCGCGATCGCGACGGTCGAGATTCCCTATCGTGACCATGCATACAGTCATCGTTGACGACGAGGCACCGGCACGGCGCCGCTTGCGTGGAGTGCTCCAGCAGATCCCGAGCATCACGCGGATCGACGAGTGCGCCAACGGCCGTGAGGCGGTCATCGTCTTGCGCCGCGGCACACCCGACCTCGTCTTCCTCGATATCCAGATGCCCGATCTCGACGGCTTCGCCGTCGCCGCCGCCGCGAGCGAGGAGCGGGCGCCGGCGATCGTCTTCGTGACGGCGTACGACCAGCACGCGTTGCGGGCCTTCGAGGTCCACGCCTTCGACTACTTGCTCAAGCCCTTCGACGACGAGCGCGTCGTCGCGACCGTGGAGCGCGCGGCGCAATTCCTCGACTGGATTCGCCGCGGCGGCGCGGCGGCCGGCGCGCTGCGCGGCTTCGGCGACGTCTCGGTCGACTTCGCCACGCACCAGGTGTATCGCGCCAGCCGCTCACTCGAGCTGCGGCCCAAGGAGTACGCGTTGTTGGCGGCGCTGCTGCGGCGCGGCGGCCGCGTCGCCAGCCGGCTCGAGTTGTTGCGGGAAGTGTGGGGTTATGCCGAAGACGTCATGAGTCGCACCGTCGACACGCACGTCGCGATGCTCCGCCGGAAGCTCGAGCACGATCCGGCGCACCCGCGCCACATCGTTACCGTCCGGACCTTCGGCTACCGCATCGAGCGCTAGCGCGGCGCGCCGAACAGCAGTGCGTCCGCGATCCGTTCGACGATCGCAGCCGGCTCCCCGCCATTGCGGTTGGTCAACACGATCACGGTGAAGTGACGGTCAGGGTATCGCTGGATGGCGTTGCGGAATCCGCTCGTCTCACCGGTGTGCCGCCAACGCTTCTCGCCGCGGTACGTGTCCACGAACCAGCCGAAGCTATAGGGCGGCGTGATCGCGAGCTGTAGCGTCGCCGCGTCCACGAGTTGATTCCCATACAACGCCTGGTCCCACCGCACGAGGTCGTCGACGTTCGTGTAGATGCCGCCGTCGCCGAGCGTCGCGCTCGTCACGCTTTGATCGGTCGGCTTGAACGCGCCGGCGTCGGGCGAATAGCCGTACGCGCGATGGGGAACCGTGTCGACGCCGTCGACGTGCGCCACCGAAGCCGCCATCCCGAGGGGCTGGAAGATCCGCGCGCGAAGGAACGCGGGGAACGAGAGCCCCGACACGCGCTCCACGATGAGTCCGAGCAGCACGTAGCCGGAGTTGCTGTAGCGATACTGGGTGCCCGCCGGGAAGTAGAGCGTGTCCTTGCGCGCGAGCAGCGCGAGCACGTCGCGGTCGGAGACCTGCACCGTCTGGGTGTCGGGGATCAGGTCTTCGTAGTCGGGCAGGCCCGACGTGTGATTCAGGAGATGTCGCACCGTGACACCCTGTGCCGCGGCCGGCAACTCGGGGAGGATCTCGCGCACGGGCTGGTCGTAACGGATCTTGCCGTCCTTCGCGAGCAGCATGGTCGCCATCGCGGTGAACTGCTTCGACACCGAGGCGAGGCGGTAGTCGGTCTCCGGCGTTGCCGCGACGTGCCGCGTCAAATCCGCCATGCCGTACGCGCGGCGCAGGACGACGCGCCCGTCGCGGATCACGATCACGCTGGCGCCGGGCACCGCCGGTCCCGTGTACTCCGCAAACAGCGCGTCTGTGTCAGGCACCGTCCTGCCTCCTCCGGTGGCGCAGGCCGCAAGGAGCCCCAGCAGGAGGGCAGCGCCGACCTGGTACTCCGTCATTTCATCCATTCCTTCCAGGTGTCTTCGGCGGGCCCGAGGGTCAGGCGCTGCTGATTCCGAACCAGCGGCATCCGTAGCAACAACGGCTCCACGCTGAGCCTCTCGAGCGTGGCGACCGGCCGACCCAGGTCGGCGTAACGCCGCGAGTCGCGGTCGAGCAGGTTCTGCAGTCCGAACTTGTCGGCGAAGCGGCGTAGCTCGCCGACGGACGCCGCGCGCTCGTTCAGGTCTACGAAGTGCACCGTGATGCGCCGCTCGGCAAAAAATCGCAACGCGGCGCGCGTGTCGGCGCTCTTCCGGACGCCGAAGACCTGCACCTCCAGCACGGTCGTCAGTGGGCCGTCGTGAAGACTTCGATGGCCCCGTTGAGGTGTCCCGGCCCGAAGTGTGCTTCCGCGTCGCTGGGCGAGTAGTAGCGGACCGCCCACGCGGCGCTGGGCAGGATTTGGCGGAGGCTCTCGATGTCGCCGAACCGGGTCCCGTCCACGTACACGATCAACTGGCCTTCGTTCGCCGGCATCAGCGCGGTGGGCCGGCCGCGCATCAGCCAGGCAGGGCGCAACGCCCGAACGGCATCATAGAGCGACTGCTCCGGTTTTGCCGCGAGCTCTTCGGCGGTGATGAGGTTCGGATCGCGTCGGGGCTTGTGTGCTGAGGATTGCGCGGCGGCGTTCGCGAAGCTCGCGAACAGCAGCGTGGACAGAGAGACGACAAGGACGCGGTGCACGACCTAATAGTACATATTCCTCGCTCCCCGGCGAGGCATGATGAGTCCCCGATCGAAGATCGTTCTCGCCGCCGTCCTGTTCTCGACTGGCGGCGCCGCCATCAAGTGGTGCGGCTTCGATGGCTGGCAGCTCGCCGGCCTTCGGGCGGGCCTCGCGTTCACGACGATGCTGACGCTCATCCCCGAGGCGCGCCGCGGCTGGTCGTGGCGCACCGCGCTCGTGGGGTGCGCCTATGCCGCCACCACGCTCCTGTACGTGCAGGCGAACAAGCACACCACGGCGGCGAGCGCGATCTTCCTGCAGGCGACGAGCCCCCTCTTCATCTTGATGCTCGCCCCACGGTTGTTGGGCGAGCACGCGACGCGGCGAGACTTGGTGCAGATGGCCATGATGGGCGTGGGCTTGGCGCTGTTTCTCTTCGGCGGCGTCGATCGAGCCTCCGCCACCGCTCCCAACCCGCTGCTGGGCGACGTGCTCGCGGCGACCTGCGCGGTCACTTGGGCCTTTACCCTTATCGGGTACCGGTGGATCGCCGCGCGGGGCGGCTCAGTCGCCACCGCCGCGGCCTCGGGGAGCCTGACCGCGTGCGTCGTCGCGCTCGTGGTGGCGTTGCCGCTCGCGCCGGGCCGTCCGGTCGATTGGGCTGTGGTCGTGTTTCTCGGCGTCTGTCAGCTCGGGGTGCCGTACGTGTTCCTGGCCCGCGCGATCCCGCGCGTGCGCGCCCTCGAGCTTGGGCTCTTCATGCTGATCGAGCCGGTCCTGAACCCCGTGTGGGCGTGGCTCGTGCACGGCGAGCGGCCCGGACCGGCGACGCTCGTCGGGGGCGCGCTGATTCTTGGGGCGACGCTGGTCCGCTCGGTGGTGGATGCGTGGTCCGCGCCCGCTACGGCGCAACCCGCAGGTGTGCCGGCGCCGTCCGCAGCGGCTCCCGGTCGGTCGGGATGACGCCGGTCACCGTGTAGGTCCCGGGCGGCGCGGCCGCGCGCCACCGATCCCGCAGCTCCAGCGTCTCGCCGGGCGCCAACGCCTTCACGTGCACGATCTGCTGGGTCGTCACATGATCCAGGCGGCGCCACACCACCTGCCCGTCCGATCCCGCGACAACGACATCGAAGGTGATCGTGCGACCCGTGAGGTACAGGGTCACGCGTTTATCGCTCGTGTTCGTCAGGCGCAGCGTGACCAGAACGGTCTCGCCGCGTCGTACCGAGTCGGACACCGTCACCGTGACGCGAAGCGTATCGGGAGGCTGCGGCGCGGCGGTCACGGTTCGGGGGACGAGAAGGGCGGCGCCGCAGAGCGCGACGCCGCAGAGCGCGACGCCGCCCCAGGTGCACAACGCCACGGCGCGATCAGAACGTCGTCAGAGGGCCGAGCTCCTGCTCGACATTCGTGATCGGGCTGTACACGAACTGCGTGCCGGCGCCGTTGCCACCCCACAGGATGCCCAGCAAGCGGACGCTGTTTCCGCCCGTCAGTCCGAAGACGTCCGACCCGGAGTCGCCACCGCCCACACCGGCGTTCACGAAGGTCTGGCACAGCTGCACAATGTTGGAGCCCGACACGCCGGTGTTGACGCAAGTGTTGGTGACGACGCCCTGCGTCCAGCCTGTGGTGCGGCCGACCTTGTTCACGACGTCGCCGACGACCGCGTTTCCCTCGGACGTGACGCTGAAACTTCCGGTGATCGTGAGCGAGCCGTTGTTCGGACCGCTCGTCTGCGCGATGCCACCGAGCGTGAAGGGCACACCAGCCGCGTAGGCTGCGCGCGACGCGTCGCTGAAACGGCAGCGCCGGCTCTTGGGGCAAGCGCTGCCCTTTCCGCCGCGCACGTAGACCGGGTCGGCGACCTCGGTGCCGATGAAGCTGTTCGGTTGGCTCGAGAGCGACTGGAAGTACTGCGTTCCTTCCACGCCGCCCTGTGTGTTGGTGCAGTGCGAGGCAGTGACGAACGAATTCTGGCCGCCACTCACGGCGTTGAAGCCGATCGAGCAGAGGAAGTTGCCGAAGTGGATCTGCACGCCGGCCACTACCGGCCGCACTTGATCCTGCAACGTCGTCGCGTACACGATCGGGTCCGTCTCGCGAACCACGACGGCTTCGGCAGGCACGCCGAGCCGCGCAGCGAGGCTGCGGACGTTGGCATGCGATGCGCCGCGCTCGACGCCGACCAGCACGCGGTTCGCCGCTTCGTCGAGATCGACGAAGACCACGCCGCCCTGATCGAACGCCTCGAACGTCACGGCCCGGGACCAGCGATCGAGATCGCCGTAGGCGTAGCGACCCTGGAGCACCCGGATATCGCCGGGAGCGAACCCGCGGCTCTGCGCGAACGCGCCCAATGCGCGCTCAGCGGCGCCGCGCTTCGTTACGTCGGTCAAATAGACCGTCGGGACGCCGTTGTCGATGAAGAGACCGCCGAATCCCGGCACCGTACGCGCGAGCGTACCGACGTCGGGGGCCTGGGCAGTGCGGAGTACCGGAGTGGGCTCCGGGCCCGTGGAGCGGGTGCCGTCGCTGCACGCGGCGACCGCGACCAGTGCGGCGGCGGCAAGTAAGCGGACGGCGGTTGACTGGTGGGTCATGACGGCTCACCCTCCCTGATTGATGGAACGGAACATGGGGCGCTCCAAAAATTGTCGAGCGTCACGTCCACCCGCCAGAGTACAAAAACCAAAATCCTGTTGCTCGTTCGCAACACTTATATTTGAGCCCGCATGTCCACGTCCCGCGCGCGCCTCGGCGTCATCTTCTTCACGGTCCTGATCGACCTGATCGGGTTCGGGATCGTGCTGCCGATCCTGCCGATGTATGCGCAGAAGTTCGGCGCGCACGGCATCGGGTACGGCGCCCTCATCTTCGTCTTTTCGGCGATGCAGTTCCTCGCGACGGCAATCCTCGGTCGCATGTCGGACCGGATCGGGCGCCGGCCGATCCTGCTCACGACGATGGTCATCAACGCCGCCGGCTACATCCTGTTCGCGTTCGCGCCCTCGTACTGGTGGCTCTTCGTCGCCCGCGTGATCTCCGGGCTCGCGAGCGGCAACATCTCGGCGGCCCAGGCGTACGTCGCGGACATCACGACGCCCGCCGAGCGCTCGCGCGGCATGGGCATGATCGGGGCGGCGTTCGGGATCGGGTTCGTGTTGGGGCCCTTGATCGGTGGACTCGCCGATCACTACCTCGGCCACCTGTCGCCAGGCCTGATCGCGGCGGGACTGTCCATCGTCAACTTCTTCTCCGCGAGCGCTATTCTCCGCGAGTCGCTCGCGCACGAACACCGCACCACGCGACCCCTCTTCGATCTTAGGCACATGCTCGAGGCGTTGGGACGGAGACAACTGCGCCCTCTCATGCTCGTCTGGCTCCTCGCACCGCTTTCGTTTTCGGCGTACACCGTTGTACTGGCGCTCCATACGGCGAAGGCGTTCTCCTGGAGCGGGAAGGACCTGGGGTTGCTGTTCGTCGTGATCGGTGCGATCGCGGCGCTCGTGCAAGGGTTTCTCTATGGCCGCATAGAACGGCGGACCGGTGCGCGTGTGCTGCTCATCGTCGGACTGTTCGGCATGGCGGTCAGCATCGCGGCGGTGCCCTACCTTCACAGCAGCCTGTCGGTTTACGCCTGGACGGTGCCGCTCGCGTTCTCGAACAGCCTGTTCTCTCCCGCCGCCGCGGGCCTCGTGTCGATGTACGCCGATCCCACCGAACAGGGCACGATCCTCGGAGCCGCGCAGGCGTTCGCGGCCCTGGGTCGTACCTTTAGTCCCCTCGCGGCGGGGCTGTCCTACGATCGCTTCGGCTCGCTGACCTCGTTCGTGGCGGCCGGTGCGGTGATGCTCGTCGGGGTACTGATCAGCCTCGCCCTCAAGCCCGTAAGTCACGCTCCGACAAGGGCTCCCGAGTCGGCTTAACGGTCGTCCGTAGCAGCCGTCCAACACCCGGACGCCTCACAGGAGCTTTCAATGCCTAGGCACATGACCGTAGCGCTCGCCGCGATGCTGGTGGCGGCGGGCTGTAGTCAGGATCCGACAGGTGCTTCGAACAACGAGGTGGTGCTCGCCCAGCAGGCCCAGCTCATCGCGCAGGACGTCGCCACGTCTACCGGCGCCAATTGCGAAGGCTGGTGGCGCCGGCTGCGTGATACGCTGCGTACCACGGATGACCCTGAAGCGCGCGCTTTCCTCGACCAGGCCGCTGCATACCGTGACTCGGCGCGCGCGGCGCTGGCAGGCGGCGACACCACCGCGGCCCGCGCGTACTGGCGGTTGGCATTCCGCTCGGTGCTCTCGGCCGTGATCGAGATCTTCCCCAACGCCCCCGAACGGACCGGCCTCGCCGTCGATCAAGCGATCGTGCGGATCGAGCGGTTCCTGGGTGGGCGCGATGCGCCGCGCATCCGGGGGATTCTCGGCCACGTGAAGGACCTGCGTGCCAGGTCGGACTCAGCCTTCGCTGCGGGCGACAAGGTCACCGCGCTCGCGCTGAACGTGCGCGGGATGCAGATCCTGCATCGACTCGTGGAGCACATCCGCGATGCGCACCGGGACCATGACGCGGTCGCGGATAGTGAGATGGAAGCGGTGTCCTACTAGACGTCTAGGCGTCGAAACGTCTAGGCGTAGAGGGGTCGGGACAGGCTGTCCCGACCCCTCTTCGTTCCTTACAGGTCCACGCGAACCTTGTGGTCCTTGGTCTCTTTGATCAACGAGGTCCCAACGACAAACGTCATGATCGCGACGACGATCGGATACCACAGGCCGTAGTAGATGTTCCCCGACGCAGCCACCATGGCGGTGGCGAGCAGCGGCAGCATACCGCCGAACCACCCGTTGCCGATGTGGTAGGGGAGCGACATCGACGTATAGCGGATGCGCGCCGGGAACAACTCCACCAGATACGCCGCGATCGGCCCGTACACCATGGTGACGTACAGCACCATGATGACCAGGATCAGCTCGGCCATGAAGTAATTGATCCGACTCTTATCGGCCCCGGTCGGGAATCCGGCGGCGGCGAGCGCGGTCTTCGCATCGGGTTCCTTCCAACCGTGCAGCTCGGTGTCGCCGATCTTGACGATCACCTGGTCCACCGAGCCGGCGGGGAGCTCGCTCGACTGGAACGAGATGCCCTGCTTGGTCAGGAAGTCCTTCGCCCGATCGCACTCGGTGAATTTGGACCATGGGCCCACGAAGATGTGGAAGTGGCAGTCCGTGGCGGTGACCGTCACCGGCGTCTTCGCGGCCGCCTCTTCGAGCGCCGGATTGATGTAATGGGTGAGCCCCTTGAAGAGCGGGAAGTAGGTCAACGCCGCGAGCAGGCAGCCAGCCATGATGATCCTCTTGCGCCCGATCTTATCGGACAGCCGGCCGAACACGACGAAGAACGGCGTGCCGATGAGGAGCGACAGCGCGATCAGCAGGTACGCGGTCTGGAAGGGGACCTTGAGGGTGATGAGCAGGAAGAACAGTGCATAGAACTGGCCCGTGTACCAGACGACGCCCTGACCGGCGGTCGCGCCGATGAGCGCGAGCAGAACGACCTTCGCGTTGCTCCAGTTGGCGAAGCTCTCGGTGAGTGGCGCCTTCGACGTCTGGCCCTGGCTCTTGATCTTCTGGAACACCGGTGACTCTTGCAGCCGCAACCGGATGTAGACGGAGAAGATCAGCAAGAGCGACGATACGAGGAACGGGATGCGCCAGCCCCATGCGATGAACTGCTCCGGCGCCATGGCCGTCCGGCACACGTAGATCACCGCGAGTGACAGGAAGAACCCCAGCGTGGCGGTCGTCTGAATCCAGCTCGTGGCGTAGCCGCGCCGGTTCTCCGCCGCGTGCTCCGCGACATACGTGGCCGCGCCGCCGTATTCGCCTCCCAACGCCAACCCTTGCACCAGACGCAGCAGCACGAGCAAGACGGGGGCCGTCCAACCGACCGTTGCGAAGGTGGGTAGCAACCCGACGGCGAACGTCGATGCGCCCATGCAGACGATGGTCACGAGGAAGGTGTATTTCCGGCCCACGATGTCGCCGATGCGTCCGAAGACGAGGGCGCCGAAGGGCCGCACCAGGAACCCGGCCGCGTACGTCACGAACGCCGACAACAACGCCGCCGTCGCGTTGCCGCTCGGGAAGAACAGCGCTGCGAAAAAAGGCGCGAGCGTGGCGTACAGGTAGAAGTCGTACCACTCGAACACCGTTCCCAACGAGGACGCGAAGATGACTCGCGCCTCATCCCGGCCGAGCTGGGAAGAGGGTGCCGCAGCGGTGGCGTGGCTCATCGATACTCCTCCTCTAGAGGTGCCCGCTAGTGTGAGAGAATGAGGCGCGACCTACGCCTTGTCGCCCGCGCCGCCCGCGACGAGACCCTTCGCCCGCCACTTCTCGAAAATCCGCTTCACCTGCTGATGCGCATCGTCCAGCGCTTGTGCCGGCGCCACGTGCGCAAGCGAGAGCGCAACCACCTGCGACCCTTCTGCGACACCAATCCCCGCGGGAATCGGCATGAGCTGTACGAATGCCTTGCTGAGCGGAAGTACAGCGACCAGGGCGAAGGGATCCACCTCGACCCCGAGCGACACCAACACGGGAACAAACATCAGCACCTGGATGAGCTGGTTTACAATTGATAACGAGAAAAACACCAGCAGGGGCCGCACACCCTTGCTCAGAGATACATATTCGTTATGCAGCGCGTGCAACATTTTCACGATCTTGTTGCCGCTGAAGCGCTGCGTGGCACGGCGAAGCATCTGATACAGCCGGCGGCTCATCGACATGCCGGTGAGGACTGTGCCTACGCACAGTGCAGCCAGCACCGCACCCAAAAGAGGCAGCAGGTCACCACGACCGTGCAAAACAACAAACACCAATCCAACAAACGAGAGGGTGAGGATGGCCAACAGGCCGAGCACGCGCTCCAGAACGATCGTCGCGGACACACTACTCACCGACCGTCCTGCCAGTGTG
>Ga0137418_10003072_pt1 | contig 15326 bp, 14 predicted proteins | sample CZODoug3_1_2_16f_FD_122242 | JGI IMG/M metagenome (GOLD analysis project Ga0137418, IMG submission 122242) | Vadose zone soil fungal communities from Angelo Coast Range Reserve, California, USA - CZODoug3_1_2_16fungal (Hybrid Assembly) | ecosystem: Environmental > Terrestrial > Soil > Vadose... | reverse complement strand
CGGAAGCGGAAATCATCCGTGCCCCCGACAAAGGTAAGGCCGCTCGCGGTGAGGATGGGACCACCGGTGCTCGGACGGCCGGTTTTCTGAAGCTGCGGGGGAAACGCGTCGGTGACGCCGAGCGTCTTGCGATAAGCAATGTCGCCTGTATCCATGTTGACGGCGACGAGTTCGCCCCAGGGCGTCGGCCCGCATGGCAAATGTTTGTCCGCGTCGCCGAAGCCGTGCGCGGCCTCATCGCTCTCCGCCGGTTACCACAAACAGCATTTCTAGAGACCGATGCAGCCTGACCCACGGCCACACCCCGCTTATTCTTACTATCCGCTCTCTCTTCGCTTCTTCAACGTGTACGGGCCCAGGCAGGACCCATCGAGTCCGTACTCCGGCGTGCTGAGTCTGTTCATGAAACACCTGTTGGCGCGCAACTCTCCTACGATCTTCGGCGACGGCGAGCAATCGCGCGACTTTACCTATGTCGAGGATGTGGCCGAACTGTGCGTCAAAGCGGCGCACGCTCGGGGCGTCGAAGGAAAAATGTACAACGCGGGTAACGGCGGCCGCTATACGCTGAATTTCTTGTGGAACGCTCTGCAAAAAATGGAAGGCATCCGGATTCCCGCCCGCTACGAAGCGCCCCGCGCGGGCGACGTGCGACACTCGCAGGCCGATATTTCTGCCGCAGTAGCGGAGCTGGGCCATGCGCCGCGATTCAGCATCGAAGAGGGACTGAGGAGGACGCTTGAATGGTACCGCCGGGAGGGATAAGAGGAGGGTGTCCGAGATTGCGTGGTGGCCCGCCGCGCGCGGCCCGCACTCCCCGGGCCCCGGTGAAGAAGCGCGTGCTGTTTGTCTGTATCGGCAATTCCTGCCGCAGCCAGATGGCCGAAGGATTCGCGCGCGCCTACGGCTCCGACGTGATGGTGGCGCGCAGCGCCGGCTTGAGCCCGGCTACAGTGATCGCGCCGCTGACGCGGCAGGTGCTGGCCGAGAGAAATATCCGCATTGACGATCATTTTCCGAAGGGCCTCGACGTGGTTTCGCGCGAGAAGTTCGACATGGTGGTGAACCTGAGCGGGATGCCCTTGCGCGTGACGGCGCCCCGCGTGGTGGAGTGGGCGGTGAAGGATCCGATCGGACAGACCGAGTCGTTGTACCGTACTGTCGCGGCGCAGATCGAAGGGTTGGTGATGCGGCTGATTCTGGAGTTGCGCGCAGCGCCGCATTGACACCACCTGGGCGAGTCTCCGAAAATGGAGTTGCCCAACCATCGTGCGGACGTGGCGGAATTGGCAGACGCGCTAGATTCAGGTTCTAGTTCTCGCAAGGGAGTGGAGGTTCAAGTCCTCTCATCCGCACCACTCAGTCGGGATAGGAGATAAGGGCTTTTAAAACTGCCCACCTTCTGCCTCGCTAGTAGGCATGCAGCCGCGCGATGAATTTACTTAATTTCAAATTGAGATGGATCTGGGCTCTATCTTGCGGCGGTGATTGACTCCACCTGGATCGTCTTGGTCTTGGCGTCGAGCGCGCCTACGACGGTGACTTTCTGTCCCGCAAATCTTTCCGGCGTTTGCTGGTCGCTCAACGTGTAGATGTCTTTGCCGTCATAGAGCACGTACGAGGCGCTGTGGGCGCTGATGCAGGCCCGGACGCATTCGGCGTCCGTCGGCCCCATTCGCATCCGTGAATGATCGGCGTTGCCGCACTCGTCGTCCGTAATGGTGCCAGTGAAGGTCTGCTTGCCCTGCGGCGCGGACAACGCGGCAACCGCTAGAAGACACACGATCAGATACTTCATATACTTCATAACGACTTTCGAGACGCGGCCCGAGCTACGAGCGTGCGGACACGAAGGCGGCTTTTGCCGCCGCCCTCCTGTCTTTTGAGCGGACGCCGGGATCGCAGGATCATCGGAGGATCACCGAACAAACTGGGGCCCGTTATAGTCCCGGCAACATGATGTGGGCCTCTGACGTGCCCGCGAACATCACCCAGGAGCCGTTTGCGTCACGGACCTCCGGCAGTGAGACATCTTTCCCCCGGAGGTTCGGCACGGCGATAAACGAGTGCCTGACGGCAGTCGCCTCGCTGTTGCCCCAGAACTTATACCATATGGACCCGACTTCGGACATGATGCGCGTTCCGTCTTTCGCGGCGGCCGCAACCGCCTCGTCAATCTTTGACCGGTCGCTCGCCCCCGCAGTCCCCAGCGCCGCGAGCTTTCGATTCTGCGCGACGCGCGGCAGATTGGCCTCGCTGCTGGTGCACTCCACCGAGAACGGCCGCTCTCCGGGCCAGCCGGTCAGGTCGTAGCAGACCATACGGCTGGTGCCTTTCTTTAACACTTCATACGTAAAGTCGGGTTTCCACTTAATGACCGTGGCGTCCTTGGCCATAGCCGCGTTCGGAGCGGCGAGCAACGCCTTTTTGATGGGGTCTGTGGTCTCCTTTTTGATGGGGTCTGTGGTCTGCGCCTGCGCCGACGCGCTCATCGCAACCGCCAGTACGCCGAGTACAAACAGAGAAATCAGCTTCATGTGGGTCCTCCTCGCTATGCCTCAAAATTTGGGTGTCGAAAACCCGGTGGCAGTATACCCGACGGCGCGTACTCTGCTCTATTGAATTCTTCCGCCGACGGGCAGGCCGCTCGGTACGCGCTCGGGAATCGTCCGGTCGAACGAGTCATCGCTCAGAGCCCTTAAAAACTCGACCAGATCCACGTCCTCCTCGTCGAAGTCCCCCAACTCGCGAATCAGCGGATCGAGCTTCTCGCTGCTGACGTTCGGGTTCCGGGAGCGCCCGCCGCGGGCGTCTTCATAGAACCCCACGACGTCGCTCAGCGTCCGGAACATGCCATTGTGCTCGTAGGGGGCGGTAAAGGCGAGGTTTCGCAGCGACGCCGTGCGAAAGGCATAGGTTTTCTCCGCGCCGTCGTCGGAGGCGGGCAGAGCGGGGTTGTCGGGCACGCCCATGACATGCAGTTTGTAATCGGAGAACATGGGCCCGTTGTGGCACTTGATGCACCCGACGCGCTCGAAGCGCTGCATTCCGCTGACCTGTTCCTCCGTCATGGCGCTGCGGTCGCCGCGCATGTAGCGGTCGAACGGCGAGTTGTTGGCCAGCAGCGTCCGCTCGAACGCCGCTATCGCCCTGCCTAGGTTTTCCGCGTTGACCGGCTGTGCACCGCCGAAGGCCCCGGCGAACAGGCTCCGGTACTCGGCGTTGGCCTGGAGCTTCGCCACCACGCTCGCGACAGCCTCATCCTCCTTGTAGGTGTCCCCACGCATTTCCTCATGCGCCTTGAGCGGTTCGAGCGCCTGCGATTCGAGGCTCTTGACGCGCAGGTCCCAGAACATCGGCGCAGTCGCCGGGTCGTAGCGGCCCGATTCATCGCTGCCGCTGAAAGCAATGTTCACAACCGTCGGACTATTGCGTTTGACGATCGGAATCGAACTGCCGGGCGCTTGCCGCCGCTTGCTGCCCAGGCCGATGGCCGTCACGCCGAGCGACAGGTCGCGGTCCTCCGCATAGCCGTTTTGGGGATGATGGCACGTCGCGCAGGCTACGTCTTGGGGTCCCGACAAAAGCGGGTCCCAGAACAGCAGCCTTCCCAGCGCAACTTTTGCTGGGGTCGTCGGGTTGTCTCCCGGCGCCTTCGGAGTCGGCGGCAGCGCCGATAACGTACTTTTACTTTGTCCAACCGCGGCAACTTCCATGTAAAGGAGTACGCCGACCGTAGCTGCTGCGACCAGCAGTCCGGTAAGGTGTTTCGCTTCGAACAAAAATCCACGGAATTGACTTTTCATCAAGGTTGCCTCCTATCGCACGCGCTACTACGATGCTCAGTATAATGTGTCCTTTCGGCAGGGGTGAGTGAATTCGCGTAGCGTGGACTGATAGCTTCAGCGTGCCATTTCAAAAGGAGGGCATGCTGATGAGTGAGAGACCTAACGTCGCGGTTCCGGCCGCAATTCAAGAAGCACAACTGGAATTTGAAAACTGGCGGCGTGACCGCAAACGCGGTGAGCGCATTCCGGGGAACTTGTGGGCGGCGGCCGTGGAGTTGGCGAAGCAACATGGCGTGTGGCCCACGGCTCGGGCGTTGCATCTGGACCACAGCCGATTGAAGCGGTGCGTTCGGAATGGCGAGGACGACGAGAAGAGCAGTGGGTTCGTTGAACTCATTCCAGAAGGATCGGTGCTTTGCGCATGCATCGTGGAGATGGAAGACGGGCAAGGCGCGCGGATGCGAGTCGAGATGAAAGGCGCCGCGGTGGACGTGACGGCATTGAGCCGGACGTTTTGGAGTGAGCGTGGATGATCGCCCTCACCGCACAAACTCGCATCTGGATCGCACGGGAGCCCGCAGACTTTCGTTGCGGGATCGATGGTCTGGCGAAGATATGCCGGACCGTCTTGAAGTCGGATCCGTTTTCAGGAGCGTTATTCGTTTTCCGGAATCGGAGATCGAAGTCGATAAAAATTCTTAGCTACAATTCGCGCGGATTTTGGCTGTGCCAAAAACGCTTGTCGAAAGGGCGATTCCGATGGTGGCCCGAAAGCGATCAGGCAAGCCTGACACTGGAGGCTCACCAACTGCAGTTGCTGTTGGCGGGTGGAGACCCGGCAACAGCCAAAGGCGTCGCCGTGTGGCGGCCTGTTCAAGAAAAGGTCTAACGTCGGGAGAAGGGACTTGCGTTCCAGAATGAAAGTTGCTACGGTAGCGACCGATGGCGATCGTTCTGAGATACCGTGGCCGCATCGTCGAAGACGCTGACGTTGGATTCATTCAGAGTCTCATTCAAGCGCATCCGGGGGCAAGCCGTCGCCAGCTATCGGAGAAGTTGTGTCAAGCATGGAAATGGGTGCAGCCCAACGGCGCGCCGTGCGACATGGTATGCCGAGGATTGATGCTGGCGCTGGACCGCGGCGGTCACATCCACTTACCACCGGTCAAAATCACTCCTCATAATCCATTCCTTCATCGCCAGCGTCCGAGTGTTCCCGATATCGATGCTTCCGTCATCGAAGCCCGTTTGAAAGATCTGGGACCGCTGGAATTCCGGCTGGTGCGGCGGACAGTGGACGAGGCGTTGTTCAATGGTCTGATCGAACATCATCATTACCTCGGATACACGCAACCGGTCGGAGAGCAGGTGAAGTACATGATCCACGCGTTGGGCCGACCCATCTCGTGTTTGGCGTGGTCGTCGGCAGCGCGCCACCTCGGACCGCGTGACCGATTTATCGGATGGAGCGCTGAGGAGCGGCGCCGCAATATCCGCTTCATTGCCTACCAGAGTCGTTATTTAATTCTTCCTTGGGTCCGCGTCCCTCATTTAGCGTCGCACATTTTGGGACGGGTGGCGCAGATGCTCCCACGAGACTGGGAACGCGTCTACGACCATACGATCTACTACCTGGAAACGTTCACCGACCCGACACGCTGGCGCGGGACCTGCTATCGTGCAGCGAATTGGATGGCGTTGGGTTTGACCACAGGGCGCGGGAAGGCCTCCAACGGTCACCGGCCGAACCGATCGCTCAAAGAGGTGTGGGCATATCCGCTGTCGAAGGATTTTCGGCGGCGATTGACAGAGCCGGTATGAGACGCAAGCCGGTTTCGGATTGGACGATGGACGAACTGAAGCAGATTCTCCAGCGGGTGCGCATGGCATTGGGCGAAGAAGACTACAAGGTCATGAACGCCGTGGTCGAGACGTTGTCGTACTTGACGCACCTGGCCAAGGACAAGCAGGCGGCCGAGATCTATCGGATTTTGGGTTCATCGAAAAGCGAGAAGACGCGCAAAATTCTGCGCATACTCGAAATCGAATCCGCAACGGATTCCGACGCTGCCGATCCTGTCGGCGCCAAACCGCAGCCCACACCGGAGCCACCTGTCCTTCGCCAAAACCTCGTGCGCGCGTAACCGATTGATTTTCCAGAGCTGCCTCTTTTGGGGTCGGCTCTGGGCTCGATCACCATCGTGCTCTCTTCAGTGACCACTGAGGCGGTTATTCGTCGTAATCTTCCAGGTTGTCCGTTTCGCTCAGCTCTGCTTCCAGATCCTCGATGCTGGGCAGGTTTCCTTTCAGCCTTTCGGGTAGAGCGGCGGTGATCCGATACTCTGCAACACCGAGAGGTTTTGAGGTGTCGCGCAGCGCATACTCGACGACCATCTTCTTTTTCGTCTTGCAGAGGATAATTCCGAGGCTCGGCTGATCGCTGGAATGTTTAAGCAGATCGTCAACGGCGGAGAGATAGAAGTTCATCTTGCCAGCGTACTCTGGTCTGAACTGGTCCATCTTCAGATCGATGACAACGAAGCATCGAAGTTTAAGGTGATAAAAGAGTAGATCGATAAAGAAATCCTCGCCGTCAACTTCAAGTGGGTATTGACTCCCGACGAACGCAAAGCCGACGCCGAGTTCCAGAAGAAATTTCTGAAGCTGAGCGATGAGTCCTCTCTCCAGGTCGCGTTCCTTCGCCTCGGAACCGAGACTGAGAAAATCGAAGTTATACGGATCCTTTATGATCTGCTGAGCGAGTTCGGACTGCGGCGCCGGAAGAGTTCTGTCGAAATTCGTAATAGCCTTGCCCTTCCGGTGGAAGAGATTGCTTTCAATCTGGTGAATGAGGATGTTCCGACTCCAGCCGTTCTCAATGGTTTGTTGCGCGTACCAAATGCGCTCAGCCAAATTCTTCAGTTTGTCCAAAATCGTGCAGTTATGGAACCATGGCAATTGTGCAGCAACCTGCTGCACAAAGTCCTCGTCCGGCCAAGCCTCGGCAAAAGCCCTCATATATTTAAGATTTCGTGGAGAAAAACCGCTCATCTCCGGAAACGCACTGCGAAGATCCGCGGCAAGCCGATCGATCACTTTGCTTCCCCAGCCTGATTGACGTTGCCGTTCGAGAATGTCCTGACCGATCCGCCAATATAGGAGAACAAGCTCTCGATTTACCGCGAGGGCAGCCCTCACCTGCGCGGTTCGGATTCGTTCCTTCAAACCCCGAAGGAATTCGTCGTAGCCTTCCGGAATGAGAGCACCAGTGTCAGTCATCTCTTTCTTTTAGATCCCATTAGCCTGCAAAGGATTCTGTGCGATTTGAATGAAGGTCAAGGGTAGCACTGCTGCGCCTGGTCGGATTCATGAGCCGGCCGCGCTCGCAATATTTTCACCATCGGCAGGCGCGAAAGTGCGAGGAACTACACCTCTAAACCAGCGAGAAACCTTCGGTCCTGTTTTCATGAAAACTTCTACCCAGTTTCTACCCAGTTAAGAGGGTGAAAAAAGGCAGAACCGTGAAACTGGGCGTGTCGACGTATTCAGAAATGGTCGCAGTAGACGCCATTGTTGTTTGTTTTCAATCGACGCCCAATTTCCCAAGCTGGACGTCGGCAGGTTCGATCCACCTCTCCCGCTCTTTTGTTTCAGCAGCTTACAGCCTTTCCGCATCATAGAACCTCAAAATGGCCGGTTAACGAAACCAATCCTTATATATAAGGATGACGCGCTTCAGTGACTGCCAGCGTTCCAGAATCTATTTCGACTCGTCGGATCGGCTCACGTCGGTTCGTCACGGCATGCCGCAAACACGATCTTTCACGATGTAATCGCCGACTGCGGCGTAACGAGCACACCGCCGGCGCCGGTCTGGCTGAGGGCTTAACTTGACTCTGCGAATTTGTTTGACAGTGCCATTTCAGAAGTTAATCTTGTGACCGCTAAATGATAATCTAGCGGATACGGAAAATCATGATGGATCAGGTCATACGGCGTCAAACACGTAGACAAATATTGAAGGCCGCGATTGGCGGTGCGGCGGGAATCGTTCTGGGCGCGCCGGTTCTGCGCCTTAGTGGGGCACAGGCGCAAGCAGTGCCCGAAAGCACCGGCACGCTGCGATTGGCCGACGATCTGTTCGTCGTGAGAATTCCCGGAGAAGCCAATGTTGTCGCGCAAACCGATGCTAACGGCGTCTTGCTCGTCGATGGGGGATCCGCCGGCGCTTCCGATGCGCTCATGAAAGCCGTCTCGGGCCTGCCCGGCGGCGGTCCGGTTCGCATGCTCTTCAATACGCATTGGCATCCCGAGCAGACCGGCTCGAACGAGCGGCTCGGCAAGGCCGGCGCGGCTATCATTGCTCATGAGAACACGCGGCTGTGGCTGACGCAAAACATCACCTGGCCCTGGAATGGGCGGCGTTTCACACGCTTGCCCAGGATCGCGCAACCGAATAAAACCTTCTACGATACCGGTAAGCTCGACTCCGGTGTTCGTTATGGGTACATCCCGGATGCGGCGCATACCGATGGCGATCTGTATGTTTACTTTCCGAAGCAGAACGTGCTGGCGGTGGGTGACGCCGTGTCGGGCCAGGGCTGGCCCGTCGTCGACTGGTGGACCGGTGGGTGGATTGGCGGCATCGTCGGCGGCCTCCAACGGTTGCAGACGTTCGCCAATGCGGACACACGCATCGTGCCTGCGCGAGGACCGGTGCTCAGCCTGGCAGACCTCAAGGCCCAGTTCGAGATGTATGGCACGATATACGATCGCCTGAATCAGCTTCTGAATAAAGGGCGCGGGCCGAGCGAGGCCGTGGCAGCCCAGCCGACGAAGGAATTTGATGCCCAGATGGGAAATCCGGACGAGTTTGTGCGCCGCGCGTTCGAGAGCATGTGGGCTTATTTGTCACCGGACGCTTAAGAGAATGCGACGTATGAAAAGGAACGCGATAGCACTCATCACTTTCATTTCGCTTGCCGGTGTTCTCACTGCCTCGCTGGCCGGCGTGTTCACTGCTTCTCCGGGAACGCCTGCTCTCCAAACTTCCGCAACTGACGTACAGTTGGCAACAATTAACCAATACTGCGTCGGGTGCCACAACGACCGCGCTAAAACGGGCGGCGTCAGCTTTGAGGGACTCAAGCCGGAGAGTATCGGCGAAAAGGCGGAAGTGTTCGAAAAGGCCGTGCGTAAGCTGCGTGGGCGCGTCATGCCGCCGCCCGGCTCCAAACAGCCCGACGCTAAAGCCGTTGACTCGCTCGTCGCCTGGCTCGAGGACTCCCTCGATCGGGCGGAAGGAAAGGCGCATGTGCCGGACCAGGTCGTACTGCACCGGCTGAACCGCAAGGAGTATACAAACGCGGTTCGGGATCTCCTCGAGGTCGAGTTTGATGCCACCACGATACTGCCGGAAGACGACACGGCCGAGGGCTTCGACAACATCGCGACGGCGTTGCAGGTGTCGCCCTCTTTTATCGAGCAATATGTCATCGCGGCGCGGGCCGTGGCTGTGAAGGCAATCGGCACGCCGGGGGCGAGACCGTCAGGTTGGACCTTCCGCGCCGGACCCGGCACGCAGCTCGCCCACGTTGAAGGCCTTCCGCTCGGCACGCGCGGAGGCATTCTCGCGAAAGTCGATCTCCCATCTGATGGCGAATACGTCATCAATATTGCTGACATGGCCGGCAACATCTGGGGCAGTAGCCTGGAGTTCGAGAACCCGGTGGTGGTCACACTCGACAATAAGCTCGTCTACCAGACCGTGGTCGGCGGCGAAGAAGACACGAAGTTATTCGATCAGGTGATGAACGGCGCTATAGATCGCGTCAATGCCCGCTTGAAGAACATCCGCTTCTTCGCGACCGGAGGACCACACAAGATCGGTGTAGCATTCAAACGCCGGACCTTCGCCGAGTCCGACGACGAGCTGCAGATATCCGCGCCCGGCGGTGGGCAGGATCGTCTGTATCGCGTGAATTCCTTTCAGCTTCAGGGTCCGTTCAATGCCAAAGGGCTCGGTCTGACGCCGAGTCGTGAACGAATTTTCAGTTGCCACCCATCTAATGATGCCAAAAGTGATGCGCCCGAGCCCTGCGCCAAAAAGATCATCACGTCTCTGGCTAAACGCGCATACCGCCGCCCGGTTTCGGACGAGGACGTGACTGAGCTTCTCGCGTATTACAGGGATGGCCAGAAGGAGGGCGGCTTCGAGGGAGGTATCCGAAACGCCATCACCGGTTTGCTGGCGAGCCCCTTCTTCCTGTATCGGGGCGAGCACGTCCCCACGGGGTTGCGCCCCGGTGAGACTTACACGATCAGCGATCTCGAACTCGCATCGAACCTTTCGTTCTTTCTCTGGAACACGATCCCCGACGAAGAGCTGCTCGACTCGGCCATCAAAGGCAAACTCAGCGAGCCTTCCGTGCTTGAAAAACAAGTGCTGCGCATGCTCGCCGATCCGCGTTCAGTGACGCTGGCGAGCAATTTTGTGCATCAATGGCTCGACATGAAGCGCCTGAACGAGATTGTGCCGGACTCGGATGTGTTTCCGTATGCGTCCGGCCGAGCCGATCCGCGCGCGGATTTCCGCACCGAGCTTACGCTTTTCGCGGACAGCATCTTCAGGGAAGACCGAAGCGTCGTCGATCTGCTGAGAGCGAACCACACCTTTCTCAACGAGCGGATCGCGCTCCACTACGGGATCACCGACGTCAAAGGCGATCGTTTCCGTCGCGTCGAGCTCAAGCAATCGCCGCGCTGGGGGCTGCTCGGCAAAGGTGCCGTTCTGATGGCGGCCGCCTACCCGAACCGCACTTCACCGGTCCTGCGGGGCGCTTTCATCCTCAAATACATTCAAGGCGTGCCTCCTGCGACGCCACCGCCGAACGTCCCGACTCTGGACGAGAAGGACATCGGCACGCCGAAGGCGCTCACGGTCCGCGAGATGATCGCGAAGCATCGAGCGAGCCCGACTTGTTCTTCCTGTCATGCGGTGATGGATCCGCTGGGTTTTGCACTCGAGAACTTCGATGCGACAGGAATGTGGAGAGACCGTGATCGTTATGCCGGCGCGGTTATCGATTCCTCGGGTGAGTTGCCCGATGGCACGGCGCTCAAAGGCCCCGACGATCTGCGCAACGCGCTGCTGCGCCGCCCCGAACAATTTGTGCAGACGTTTACCGAGGGGTTATTGGTGTATGCGACCGGACGCACGCTGCGGCCCTACGACATGCCCACCGTGCGCCGTATGGTGCGCGGCGCAGCTGCCAGCGACTACAAGTTCTCGGCTCTGGTCCAGTCTGTGGTTCGGAGCGAACAGTTCAGGATGCGACGGGTGGCTCAGCCCGGAACCGTCGCCCAATCCAGATGATTAATTAGAGGAGATACGAAATGTATATATCCAAAAAACATGTTTCACGACGCACGGTGTTAAAAGGCATTGGAGCCAGCATTGCATTACCGCTCCTCGATGCAATGAATCCCGCCGCCACCGCATGGGCGCAGACTGCGGCCGGCTCGACACCAAAGCGGTTCGCCTTTGTCGGCTTTCCGCATGGCGCGATCATGGACCGATGGTCCCCGAAGGAGGCCGGCACGGACTACGTGATGTCGCCGATCCTCGAGCCGTTGACGCCGTTTCGCAAACACCTGACCATCGTCTCAGGATTGCGAAACAAGCCCGCCGAATCGCCCGAGCCCCACGGCTACATCGAGCCGACGTGGTTGAGCTGCGTCAAGGTCTGGGAACACGGCCTCGCCAGCCCGGACGCCGGCGTCAGCGCCGACCAGTTGATAGCGCGGCATATCGGTCAGGACACGCGGCTGCCTTCGCTCGAACTCACGACTGCGCAAGCCGGAGCGCGATTGGCCTGGCGAACGCCCACACAGTCGCTGCCGCAGGAAGGCAACCCGCGAGCCGTGTTTCAGAAGCTGTTCGGCCAGGGTGACACCGACAAAGAACGTGCGGCGATTCTCTTCGAGACCGGCAGCATCCTGGACCGCGTCAAGGAACAAGCCAACCGGTTGCAAGCCAGCCTCGGAGTCCGTGACCGTATCGTTGTGAGCGATTACCTGGACTCGGTCCGCGAGATCGAGCGCCGTGTGCAGATGGCCTCCAAACAGGACACCGCCGCGCTGAACATTCCGGATGCGCCGGTCGGCACGCCGAATGACATCACGGAGCATTTCAAACTGATGTTCGATCTCATGGCCCTCGCGTTCCAGGCGGATATCACGCGCGTCATTACCTTCTCGCTGGATCGCGAAGCCAGCATGCGCACGTACACGAACCTCGGTATCGCCGAAGCATTTCATCCTCTCTCACATCACGGGAACAATCCGCAAAAGCAGGACAAGCTTGTGCAGATTCAGAAGTACCACACCGAAGTGTTTGCGGGATTCATCAAGCGGATCGAGGCTGCAAAGGAGAGTGACGGCACCGTGCTGGATCACTCTACCATTCTCTTTGGCAGCAACATGAGCAACAGCGATCGTCACAACAACGATCCGCTGCCATCGGCTCTGCTTGGCCATGCGCACGGGCGCATCAAGGGCGGCCAGCACTTGAAGTACCCCCAGGACTCGCGCTTTGCCGATCTGTTGCAGACCCTGTTCGACCGAAACAATATTCCGGTGAAGTCCATCGGCGACAGTGGCGGCATTCTTTCGGAGGTCTAGTATGCGCACTGCAGCGGCGGTCTATGACCGCCGACGATCTCGAAGTTCAACATCGCGGGCGGTCACAGACCGCCCCTACAGTAGCAAATCTGCGATCACGTGGTGTGTCCTCGTGCTCATGGCCGCTTCGGTCGCTTCAATCTCGATAGCGGCACCCGCTGCGACGACGTTGCTCGATGCGGCCGAGTCCGGCGATCGCGCAGCCGCCTTGCGTTTGCTGGCCGACAAAGGCACCAACCCGAATGCGGCCGGGCCGGATGGCACCACGGCAATCATGTGGGCCGCGCACAATGACGATCTCGCTCTGGTCCAGGCGCTGATCAAAGCCGGCGCAGACGTTAAATTGAAAAACCAGTTCGGCACGTCTGCGCTGACCGAGGCCGCAATCATCGGCTCGGCGCCGATCATCGACGCGCTGCTCAAGGCGGGCGCCGATCCCAATACGAAAAATCCGGAAGGCGAAACACCGTTAATGGAGGTGGCCCGCAGCGGCAAAATCGAAGCGGCCAGGAGGCTGTTGGATGCCGGCGCCGACATTAACGCCAAAGAAGCCTGGGGGGAACAATCGGCGTTGATGTGGGCCGCCGCGCAAAGCCAGGCCGAGATGGTCAAGTTCCTGGCCTCTCGCGGCGCGGATGTCAATGCACGCGGCGTCATCCGCCAGTGGGAACGCAAGGTCATCGCCGAGCCCCGTCCCAAAGACTTGAACAAGGGCGGCTTCACCCCTTTGCTGTATGCCGCGCGCGAAGGCTGCGCCGAGTGTGCGCGGCAGCTGATCGCGGCCAGGGCTGACCTCGATCTCGCAGACCCGGACGGCGTCACGCCGCTGAACATGGCGCTGCTCAATCAGCATTTCAACTTTGCCGCGACCATGATCAAAGCCGGTGCCGATCTCGACAAATGGGACCTCTTCGGCCGTTCGCCGGTGTACATGGCGGCCGACGTCAGCACGTTGCCGGTCATGGGTAACGGTGCGGTGGTCGTGATACCGAGTGAGGATTCGCTCACCGCCCTCGATGTCGCGAGGCTTCTGCTCGAAGCCGGCGCGAATCCCAATATTCAGCTCAAGCGCCGGCCGCCTTATCGCAATGTGCCGCAGGATCGCGGTGGCGACACGATTCTTGCTCAGGGCGCGACACCTTTACTCCGCGCAGCGCGCGCAGGCGATGTCAAATTTGTTGAACTCCTGCTGAAGCACGGTGCGCTCGTCGATCTGCCGAGCAAGGAAGGCGTCACGCCCCTGATGGCTGCCGCCGGTGTCGAATTCGGGCAGCGAGTGACGCGCGGACGTAATCGCACCAATGAAGGCGTCCTCGCGACCATGAAACTGCTGATCGACGCCGGTGCTGACATCAATGCCAGGATGGTGGCGGAACCCCGGCGCGTCGCTCTCGACCCTGCAGCCCAGCGCGCGGCAAACGCCGGTCGCGGACGGGGCAGTCAGGTGCCGAGCCCGTTTGCCGTGCCGCACCAGACCGCATTGCACGGCGCGGCAGAGAGAGGCTTCACGGCCTTCGTGAAATTCCTCGCAGAGAACGGTGCGGATTTGCAGGCGAAGGATGCCGACGGCAGAACACCGCTCGATCTCGCGCGGGGTGTCGGACGAATCGGTGTTCGAGGGACGGCCGCGGAGGCGTTCCCCGAAACCGTTGCCCTGCTCGAATCCCTGATGGCCGCAAAGGGCATCCCGCTATCGCCACCTAAATAGAACGTCGCTTACCTTTTGGGATTAATTCGCGGCGGACCGCGTCGCCACAGGCAAACCGATCGCCTTGGCCGGATTGTCCTTGAACATCATCTCGAGCTCGCGGTCGGTGAACCCGCGCTTCTTCATCTCGGCCGCAAATGCGCCGACGCCGGCCGCTCCGGCGTACTCCTTCGGCGCCGGGTTTTTCGTCCAGAACTCGGACAGGAAGCAGTGCTCGGGTCCGACTCCGCGGATCAAGTCCGTACGGTTTTCCTCGAGCGTGTTTCTGTAGTCGAACTCGATCCATGCGCCGAGCCTCGCGGCTTCCTTCATCTGATCCAGGGTCATCTTGCCAGTCAGGTCCGCCGCGTGCGTCGCGATCAGCCGCTGCACGCCGGCCGCCCTGGCCTCGCGGAACGCGAGCAGCGCGTCCTCCGGAACAACGTGGCCGGACGCGAGGGTGAAGTTGTTCCTGGCGATCACGGCGAGCGCTTGCTTCACTTCAGGCAGCAGTTGACCGTTCCTCGACACCGCCACGAAGGGTGCGTTGGGATTCGGATTCCTGCCCCCTTTGGCTTCCTTTTCCGTATCTCCCGCCGGCAGCCACACGATCTTGCCGGGCTTCGGCTCGCCGCGGATTGACGCCATGTACTCGACGCCGGGAACGTTGACACCACCGTTGGAGCGGTTAAAGACGAAGCCGGCGTACAGCTCGAGGCCCGGGAACTGTGGCCGCAGCAGCATGACGAGCGCCGCGGTCGGCTCGTAGTGATTCTTGAGCAGCAGCGCGCGCACGCCGGCCGCTTTCGCCTGGGCGAGGTTCTCGTAAATCCCGTAGCCCGGGTCGACGTGATAGTGCAGATCCACGGCGCCGCGCATCAGCCGCGCGCCGACCGCCGCCTCCTGGCTCGATTGAGCCATCCCGGCGATCCCGAACGGCGTCGCCAGCAGTCCAGCGCCCACCAGCGCTGCCGCGAATGCGATAACGAGCGTCCGACGATTCCACGTGAAGTGCATTTGCGATCCTCCGGTTCAGCTGGGTGATGTTACCCCTTGGCGAGCGGAATTGCCACTGTAGCGGCGGTCTATGACCGCCGACGATCTACCGGGGAGGGTGACAGAATCGCTGAATGGTTACGAGCGAAGCCTGATGAGCGACCCACCTGGTA
>Ga0137418_10003071_pt1 | contig 15326 bp, 11 predicted proteins | sample CZODoug3_1_2_16f_FD_122242 | JGI IMG/M metagenome (GOLD analysis project Ga0137418, IMG submission 122242) | Vadose zone soil fungal communities from Angelo Coast Range Reserve, California, USA - CZODoug3_1_2_16fungal (Hybrid Assembly) | ecosystem: Environmental > Terrestrial > Soil > Vadose... | reverse complement strand
CGATTTGGTGAAGAACTCAACGCTGAGAAAATGAAGAAGGCAGTTTGGTTGAGGCCAGAAGCCGTCGCGCAGATTTGAGTTCCTAGAATGGACCGATTCAAATAGGTTACGACATTCGAAGTTTGTCGGACTGCGGGAGGACAAGAATCCTCGAAGCGTGGTCAAAGATCACGTCGGCGAGGCTTGAATAGCTTCCAGTTAGCCCGTGATCCGATAGGAATTCCGTAAGGGTCCCACAGGTATTTGTGCAAGGTTCTTCCGAGGAAGAGTTGCGCGTCGTCTCCGAAGGATCATTCGTATCGCAGCGCGACCATGGGATCCACACGCGTCGCTCGCCGCGCGGGAATAACTGCAGCTATCAGCGCGGCCAGCCCAAGCAGCAGCGTGGCTCCTGACAGCATCAACGGATCCCACGGCCTTACCCCGAAAAGCTGATTGGTGATCAGATGCCCTGCGCCGATCGCTGCCGGAATGCCCAGCGCCAGCCCGATGGCCACCTGCGCGAAGGCTCCGCGCAGCACCATAGCCACTACCGAACCTCTGTCCGCGCCCAGCGCCATGCGCACGCCGATCTCGTTCGTCCGCTGCTGCACGCCATAGGCAGTCACGCCGTAGAGGCCCACAGCGGCCAGCACAAGCCCGACGGCTCCAAACAGCCAGGTCAGGCTGGCGATCATGTTCTGCTGGGCAAAATCGGCCTGAATGACTTCCGAATATGACTGCACGCCGTACATCACTAGATTTGGATCGACGTCCGCCAGCGCCTTCTTCGCCTCCACCTCGAGGCCCGGCGGATTTCCCGGCGCCCAGATTACGATGTCGGATAGGTAATGCGACCCGATTTCGCGCTCCTCCGTTTCTGCATCGTCGAAGTGTGTGCTTTGCGCCTCCGGGACGAAATACATGGGCTGCGGACCATCCCCGAAGTCTACGTTGGAGGCGACACCGACAATCTCGTACATTCCCGCGTTCTTCTCTGGAGCAGGGCCGAAATGCCGCCCGATCGGGTTCTCCTTGCCAAAGAACCTCCTCGCAAACGCCTCGTTAATCACCGCCACAGGCCGCGCATCAGCGTTGTCCTCGTTGGCGATGGGCCGTCCCATCATGATCTTTTCCCCGAGGGTCTCGAAAAATCCCGGCGTCACGCGGGTCCAACCGGATGAGCCATCGTCCTCGGGTTTGCCCTCAATCCGGATGTTACGAGGCCAAACCCAGCCGGTCAGCGGCGCGCAGAGTACCGAACTGACGATACGCACGCCGGGGATGGCGCGCAGATGGTCCTCGATTTCGCGGAAGAGTGGTATGAGTTGCTCCTGCTTGTAGCCGGAAATCTTCGGACCGATCGAGACCAGATACCGGCCGCCAGTATCGAATCCAAAGTTCTGGCGCTCCAAATTGCGCAAGCTCTGCCCCAGCATCGCCGCCGCGCTCACCAGTACGACCGACGCGGCCGCCTGCACGATCACCAGCATCTTCTGCGCCCCAGCCGTTCCCCAGACGCCGCGATTGCGGGCCACCCTGAGGTTCGCTCCGCGCAGCACTTCGATTGGCTCGGCGCGCAACGCCATCCATGCGGGGGCCATCCCGAAGACGACTCCGGTAATCACCGAAATTCCCAGCGCGAAGAGCAGCACCGGAGTCGAGGGCGCAGGGTTCACGGGCACCCACGCGTCCGGTCCAGTGATAGCAAGGCGCAGGATGAGCCTGGCGCCCGCATACGCGACGGCGATGCCCGCGACGGCGCCGAAGAAGCTTAGCGTGAGGCTCTCGGTCAGCGCCTTGCGCACCAGCCGCGCGCGCGACGCGCCCAACGCGGCGCGGACCGCCGTCTGTTGGCGGTCCTTCAGACCGCGCGCCAGCAGCAGATTAGCGATGTTGGCGCACGCCACCAGCAGCACACAAAGAGCAGCCATCAGTAGCAGCCACAAACTATCCTTGTACTTCTCGCGCATCAGGGAAATGCCCGCGCCGCCAGGCGTCAGATGCAGGGTTTGCTTTTGCCAGACTGCCTCTTCCTTCGCGGTCATATCAGCTACATGGTTCGCCAGCCATTGGTGCAGCTCTACCTGAAGCTGCACTTCCAGGATTTTCGGATTCGTGCCGGGGCGAACACGCCCGATCAGATCGAGCCAGGCCAAGCGGGGATTCTTGAGCCGCGAAGTTGCGCCAGCTATCAGCGGCTCCGTCGTCAAGGGCATCCAGAAATCGGGCATGTCCGAGCTGTCGAGCTTCGCCCCGAAAAAGCCCGGCGGCGCTACCCCGACGATCGTGAATGGCTGGCCGTTGACCTGGGACGTCTCTCCGACCACCGACGGATCGGATCCGTACTTCCCCTGCCAGGTGTGGAAACTCATCACCGCCACAGGCGGCGTGCCTTCCCGGTCGTCGGCTTCCGTAAACACACGCCCGCGCCAAGCGGAAACGCCGAACGTCTCGAAGAAATTGCCGGACACATACTCACCGTTGGCCGGCGCGACCGGAGCTGGCGAACCGGCGCGCCGCACGCCCAAGTGGGCGTTGGCGACACCGACCTGGAACGCCGCCAGGTTCTCGAACGCGGGAGTATTGGCGCGGAACAGCTTGTACGTCTCCCACGAGAAGAAACTCCAGTCGTTCGGCGGCAGCCACTTGCCGTCTCCCTCCGTGTACCCGTCCGAGTAGCAGCAGCGGACAGCATCGCCGATGCGCCAAAGCTGGTCGGGACGCACGACCGGCAGTGTCCGCAGCATTACCTGTTGCACCAGCGTGAAAATCGCCGTGGTCGCCCCGATGCCGAGAGCAAGGGTGAGGACGGATACGGCAGTGAAAGCGGGAGACTTGCGCAACATGCGGAGGCCGTAACGCAAGTCCTGAATCAGCGTCCCCATACTGTCTCCTGTCTCTACGCCAAGGAGCACGTCGGAGCAATGCTATCCCAGGAGATACACTTCACTCCAGCCGTTCCGCTGGTTCCGGACGGGTGGTCAGCAACGCTTCCTTTATTAGGATTAGGTAAGAGTTGGCCCGTGACTCTGGGGAATTTGCAAACGGACGCTTGGTCGGTATACCCACGGCTGTGAAGTCCGAATTCGGCACGCAAACGAGAAACCCAGTTTACCGATTGCAAAAATGGCCCTAACGCTTTCTAATCTTGGCTGCGGAGCTGTTCGCGAAACTTCAGAGTCCGGGAGGAAATATGCGTGCACTCGCGCAAAATCTTCGCATCGCATTTCGCCAACTACGCCGAGTGCCTGGCTTTACCCTGACGGTCGTCCTGACCCTTGCGCTGGGCATCGGCGCCACCACGGCGATCTTCTCGCTCGTTGAAGGCGTCCTGCTCCGGCCACTTCCATTTCAGGAAGCCGATCGGCTTGTTCTATTGGGAGATCACCTGGGAGCTGGCCCGGGCATTTCCGTCACTGCTCGTGAGATCGGAACATATTCGAGCGCGACTGAAGCCTTTTCCTCGCTGGGTGGCTACATCACCACCGGATACGAACTCTCCGGTGGTGAACAACCCGAGAGAGTCAATGCCGCCCGCCTCTCTGCCAACATGTTTCTCACCCTCCGCGTTCAGCCAATCCTCGGCCGTGTCTTCACTGCGCAGGAAGAGGACACCTATCAGCCGCTCGCGGTCATCAGTGATGGTTTATGGCTTAACCGATACCACCGTGATCCCCGCGCCCTCGGTGCCTCCATCGTTCTTGACCGCAAAACGTACTCCATCATCGGCGTGATGCCGCGTAGCTTTGAGTTTCCGCTGCAAACCGGCCACCTCGACCAGGTACAGATCTGGGTGCCTTTGAGTCTTACGCCCGATGAGCTCTCCGATCAACACGCCGGCTTTTGGGGATACCACATCATCGCCCGTCTCAAGGACGGAGTCACCCTCGCCCAAGCCGTGAGTGATACTGACCGCGTCGCCCACCAGATCATGCACAGTTTTCCCGTGACCATGTCTGCCCTTCATATCCGCGGCGACGTCGAGCTGCTGCGGGACCACCTCGTCGCAGACGTGCGCCCCTTACTGGCGACCCTGTTTCTCGCCGTCGCTATCGTCCTGTTGATTGCCTGTGTGAACACCTCATCCCTGCTGCTGGTCCGAGCCATCCGCCGCCGCCGTGAATACGCCGTTCGCCTAGCCCTCGGCGCGCGTTCGAGCATCATCATCCGGGAGGCTGTCTGCGAAGGCGTATTGCTCGGCGTAACCGGAGGCTTGCTCGGCTTGGCGTTTGCCGCGACCGCCATCCGAACCGCCTTGCGCCTCCTGCCCGAGTCCATGCCACGCATCGATTCCATCTCCATGGACGCGACCGTGGCCACGTTCGCCCTCCTCCTGGCCCTAGCCACTGGCGCACTCTGCAGTCTCGCGCCTGCCTTTGCGGCTTTGCGCACCAACGTGACAGAGAGCCTCAAGGAAGGTGCCCAGATCGGTACGGGCAGCTCGAGCCACACTTTGCTGCGCTCTGTCCTAGTCGTCTCGGAGGTGGCCATTGCCCTGGTATTGCTTACCGTATCCGGCGCCTTGCTGTGGAGCTTCCAGAAGATGCGCGCCGTCGACCCCGGTTTCCGTCCCGACCACGTCCTCGTCGCCAGCTATCAACTACCCCTCAGCCAATATCCGACCGGTGCATCCGTCGACGCCTTCAACCATGCCGTGGTTGATCGGCTCTCGAACAAGCCCGGAGTCATGGCCGTCGGCATTACGTCCGGCCTCCCCGCGTCCGACGTTTTTGCACAAAGTTCGTACACCATCGAGGGGGCGTCCGTAGACAGTTGGAAGCTGAAGTTCGCCGCGTTCGCGATTACCTATGGCGATTACTTCACCGCCATGCGTATCCCCCTGCTCGATGGCCGAACTTTCACCATGCAGGACGGCGCCAACGCTCCCCTCGCCGCCATGGTGAATCAGTCCATGGCCAGGCATTCCTGGCCGGGCCAAAACGCCATCGGCAAGCGCCTGCATGTTGGCAACCCACAGAAGGGACTGCCGTGGGCAACGGTGGTTGGTGTCGTGGCTGATACCAAGCTCGGCTCTCGCGATGAACCCAGCGGCGATCAGTGGTATTTCCCCGCGCCGCAGCCTGCCATTCTTTTCGGCTCCGAGGGCTCTGGAAATCTCACCCGCCCCGCCGGTGGCTACCTTGCCGTACGCGCGGCCCTCGCTCCCGAGCATATGACGCAAACCCTGCGCTCGGCCATCGCAGAAATTGACCCGCTGCTCGCGCTGCAGCAGCCGCAGCCAATGAATGACGTCCTATCCAACGTCGAAGCGCCGCGCCGTTTCAACACCGGCCTGATCACGGCGTTCGCCCTAGGCGCACTGTTGCTCGCCATGACCGGCATTTATGCGGTCGTGGCGTTTTCCGTCTCACTGCGGACGCCGGAGATCGCTATCCGCATGGCCTTGGGCGCTCAGCGAGGCGGCATCGCGCGTCTCATACTTGTTGCGGGCGCGAAGCTGGGCCTCCTCGGATGCGGCTTCGGAGTGCTTGGCTCGCTGGCCGCTTCGCGCCTCGTCAGGTCATTCCTGTTCGACGTCAGTGCGACCGACCCGCTCGTCTACCTCGCGGCTGTCCTTACCATGATGCTGATGGCGCTCCTCGCATCGGCGCTTCCCGCAACACGTGCCGCTTCCGCAGACCCCATCCAGGCGCTCCGCTCGGTTTAGGAATTTATCCGGAATCTAGGAACCCCAGCAAGGTTGTGGGCGAACAGGAAGCTACTAAGCTGTGGCGATAGTGAATGCAAATTGGGATTTGCCCGAGTCGTCAAGCGCTACTTCACTGGTCTTAGCATCGGCCCCTGGGGCACCGTCCAGACCACGTCGCCTTGGTCATCGAAGAACTGCAGCGCGGGCTGGTCGGGAATCGCCAGCGCGTCACTGGGGACAGAGTAGGTGCGACCATTGGACTGCTTCAATCGTGCCATGGAGGGGTTCAGGCTCAACCGCGCATAAACGTGACCGCCGGTGTCCTTCAAGACAAATTCCTGCGCTTCGACAGAGCCAGCGCGAATGACGTTAGGCTCAAGGCGATCAGCAGGCTTCGCGCCCATCAAGACAACGGATACGACAGAGAGCAACAGCAGGACATTCAGCAGTCTCCAGCGTCGATTTGAAGCTTCAAGTTTTTGCACTCGCGCGACCAAAAGGTCCAGGTTAGCTTGCGGGGAATTCATTACGCACCTCCTGAGAATTCGATGGGAGAGTCCTGTGCAGGTTAGACGGTTGGCCAGTTCTCCCCGTGAGCACAGGAACCAACCCATTTGGCTGGCAAACTTCGCTTGCAAATCCTATGCTAAACATACCGCCCTAAATAGCTCAAGCCCCAAACGGAGGACACATGCATTCGAACTTTTGGAAATATGGCGCAGCGGCATTGATCGCGAGCGCACTAGTCATAACGCCCGCGTTTTCACAGGGAAACAGCCAGGGCCACGGCAAGGGAAAAGGGCACAATAAACACGATGAGGGTGACGACGAAGGAAAACACAAGAAATACGAGTTTGGCGACCATGACCGGGAAGTGATCACGCAATACTATTCGAATCGCGGATCGAATTTGCCGCCGGGCTTGGCAAAGCGCGGAGGAAACCTGCCTCCGGGGCTGGAGAAACAATTGGAAAGGAACGGCACGCTCCCGCCGGGCCTGCAAAAGCGGGTTCAGCCGTGCCCGGTGGAACTCGAGCGCCAATTGCCACCGCTTCCCACGGAGTACAGGCGCGGCGTGATCGGGGCGCACATCGTGATTTTCAATAGGAATACCAACGTGATTGTGGATGTTCTGAAGGATGTGGCACGCTGAGCGTGAAAGACAGAAAAGACGCGGAAAAACCCTCACCCCTCCCGACCCGGTCGGGATAAATTCCGGGGTGAGCTGCAAATTTTGTGGCTATAGATTAAGCGAGCCGGAGTAAGTGACGCGAGCCTTGCCGGATTCGCCGCGCTCGATGCGGCCGATGAGGAAGAATTTTTCGCGGCGCTTCTTGAGGTCGGCCTCGACGGAGCGGACGTTTTTCGGCGGCACGATGAGAATCATGCCGACACCCAGGTTCAAAGACTGAAGCAGCTCATCGGTGTCGATTTTGCCGAGCTTGGCGAGATATTTGAAGATCGGCGGCACCGGCCAAGAGGCCAGATCAATTTCCGCTTTCAGGCCGCTGGGAAGAACGCGCGGAAGATTACCGGGGATGCCGCCACCGGTGATATGCGCAAGGGCAGAAACCCATCCGCGGGCAACGATATTTTTCAGCGCGGATGAGTAGCAAAGATGCGGTTTCAGCAGCTCCGCGCCGATTTTATTTCCAACCTCGGCGACGTAAGTATCGGGCTTCAGCCTGGCAACTTCAAAGATGAGTTTGCGCGCGAGGGAATAGCCGTTGGTGTGCAGCCCGGCGGAGGGCAACGCAATCAAAGTGTCCCCGGGCTGGACGCTTTTGCCGGTAAGAACTTTTTTGCGTTCGACAGCGCCGACGATAAAGCCTGCAAGATCATACTCGCCGGGCGGATAAAAGCCGGGCATCTCCGCGGTCTCACCGCCGATGAGGGCGCAGCCGGCTTTGCGGCAGGAGCGGCTCATGCCTTCGACAAGTTGCTCGACGACGTGGGGATCGAGTTTTCCCATCGCGAGGTAGTCGAGGAAGAACAGAGGCTCCGCGCCCTGGACGAGAATATCGTTGATGCAGTGATTGACCAGGTCGCCGCCGACAGTGGAATGGACTTCCATGGCCATGGCGACTTTGAGCTTGGTGCCAACGCCATCCGCGCTGGAGACGAGCACGGGCTCTTTCCACTTTTTGCGGTCGAGCGCGAAGAGCGCGCCGAAACTGCCGATGCCGCCGAGAACGCCGGGAGTGAAGGTGCGGCTGGCATGGTGGCGGATGCGCTGCTTGGCGTCATCCGCGACGGCGATATTCACTCCGGCATCGGCATATTTCATGAGAAACCCTGATCGCTCCCGTTTCCGGACTTCCTCTGATCGGGGCGCACCCTGCCACGCACCGGTCATTGACGGGAAACCATTGGAGCGCCGCGAAGGGTTGCGGCAGCTATTTCAAAAATAACCGCTTATCTGAACTAAAACGTCCGGAAAATCCGGTTCCAGCGCACAATTCTTGGATGCAACAGGGCGTTCGCATAGGCAAAGAATCTTTCGCGAATCTCTCCGGGCTGCCAGGGAGCCTCCCCGACGTTGAGTGACATGTAAATGATGACGGGCGTACCGATGATGTCCTTTCGCGGGACGCAGCCCCAGAAGCGGCTGTCGTAGGAATTCCCGCGATTGTCTCCCATCACGAAATAACAATCGGCGGGAACCTTGTACGGCATGTGCTGGTCATAAGGCTCACTCACGCCGTTGGTGTATTTTTCGTTGAGCTTCAGCCCGTTGATCCAGACAGCGCCATCGTGAATGTCGATGGTGTCTCCGGGCAGACCGATGACGCGCTTCACGTAGTCCGGAGTATCCGGCGCAAAAGGCGGCTTGAAGATAATCACCTGCTGGCGCTTGGGATTGCGCCAGAGCGGCACGTGCCAATTGGTGAAGGGCACGCCGGCATCGTAGCCGATGCGGCTCATGATGAGGTGATCGCCGATGAGCAGCGTATTCTCCATCGAACCGGAGGGAATGACGCGGGCCTGCCCGATCGTGCCGTTGATGAGGAGAAACACCAAGCCAACCCAGAACCAGGCGATAATCTCGCGCTGAATCTTGGTCTTCACCGGTAAGTTGGCTTCCGCCTGTTTGGTCTTTTTTTCAGCTTTCACTTTCCACCACCACCGGCCGCTCTGCGGATGCGGATTCATTTTCATTCCCATGGGTAGCTTCATCAGATTTGCCTTTGGGCGCGCATTTGCGCACCTCCAGCTGCACCAGATCCGTCGGATAGACGCCCGTATAACAAGACGTGCAAAACCTGCCTTGGGTATCAATGACCGCGCGGCGCAACGCCGGCAGAGAAACATAGCCTAGCGAATCGGCGCCGAGGAACTTGCAGATTTCTTCGGGACTGTTTGAGGAGGCGATCAATTCCTCGCGCGTGGGTGTGTCCACGCCGTAATAGCACGGAGAAATCGTCGGGGGGCAACTGATACGCACGTGGATTTCTTTTGCGCCGACTTCGCGGAGCATGCGGACGATCTTGCGGCTGGTGGTTCCGCGCACGATGGAATCATCGACGAGCACGACGCGCTGGCCTTCAATCAGGCCGCGGATGGGATTGAGCTTGAGCTTCACGCCAAAATTGCGGATAGCTTGCGAAGGCTCGATAAAAGTGCGCCCGATGTAGTGATTGCGAATCAGGCCCATGCGGAATGGGATTTTGGATTCGAGCGCGTAGCCGACGGCGGCAGGCACGCCGGAATCGGGCACGGGGACGACGATGTCCGCGTCGACGGGATGCTCCTGCGCGAGGAGGCGTCCGAGCATCTCGCGGCTTTCGTTCACGGAGCGGCCGAAGATGATGCTGTCCGGGCGTGAGAAATAGACGTGCTCGAAAATGCACTGCTGAAGCGGCTTTTCAGGCGCGAAATGGATGGACTCGATGCCGGATTTGGAGATGCGCACCATTTCGCCGGGCTCGATCTCGCGAATGTATTGCGCGTTGAGGAGATCGAAGGCGCAGGTTTCGGAAGCGACGAGCCAGGAATCGAAGCCGCCGGGGGTAGTGAGTTTGCCGAGAACGAGCGGGCGGAAGCCACGCGGGTCGCGGACGGCGTAGAGCTCGTCCTGCGTCAGCACGAGAAGAGAGTAGGCGCCTTCCACTTGATTCAACGCATCGCCGATGGCGCCGGAAAGATTGCGCGCCTGCGAGCGGGCGATGAGATGGACGATGACTTCGGTGTCGCTGTTGGTCTGGAAGATTGAGCCGCGATGCTCGAGCTTGCGGCGCCACTCGGCGGCGTTGGTGAGGTTGCCATTGTGGCCGAGGGCAACTTTGCCCTTGTTGCAGTCGATCATGATGGGCTGGGCGTTAAGAAGAGCTTTGTCGCCGGCGGTGGAGTAACGCGTGTGGCCGATGGCGAGGCTGCCAGGGAGTTGTGCGAGCACGCTCGGCTGGAAAATTTCTTCGACTTCGCCCATGGCACGATGAACGTACAACTCCTTGCCGTCGCTCGAGACGATGCCAGCAGATTCCTGGCCGCGATGCTGAAGAGCATAGAGGCCGAGGTAGGCGAGGTTGGCGGCTTCGGGATGGCCGAAGACGCCGAAGACACCACACTCGTCGTGGAAATGATCGTCGGCGAAGGCGAGCTTTTGACTCATCTCGTGGTCAGAGTGCGTTCTAGCGAATGGGCCCAAGCGTCGCGGAGCGTTTCAACGGAACTGTCGATCACCGCGCGCCCCTTATGTTCGATGCGGAACGAACCGTCGCGGGTGACCTGGCCAAGCTCCTGCGCCGCCACGTTGTATTGTCTCGCAGTATTGAGAACGGCGGCAAGTTTTGATGGAGTGACGGAAACGATGGCGCGGGCGCCGCGTTCGTTGAAGGCAGCGGCTTCCGTGGCCGATGGTTCATGGCCCAGATTTATGATCGCGCCAAGCACGGGCGCAGCATGCTGCGCCCCTACAAGAGAGGAGGCAGAATTTGGAGAGGAGGCGAAACAGGATTCGGCTACGGTGACGGCTAGGCCGCCGTCGGAGATGTCGTGGGCAGACTGGACGGCGCCTGCGGCGGCTAGAGCGACGAGGCAGTCCTGGAGCCGCTTTTCGGCGGCGAGGTCGATGGCGGGAGGTTCGCCGGCGACGATGCCGGCGATCGCTTTGGAGTATTCGGAGGAGGAGAATTCGCGGGCGAATTCAGAAGTGGCGAGTGGCGAGTGGCGAGTGGCGATCGCAGGAGATTCCGCGTTGTGACCGTCTAACAAGACAATCGTGTCGCCAGCGTTTTGCAAGCCAATCTTCAAAGCCTTGGAGGCGTCGTCGAGAATGCCGAGGACGCCGATGACGGGCGTCGGGTAAATGGATTTGCCGAGAGTTTCGTTGTAGAAGCTGACGTTGCCGCCGGTGATAGGCGTGCCGAGGGCAGTGCAGGCTTCGGCGAGGCCGTCGATGGTTTCGCTGAATTGCCACATCACTTCGGGCTTTTCGGGGCTGCCGAAGTTGAGGCAATTCGTGGCGGCGATGGGACGCGCGCCGCTCGCGGCCACGTTGCGGGCGGCTTCGGCGACGGCGTGCATCGCGCCGACGCGGGGATTCAACTGGCACCAGCGGCCATTGCCGTCGGTGGAGAGCGCGAGGGCGCGCTTCCCGGCGCCGGTCTGCGGATCCTTGATGCGCACGACGGCGGCATCGCTCGCGCCGGGGCCGGCGAGCGTGTTGGTGCGTACGCTGGTGTCGTACTGCTCGGTGATCCAACGTTTGGAGGCGATGGCGGGCGACGACAGCAGCTTCACGAAATTCGCGGTGAGATTCGTGCCTTCGGCGGCAAAGGCAAACCAATCTGCTGCGGTCTCATTCCTCGACGCAGGCGCGGCGATGGGGCGATTGTAGACGGGTCCTTCTTCGGCGAGGGGATGCGCGGGAATTTCCGCAGCGACGCGACCATTGTTGTTGATGCGGGCGATGCCGCCTTCGGTGACCTGGCCGACGACGACAGCGTCGAGGCCCCACTTCTTGAAAACCGCAAGGACTTCGTGCTCGCGGCCTTTTTCGGCGACGAGGAGCATGCGCTCCTGCGATTCGCTGAGCATGATTTCGTAAGGCGTCATGCCGGTTTCGCGCTGGGGAACTTTGGCGAGATCGATTTCGATGCCGGTGCCGCCGCGGGAAGCCATTTCCATGGTGGAGCAGGTGAGCCCGGCGGCGCCCATGTCCTGAATCGCCACGACCGCGCCGGTCTGCATGGCTTCGAGACAGGCTTCGAGGAGGAGCTTCTCCATGAACGGGTCGCCGACTTGCACGTTGGGGCGCTTCTGCTTGGACTCCTCGGTGAATTCGGCGGAGGCCAGGAGCGATGCGCCGTGAATTCCGTCGCGGCCGGTTTTTGCGCCGGCGTAAATCACGGGATTGCCGATGCCTTTGGCTTTGGCGAGAAAGATTTCTTCTTTTTTGGCGATGCCTAGAGCGAGCGCGTTGACGAGCGGGTTTTGCGCATAGCACGGCTCGAAAGCGATTTCGCCGCCGACAGTGGGAACGCCGAAACAATTTCCGTAGCCTCCGATGCCGCGGATGACGCCATCGAGGATGCGGCGATTGGCGGCGATTTCAGAGGGAAGTGGCGAGTGGCGAGTGGCGAGTGGCGAGATAAAACCGTCGGCCGTGATCGGGCCAAAGCGGAGCGAATCGAGAACGGCGATAGGACGCGCGCCCATGGTGAAAATGTCGCGCAGGATGCCGCCAACGCCGGTGGTCGCGCCCTGGAAGGGTTCAACGTAACTGGGATGATTGTGCGATTCGATTTTGAAGGCAGCGACAAGGCCATCGCCGATGTCCACAACGCCGGCGTTTTCGCCAGGACCTTGTACGACGAGTTTGCCGCGCGTGGGGAGGCGCTTCAGGTGTACTTTGCTCGATTTGTAGGAGCAGTGCTCGCTCCACATCACGGAGAAAATGCCGAGTTCGGTGATGTTGGGATCGCGGCCGAGGATTTTTTGGATGCGCGCGTATTCCTCTGGCGTTACGCCGTGTTCGGCGGCGATCTCGGGAGTGACTCGAATTTCCGTGCTAGCGGTGGCCATGTTTGCGCCTAGCTGTGCAGGGCGCAGCCCGCCGTGGCGGGCGCCCCTACAAAACAAATTCCCTGGGCCGGGCTCATCAAGCTGTGGCCTTTGCGGCGCCAACGAGCGCTTCGACCATAGAACGGAGAATGATCAAGCCATCAGCGGAGCCGAGAGCGGATTCCACGGCGCGCTCGGGATGGGGCATGAGGCCGGCGACGTTGCGCTCGCGGCTGCAAACTCCGGCGATATTGTGAACTGCACCGTTGGGATTACCAGCGTTGTCAGCTTCCTGGGCAGTCGCAAAGCGACTGACGGAACCGTCGGGCGTTGTGTAGCGGAAGACAACTTGGCGATTCTTTTCGAGTTCGGCGAGCGTGGCCTCGTCGCAGGTGTAATTGCCATCGTTGTGCGCGATGGGAATTTTCAGGATTTGGCCGTGCTTCGCGGCGTTCGTGAAGGGCGTGTCCGTTTGCTCGACGCGAATGTGAACGTGGCGGCAGATATATCGTAGGCCGCTGTTGCGCATCATCGCGCCGGGGAGCAGACCCGCTTCGCAAAGAATCTGGAAGCCGTTGCAGATGCCCAGGACCATGCCGCCGCTCTTGGCGAACTTCTCGACCGCCTTCATCACCGGTGAAAAGCGCGCGATCGCGCCGGTGCGCAGGTAATCGCCGAAGGCAAAACCGCCGGGCAGGATAATGGCGTCACAATTCGCTAGATCTTCGGATTGGTGCCAGATAAATTCGACGGGCTTTTGCAGGACGTTGCCGATGGCGTAAAACGCGTCGTGGTCGCAATTGGACCCGGGGAAAACGACGACTCCAAATTTCATGAGGTTGCAGCCCCCTGTGGGATAGCGGGAACTCCTATTTTAGCACAGGAACGAGGTTATGATTTGGTTCCACTGGATCTCAACTCGGCAGCGAACTGGTATCCAGGGAAAAGCACAAGCGAAAACCGAAGTTATCTTCGACCACCAGTTCGTAGCACTTATACACGCGCATGGCGGGAGGCTCGATAATTTTCGCGCCGCGCCCCTGCAGCTCCGCGTACAAGGCATCGAGATCGTTCACCCAAATGTAAGCATCAAGGCCGATGCTGCGCCGCGTAACGTTCGGCGAGGGCAGAGCTCCGTTATCGGACTTTCCAAAGTGAATTACAACGTCATCGCGGGCGACGACAGCGAACACGGGCGGATCGAGGAAATAACTCAAGATCTTGAAGCCCAGGAAGTCGCGATAGTGTTCCGCCGAAGCAACGACATCGGGAACGCCAAAGTGGGGACTAACTGATTTGCACTTCGCTTTCGCTTTGGTTTGCGGTTCGGCCATTCAAGCACCTCACGCGGCCGCGATTAGATTTAGCGGCCAGCAGGTCCGGAAGCGGGCGGCGCGGAAGAACCAGGAGCCGCTTTGGGTAGAGCTTGTACCGCGCTGTCAAGCCCCAGAACGTTTACGAGGCTGGAGTTGGAAGGCACGATGTATTTCGTGTTTTGCGCGAGAGTATTGTTCAGGACTTCGAGGCGGCGCATGGTTTCAGCGCGCTCCTTGAAATAGGTTTCGGCGGCGGTGGAGACGAGTTTGATGGCTTCGGCTTCCGCGTTGGCGCGAGTGATGCGCGCCTGGGCGTCGCCTTCCGCTTTCAAGATTTCCGATTGCTTTTTGCCCTCCGATTGCAGAATCTGGCTCTGCTTGATGCCTTCCGCCTCGAGCACCGCAGCTCGTTTTTCGCGTTCGGCTTTCATCTGGCGGGACATGGCGTCGGTGATGTCGCGCGGCGGTTCGATTTTCTGAACCTCCACTCGCGTGGCCTTGACGCCCCAGTTGTTGGTGGCTTCGTCAAGCACGTGACGGAGATTATTGTTGATCATGTCGCGCGCGACGAGCGTTTCATCCAGCGTGCGATCGCCGATGAGGTTGCGGAGATTCGTCTGCGCCAGGGTGGTGCACGCGTAGCCGAAGTCCTGCACTTCAAACTGCGACTTCACCGGATCGATCACTTTGTAGTAGACCACTGCGTCCACTTCGACAGTGACATTGTCCTTGGTGATGAGCTTTTGCGGCGGCACGGTGATGACTTGCTCACGCATGTCCACACGCATGATGTCGTCGATGAAAGGGATGATGAACGTCAGCCCCGAAGGCGCCATGCCGTGATATTTCCCGAGCCGCGTGATCAGTCCCTTTTCGTACTGCTTCACGGTGCGCGCACCCTTAGCCAGCGCCGTCAGGCAGAAGAGCAAAATGACCACCAGCAGAAAGCCGAAAAAGATTCCTGTGTCCATGCGGATTCACCTCACCTTGAGAGTCACACCTTCGACGGAACTTACGGTAATAGTTGAGCCGACTTCGCGGACCATCTCATCGCCCTGGGCGAGTTCTGCGCGCCATTCTTCTGTGCCGACTTTCACAAGACCGGTGTCGCGCGGAGCGACGCGCTTGGTGACCACACCGGTTTTACCTAGAACCGCGTCCACGTTCGAAGCCTGGTCGCGCACTGTCAGCTTGGACTTCAGCCAGCTGCGGAACAGCGCAAAGTAAATCAAGGCCACGCCGGCAGCGGAGAGCATACCGACGTTTGCTGACCCGGTCAGCAGGCCGATCCCTCCGCCGACCGCCAGAGCCGCACCCACCAGCGCGAGGTCGAAACCCGTCATCGCGCCCATCGCAAGCTCGATGATCACGCA
>Ga0137418_10003069_pt1 | contig 15333 bp, 8 predicted proteins | sample CZODoug3_1_2_16f_FD_122242 | JGI IMG/M metagenome (GOLD analysis project Ga0137418, IMG submission 122242) | Vadose zone soil fungal communities from Angelo Coast Range Reserve, California, USA - CZODoug3_1_2_16fungal (Hybrid Assembly) | ecosystem: Environmental > Terrestrial > Soil > Vadose... | reverse complement strand
GAGTCGGACTTGTCCGCGAGGATAGAGGCGAAGTAGCGGTCGAGCCGATCGAGCTCCGTGGCGACCTGCTTTTCGGCGGCGGCCTGCAGGACGGCGACCCGCTGCGCATTCTTCTCCCGCAGGTTGCCAAGCAGCAGCCGAAGCATCTCCTCAGGCTTGCGTGGCGGCACCTCGCCAGCGTCGGGCATTTCGTCCGCGGCCGCGGGCTTCAGGACGCGCGTCTCGAGATTCTGAAACAAGCCGGCCACGTCGTCGCTCGCACGCGTGCCCGTCGACAGATCGAACACGTCGCTCTCGACGACGGCTTCTTCGACCGCGGCGCCGGCGCGCAGCACGACGCGCGCGATGAGCCGGCCGATGGGATGCGCGGCCAGGCCCGTCTTGATCCGCCGTGCCGTGCCATCCCGCACGGGAACGGGAGGCGCGCTGGCCGCTGTGACGCCCTGCGCATCCTCGGGGCTCGGTGGCGGAATCAAACCGAGCGCGAGCCGCCCCGCCCGCGTGCGGATCGCCTCGATCAGATGCGTCAGGAACGGACTGCCGAGCACGGCGATCTCGGCGTCGGGGCTCCGCTCCAGGGCGTCGAGCGAGAGGGCCAACCGCAGCGACGCGCGACCCTGAAAGTGGGCGCGCTCGGCCGGCGGCAGCTTCAGCTCGCGCAGATCCGCGCCCTTATCGAGCAGCTTGACCCCGGCGAGATCGCAGTAGCGCTCGACGAACGGCCGGATGCGCGCATCCGCGAGCGGATCCACCTCGCTTGCTGCCGCCGGCGCTGGTGCGGGAGCCTTGCGCTTGGGCTTGGGCTGGAGCTTGCGGCGGCCTGTCACGTGGCGTCCACCTGGATATCCACGAGCACGAGGGGCAAGCGGTCCACCTGCGCCACGAGGGTGATCGTGCGTCCCGAGCTGCCGATGCCGGTGAGCCGCACCAGCTCCCCGTATTGGGGATGACTGCCGGCCGGCTCGGGCGTCGTGGCGCTCCCCTCTCCGAATGGCTCGATCGACTCGAGCGCTTCGAGCACCTCCGTCACGTGGATACCGAGCCGCTGGCGCTTCGCGTCCCAGCCGGGTGCCTTGATGACCTGGCTCGTGCCGAGGCCGAGTCGCAGCCGGCCGGGGACGGACAACGTGTCGAAGCGGCGCCCCAGGCGCGTGGCGTTGTCGTCGGGCGCGATCAGCGAGTTCAGCTCTTCTTGTTCTTTCCCGACCGCGCTGCTCTTCTCGATGTCGGCGCCGATCGTTTCCACCCGGCGGGCGAAGTCCGCTTCGTCGTCCGCGGCGAGCCACTCGCCGGCGAGCCGGCCCTCGAATGTGTGCGCACCGCCGAACTCGCCGAGGATCAGGTCCAGCTCACCGACGACCAGCTCGAACAGCTTGATCTTGCGGTCGAGCAGCTGGAGGATGTACGACTCGATCGTCCCCGCGGCGGCGAGGTTCACGATGTGTACCTCGCGTGTCTGCCCGATGCGATGCAGGCGCCCGATGCGCTGCTCGACGACCATCGGGTTCCACGGCAGGTCGTAATTCACGAGCACGTTGCAGAACTGGAGGTTGCGTCCTTCGCTGCCCGCGCGAGTCGCGATCAAGACGCTGCGCTCGTCGGCGTGGAAGGCGCGGATGCGCTTGTCCCGTTCGGGCGTCGAGTGCGCGCCCCAATAGACGATCGCCTTCCGCCCCAACGCCTCGACCCGCTGCTCGATCAGCTCGATCGTGGGGCGGTGATCGCTGAAGACCACCACCCGGTCGGGCGTTTCCTTCAAGACGGCGGTCAGCACGTTGAGCTTGGCGTGCGTCTTGATCTTCTGTGCCCGCAGGGCGAGCTGGCGCGCGATGGTGCGGTACTCGGGGCTGATCCGCTCGCTCTCGGCCAGGTGCTCGAGTGATTCGGCGAGCGCCTTCGAGGAGGAGCACAGCCGCTGGCGCAGGTGGATGACCGCGAGCTGCAGGATGCCTTTCTTGGTCTGGCGCCGACGCGGCTTCTCGTCCCCGTCCGCCGCCTCTTCGTCTTCGACCGGCTCGACGAAGCCTTCCTTATACAGGCGGCGCAGGAACTGGGTGGTGCGATCGTACAGATCGCGCTCGGCGGTCGTGAGTTTCACCTCGGGGTGCCGGGGCCGGCGCGGCGGCAGGTTGAGGTCGTCCACGACGCTCGAGCGCCGGGTGCGGATCATCACCTCGTGCGTCAGGGCGCGCAGGGCCTCGGGATCGCGCGGCTGGCGGTGGTCGCCGGCCACGAGATGCGCGGCGCGGAACTCTTCCCAGGTGCCGAGCTGTCCGGGCCGGAGCAGGGTGACGAGGTTGTACAGCTCGCGCAGGTCGTTCTGCAGCGGCGTCGCCGTGAGCAGTAAGAGAAAATCGCGCTCGATCTTCTCGATGAACTGGTAGGTGGCGCCGCGGTGGCTCTTGATCTTGTGCGCCTCGTCCACGATCACGAGATCCCAGTGATGCCGCAGGATCTCTTCGGCGTGCCGGCGCGAGCGCGCGCGGTCGTGCGACACGATCGCCTTGGTGACGCGGTGCCAGTCGTCGGGGTCGGTCGGCGCCTCGAAGCGCTCGAAGAACTTCTCCTCCAGCTCGCCCTGCCACTGACCCACGAGCGAGGCCGGCGTCAGGATCAGGGCGCGGCGGGCGAGGCCACGGATCGCGAGCTCCTTGTAGATGATGCTCGCCTCGATCGTCTTGCCGAGGCCGACTTCGTCGGCGAGGATGGCGCGGCCGCCCATCTGGCGCAGCACCCGTTGGGCGACGTCGATCTGGTGGGGCAGCTCCTTGATCGCGTTGGCGTCGAGGGTGATCAGCCGGTCGAAGCCCGGCACGAGCGCGATCCGCTCCGCCTCGCGCCGCAGGTCGTACCAGGCGCGGTCGGCCGGGGGCGCCCCGAGCTGCGCGGCGAACAGCTTGAGAGACCGCTCGTCAACCGCCCAGGCGTCGTCGGGCTGTGTTTGGGGGAGGGGGAGAGTCACGCGGTGCCTTAGAGCAGGGGGGCCAGAATATAACGAATCCGCCCCTCGAGACAGCATTCCATGCAATTGACCTGACAGCAGGAGCTGTCGGGGTGACGCGCGTGGAAGAGAAGGCGAGAATGAACAATGAGGGCTTGGATACCCTGGATGGTAAACGAGCGGGGATCTGGGGCGTGGTCATCGGATCGGGATCGTCAGTCCCGAGATAAATAGATCGCTCATTTGGGAGTGGCCTTCCGAATCGCCCCCGACAGCACCTCAGTCCAAAACACGCTGTGGCTGTCGAATGCAAGTCCATTATGAGTAAAGGGATCCGAGAACAGGCCGTTGGCGATCGGAATCTGCGTGTGCCCGTCCGACGTCATCGAAGCGACGTCCCTCTGATCGATCCAGTACACCTTCCCGCCGTCCGTCTCGATGCGGCGCGTCTGGTCCGCTCCGGTGCTCGCGAGTGTGCTGATCGCACCGCCGGCGAGCGGCGCCTTCCCGATGATCCCGGAGTCCCAGCCCGAGATGTAGACGTTCGTCGCGTCGATGGCAAAATCGGTGGCGAGGCCGCTGATCGGCCCGATGAGCCGGATCGGCTGGCCGCCAGCCTTCGGCACGCGATCGATTTCGTCCTCGTGCGCAAGCCAGTACACGTATGTTGCGTCGATGTGGATGCGCCCCGCCGGCCCGGGTCCGGCCCCCAATGTGGTGATGGTGCCGCCATTCACGGGAACGGATCGTACCACCGAGAATGGACCATCCTCCACCCAGTAGACATTTACGCCGTCCGTCGCGACGTCACGGATGTAGAAGTCGCCCGTCGCAACGCGCTGCGGCACACCGCCCGCGATAGAGACCCTCTTGATGGTCCATTTGTCGGCGAAATAGATCGCGGTCGCATCGGCCGCGAACGGGCCGCCACCGGCGGTCTCGACCAGCGTCGCGGAATTCGCGCCGTTGAGGGCGCTCGTGCGCATGCTGGCGAAGCCTTCGATCGCGCCGATTCCCGCTCCGCCTTCGAGCCAGAAGATACGGGCCGCATCGGACGTGAGACTGGACGGCGAGTCGAGGTTGTCGTGAACGACGACGGCGGTGCCGCCAGTCGTGGGGATCGTGAAGATCCTGCCCTTGTCTAGATGGGCGCAGCAGGTGGCTTCGAGGAAGAACAAGTCTGAGCCTGCGCGGGTGATGCTCCAGAGCGGGATGGTGCGCGGGCCGTTGAGATCGCTGACCGGGCCTCCGGTCTTGGCCATCGAGCGCACTTTGTTGAGGTCCACCCAGTACAGCGTTGTGGCGTCGCTGGTCATCTCGCGGACGAAGTCGTTCATGTCGTGCGTCGTGTCGGCGAGCAGAATACTGATCGGACCGCCGTCCACGGTCACGGACATCACCCGATACCTCTGGAAGAAGTCCGCATCGGCGAAGTACACGACGTCGGTATCGGCGACGATGCCGCCGCGCGGGTGCCAGCTCGCCGGGATAAAGCCCGGGCTGGGTGGGGGGATCAGACCATTTTCCAGCCCGTCGACCACGGTCGTGACCGCACCGTTCGCCAGCGAGGCCTTGATGATCTTGCTGCCGACGCTGCCGTCGAGCGAAACGGGTCCAACGCCTCCTTCTTCCCAGAACACGTAACCGCCCGCAACGGCTAACGCCACAAAGTCGATGACGCCGTTAGCGGTTTTCGCGACTTGCCTGGCGGGGCCGCCCACTTTCGGCACGCGGCGGATCTCGAAGGCGCACCCGGGGCTGCAGGTCGACGGTGAGGCGCCCACCCAATAGATGTTGGCCGTATCCATGGTCATCACGGCGGGGGAGGGGCTGTTGGCTGAGTCGAGCCGAACCGTCGTCGCCCCGTCGAGCGTGGAGCGATAGAGTCGCGAATTGCTGATCCAGTAGACGTACGAGCCGTCCGAGATCTCGTTCTCCGGCACCGCCGACTGCGTAAAGAGGGCAACGGCAGACGCGCCGGCCGTCAGGGAGAGTCTCTTGAACGGAGCTCTGGTCGAGTCCAGCCAGTAGAGCACGTCGTTTTGGACGACGAGCTGGCTGGCGCCGGGAGCGCTCGTCACGGTGGAGATGGTCGGCCCGGGCGGGGGAGACGGGGGCGGGGGCGGGGGCGGGGGCGGTCCTGAGCCGTCATTGGAGCAGGCGATAACGGCGAAGCACAGCGCGGCGACAACGTATCGGAGTTGCATGGGCACACCCCCTGTTCCTGCGTAGTTCGCACTCGCGGTCATCTCGCCAGCTCCTCTTCGACCAACACGCGCCGCAGCGTCTTCAACGCACCGCTCTTCGGCAGCTCGGCGCGGAACTCGACGGTCCGCGGTACCTTGTACGCGGCGAGATTCTCCCGACAGTAGGCGAGCAGCTCCTGAACGCTCGCTTGCGCACCGGGCTTCAAGACCACGAAGGACTTCACGCGCTCGCCGCGCTTCGCGTCGGGAAGACCGATCGTCGCCGCTTCGAGCACCGCTGGATGCGCCATCAGCACGCCATCGACTTCGTCGGGGAAGACCTTGTAACCCGACACCACGATCATTTCCTTCTTCCGTCCCACGATCCGGAAGAACCCGTCCGCATCCATCACCGCGAGGTCGCCCGTGTACAACCAGCCGTCGCGCAGCGCGTGCGCCGTTTCCTCCGGCATCTTCCAGTAGCCCCGCATGATCTGCGGTCCGCGAATCGCCAGCTCGCCGATTTCACCGGGGCCGGTCTCGGTGACACCGTCATCCATGCTCACGATCTTCGCATCGGTATTGGGAATTGGAATGCCGATGGAGCCGGACTTGCGGAGCCCGTTGACGGGATTCATGTGCGTGACGGGCGATGCCTCCGACAGCCCGAACCCCTCGACGATGCGCGCACCCGTGATTGCCTCGAAGCGCTGCAGGATGTCTTCGGGAAGTGAAGCGGATCCGCAAAAACACCGCCGCACGCTGCGGAGGTCGCCCGCACCGAGCTTCGGGTAGTTCAGGATTGCGTTGAAGATGGGCGGGACTGCGGGCAATAGGGTGACGCCGTGCCGCGCAATCGCTCGCACGGTCGCCTTGATATCCCGCGGGTCGGGAATCAGCACCATCGCCCCCGCGACGCTCATCGGAAAGTTCATGGCCGCGGTCATGCCGAACGAGTGAAACAGCGGCAGTGCGGTCAGAAATACCTCCTTCCCCGCCGTCAATCCGGTGAACCAGGCTCGGCACTGCTGCAGGTTCGCCGACAGATTCCCGTGCGTCAGCATCGCGCCCTTCGAGACGCCCGTGGTGCCGCCGGTGTACTGCAGCACCGCGAGATCGTCGACCCGAGGAGGGGTCAACGACGGCTGCGGCTTCGTCCGGATCAGCTTGACGAACGAATGCACGCCGGCTTCGGGCGCGACGTTACTCACACGCGGCGGATCGGCGCGGCTCAGCTTCCAGCGCGCCACGAAACGCAGCGGCAGCCGTATGTAGTCGGGGATCGAGGCGATGACGTAGTGCTCGATCGGCAGCTGTGCGCGGGCCGGCCCGATCCGGCTCGCAAACAGGAAATCCGTCACGACCGCGACGCGGCACCCCGCATCGCGCCACTGATGCTCGAGCTCGCGCGGCGTATACAGCGGATTGGTCATCACCACGTGCGCGCCGAGGGCAAGTGTCGCGTAGTAGGCGATGACCGTCTGCGGAATGTTGGGCAGCTGGATCGCGACGCGGCTATCGCGAACGACGCCCAGCCTCGTGAGGGCGGTTGCGAATCGGGCGACGTGCTCCTGGAGCTCCCGATAGGTGAGGCGGCGATTGAAGTAGATGATGGCGGTCGCATCGCCGTACTCCCGCGCGGCGCGCTCGAGGAACTGCGGCACGGTCAGTGCCTCGAGCGCGAGTGTCGCCGGCACCCCAGCCTCGTAGGATCCGTGCCACGGCCGGACTCCCTTCATTTGCTTGCCGCGGTGGTAGCTGGCGTCCCCGCCAGTAATGGCGCGAGCGCGAGCCGCACGGCGGCAACGTTGCGCTCCTGGTCGGCATACATCTGAGAATCTGGAATCCGCACGAACCCGTTATCCGAGGGCACTTGAAAGAGCTGCAGCCCGCCTTTCCAGTCGAACTGGGTTTTGCCGTCCGTGGTTTCGATGATGACATCGAGCGACAACGCGGGGGTCGTGCCATAGCCCGATTCCAGGTTGATCCCCAGAAACTTCTTGCCGAACACCTGCTTCGACCCATCCCATTTCGCCGTACCGCTCTTGAACTTTGCGGACGCGAGCACGATCAACGGGTGCAGCCAGGCGTCGGCGTGGAAGCGCTCCCGCAGCTCACGCAGTGTCCGGGCTCTGACGCTGTGCAGCCGCACGCTATCGATCTCACCGGAACCCGCATTGAACAGGCCGCCGAGCGAATCGGCCAGCCGGTCCCAGATTGCCTGGCTCTCCGCCGCGGGCACCACCCGGTAGCCTGCGGTGGTGAGCTCCGCCGTGATCAACGAGTCGAACTTGCCACGACCGACATCGATGCCACGCAGGTCCGCCGGCAATCCGCATGCGCAGATGGGGTCGAGCGCGATCGTTTGAACGGACTCAAACAGGCGATGCTGCGGCACCGTGGCGGCCTGATGCGGGGTGGACGCGGCGGCACACGCCATTCCAAACCAGGCGACAACGGTTGCGGTGAGCAGTGCGGTCCGGCGCATAAACGCTCCTTAGCGAAAGTGTTCGTACAGGTGGCGACGAACCTAGCGCAGAGGAGTTACGTGCCGATGACGTGCCGGCTGCGGCGACTGAATTACGCGTCGGTTTGTGAAGCAACGACCGCCTGGAGCTGCGCGAGGGCGAGCTGCCGGGCGGTGTCATCCGGAGGGAGGGCCCGCTCGGCCGCTGCCAACGCCTGGCGAACCGTGCGCCGCGTGCTGGCGGTCAAGGCGGCTTGTGCGGCAGACAGGGCCGCATCGAATGCGGCGGAACCCGGCGTGACCTCCGCGGCCAAGTGCGCCCGGAGTACGAGTGCATCGATATCCCTTCGGGCCACGAGCGCCGCCATGGCGCGTTCACGCAAGATGCGCCGCTCCCCCGGGAGCAACCATTCCGCCACCACGACTTGGGCGATGAGCGGTGCGGCAATCGCATGGCGGTCGCCGACGAATACGACCAAACGGGCGCGCTCGAGCGTGGTCAGCGCGTCTTCGACCGCCGCCCTCGGCAGTTCCGTCAGCGCCGCCACCAGATCCACATCGATGGCGGCGGAACCGATGCTCGCCGCCTGCAGCACGCGGCGGGTTACCGCATCCAGTTTCGCGATGCGTGTCGTGATCGTCCGGCGTACCATCAGGGGGACGGAAATCGGCAAGGGCGTACCGTCCGTTCCGCCGGACGGAGGCCACGCCAGTACTTCGGCACGCAGCAGCGAGGCATCCGCGAGCCCGCGCAGCAGCGTCGTGACGAGAAACGGATTGCCGCTGGTTTCGAAAAAGACCCGCTTGGCCAATCGTTCACGATCGCGGTCGCTCGCGCACCAGGGACTCGCGCGAAACACGAGCTCCCGCGTGTCGGCCTCCGAGAATGGCTCCAGGCGGACCTCCATCCCCGGGAGCGTGCGGCCAAGCTCGCTCCGCAGCCGGAGCAACGCGGACGGCACCGCGTCCCACGTCGGCGTTGCCGTCACCACGCCCACGATTGGCGAACCGTGACATGAGGCAATCGCGACGCACAACGCATCGATACTGGCACCATCACTGTATTGCGCGTCGTGGACAGCAAGACCCAGCGGTCGCTCTTCCGACACGGCGCGCAACACCGAGGCCAGTGCGCCTCCGATCTCGCCGACGTCCCCGATCGTTCCGGGCGTCATTCGATGAAGCACAGCGAGTGCTGCGGGATCAGCGGCCGCACTCCCGGGCGCCGTCAGCAGGCCGGCGCGCAGCAGCGCCCGCAGCGTGCCCCACGGCGCATCCTGATCGCTTTCGAGCGGCCGCGCGACCACGACCAGGGCCCCATCGATGGCGAGTCGGTCCGTGCATTCCCGCAGCAGTCGTGTCATCCCGGTGCCGGGGTCACCAGTAATGAGGAGCAGCCGAGGTCCTCCCTCCGCTCGTATTCCAGCGCCCAGCAGGGCGAACACGGACCGGTGCAGCGCGTCGCGACCGATGAGCGGCGGTTGTGCCTCCCCACCGGGGCGGGGCGGTCGCCAGGTCCCCTTCCGAATGCGTTCAGCGAGGGCAGCGACCTGACGACTGGGTTGTTCACTGATTTCGGCAGCGATGCGGGCGGCGTAATCACGAAACGCGACGAGCGCACTTGCCCCGTCGCCACTCAGTGCTTGCGCGCGCATCGACAGCATCATGGCCGGCTCGGAGAAGCGCTCGAGGGCCAGGGCGTGGCGCGCGGCCGAGACGGCGTCGCCGTAGCGCGCGGTATCGAGGGCGGCTGCCCCAATCTTGAGCAACGCGGTGACACCGCGCGCACGGAAGTGGGTCCGGCGCTCCGCCGACCATTGCTCGAACGCGGGCGCGCCATCCACATCGAACCCTTCGAGAAAGTCCCCGGGCATGAGATCGAGCGCCGCGCCGGGATCGGTCTCCAGCAGCGCCTCGACTTGAATCGCGTCCACGCGCAGCACGCGGTCCGCCAATGTGAGCGCATTGCCGGACGACGTGAGCCGCTCTGCTCCCAGATCCAGGCGAAGCCGGCTCACAGCCGTATTCAGCGACTGCCGCGCCTGATCTTCCGGCTTCTCCGGCCACAACAGGCTGTACAGGTGAGCACGCGTCCGGGTTCGGTTCGGCGAAAGCGCCAGGTAGACGAGCAGAGCAAAGTGCTTGTGCCACAGCACCTGCGGAGGCGCCGCGCTCCCATCGAGGCGGGCACTCGGCGCGCCAAAACAATGCAGCTCGAGTTGCGGCGGATCGCGCATCGCATCAATTCGGCAAAGTCGTCCCAAGCATACCGGCTCCACCGCCGTGATGCTAGAACGGGACGCGCCTGGCTGCCTCATCGCGCAGCCCGTATGCTAGATGCGCTCCGATGAACACTGAAACGGCGCAACTGCGCGCGGCGCTGCAAGGCCGGTTCCGGCTCGAGCGTGTGCTCGGTCGGGGTGGGATGGCGACGGTCTGGTTCGCGCACGACGTCAAGCTCGGTCGGGCGATCGCGTTGAAAGTCTTGCGCCCCGACATCGCGTCGTCCCTCGCCGCCGAACGGTTCATTCGTGAGATTCGCGTCACGAGCAACCTCAGCCACCCGCACATCCTGCCGCTGTTCGATTCCGGTGAGAAGCAAGGGTTCCTCTACTACGTCATGCCGTATGTCGCAGGCGAGACCCTGCGCCAGCGATTGGAGCGCGAAAAGCAGCTGCCGGTCACTGATGCGATCCGCATCACCGCCGAAGTCGCGGACGCGCTCGACTACGCGCACCGGCAGGGGATCGTGCATCGTGACATCAAGCCCGAGAACATCATGCTCTCGGAAGGGCACGCGCTCGTCGCTGACTTCGGCGTCGCGCGGGCCATCGCTGCCGCCACGCCGGCGGACAAACTCACGGAGACAGGGCTCGCCGTCGGCACGTTGCACTACATGAGTCCGGAACAAGCCGAGGGGCGACAAGAAATAGATGGCCGGGCGGATGTCTACGCGCTCGGGTGCGTGCTGTACGAAATGCTCGCTGGCGTGCCGCCGTTCCAGGGCGCCACTGCCGAGAGCGTGCTGCGGCAACACATGGTGGAGACGCCGCGTCCCGTCACGGCGTATCGAGCCGGCGTAGACCCGCGCATCGAACGGGCGATTGCCGGAGCCTTGGCGAAGGCTCCCGCAGATCGGTGGCAAAGCGGTGCAGAGTTCGTCGCCGCGTTGTATCGCCAACCCGTACGCCCTAGCCGAATCATGATCGGAGCGGCAGCCGCGCTGGCGATTATCGCGGCGGCTGGTCTGGTACGTTTGCTGCCGGAACACGGTGTGACGAGCACGCTTGGCGTGCTCTACTTCGACAATCTGTCCGGTGATTCCGCCGACGTATATCTCGCCGATGGACTTACCGAGGAAATCATCGAGCGGTTGGGACAAATCGAACGGTTGAGCGTGAAATCGCGGACGGCTTCGTGGCACTACCGAGGGAATACCGGCGCGGGCCCGGCGGCCCTCGGCCGAGCGTTGCGCGTGACCAACCTGGTCAGTGGAAGTGTGCGCCGGTCCAAGCATCGCGTGCGGGTCGCCGTGGAGCTGATGCGTGCGAGCTCTGGAACCCGCCTCTGGGGCGCGGAGTTCGATCGACCCGACACCGACGTCCTGGATGTGGAAGCGAATGTTGCGACCGCGGTCGCCGGCGCCGTCGCCGGACAGTTGGCGCCGGCGGAACAACAAACGCTGCGGGCGCCCGTGACCCGCGATCCGGTCGCGTACGATCACTACCTGCGGGGGAATCACTATCTGGCGCAGCGGACGGCTCGCGCCGTCGGCGTGGCGATCGCCGAGTACGACAGCGCGGCAGCCCGTGATGCCCGCTTTGCCGAGGCACTCGCCCGCCAGGCGTACGGCTACGCCCTCTTCCTTTATTACGGGTGGCCCTACGACACCGCCTCCCCCCAGACACTCCTCGCGTGGGGCGAGCGGTGCGCGAGCCAGGCGCTGCAAGCGGATTCGAACGTCGGCGAGGCGTGGCTGGCGCAGGGCCGCATGCTCGAAGTCGCGCACCCCGTCACGTATCAGGGCGCGATCGCGGCATACCGGCGGGCGCGCGCACTGGACTCCCGCGATCCCGAAATCCTCAACATGCTCGGTGCGTCGCTGCGTGAGCTGGGCGACGATTCGGGGGCGGTGCAAGCGTTTCATCAGGCGCTGGCGCTCGATCCCGATCGTGCGACGACATTGACGTTGCTTGGCATCCAGAGCTCCGTCGCTGGTGACAACCAAGCGGCGTTGCGGTGGGCAGACAGCGCGCTCGCGGTGGATCCGGGCTTCTACGATGCGTACGTCTCACGAGGATTCTATCGGTTATTCCAGGGCGACACGGCCGGCGCGCACGCCGACGCGCAGGTCGCATCGCAGCTGCCCACCGGCAATCACTTATCCGATGAGACGCTGCTGGTGTTGATTGCGGCCCAGGAAGGCGACGTGCGCGCGCGACGTCGCATGAGCGGCGTGGTCAAGCGGTTCGACACCGCTCATCCAAGTCCCTTGGTTGGTATGCTACTCGCACGCGCCTGGGTGGGGCTCGGCGATCAGGAGCGCGCATTGGACGTGCTGCAGCGCGTTGCGCCGCGAGGGGCGGTGCTGTGGTTTTGGCTGCGGTTTCCCGGGTTCGATCCGATCCGGTCCGATCCGCGGTTTCGACATATCGTGGCGCAGTCGGCCTTACCGTCTACCCCATGACCGCGAGGGCTGCGCGAACCGGTCTCGTCGTCCTGACGCTGATCAATCTCTTCAACTACCTGGATCGCTGGATCGTCGCCGCGCTCGCCGAGAGCATGAAGCATTCCGAGTTGCATCTCTCGGATGGTCAACTCGGCTCGCTCATGACCGGCTTTCTCATCGTCTACATGCTCGCCGCGCCGCTGTTCGGCTCCCTCGGCGATAAACGCTCGCGCCCCCGCTTGCTTGCCCTTGGCGTCGGGATCTGGAGTATCGCCACCGCGCTCGCGGGCCTGGCTCGCAATTACACCGGGTTGTTCGCCGCGCGAGCAATGGTCGGCGTCGGCGAAGCAGCGTACGGCACCATCTCCCCCGCCCTCCTGGCCGATTACTTCCCGCGTGACAAGCGCGGCCGTGTGTTCGCGATATTCTTCGCGGCGATTCCCGTCGGCTCGGCGCTCGGATACATCGTGGGTGGTCTGGTCGATCGCTATTTTGGATGGCGCCAGGCCTTTTTCGTCGCCGGCATTCCGGGTCTGATTCTCGCCGCACTGGCGCTGCGGCTCCACGATCCGCCGCGCGGCAGCCAGGATGCGCTCGAAACGCACGCGCCCGCGGGGCGTCACGCGTACCGGACATTGCTCCGCAATCGGCCCTATGTCCTCACGGTCCTGGGATACGCCGCCTATACCTTCGCTATCGGCGCCCTGGCGTTCTGGACGCCGTCGTTTCTCGAGCGGGCGCGAGGCATTCCCAAAGCGCACGCGACGGTGCAGTTCGGCGCCATCGTCGTCGTCACCGGATTCGTGGGCACGTACGGCGGCGGCTGGCTCGGCGACCGGTTGCTGAGAGTATCGCAACACGCCTATCTCTGGGTGTCGGGACTCGTCACGCTGCTCGCAGCGCCGCTCACGCTCGCCGCTCTCGCGGCTCCGCAACCCGGCATCTATTGGCCCGCAATCGTCGCCGCGGAGCTATGCCTGTTCGCGTCAACGGGCCCGATCAATTCCGCTATCGTCAACGCCGTCTCTCCGCACATGAGAGCGACCGCCGTCGCGCTGAGCATCTTCGCGATTCACATTCTCGGCGATGTTCCGTCGCCTTCCCTGGTCGGCGTGATCTCGGATGCGCGATCGCTGGGTCAAGCCGTGCTGATTATCCCGGTAGCCGTGCTGCTCGGCGGACTCATTTGGACGTACGCGGCGTGGCTCGAGTCGCGACCGCGGGCCGCCGTGTTCGCATGAGAACGTTGTTGCAGCCGCTGCTCCGCGTGATGTTGCGGATCTTCTTCCGCCGCATCGAGATCACGGGAGCGGAGCGGGTGCCACGCGACGGTCCCGTCATCTTTGTACTCAACCATCCGAACGGACTCATCGATCCTGTCTTTCTCCTCTGTCTCGCTCCCCGACGCGTGTCGTTTCTCGCGAAGGCGCCGCTGTTCCGGATGCCGATCATCGGCGCGATCGTCCGAGCGGTCGAGGCCATCCCGGTGCAGAGACGCCAGGACACCGGAGCCGATCTGCGAAAGAATGCCGAGACATTCGAAGCAGCTCAGGCTGTACTGGTCCGAGGCGGCACGATCGCGATTTTTCCGGAGGGAACCTCGCACAGTGATCCCAAACTCCGGCCGCTCAAAACCGGGACCGCTCGGATCGCACTGGGCGCCGCCGCTGCCTTGCCGGCGCATTTGAGTCTGGCAATCGTGCCCGTCGGCCTCTATTACCGGGCGAAGCAGACGTTTCGCAGCGCCGCGCTACTCCACTTTGGCGCGCCGTTCTCGGTCGAGCGCATCTCCCTGGCACGGGGCGCGGAGCCGCCTCCCGGCCCAGTCCGTGCGCTCACCACGCGGCTGGAGAGCGCGCTGCGGGGAGTGACGCTCGAAGCAGAAGAGGTCGATGCTCACGCGCTGGTCGCCCGCGCCCAGCACATCTTCAGCGCCACGGACATCGTGCCGGAGAAGCCCCCGGCGCTGGCCGACGAGTTCGATCTGCGCCAGCGCTTTCTCGCGGGCTACGACGTGGCGCGCCGGCAGTGGCCGGACCGCGCCGCCCGTCTACAAGCACGACTGGCGCGCTTCGAAGCGTCACTGTCCGCCGCCGGCCTGGACGCACAGCATCTCGCCCCGCGCAGCTACGGATGGCGGCGCGTGGTCACATATGCGTTCAGGAGCCTACTGTTCCTGGCGCTCGGACTCCCTGCGGCGCTCGTCGGCTGGTTGGTCCATTATCCGGCTTACCGAGCGGTGGGATGGGTCGCGACCGGAATCACGAAGGGCGATGAGGATGCGCTCGCGACGGTCAAAGTGCTCGCCGCGGCGCTGCTTTTTCCTTTGACGTGGACGGTCGTGATCGTGGCGGTATGGCTGTGGCGCGGCATGTGGGCAGCAGTGCTCGTGGCGCCCGCGTTACCGCTGACGGGCTACGTCGCGCTGCACTGCGCGGAGCGGTTCGATCGCCTGGTGGGGGCCACGCGCGCGTTAGCGATCCTGCTGTTTCGCCGCGGCGCGTTCTTGCGACTGACAGCCGAGCGTCGTGAGATCCGTGAGGAGATCCTGGACTTGGGACGCGAGGTGGAGGCCGCAGCTCGGTCCTGATTGAAACAACTACGGAATACGTCCTTTTCAGGGCATGAGGGCTCGCGCAATGATCTCGTACTTGAACGCGTCCGGATCGAGACTGTCGACTCGCCCCTCCGCGGTCTCCGCCTGCGGGTACATCAGGAACGGCAGCGGCTCACCGTGCGAACCCGGGAGCGCGACGTCGTGCGCGAAGTTGTACGCCATCCAGTTCATCTCCCACGAGCCGAACAGCCGCGCGCGCGCCGCCCGAACCATCGCGTCATCGAGCGGCCGGTTCCCCGGCGGCTCCTCGAGCACCACCTTGCGCACGTCGGCGGGATCGACCGGCACCCAGCCGTAGCCGTCGAGATACACCTCCGCGCGGCAGTGCTGCGACTTCGTGACATGATCTGAGGCCGCGCCGAGGCTCTTGTAGCCGAGCTCCGAGCGGGCGACGCGGATGCCGTAGACGTCGCGCGCCGGCAGACCCGAGGCGCGCGCCAGGCCGACGAACAG
>Ga0137418_10003068_pt1 | contig 15333 bp, 11 predicted proteins | sample CZODoug3_1_2_16f_FD_122242 | JGI IMG/M metagenome (GOLD analysis project Ga0137418, IMG submission 122242) | Vadose zone soil fungal communities from Angelo Coast Range Reserve, California, USA - CZODoug3_1_2_16fungal (Hybrid Assembly) | ecosystem: Environmental > Terrestrial > Soil > Vadose... | reverse complement strand
TCCGCGAGGGCGATCAGGGTGTGGTCGAGGTCCATGGCTGCATTATTAACCCTTTTGGGTGAATAATGCAATAGGCCGCTCAAAAAAAGATGGTGGGGCGGCGGCTAACGAAGAGTCTGCTTAACCCACTGTTGAAACGTTGAAATTGTGAAACAAAAAAAGCTGGTTGCCCCTAAAGTTGCCCCGCGATGGCTTCGCGTCGGGCGCATGCCACGTTTGGCCGGCTGCATTTTTACCCGTCTTGAGCCGCCACAACCCGGCTAATAGTGCTGGAGCGCCCGGTGGCTGTGAGCGACGTTCTCATGCCGGCGACTCCGTGCGCTAGCACACATAGAACAAGGTAAACCCTCACGGGAAATGTCAGGTCATCCCCGCGCATTAGAAATTCCTTATTTGACCCCTAGGTAGGACGCGCGTAGATTTTCCACTGCAGTTCCAAATGCAAGAGCGGCGCTAAGGGCACCAACCCGCAAAACTGCGTGCTCGGAGCCCCGGGGGGGCCATGGAGTTTGTTCTGCAAAATCTTTGGTCGCGATGTCCTGTGCCATGGATGCGGTGGTGCTTACGTCCTCTACCGCCCTCTCATTCCCACTGCTCGGAGCAAGCCCATCTCAGCGGCCATGTCGGTCCGCTGAACACCCTTTCCGACTACACAAGGAATCAAAACTCAATTGGCATCGGCGGGCGATTTGATATTTGGTGAGTTGCAACAGGAGGACATCATGTCGGACAACGGCGTAGGACATCGCTCTGGTGCACGGATGACGACTGCGCACAATCGCGTGCTCGCCTTTCTCTGCGTGTTGCTGGGACCCGTTCCGATCGTCGCGGCGCAGGACTGCAAGGTGAGTGCCGCAGTGACCCGCGAGACCTCCGTTTACGCGCGCCCGGCGACCGATTTCAATACCGCGAACGGCTGGGTCTACGGTTCCCCCGTCGCTGTGCTGGGAGCGAAAGTGAGGGTCTTCGTCTGTGCCCAACGCACCGTGCGCTTCGGCGTGATCTCGCAAGGCTGGACGCAGATCGCATACTGGAGCAGCGGAAAGTGGCAGTACGGATGGGTCGTCAGCGACAACATCCAACAGGCTGTCGTGGATCAGCCTTCGACCTGGGTGACATCATTACCGCAACTGATCCTCCTCGTTCCGAGTGCACGTGCGCAGCCGCCAGTCATCATGGAAAGTCCGCCAGCCGATGCCCGCGCCGCCCCACCACCGCCTAAAGCCTCGTCCCCCGGCGGCGCTGCGAACGCCGACGCTTCGGCGCTCGCGAACTTCTATGTGGTGTTGTTCGTTTGCATGGTGCTCGGCATGGGCGCGAAGATATTCTTCGACACGCTCGTGGATCAGAAGGGCGTCAAGCTGAAGGCGCGGATTCGAGCCGGCCTCATACCAATCTTGGTTTCTCCCATCGTTTTTCTGGGCATTATGCAGGGGGCCGATGTGACTGCAGCCGCCACCGTGACGAGCTTCGTCGCACTCGCCTGCTCCGCGTTCCAGAATGGATTCTTCTGGCACACAATCCTCGATCGGGCGAGATAGACATAGAAGGAGGTCCTTATGAGTCGGGTTGCTGTCGGTGGAGTTGTGGTGCTGCTTGTTTCCCTTGTAATGGCCTATGCAGTTATCGACCCGACGCCGCAGAGGGCCCAGGCTGCGGATGACAGATCTGCAATTGCGACGGTTGGCCAAAGGGCTAACGCCGCACGACCCACGCCGGAAAAATCCATTGTTGATCAGGACGCACCTTATTACCAGGCTTGTGCGCGCGAGGGATTGAATGAGTCGGAGTGTGTCGGGCGGCTGATCTGGTTCAAAGCCACCGCTGGCAACGACCGGTTTCATACCTATACCTTTCAGCAACGTGTCGGCGTGTTGATCGACTGGTACAGGGTGTTGCGAACGGACCAGCGAGACGACCGCTTCTACGCCTGGGGCATCATAAACGATCCGGCTTGCTGCAAGCCTGGCGACCCCAATTGTCCAGCCAGGAGCCTGGAGGAAACCTTTGGCTTCGATTGGTGCCCTGGGGACGACGTCCTACTGAAATACGTCGGCAAGGTCGGCTACGTCGATCCTGCGTGCGGTTTGAAGGATGCGGCGCTCGATCCCGATGATCCGCACACGAAGGGAAGCAAGTTGGATCAGCGTCAGTCCCCATGTGACCTCAAGTTCGGTACCTCGACAGGTGCACTGGGCATTCGCAAGTTTCCTAACCCACGCTTCGATACTAAGAAATGGCGGCAGCTCAACGCTGGCTCGGCCGGTTGGGAAGGCTTCAGCAAGAAGCTAGTCAGACAAACCGGCATCCCTTCGGACGCAAGGGTGAGCAAGCTGGCCGACGCGTCGGTTGAGCCACCGTACCTCATCGGGACGACCTGCGGCTCGTGCCACATCGCGTTTGACCCCCTTAATCCCCCGATGAACCCTGCTCGCCCACGGTGGGAAAACATCAAGGGCCTTATAGGCAACCAATACACTCGGATGTCGGAGCTCTTCGGGTCCGGGATGGCGCGCACCAGCCTCGAGTGGCAGATGTTTGCGCATGCACGGCCTGGTGTCCTTGACACGTCGGCGATCCCGCACGACCAGGTGAACAATCCAGGCACGATCAACGCGATCATCAATCTGTCGCAACGTCCCACTTTCACGGGAGAAATGATCAACAAATGGCGCAAGGTCGACACCTGCGGCGCGGAAAAGGATGATGAAAAGTGTTGGTGCGAGCCGGGTCGCGATGGCAAGTGTTGGCAGCGAAGCACGCGTAGCGACGACAAAACACCAGCCAGGATCGGCGGCAAGGCTGTGACGCTAAGCGGTGTGCACCACATTCTTAAGGGCGGTGAAGATTCGATCGGCGCGCGCGAGGCGATTCAACGCGTCTATTTCAACATTGGTTCCTGCGCGGAGGCGTGCTGGGTCAATCATTTGACGGACTTCCGCCAATTGGATCCAGAGGCCCGCGGCTTTGGCCAGACGCCTTTCAACATCGGCCAGTGCCGACGCGACTGTCCCAACTTCCGCGCCATCGAGGACCGGCTGTCCAATATCCTTGATTTCTTTTTCTCGGCGGAGGCCGACGCGATGGACCTAGACGTCGCGAGAAACAACGAACGCAAGACGAGGAATCCGACGGTCCCCCCGTACACCCGGCAGGACCTGATTGACGAGCTGGATAAAGAGTTCGGCAAGGGAGCCGTCGCCCGGGGCAAGACTGTCTTCGCCGCAAGCTGTGCGCGTTGTCATTCGAGCATCCCCGAGAACGTCGGTGGGCCATTCAGGAATCGCGATTTCTATGCGCTGGCGAAAGAGCATCCACGCAAGGTGCGCGAGGATTTCCTCGGCAACGATCAGGCGACGCCCTCTACCGAGGTTGGCACGTTCCGCTGCCGGGCGCTGCATTCAAATCACATGGCGGGACGTGTCTTTTACGAGTACGGCTCAGAGACGATGCGCGCGAAAAAGCCCGTGCCCGATATTCCGGAGCGCGATGAGTTCAAGAACGGTGGTCGCGGTTACTACCGCAACATCTCCTTGCTGAATGTCTGGGCGACAGCGCCTCTCATGCATAACAACGCTATCGGTCCGGAACTTTGTGGCACGCCCAAAAACCCGGAAAACGAGTTCTTCCGCGCGCGCTACGTGGACGCCGGCGGCAAGCTGCTCGACAAGCAGCCTGCTTGCTTCAGATACGACCCGAGCGTCGAGGGCCGCTTCAAGCTCTATAAGCAGTCGATGTATGAGCTCCTGCATCCGAAGGAGCGTGGAACAAAGACGACCCTGACCGACGACGACGTGATCGTGGACCTCGGAGTCCGCACTTGGGACGGCAAGCAAGAAAAGGCGTTGTTCGGGTTAAGCGAAGTGAGGATTGCGAGGGGCAACCATGCGGGATTCCTCAACGGTCTCATGCACAAGGAATTCATCGACGACCTGTACCTCGCCAAGCGGCATCCCGCGCGCCTGGAGGCGGCCGGCAAGAAGGACATCGTCCCCGAACTGCAGAGCATTGCCGATGATCTGTTAAAGCACCCGGGGCGTTTTGTCGAGATAGTCAAGGAAAAGCGCGACTTTCTGCGTACCCGATACGACACCTGTATGCAAGAAGTCGAGAACGAAGGTCACCGCTTCGGTGAGGACTTGTCCGAGGAAGACAAGAAAGCGCTGACAGCATTCCTCGCCACCATGTGACCTGACTAGGAGATCAGCCATGGACACGCAAAGTAAATGGAATCCGACGATCTCGCGCGACAAACGAGTGTTACTTATCGCTGGTATGAGCGCACTCATTGTGCTTTTATTGACAGAATGCGATCGGTTCAAGCCGCAAGCGCCCGAAGTCAAATTCGTGGCCCCATCTGGCCAAGGCTATCAGGGCAAGATCGACTTCGCACAGATCGAGTACAAGTATCCCCTCACAGCGGCAGATCTCAACAAGATTACGCCGGAGAATCTGGAGGGTCTGAACCAAGAACAAATCGATCAAATCTACGCTCGGATCACGGCTGGCCCCATACCGGATGGCGCATTCGACGGCAAGATTTTATTTCCTCGTGGATCGAGCGGCGAATTTCGGGCGTCCGAAATCGCGGGCGGCATTGCAGGATTGGCTCTGGAACTCAAAGGTGTCAAGCTGACGCTGCTCGGGGAGGCCTTGTGGAAGGGAAAGGTGTTTTTTCGGGACGAGCGCGTGTTGAGAAACCGCATCGAGGAGCTCGACATCCTGAAAAAAATGGGGCTCGTCGAAGGTGAACCAAGAAAGCTGAGCGTCAACGGCAAGGAAACTTGGCTCTTGTTTCCGGCCAAACTCTACTGCGGCCAAAGCCTGCTCGATGCGCGGCGCGAGTCCATCGTTATTGACTATTTCTTCACCGACGAGATTCCCGGCTACCAGGAGAAGCCCGACTTCCTTGCTGGCCGCCGCGGCGCGAGAGTGCGCGACGAAATCCGCATGGTGCGTCCAGGATTTTATCTAGGTCGCGCGTACCTGGACCGTGTCTTTTTGCTGACCTTCACGCTCTACAACAAGGAAATCGCCGAGCGCGATGGTCCGCCATTCCTTAAGACCGGTCAGGTCAGTGAGGACTGTTGGACTGGAACACAGCAGCGGCTGGTGGCTGCGGCGAAATAACGTCAGAAACGGGCACCAATGCGTGAGCTATTGGGTCCTTCGGTTTCAGAATCGGCGCCACGCCGATAAGGCAGATCGGAGAGGGTAAGTCGAATGAAACTCCCGCTCAAGTCTGCGGCGCTGCTGAGCGTGCTCGGTTTCTCTATGGCGATCGCGTTCGGCCTCTGGCGTTGGCAGGGGGCTCAGAACGCAGAGACCGTACAGGGGAAGCAGGTCTCAAGCCTCGCTCAACACGTAGCACCTGTGTGGGCGGCTGACCCTGCAAGTGCGGGCGAGAGCTTGCCGCCAGTGGGCCGCTCCCTCTTCGATTTTGTGGTCATGGATGGCGAGTCAGCCAGAGTGCCGTTTCCCTTCGAGGCACTTACGAAGAAGATCGACTCTCGGCTCGGGTGCGCAGGCGATGGTCGTGCCGCCCCCAAGGGGCGTGGCATCGGAACGGTCGAAGCTTCGTGTCTGAAGCGCGTGCTGATCCCATTGGGCCGCTCCCTGCAGCGGAGCGCGGCAGGGCCCGAGTTCTTCAAGTACCCGCGTGCTGTTGTCGCAGTGGATACCGAGTCGCCCGCTACTGCACCTGCAGCGTACCACCGCATGCTGCTCAAGGACCGACTCTATCTCGGCTACCAAGAGAAGGCCAATCTGATCGAGGTGATCAGCTACAACGAGGCGGCCGGCCGCTTTGAGTTCCAGTTGGTCAAAGACTACCGTGTCGGAGCCACGCCTAAAGTCGTCTACGCCAACCGGACTGTATGTGTCGCCTGCCACCAGAACCACGCGCCGCTATTCTCACGTCAGTTGTGGGACGAGACCAACGCCAATCCGCGCATCGCCGCGCTGCTCACGGCGCACAGCCGGGTTTTCTACGGCATTCCTGTTGCGCGTGGCGTGGACGTTCCAAACGCGCTCGACGATGCTACAGAGCGTGCGAACCTACTGTCGGTGTATCAAAAGCTTTGGCGTGAAGGCTGTGAGGATACCCGGAACAGCCGCAGGTCAGCACGGTGCCGGGCAGCGCTACTTCAGGCGCTGCTCCAATATCGCTTAAGCAGCGAGTACGGTTTCGATCAGACCGCGCCGACCTATCGCGAGAATCTGCTCGCGTTACTCGGTCAGACAACCAAAGAGCGTTGGCCCGGAGGCCTAGCTATTCCGAATCCGGACATCCCCAACCGAGATCCCCTGGTGGGTGCTGCGGACGATCCGCCGTTGGCGGGCGCTGCGACGCTAGCGCATGTGCCAGTGCGCTTCGATCCTTTGGTTCCGCGGGAGCCACTAGAAATCTGGCCTCCCGATGCCAATGACTATGCCAGGCGAATGATTGCCGGCCTGTCTCAATTCATCGCTACGGAGGACGTAAGACGCCTAGATGCTCATTTATTCGCTCTCGGCTCAAAACCTGGTAAGCCGCACCGGACGTGGTCAAGCGAGTGCAGCTTGGTCTTCTCGCGACCGTGGTCGTTCGTGCAGCGGCTCGATTTTCGCTGCCCGGGGAAAGAAAACATCGAGAGCGCATTACGAGTTTCCGGACGCATGGAAATACCGACTGGAAGCGCAGCGACAGGCACCGTAAGGAATTTGAGCATGTCCGGGATAGAAGGCGATACCGGCGAGTTTGAGGTGCATGCCGAACGAATGGAATGGAGCAACGGGTACTCAGCGCTCGTCGTTCGTGCACGGAGGCAGGGGCGGCACGTGCGCCTAATCGACGGCAACGCCGTTGACCGCATCAATCTGCGCTGGCGTTCCGCGGCTGCGCCGGAGAGCAACTCCCCCAGCGCAACCGTCGAGCTCAAGGGTGAAATAATCATGAGCGCGCTCGACGATTTTGCACCAGTTGCCGCCGCGCTCGCGCGGCTTGCGGAGGACGAGAGTACCGCCAAGGATGTGCTCGCCGCAATGCCTTTCCGCCGGGCCGCCGTGCTGCCGGCCCTTTTTGCTCGTCTAGGTATGCCCACCGGTGAGTGGTGCTGCCTTGATGATAAGAACATGGCCGCCGCGCGCCTTGATGAAGGCGAGCGAGCGATGCAATCGGCGCTTGAGGGCGCAGCGCCGCTCTATCAATACTGCGCCTTGTGCCATCAAACGTCGGAGCCCTCGCCGCCGAACTTCCTCTACGGCGACGCCGATCAAGTAGCGACGAATCTCAGGCACTGTGCCGAGCGCATTTTTTTCCGCCTGAGCATGTGGCAACTGCGGCATGACGACCGGCCGAAAACGCCCATGCCACCCATGTTGGCCTTGACGCAGCTCAATGCGGAACCGGAGAAGTGGCCTGGGAGCGTGGAACTGGCGCGACTCAGGCAGTACGCCGCTGACCTGCTTCAAGCGCAAACGGGGCGCACCCCCGATCTTGATCATCTTTTGAACGGAAACTACGAGAACCTACGCGACTGCCTGTGAGGCGTGAAATCCGGTCCCGAGCGCGACAGGGGCGCGGCATCGATCAGCGGGCGCAACGGAGAAGGAGAATCCGCATGGAACAAAGACAAGGTGCAGGTTCCATGAACTTGAACGCACTACTAGGTGACTGGTGCCGAGCCATCGTCACGCTCGCTGTTGTTGTCGTGCTACTCGTTTGCGGGTACCTCGTCTGGCTATGGAATGAAGACACCCCAACGGACTACGCTGACGTGGTAGAGCATTTCAAGTACGGTTCCACTGGAGGCGAGCGCGAATCCGGCTTTCCGCTCTGGATCTGGAAGGCGCTACCGCAGGTGTGCGCTGAACACCTCCTCGATAAAGGGTTTGCTTCGCCCGGTGCACACCACGAGGACGGCAAAGGTTACACCGCTTTCGGGATGATTTATGAAGCGGGCCACGACCTGCCGGTTGGCACCTCCAAGCGCTCGGTTATGGGTATAGAGCGCACCTTTCTGAACTGCGCGGCGTGTCATACCAGTACCGTGCGCAAAACCGAACAGAGTAGGCCGGAAATCTATGCCGGCATGCCCGCCAACACCTTCAACGTCATGGCGTTCGAGAAATTCTTCTTTGATTGCAGCGCTGACCCCAAATTCAGCGGCGAGTTCATCATCCCCGAGGTCAGACGCCTTCTTCAGGCCCGCGGCGAAGATTTGGGACTTATCGACCGCTACGTGGTCTATCCGCTCGCCGTTTGGATTATGCGCGAACGCCTGCTCATGCTGCGCGGGCGTTTTCAGTTCGTATATGCGCAACAAGAATGGGGCCCGGGGCGGGTGGACACTTTTAACGCAGCGAAAGTGTTATTCAACTTTCCTATGGCACAACTGCCGGACCGCGAAATGAATGCCCCCGCCGACTTTCCTGCCATCTGGAACCAGCAGAGGAAGAAGGGCATGCAGTTACACTGGGACGGCAATAACAATATGGTGGAAGAGCGCAACAAGAGTGCGGCATTTGGCACCGGGACTACACCGCCTACCATAGATCTTGGCCGCATCAGACGGATTGAGGACTGGCTTCGGAACGCGAACCCGCCGTCCTACCCGTTTCCGATCGACCCGGCGCGCGCGGAAAAGGGCGCACCAATTTACAAGAAATACTGCAGTGGATGTCACGGTGCAAGCGGGCAGGCATTCGGCGCTGCCGAGGGCGACCAGAAGATCGAATGCCTAAAGCCGGGCGAGCCGGATGAGGTGCTCTACGGTCCCCTGGTGGGCAAGATCACGCCGGTCGACGCGATAGGCACTGACCGCCGCCGTCTCGATTCATACACCTACACTCTGGCCGTGAATCAGAGCACTTTGTACGCGGGATATGAGTGGCGCTTCTGCCATTTTCGCAAAACCTTTGGCTACGCCAACATGCCGCTCGATGGTCTGTGGCTCCGCGCGCCTTACTTGCATAACGGATCGGTCCCGACGTTACGCGACCTGCTTGAGCCGAGCGGGAAGCGGCCGAGGACGTTTTACCGTGGCTACGACGTGTATGACCCGGGGAAGGTCGGCTTCGTCAGCACCGTCGCTGAAGAAGGCGGTCGCAAGTACTTCCGCTACGACACGAGCCAGCCCGGCAACGGGAATATGGGTCACGAAGGCCCAGCCTACGGTACGCAACTTGGGCCCGGGGACAAGGACGCCCTCGTCGAGTATCTGAAGACGTTCTAACGCGCGTCGCCGGCGTCCTGCTGAGGGAAAAAAATGCAAACTGCAACCAAGAAACGAAAGTGGAAGCTCGTCCTCGCAGTGGTGCTGGTTCTGGTCGCCATCGGGGCCTTCGTCGGCTGGTACAAATTCTTCCGCGAAGAACCGCAGCCCGAATGGACCACGGCCACGCCTGATATGCGTTTTAAGTATGGTTCCATCGGAGCCGAGCACGATGCCGGCATTCCGTACTGGATCTTCTACGTGCTGCCGCGCGTGTTTCCCGACAAACTGCCGGGGCCGGGTGGTTATGCTTCATTCGGCGTGGCGTGGGAGCAAGGACAGGAATTGCCGATCGGTTTCACCAAGAAGGTGATCGGCTTCCCGCGCGTGGCGAACAACTGCGCAGCCTGCCATACCGCGAGTTATCGCAGGCGTTCCGACGAGAATCCGACCTTCGTGCCCACCGGCCCGAATCACACGCTTAACCTCGAGGCATTCTTCCGCTTCCTCGTGGACTGCGCCAAGGATCCGCGCTTCAACGCCGATAACCTCATGCGCGAGATCAAGCTCGTCACCCAGCTCTCGCCGCTTGATCGAGCGCTCTACCGCTTTCTCATCATCCCTATTACCAAGAAACGCCTGCTAGAGCGCGAGCAGCAGTTCGCGTGGGTCTATCGCAAGGACTTCCCCGAATGGGGTCGCGGGCGCGACGATGCGATGAACCTCACCAAGTACTTCATGATCCGGTTTCCGGTGGACGACACCATCGGTCCGACTGACATGCCTTCGGTCTGGAATCTCAAAAAGTACAAACCCGAAAAAGGCATGCTCATGAACTTGGCGGGCGACAGTCACGACGCGCGCTCGGTCATCATGGATTCGGCGCTCGGGTTGCTTGGTGCAGCCCCGCACAACAAGGGAGACTTTCTGAAGGAGGTCGACTGGCTTGAACAGTACCTGCGCGAGCTACCGGCGCCGAAATACCCGTTCCCCATCAACCCGCAAGCGGCAAGGGTCGGTAAGACCATCTTCGACAACAACTGCGCGGGCTGCCACGCCTCGGAACGGACCGGCACGCGGGTGCCGGTGGAGGAGGTCGGCACTGATCGAGAGCGTCTCCTTACCTGGAGCAAAAAGGCCGCGATTGAGGCAAACAAGGTCGTGCGCGGTTTCGGTCTTGAGCGCCACGGGCTGGTCGAGGCGGAACCGAGCGGCTACATCGCCGCGTTCCTCGATGGGATTTGGCTGCGCGCGCCTTATCTACACAACGGTTCGGTGCCGACGCTGCGCGATCTGCTCAAGCCCGCTGCCGAACGACCTAAAGAGTTCTATCGTGGCTACGACGTATACGATCCGGTCAATGTCGGTTTCATCACGCAGGGACCAGAAGCGCAACGCGTCGGCACCAAATTCAACGTAGGCGAGAGAGCCAGCGGCAATCGAGGGCACGAATACGGCACGCGCTTGCCCGCCGCGGGGAAAGATGCGCTGATCGAGTACCTGAAAACACTATGAACGTTTTCTCCCTCAGGACGGAAATCAGGCAGTGCATATGGAGCCGAATTGAAACGAGGCCCTCGACCGGGGCCTAAGTCCGCGAGCAGATGGGAGAGAGAAATGAAAAACCTGCCTTTGTATTGGATTGCTGTCCTCGCTACATTGACTGCTTGCACGTCAGGCGTGCCGTACCGCAATGGGGATTACGGGGCGATTCCATCGTGTGAGAAAATTTACGGCGCCTACGACGCCGCGCTTCTGTCAGATGCGGCGCCGCCGATCGAAGAGGGCGACAACTGCTGGAAGCAATCCCGCGAGAGCCACCGAGACTACGACGTCTTGTTTGTCGAGTTTGACGATCAAGGTTGGGTGCAGGACGCAGCCAAAGAGAGCAACCCTACCAAAGCAGATCACCTGAGTAAGCTGTATGAATCGATCAAACAAATCCGCGAGAAACCCGACAAGACCCAACAGAGGTTATCTATCGTTGTTTTTGTTCACGGTTGGCAGCACAACGCAGAGGCGACGGATTCCAACGTGCACGCGTTTCGCAGGCTGCTCCGCCAGGTCGACAGTCTGGAAGCCGCCGCTGCTGGTCAAGGCCCCAAACCGAGAGTCGTCGGTATTTATGTCGGTTGGCGCGGTAAGTCACTAACCATCCCGATTCTAGACAACACTACGTTTTGGGAACGCAAGAATACTGCCGAACGAGTTGCCCAAGGACAAGTTCAAGAACTTTTTCGATGGTTGGATTTGTTTCGTGATACTGGGACGGACCCTACCACGGGCGAACGAAATGTCACTGTCCTCACTATAGGTCACTCCTTTGGCGGATTGATCACGTTTGAAGCGTTGAGTGGCGAATTCGTCCGTAACGCGGTACGTTTCAAGCGTAACGTTGAGAAACCAAACGATCACTATATGTCTCGGGTGGGAGATTTGGTCGTAATCGTAAATCCCGCGTTCGAAGGGTCACGCTACGAGGTATTGAGGGCGGCCGTTCGGAGGCTGCCGGACGTAGAGCGTAACCAGTTGCCAGTTGTCATAGTCGCGACTTCTACGGCCGACGTGGCAACCAGATACTTCTTTCCACTTGCGCGATGGTTCAATACCGTGTTTGAAGCTACGTCTGGGGAGGAGCAATCGGCGATCGTCCTGGCTGTCGGGCACAACCCACGGTATATCACGCATGACCTCAGTCTGTGCGCACCGGGCAACACCAACTGCCAAGAAGCATGCAAGGCGGCTTCAGGGACTGCCAGTAGTATTCTTCCAAACACCTTTGAGGCCAAGGCCGCTCGCGAATATTCCTATATGTTTGCAATTGCAGAACGCGGGTTCGACCATCGCAAAGCGAAACCCGGCCAGCAGTATCTTTGCGATGGGCTAGAGTTGAGGTGGACTGAGGAAGCGTACCCAGACCATAACCCGTTCTGGGTGGTCCGGACGACTGACGACATCATGCACGGCCACAATGACATCTTCAATGCCAACATGGTGGCCTTCGTGCGCCAGATGTACACAGGGTTCATTGCGGCGCGTAACCAATTCAACGAGAAGACGCGTAGTCAGCCCAGAAACAGGAAATAGATACGGGAGCGAGCGATGGACCTAAACCCGAGCAGCCACGCAGACAGCTGGACTCCCGAATTGGAACAGCTACTCTCGACGTGGCATCGTCGGATGGACGCCTGCCAGCATGCGTACTATCTGGAAGCCGAGCGGTACAAGCGCTGGCATCTCTGGCTCGGAATTCCCGCTGTGATCTTCTCTACCGTGGTGGGAACTGCCGTATTCGCCACTCTTGAGAGCCAAACCGTTGAGATCTCGGCGCGCGTGATCATTGCGCTCGTGAGCATCGCGGCTGCTGTTCTCGCTGGCCTCCAGACGTTCCTTCGTCTATCGGAAGCGGCTGCGGCACACGGACAATCCGGCGACTGGTACTCTGCGATCAAACGCGACATCGAGCAGCTGCGGGCGCTCCGCCGCGAGGAGCGAGGGCATGCAAAGACGTGCACCGACGTGCTGCGCAAGGAGATGAACAAAGTGGGGCAGAAGTCGCCAGAGTTGCGGGAGAGCTTGTGGATAGATATCGCTAAGCGCTATGGAATCGAGGGTGCCCAGGGTGGAGGGCTGCCCCCGCACCGCTAGAGTCATCGCATAGCCCGTCCATGTTCTGGTGGAGGCGGCGGCCTGCTCGGGTGTCAGGCGGTTGATCTTGATGGCGGCTGCCATCCCGGCATCAACGCTTCGGCGCCGGAAAAGAAGACGGCCACCGCAAGGGTGGCCGTCAAGTTGGTGGAGGCGGCGGGACAGCCGTTCCGTCCCTTTCGGGACGGGCTGGACTATGCCTTCATCCTGGTACCAGGATGCGGAGCGTGTTATCCGGCCGGAACAACGCCGGATCCTAGTGCGCGCCCGGCCTAACGCTTCGGCGCGTCTATGAGTCTCTACAGGACAGGCCTGAGGTTGGCCCTCTTCCTATCCCTCGGCGTTGCCATGCCGGTTGGTTCCGGCAACAGGGTTCGCCGATGTGAGCCCCGTTTTCACTTTGCCCTCTCGGACAAAGGCGACCAATTGATCGAACCCGCGTCCGTAAGTCCTCCGCAGTCAGGCCTACATACTTAGCCTGGTCATTTGGGTCTCGCCTCGCGCCCGCCGGCCGGCAGGCTGACGCTCAGCCAGTCGCTTCGACGGATGCGCGCGGCCAAGCGACCAAACCGCGCACAGGAGCTGATGTGAATGACGCTGCACTCCGTTTAAGGAGCCTGGCCCATCAGCAGACCAGTGCAGCGTCTAGCCGGTATTAGGCGGCTAGAGCGAAACGCTCGTCGTTGGCGTTTGAGAATTTCCAGATGGATTTACGAGGTCACTGGTCCTCGGTATGCCCTGCGCTGCTTCGATACCCACGTCGAAACCAGGTCGCCCCCGATTTCTAAGTAGCGCGTGAATTATCCCATAGATGGAGGGAGAGACGGAGAAGTTCAACGGCGATGCCTCACTTCGGCGCGCCTTCTCCCGCCTCGACCATCACCAGCTCGTTCTCGCCCGCCTTGTTCCTGCGGCGGAACCCGGCGGCCTCTTTGTATTCCTCGGAGTTGAAGCAGGCGACGCCCTGCTCGAAGGTCGGGAACTCGATGACGACGAAGCGGTTGAATCTCTCCGGGCCTTCGAGGGTCTGATAACGCCCGCCGCGGGTGAGCACCTTCGCTCCGTATTTCGCGAGGATCGCGGGCACTCGGTCCGCGTACTTCTTGTATTCCACCGGATCGTTGACTTTGGCGCGCGCTACCCAATAGGCCGGCATGGGATCTTCCTCATGAGAGCAACTCCAGCAATTCGCGCGGGTGAGCGATCACCGCATCCGCATCCCAGGCGTTCGGATCGCCGCCCTCGCCGTGATAGCCCCAGCCGGCGGCCACGAAGCGCATGCCCGCGGCGCGGGCGGCCTGCGCATCGCGCAGGTCGTCGCCGACGTACACGCAATCGGCCGGACGCTGCGAGAGGAGCGATGCGGCGAGCAGGAGCGGGGCCGGGTGCGGCTTGATGTGCGCAGTGGAGTCGCCGCTCACCACGCAGCCGGCAAGATGGTCCACGGAGAGCAGGCGTAAGAGCGGCTCGGTGAAGCGCTTGCCCTTGTTGGTGACGATCCCCCAAGGGAGCTTGCGCACCTTGATTTTCGCGAGCAGCTCGGGAATCCCGTCGAAGAGGCGCGTCTCGACGCACAGATCCTTTTCGTAGAAGTCGAGAAAGCGCTCGCGCAGCGCGCGGTATCCCTCGTCCTCGGGCGCAATATCGAAGCCGGCCTTGAGCAGGCCGCGCGCGCCGCTCGAAGTGTGCGGGCGCGCGACTTCTGGCGGCAGGGGCGGGAGACCCCGCTCGGCGCGCACCCGGTTCAGCGCGCGGGCGAGATCGGGAGCCGTGTCGGCCAAGGTACCGTCCAGGTCGAACAGGACCGCGCCGGCCCGGCCGGTTTTCACTCGCGCACGCAGGACATGAGGTAGTTGACGTCCGTGTCGGGCCCGAGCGAGTAGGCCCGCGTGAGCGGGTTATAGCTCATGCCCTTGATCTCGAGCACGGCCAGCCCCGCGTCGCGGCAGTGGCGCGCGAGCTCCGAGGGCCTGACGAACTTCGCGTACTCGTGCGTTCCCTTCGGCAGCAGCTTCAGCACGTATTCGGCGCCGATCACCGCGAGGAGGTAGGACTTCAGGTTGCGGTTGATCGTCGAGAAGAACACCCGGCCGTCGGCTCGCGCGAGTCGGGCGCAGGCGCGCACGGTGCTCGCCGGATCGGGCACGTGCTCGAGCAGCTCCATGCAGGTGACGACGTCGTAGGCGCCCGGTGAGCGTTCAGCGAGATCCTCGGCCGAGATCGCCTCGTAGTCCACGGCGAGCTTGCTCTCGTGCAGGTGCAGCTGCGCGACCTTCAGCGCCTTGTCGGAGAGGTCGATGCCCTTGACCTTCGCGCCGCGCCGCGCCATCGCCTCGGCGAGGATCCCGCCGCCGCAGCCGACGTCGAGCGCCGACGCTCCGGCAAGCTTCGCGATGCGGGCTATCCAGTCCAGGCGCAGCGGGTTGATCTGGTGGAGCGGCTTGAACTCGCTCTCCGGATCCCACCAGCGGTGCGCGAGCGCGCTGAATTT
>Ga0137418_10003067_pt1 | contig 15334 bp, 11 predicted proteins | sample CZODoug3_1_2_16f_FD_122242 | JGI IMG/M metagenome (GOLD analysis project Ga0137418, IMG submission 122242) | Vadose zone soil fungal communities from Angelo Coast Range Reserve, California, USA - CZODoug3_1_2_16fungal (Hybrid Assembly) | ecosystem: Environmental > Terrestrial > Soil > Vadose... | reverse complement strand
GTTTGGTGTGCTGGTCGGCTCGCCTCGCGTCGAGGGGCAGGGACGGGCGGGGGCGGGGGGGGCCACCGGCGAGGCCGGCAAGGGTTACACGCTCGTGGGCACGCGCATCGAGCTGGGTCTCGCGCAGCGCGACATTCGGCAGGTGAAGGCGCTCGGTCACGGCAAGACCACGGGCGCCGACTGGGTCCTCACCGCGGACACGATCGATCTCCGCATCGCCGACAAGTTGTTGCAACAGACATTCGCGTGGGGCGACAGCTCCCGTCCCCATGCGATCTCGGCGCTGTACACGATTCAATCCGATTCGCTCGCGATCGATTCGCCGGCCGAGATCCTCACCGAATCGCGGGCGTTCGGCAACGCCTTTTCGACCGCCAAGCGGGACTCCACGACACTGCCCAAGGAGACCGACTGGATCACGGGCGACTCGCTCACGATTCGCTTCGCGCAGGAACAGGACTCGCTCACCAAGCGTCCGCGTTCGCGGTTGCGCGAGCTCGTGTCGCGCGGAGCGCCGGCCCGAGCCTTGACGCACCATCGCGACGAGCGCGACACCACGAAGGCCGGTCCGTCGATCAACTACTCCCGCGGGCATCAGATCACGCTGGCGATGCTGAAGGATCGGATCGATCGCGTGGTCGTGGCCGGCAAGTCGGATGGTGTGCACCTCGAGCCGCGACCGCCGGTCGTCGCCGACAGCGTCAAACGCGCGAAGTCCGATAGCACGCGACCGGCCCGTCCCGCACCTCCAGCTCCTCCGCCTCCTGCACGATCGGCCGTCCCGTGACGGGCCTCGACCGGTTCTCCGATCTGTTCGCGGCGAAGGACTCGTCGCTGGCACTGGCGGCGGGGGCACTCGCACGCATCGCCGACGATCAGGGTCGCGCCGCGTTCAGTGACCTCGCGGTCGCCTATCGGGAGGAGTTCCTCAAGCTGCGCGCACACGCCAAAGGCGAGATCGTGGACGCGGGCAGCCTGTCCGTGGATGACGCGCGGGCCTACCTGGCGACGTCGGTGCTGCCGCGACTGGCGATGCTGAAGGTGCTGGTCCTGCCGATGGGAGCACTGTGGGGCGACGTGCCGGTTGCATTCTCTCCCGACGTCTGGGCGAGCATGCCCGCCGATCGTGCAGCGGCCGCACAACACTTCCTGGCGCTCGCCGAGGAGACTGTGGCCCGCAGCGAGTCCGTCAGCGGCGAGCACCCCGTGGTACGCGGCGGCAGCCGGCTCGAGGCCCAGAATCTCGTGAAGGCGTACAAGGGGCGGCGCGTCGTGAACGACGTGTCGCTCGATCTGGCGCAGGGGGAGATCGTCGGGTTGTTGGGGCCGAACGGGGCGGGGAAGACGACGTCGTTCTACATGATTACCGGGCTGATTCGCCCCGACGAAGGCAAGATCCTGCTCGACAGCCGCGACATCACGGCGCTCCCCATGTATCTGCGGGCGCGCTCCGGGATCGGCTATCTGGCGCAGGAGCCCTCGATCTTTCGGAAGCTGTCGGTCGAAGAAAACGTGCTCGCGATCCTCGAGACGCTGGACATCGACGCCGAGGAACGGGCGCGGCGGCTCGAGTCGCTGCTCGACGAGCTGGCAATCAAGCACTTGCGCCGCCAAAAGGCGTATCAGCTCTCCGGCGGCGAGCGCCGCCGGCTCGAGATCACCCGAGCCCTGGTGACCGAGCCGAAGTTCCTGTTGCTCGACGAGCCGTTCGCCGGCGTCGACCCCATCGCCGTCAACGACATCCAGACGATCGTCGCGGGGCTCCGGCACCGCGGCATCGGCGTGCTGATCACCGACCACAACGTGGAGCAGACGCTCGACATCGTGGACCGCGCCTACATCATGTTCGAGGGACGCGTCCAGGTTGCCGGGACGGTGCGGGAGCTCGTGTTCGACGACCGCGTCGCCTCGCTCTATCTCGGACCCACGCTCACGACGCGGCTCCGCTCGCGTCTCGCGCCGGCCACGGTATGAAGACCGGCCTGCATCAGCACACGTCGCTCCGGCAAGACCTGCGGATCAATCCGCGCCTGTACCAGGCGATGGATCTGCTGTACATGCCGCTGCTCGACCTCGAGCAACACCTGAAGCAGGAGCTGCTCGGCAATCCGTTCCTGGAGATGATCGAGCCGGAGGAAGAGGTCCAGGCCACGGCAGCCGAGCAGCAGAACAACAAACCTGAGAAAGAGGCAAAGGCCGAGGACGGGCCCGACTGGGAAAACATCTTGCTCGAGGACCGCACGGAGCACGGTGTCCCGAGCGGCAGCTATAGCGACGCCCGGGAATACGTGGAGCCGGTCACCGTCGAGAGTAAGGACCTGATCGACTATCTGCGCGACCAGACCCGGATGCTCGACCTCAATCCGCGCCAGCAGCTGCTCGCCGAGGAATTCCTCGGCAACATCGGCGAGGACGGCTACCTCCAGCACAGCATCGAAGAGATCCTCAAGGGCGCCAACCAGCTGCTCGAGGAGCACGAAGCCGAATCGGAGCTCGACTTGAACGTGCCGGCCTTTACGGCGGCGGAAGTCGAACAAATGCTCCGTGTCATCCAGCAGCTCGATCCGCCGGGCATCGGCGCGCGCAACCTGCGCGAGTGCCTGATGCTGCAGCTCGAGCATCAGAAGCGCACCGACACGCTGGTCTACCGGCTCGTGAAGGAAGCGTTCGAAGACCTCATCGCCCACCGCTGGAGCGATCTCGGCAAGCGCTTCGGCCTGGCGCCTGAGGAAGTGCAGCGTGCCGCGGACGAGCTGGCGCGCCTCGATCCCAAGCCGGGGCTGCAGCATTCGGCCGCGAACGACGCCTACATCATTCCCGATCTGATCGTCGACAAGATCGACGACAAGTATCTGGTGTTCTTGAACGACAGCGGGCTGCCGCGACTGCGCATTTCCAAAACGTACCAGGAGATCGCGCGCGACAAGAAGAAGTACGACAGCGAGAGTAAGGAGTTCATCAATCAGCGTCTGAACAGCGCCAACTGGATGATTCAAGCCATCGAGCAGCGCCGCCAGACGATGCTCAAAGTGATGAATTTCATCGTCGACCGGCAGCGCGAGTTCTTCGAGAAGGGGATCGACCATCTCAAGCCGCTCACGCTGCGCGAGGTCGCCGACGTGATCAGCATGCACGAAAGCACGGTCAGCCGCGTGACGAACGAGAAGTACGTACAGACGCCGCGCGGTCTGTTGCCGCTCAAGTTCTTCTTCTCGAGCGGCCTCACCACCACGACGGGAGAAGACGCCAGCGCCCGCTCGATCAAATCCCAGATTCAGAAGCTCGTCGACGACGAGCCGCCCAAGAATCCGCTCACGGATCAACAGATCGTCGAGCTGTTCGACCGCAAGGGCGTGAAGATCGCCCGGCGCACGGTCGCCAAGTACCGCGACCAGCTCGGCATTTTGCCCGCGCGGATGCGCAAGCGGCTATGAGCCTCGCGACGAACTCAACGCCGCCCGACGTCAGCGTCCTCGTTCCGGCGAAAGACGAGGCCGAGAATCTCACGGAGTTCGTGCGGCTCACCCGCGAGGCCATGCTCCCGCTGCCGTACGCGGTCGAGCTCGTGATCATCAACGACGGGAGTCACGACGGTACATCGCGGCTCCTCGAAGAGCTCGTCGTCAAGCACCCGTTCGTACGCGTAGTCACGCATCGGACACAGCGGGGCATCGCCGACGCCCTGAAATCGGGCGCCGATGTCGCCCGGGGACGGGTGCTGGTCTACTATCCCGCCGACCTGCAGTACCTTCCGGCCGATATTCCTGAGCTGGTCGGGCCGATCCTCGAAGGCCAGGCCGATATCGTCACTGGCACGAAGCAGGGCCAGTACAACAAGCGCCTCGTGTCGGGCATCTACAACGCGCTGTCCCGCTGGCTGTTCGGCGTGCGGGTGAAGGACCTGAACTCGGTGAAGGCATATCGCCGCGAGATCATGGACATGGTGCCGATGCGCCCCGACTGGCACCGGTTCATGGTGGTGATCGCGGCCGCGCAGGGGTTCCGCCTGGCCGAGCGGCCCGTCCCGGTGCATCCGCGGCGCGCGGGCAGCTCCAAGTTCGGGATCGGGCGCATTCCCGTCGGGGTGCTCGACCTGATGTCCGTCTGGTTCCAGCTCCGCTTTGCGCGTAAACCGATGCTGTTCTTCGGGGTTATCGGCGCGATGCTGTTTCTGCTTGGGCTGGTCGTCGGCCTCGTGGCGCTGTATCTCCGGTTCGGGCCGCCACACTTGGGTTTCCGCCCCCTCCTCGACCTGATCATGGTGCTCGTGATCTCGGGCGTGGTGCTGTTCGGCTTTGGATTCGTGGGGGAGATGGTGGCGGGGATGCGGGAGGAAGTACGCGCCCTGGAGCGCGAACTGCGGAGGGTCCGAGCCAAAGAGTAGGGGAATTTCCCAGTGGAGCAAACTGCAACACCGCAGGTATTAGTACCTCATGCCGCCGCTGCAGCTGACGAGTCTGCTGCAAGACACCCTACCGCACTTGTCCTACAATGGCCGAGCGCTCATCAGCGCCCTCGGCTGCGTCAATGGACGCACGCCGGGCTCCCAGGAGCTAGCGTCATGGCTCGGCTTTCACGATCGGTACCAGCTCGCGCGCGCGATGCGCCGTGAGGGATTGCCGCCGCTGGAAACGCTGGGCGGCTGGGCCCGCACGCTGTACTGGTTGCTCGAATCGGAGACCTCGGGGGCCACGCTGCGAAAGCTGGCCGAGCGCGACAACCTCGATCCCGCTGTCGCATACCGGCTGATCAGGCGGATCACCGGGCGACGCTGGTCCGAAATTCGGCGAGACGGAATGGCGCTCGCCTTGCTGCGATTCCGCGAGAAGTGCCGCGATCGCCTCGCTGTAGCGTCACCAGCGCCCGCCGACAGAAGTGCGGAGGTCCCTAGCCGCCGCGTCTCGCTCGGCAGCCTGTCGGGTTCCATCGTTGGCTCGCGGCGACCGGTGGCACGCCTGGCCGGCACGTTGAGGGAGCGCGTGCCGGTCAGCGGCGCTCCGTTCGACGTCGCCGTGACGTCGACCGACCTGGCGCTCGTTACGCGGGGACACGCCGCCGCAATCGAGGTCCTGCGCCTGGGGCCGCCACGGGTCGTCGACACGATTCAGGTCGGTCCCGTGCCGACTCGTGTCGTTCCCAACGGCCGAGGGGACCTGGCGTATGTCACCAGCCAGTTCTCGGAGGCCGTCGACGTCGTCGATCTGACGCTGGGTCGGCAGAGCGCCGCGTTGCACCTCACGGGCCATCCGCTCGGTGCGGTCCTTTCCAATGACGGGCAGACGCTGTACGTCTCGACCAATCGCGATCGCCTCGCCGCGCTGCACCTGTCGGGCCGCGCCGTCCGGGACATCGCCATTCCGCACGGCAGCCCGCAGATCTGCAAACACCCGTCCGGACGCCGCATCTATGCATCGGGCTTCCGCTCGGGGCTGATTGCGGAAATCGAAGTGCCAGCGCTGCGCCCACTGCGCACGTTTGACGTCAGGGGCATCGTCCAGGAAGTCGCGGTCACTGCTGACGGCCAGATGCTGTACGCCGCCAACGAGTGCGGCTGGATCGACGCGATCCACCTGGCGAGCGGCAAACCCGCCGGGCGGTTGCAGCTCGGCACGGCCGCGCTCGGGCTCGCGCTGAGCGCCGATCAGGCAGACGTAGTCATCGGTCTGCTTCACGCCGGGCGCGTCGTCATCGTCGATCGGGAACGATTGGCGGTTCGTGCAACGCTCCACACGGGCGGCACGCCGCGCCTGATGGCCACGCACCCCCAGGGACACGTGTTGGTCGCGAACGAAGCAGGCTGGGTGGATTTCATCGACTAGCACGTAGCAATCTGCATATGACTTTTGGGGCGTTCGCTCTTGTCAGTCCGAGGGACTCGCTCTGTAACGTTGGACACACGTTCAACCGCACAGAGGGAGTCGATCATGAGTCCACGCATCTACAGTGCCGTCGCGACCATCTGCCTAGTGCTGGTCGCATGCAGCCGACCCGAACCGACTGACATCGCGACCCTCATCGCAAGCGATCGACCGTCACCGCCGCAGGTCGTCGCGCATCTTCCGCTGGAAGGTTCTCCGTTCGGCTCCGCCGTTTCCTCGGCGGGAATTGGCTGGATCGGCCAACCGGACGCCGCTCGCGTCACTCGACTCGATATCGCGGCCGCTTCATTCACGGGAAGCGTCAGCCCGGGTCCCCGCCCGGTGCAGATCTCCGCGAACAAGGATGGCAGCGTCATCTACGTGCCGAGCTTCTTCGGTAACGGTCAGGTGACCTCGATCAATACGGCGACACTGACCGTCGTGAACACCGTAAACGCCACTCCGGACCCCCAGGACGCCTATGGCGTGACCAATACGCCGCGGGGCGACACGGCTTTTATCGGCATCACGAATGGTCCAATCTTCAAGATCGCGATGCAGAGCGGAGCCGTCGTAGGCACGCTGAATCTGCCTGTGGCAGCCGGGTACCACTTCGAGTGGAACAAGAACCGCTCGCGACTCTATGCCTCGCAGCGGGCGTTCGACGGCGGCCGCGTGTTCGAGATCGATCCGAATACGCTCACGTTGCTGCGGACATTCGAGACAGGTGGATCCGCACAGGGCATTCAGCTTTCGGCCGACGGTAAGAAACTGTTTGTCGCCGCGCAGAACGGTGGCGTCATCGTTTGGGATATCGCCAGCAATTCGCGCGACACGACGTACGCAACCCCCGGATGCAACGGCTATGGACTGCTGCGCACCCCGGACAACGCGTTCCTCGTGGTGGGTTGCGTGTTGAACGGCTTGGTCGAGGTGCTCGATCCGAAGACTGGAGCTTTGATCGAGACGCTGAACGTGGGCGGACGCCCGCGCGAGCTGTCGTATGACGACGCGACACACAGTATTCTCGTCCCCAACGAATCGGGGTGGGTGGACATTCTCCGGTAGTCCTACCCTCACGGAACACTACGGGGGGCCAGGACTGGCCCCCCGTATTATTCTTCCAGCCGATGCCCAACCTCAATTCCGGCGCCGTCAAGACGTGGTACAACCAGCACTATGCCGCGAAGGGACTGCAGACCATGCGTCCCGACGCAGCCTATCCCGTGTTCCTGGATCTCCTCGGCGCCACGGCGGGCAGCCGGCTGCTCGACGTCAGTTGTGGCGCCGGTTCATTGCTGGCGGCGGCGCACGCTCGCGGCATCGAGTCGGTGGGCGTCGATCTTTCCGACGAAGCCGTGCGCCTCGCGAAACGCGTCGCGCCCACGGCAGAAGTCGCGGTCGGGGCAGGGGAGGCGCTCGCCTTCCGCGCGGGCACATTCGACTACGTCACGTGCCTCGGCTCGCTCGAGCACTTTCTGGACATGGGGCTGGGGCTGGAAGAAATGAAGCGCGTCGCGAAACCAGGGGCGCGGTTCTGCATCATGGTGCCCAACCAGGACTTCATCGGCTGGAAAGTGCTTGGTCACCAGGGCACGGCGCAGCAGGATATCAACGAGCACTTGCAGTCGCTCGCCGCATGGCGGCGGTTGTTCGAAGACCACGGTCTCTCGGTGGTACGAGCGACGCCGGACCGTTGGCATGCCGTGCGATGGCGTTCAGCTAGTGCGCGCGGTGTGCAGCGACTCTTGATCGGCCCGCTACTCGAGCTCGCCTGGCGCCTGATCCCGCTGCGCTGGCAGTATCAGTTCGTGTTCGTGCTCGAGCGCCGCGATCAGGCGTCGCGCGCGAGCCGAATCCCGTAACGTCCGAGATACAGCGCCAGCTCTTCCGTCAGCGGGGTGCCGCCGCGGCTTCGCGTCTTGCTGCCCAGATCGAGCCAATGCACGCCGCGGGCGCGGAATCCTTCGCGCACTTTCTCCGGTAGCGCAGACTCGGAAAAGACGCAGTCACCGCGGCGCAACGCGTTATCCGGCGGCGGCGCGGTACCGCGAAGCCATACCAAGCGGCTGCTCTTTCCCCCGACGCGGTACACGCGAAACGGCGGTTCCTCGACAATCGTGCCGCCATGATAGCGCACGAATTCGTCGAACTCCTTCATGAGCTGCGCCACGAGCGCGGCGCGCTGCTCGCCGCTCAGAACGCGCGGAAAATCCGGCGCCGAGCGAATCACCTTGGCGGGGGAGCCGACCGCCAGGCTGCCCGGCGGGATGTTCCCAGATACAAGGGAATTCGCGCCGATGACCGTGCCGTCGCCGATCGTCGTGCCGGGCATGACGAACACGCGCCAGGGAAGCCAGACGCTCTTGCCGAGAGTCACCGGCTCGTAGTTGACCGGGTAGCCGTCGAGCGCATTGAGCCAGACGCCGTGCGTGAAGATCAGACAGTGCCCGCCGATCCCGGTGTCATCCCCGATCACGATCGGCTTCGTCGGATTGAGGAATGCCAGCTGCAGGATGATCGTGCGGCTGCCGAGCTCGAACCGCGACTCCGGAAGCTGCGGTCCGCCGACGTAGACCTGCTCGCGAATCTTCGCGTCTTCGCCGATCTGAATCGTCTCACAGGAGACGTAGCTCATCGTGCCGACGCTGGAATGACGCCCGATCGATATGCGGCGACCCTGCACGACGGCCAGGAAACCGATTTCGACATCGTCGCCGAGGTCGACCGATTTGCCCACGACGATACCGCCAAAACTGAAGCGGACGCGCTTGCCGATGCGGTAGCCCAGCAGCACGCGATACGCGAGGCGCTTGAGCGGACTCGGCAGCCAGCCGAACAGCGCCATGTGACGCCACGGGATTCGATCCTTCGGGATCAACGACTGGCTCATGGGTGCGGGTAAGATAAGGCGTCGTGAGGCGACTGTATATTCGAAGCACCGTGATCACATTGCCAGACCGCAAAGCGCTGAGCGCCCTGGAGCGATTCGGTCTCGATGTCCTTGTCGACCTCTCGCGCTGCGCGATCGTAGAAGACCCCGCCGCCGATGTCGTCCGCGTTGCAATCGCCGACCAAGATCCCAGAGTCGCAGATCTGCGGGCCTGCGCCGCCCAGGGTTGGTACATCGAGCGCCGCGACGGTGTCGTCCGGGTTCCGCGGGCAATCCTGCGCCGCGTCGCCGAGATCGCGACGGGAGCATCGGAGCGACGGTCTGCGGCCCGCGACCGATTTGGCCGCGTTCCCTCGGGAGAAAATGAGCTCGTGCAGCAAAACCTGGTCGCCGAGCCCGTGGTGGCGGATGCGGCCGAGCGCCTGCGCGAGGCGGTCGTCGCCAGCGCCGACCGGCGGCCGACGGCATTCCTCACGCCGTGGCCTGATGGGAAGCGGTGGGCGGCGGCAATCACCCACGATCTCGACGTCGTCGATCTCTGGCCCGTGTTCACCGCGCTCAGGATGGCGGAGCTTGCCCGCAAGGGACAAGGACGGCGCATGGCGCGGACCGCGTGGTCTGCGATCACGGCGATTGGGCGGAACCCTGTACAGCGCGCCCTGCGCGCACTGCTCGACACAGAGCGAGAGCGCGGCATCGTCTCGAGCTGGTTCGTGCTCTGCGGGACGCCATCGTTCCGCACGATGCGCGCCGGTGACCTGACCTATCACGCCGAGGGACGTGGCGCGACCGCCGCCCTGCGCGCGCTGCAGGATCGTGGCTGCGAGATCAACCTGCACGGCTCCTTCGCGACGAGCGACGACCACGCGCTGTTCGCCGAGCAGCGACGCCGGCTCGCGGGACTGACGCAGAGTCCGGTGCTCGGCGTGCGGCAGCACTTTCTCCGCATGCGCCCCGGAGAAACGATTCGCGGCATGGCGGCGGCCGGATTTCGCTACGACACGACGGCCGGGTTTCCGGACCGCAACGGGTTCCGCCTGGGGGTCGGAGACGTGATTCCCGCCTGGGATGGGGCAGGGGGGAGGGAGCAACCGCTCGACATTCAGGAGGCGCCCGTCATCTGGATGGACCGCGCGCTCAGCAAGTATGCGGGGGTCGAGGATCCAGGCGCCTGGATCACCGAAGGCATCGCCTTGGCTGACGCGTGTCGCGCCACCGAAGGGCTATGGGTAGGCGTGTGGCATCCAAACCTGACGCCGGCCTTGGGGTTTCCCGATGCGCCCGCGGCTTTCGCCGCATTGTTGGACCGGTTACTCGCGCGGCAGCCGTTCCTGGCGCCGCTCGGGAGACTGGTCGACTGGCGCGTCGCGAGGCGCGGCGTCCGCGTGCGCGGGATCCTCCCCGACGGCCGGCCCGACGCCTATGCCACGCGGTCCGTGATGGACTCGCTCACGCTCGAGGACGCTTCCGGAGCGCGGCGGCATAGCATTCCTGCCACGCCGCGATAATCGCGTCCCATCCAAACCGCTCCCGCACGCGGCGGCTGCCAGTCTCGGCGAGTCGCTTGGCGAATGCGGGATCGGTCGCGATGCGCTCGATCGCCTTGGCGATTGCCGCGGGATCTTCCGGCGGAACGAGGAGACCCGTTTCGCCATCAACGATGATGTCGGTGATGCCGCCGACCGCGCTGCCGATGACTGGAACCCGATAACTCAGCGCCTCGAGCAGCACCACGCCGAGCCCTTCGGTGTCGCCGCGCTGATCGACGATAGACGGCAACACGAGAACGCCCGCCTCCTGCAATGCGCCATGCAAATCGGCCTCCGGGACACGGCCTGGCATCTCTACGCGGCCGACGAGGCCGAGTGCGCGCACCTGCGCTTCGAGCTTCGGGCGATCGGAACCCTCACCGAGAATCACAAGTTGTGCCGGGATGGTTGCGGCCAGCTGGTGAAAGGCATCGATCAGATAGCGGACGCCTTTGCGCGGAATCAGATTGCCGACGTATAGGATGACGAATGCCAGGTTGTGCTGGCGACGTGGAGTGGTCGCACTCGGCAACGATTCCGCGAATCCCAAACCGTATGGAATGACCCGCACTGGAACGTGGACGAGCTCGGCAATCTCGCGCCCGGTGTATGACGAGATCGCGACGACCTCATCCGACGTGCCCAGGGCCCATTTGAGAAACCGCCTCAGCCAGGGCAACCGACTTTTGACCCAGCGCAGCTCGATGCCGTACCACAGTGTGACGAGCCGGATTCGCCCTCCGCTCCCGCGGCGTGCCGCCCAGCCGAACAACGCATGCGGCACGGGCCAGTGCACGTGGACGATGTCGAACTCGCGCCGCCGCGCGAGACGCCACGCCGCGCGCATCCCCGCCAGCACGTAGAACGGCGCCATCAGTTTGTAGCGAATCGAGTGTCCGACGCGATCGACGGTTCCCTGGTCGTGTGTCAGATCCTCCCAGCGGCCGGGGAAATAGCGGAACCGGTGAACGGGAATGCCCTCGAATTCCTTGTTGCCGCCACCGCGGTAGGCGGGGGCGAATACTTCGACCTCGTGTCCGGCAGCGCGCTGGCGCCTGAGCAGTTCGATGAGCCAGGGCGCGATAATGTCCCCGGGGGCGCGGGGAAATGCCGTAACCACATGGAGGATGCGCATTAAGAGTGCTGTACTATAGCCGAGCGTTGGCTATTTTGGAGTCACATGCCGACGCCGCTCGACACGCCGAGCAAGGGTAGAGTATGGTGGTTTCGAGTGCTGCAGGCGGTCGTGCTCGCCGGTGCGGCCTACTATCTGTTTCGGGTCGCGGCGCCCCAGTGGCCCGCCATTCGGCAGCGCAACCTTGCCTGGCGCGCCGGCCCGCTGGCGCTCAGCGCGCTGCTGATCGTCGCGAATCTTGGGTGGATGATCGCCATCTGGCGAACGAGCCTGCGGTGGTGCGCCGAACGCGTGCACTACTGGGACGCGGCGCGCATCTGGTTTACGGCGAACCTCGCCCGCTTTCTTCCCGGAGCCGTCTTGCAGTTCGCCAGTCTCGCGTTGATGGCTTCGCGGTACGGCGTGTCGCCGGCGGCGGCCACCGCGACGGTGCTGTTGCAGCAAATCGTCCTGCTGCTCACCGGGCTCACCGTCGTCGCAGCGTTCACGCCGATCGTGCTGCATCAAGGATGGTGGCAAGGAGCCTTCGTGGTGGCGCTCGTCCTTGGCGCCGTGGTCGTGCTGCTGCTGCCGCGCTTGACCCGGCGGCTGCCGAGCCTGGCACGGCTCTGGTCACAGCTCAAGCCGTGGCAGTTGCTCGTTTTTGCCATGCTGCTCTCGCTCCAATGGCTGGCCTATGGCGCCGCGTTTCGGTTTCTGGCGATAGGGTTGCTGGGCAGTCAGGGAGCCGCCGGACAGGCCTCGTGGGGGTTTTACATCACCGCATTCACCGAGAGTTATCTCGCCGGAGTGATCGCCGTCTTCGCTCCGGCCGGTTTGCTCGTGCGCGAAGCCGCGCTCATCAGCGTACTGACGCCGGTGCTCGGCGGCCCCGATGCCGTCATTCTCGCCGTCGCGGCGCGGATCTGGCACACCGCACTCGAGCTGGTGTCGGGCGCGCTGGTCCTCGCCGTTCCTGTGCCAAGGCCATAACCCTGCCATGACAGCATCGCCCACGCCGGCAATCGGTCCCTACTCCCCTCGACGCCCGCATCTCGCGGCGCTGGGTGTGGTGTCGCTGTACATCGTGATCCTCTCACTGCCGATGCTTTCGGGGAAGTGGCTCGCATCGCCGGACGGCGATCAGTACTCGAGCGGCTACGCGGTCAAAGCCTGGGCCGCAAACGAGTATCACCGCACGGGGCACTTCCCGCTGTGGAATCCGATGATCATGGGAGGGCTCCCATACATCGACGTCGTGACACACGGCGACGTGCTGTATCCCACCTCTGCGCTGCGCGAGGTGATGCCGCCGTACCAGGCGATGAACATCGCGTTCGTCTTGCACTACATCCTCGCGGGTTTTCTGACGTATTTGTTCCTGCGCCGCTTGGGCGCGTCGTGGACCGGCGCGGTGACGGGAGGGGTCGCCTACCAGCTGTCCGGCATCCTGATTTCGTACGTCCACCCGGGACACGACGGCAAGCTCTTTGTCTCGACGATGCTACCGCTGGCGCTCCTCGCGCTGCTGGCGGCACTCCGCGACAAGCGCGCCTGGGGCTATCCGTTGCTCGCCGTCGCCGTCGCGCTCTGTTTGCTCAGCCCGCACGTGCAGACGACCTACTATCTGTTGATCGCTGCGGCGCTCTTCGCGTTGTATCTGACGTTCGGCGAGCCGAGTCCCGACCCGGTCCGCAGTCGCCTCATCAGACTAGGCGTCGTGTTCGCTGCGGTGATCGTAGGATTCGGCATCGCCGCCCCGCAGATCCTGCCCTTCATTCAATACATCCCCCATTCGCCCAGGGCAGGGGGGTACTCGGTGGGCTATGAGGGATCCACGTCCTTCGGTATTCCGTGGAACCACATACCCGAGTTCATCATCGCGGGCTTTACCGGTTTTGACTTCGAAACGTACTTCGGATCCAATCCGCTAAAGCTGCACTCCGAGTATCTGGGACTCCCGGTCGTGGCGCTCGCCATTCTGGGCTTCGGCGATCAGCGCCGCCGGCTCGTCTGGTGGCTCGGCGGCATCGGCCTGCTGTTCCTCCTCATCGCGCTCGGCGCGTCCACGCCGTTCTACCATCTGTGGTGGGCGGTGATGCCCTACGTCAAGAAGACACGAGCGCCGGGCATGGTCTTCTTCATCGTGGCCTTCTGTACGGCGATTTTTGCGGCGTTCGGCGTCTCGCGCATCGAACGGGGAGAAGCGGCCGCGGCACGACACACCCGCATCTGGTTGATCGCGGCCGGGGTGATCGCGCTCTTCGGCCTCATCGGCGTGTGGGGTCAGCTCGCACAGAGTATCGCGCCGCCCGAGCGGCTCGCCAAAGCCATCGCTCGTGGATCGTTCATTCGCGTCTCGTCGGTGCTGGGAGCGCTCGCACTGGGGGCGATCGGCCTACTCGTGTGGGGACGGCTCAAGGGCCGCGTACCGGTGCTCCTCTTTGCGCTGGGCCTGCCGCTGGTCGTCGGAGCGGATCTCTGGCGCAATGGCCAGCTCTTCTGGCAGTACGCGCCGGCCCCGGACAAAGGGCTGTACCGCACCGATCCGCTTGTGGCGCGCCTGCAGGCAGAACCGAAGCCGTTCCGCGTGCTCGACCTCGGGGCCTTTATGCAAGGCGTCGGCGTGTACCCTCAGAACGTCCTGATGGCATTTGACGTCGCCCAGGTCGTGGGTTATCAAGGCAGCGAGCTGCGGTATTACGATGAGCTGCTGGGGGGCCGGCCGGGTGCAGTCCAGCCGCAATATCTGCTGACGTCCACCCGACTGTGGCACTTGCTCGCAGTTCGGTACGTGGTGGCCCCCGATACCTTACAGATTCCAGGATACCACAAGGTGCTCGGCCCGATCGCGAACGCTGCCGGCAGCCGAGGTTACTTGTACGAGGCCGACACAACGCCACCGTACGTCCGAGTCGTGCCGGCGGCGGTGAAGCTGGGATTTGATCATCCGCGAACTGAGGAGCGCGTGACCTTTGAAATTGCGACGCCTGTTGAGATTGAGCGTGCCATCGCGGAGACTTCCGCTGCATCATGAAAAACCCCCGCCCGCAGCATCCGAAGAAAAAATCGCCTCCCACCGATTGGGGCCGGGTGGCCGAGTGGTATGACGATCTGGTTGGCGAGGAGGGAAGCGAATTTCAGCGCGAGGTAATTTTTCCCGGCGTGCTGCGGATGCTGGCACTCAAGCCGGGCGAAAAAGTGCTTGATCTGGCTTGCGGCCAGGGAGCGTTTTGCCGATTGCTGGCTGAAAAAGGCGCGAAGCCCACCGGTGTCGATACGGCGGCCGAATTGATTCGCCTGGCGCGGGAACGAAGCGATGCTTCGATCGAATACCTCGTTGGCGATGCGCGGAAACCACTCGTCATCTTGCAGGCCGCGGTCGCCCTGGTTTTGAACTACGGCACCGCCTACCAGATGCTTCACCACATGGCGGAAGTGGAGCGGGGTCAGCGGGTGGTGGTGACCAGCGCGGCGGGTGGCGTCGGCACCGCCGTGCTGGACCTTGCTCGCGCACTTGGCGTCGAGGCCGTGGGCCTGGCCTCACCAACAAAGCACGATCTGGTGCGCCAGTTCGGCGGGCTGCCGGTCGACTACCGCGATCCGGCCGTGCTGGACAAGGTCCGCGCCGCGTTGGGCGGAAAGGGCGCTGACGCCGTGTTCGACGGAATCGGCGGCGGGCATTTATGGCGCTCGCGCGCCATGACCGCGAAGCGCGGACGCGTGATCCTTTTTGGGGTCGCCAGCATGGACGGCCGAAGCAGCATTTTCGGGATGGTACCGACCCTGTTCGCGCTGCTGTCCATGAAGTTGCTGGGAGGGCCGGCTGTCCGTCCCTATTTCAGCACGGCCGAGCAGGCCAAGCGGCGCGCGCGTTACGCCGCCGATGTCGGCACGCTCTTCGCCATGGCCCGCGACGGGCGGATACACCCTCTGATCC
>Ga0137418_10003063_pt1 | contig 15350 bp, 10 predicted proteins | sample CZODoug3_1_2_16f_FD_122242 | JGI IMG/M metagenome (GOLD analysis project Ga0137418, IMG submission 122242) | Vadose zone soil fungal communities from Angelo Coast Range Reserve, California, USA - CZODoug3_1_2_16fungal (Hybrid Assembly) | ecosystem: Environmental > Terrestrial > Soil > Vadose... | reverse complement strand
GGAGATTGCTGACGCAGCGCCGGCGCGTTCCACCGGCGCGGAGCCAACGATGATGTCCGTGGCGAGTATCGTCACGGGAGAGAATCCGAGTGAGTAAATGATCGATCCGGTTACGATGACCGCCAATGGAGAGGCGCGGTCAATCTGGGAGAGTACGCCAAATCCAATCGCCGATATCACGAGGCCGGCAGCGATCAGCTGGGGCGACGGAATCCGTCGCGAAATCGCGGGTACGATCATGGATCCGAGAACGAACGCGCCTACCGAAGGCAGGGACCACAGACCCGCTCTCAGCGGTGACATGCCGAGCACCAGCTGCAGATACTGGGCGATGAAGACAAGCGATCCGAACGCAGAGAATGTCGCCAGCAAATACGTTGCGAGCGCGGTGCTGAAAGTGGCCGATCGAAAGAGTCGAAGATCTATCAAGGGATGCGCGAGCCGTGGTTGGCGTCGCACGAACAGGATCCCAACGGCGACGCCCGCGACGACGGACATCGCGGCAACCACCTCCGGACCGTGCTCCGCGATACGTTTGAGTCCGTAAATCACGAGAAGAACGCCGGCAAGTGAGAGGACGCCACTGAGAATGTCTACCGGCTCCGCCTCCGGATCGCGGAACTCCGGGAGCAGCCGCGGACCCACCAGCAGCAGAAGCACCATCACGGGGACGCCCAACAGAAAAACAGCTCCCCACCGGAAATGCTCCAGCACCACGCCGCCGAGCACCGGACCAATCGCGGCGCCGACGGAGTAGCTCGTGACCCATACACCGATTGCAAAAGTGCGCTGTTGTGGATCGCGAAACATCGTCCGGATCAGCGACAGCGTCGACGGCGCCAATGTCGCCCCGGCGATTCCGAGCAGAGCCCGCGCCGCGATCAGCATCCCCGCGCTGGTCGAGAACGCGGCTAGCACTGACGCGGCTCCGAACCCGGCGGCGCCCATCATCAAGAGGCGCCGCCGGCCGATGCGATCGCCGATATTGCCCATTATGATCAGCGACCCCGCGACCAGAAACCCGAAGATGTCAAGAATCCATAGAAGCTGAGCGCTGGTGGGCTTGAGATCTTCGCTGAGTCGCGGCACAGCGAGGTTCAGCACTGTGAGGTCCATCGCGTAGAGCACGCAGGGCAGCGCGATCACCGCGAGGCCGATCCATTCGCGGCGCGTCGCCTTGGCTTGCTGTGCGGGACCCTCAGGCATTGGCTTCATCGACAGGCAAGAAGATAAGCCGGACGGGCGGCGCCACCTTAAACGATTCGGGATCTTCCGCTCCCGGCGGCATTTCATACCTTTGCGGAACGCGTCGGCTCGAACGAGCCGCGCGCGACGACGAGCCGCACGACTTATCGCAGCGAGCGGAGGATTTCAGACCCGGAGGGAATCATGTTGAGGAGAGAAATTGCGTTGGGCGCCATCACGGCGCTGCTCGTCGGTTGCACCGCCGACAAGCCCGCTCCGACGGCGTTCGAGGTACGCGTGCCACTGTTCGCGGTCGGTGGAAATAGCGCCTTCAATCTCGGCACCCACATGACCGGCGCCGAGGAAGTGTTCACACCAGTTCCTCCGAGCACGGCGACGCCAGCCGACTCGCGTGGCCAGGGGGAGGCAATCTTTAGGGTCAACGATGACGGCACCGCGGTCGATTTCCGGCTCATCGCGTCGAACATCGACAACGTGATCATGTCGCACATCCATTGCGGTCGTCCCGGACAGAATGGGCCGATTCGCATGTGGCTCTATCCCGTCATCGGACCGACGGGCGCGCCGGGGCCGAATGGAGCGGGACCGCAGAATGGCGTTCTCGCATCCGGCACATTCAACCCGACGGGCGTCGTCTGTCCGGCGAGCGCAGTGGGTCAGGTCATGCCGCTACTCGACGCGATCCGGGCCGGTCTCACCTACGTCAACGTGCACACGAACGATGGCGTCGATGGGGTCAACACGGGGCCGGGAGATTTTCCTGGAGGCGAGATTCGCGGGCAGCTAGACCAACACAACCACTGAACAACTAAAACTACGCTGCTACCCGCTGCCCGCTTGTCGCTGCCCGCTGTCTGCTAAGAACGTCATGACCTTTCTCGTTAGCGTTAGGGCACAAGCAACTGCCTGTGCTCTAACGCCTCGCAGTGGCGTCTTGACGTTTCAAGGCGAAAAGCGGGCGGCGATCAGCGGGGAGCAGGCAGCAGCGTAGTTCAGTTGCAGTCCATCCTATCGGATCGGCCAGGTTCCACCCACGGCCTTGTAAACCGCAACGAGCGCAGTCGCCGCCGAAGTGTACCCCTGTGTCAGCTGGCTTTCCGCGTCGAGCAGCGTGCGCTCCGCATCCAGCACCTGGAGGAAATCCGTGAGGCCCGCTTCGAACCGCTGTTGCGCCAGATCCGCCGCCCGAGCGCTCGAGCGTACGGCGCTCTCTAGAATCGACAGACGCGCGTGCGCTCGATCGTACGTCACAAGCGATCCCTCGCTCTCCTCGAGGGCTTGGAGGACCGTCGCATTGTACGTGGCTTGCGCCTCATCCTGTCCGGCTTGCGCGACCTCCACCCTCTCTCTTACTCGACCTACGTCGAAGAGCGGAAAACTCACCACCGGTCCGATCAGCAATCTGGAAGTGCCGCGCTTGAACAGAGAATCGGCCGCCGTCGCTGCGTAACCGGCACGCGCCGCCAGCGTCACGCGCGGCAGATATTCCGCTCGCGCCGCGCCGACGAACAATGACCGCGCCGCAAGTTGTCGCTCCGCGCGTAGCACGTCAGGCCGGCGATGAACGAGTTGGTCGGGAGAGCCCACAAACAGAGTGTCCGGCAGACGCAGTTGCGGTCCCGTGTCGAGCAGGGCAGCTGGAAGCGTGTTCGGAACGCGCCCGAGCAATACAGCCAGTCGGTTCCTGTCCAGCGCGATCTGCGATTCGACCAGCGGCGTTGTCGCGAGCGTCAAATACAGCACTGATTTCGCGCGCTCGGTATCGAATGCCGTGCCGCGACCAGCTGCCAGACGATCCTCGGTGAGCTTGACGACCTTGCGCTGGTTCACCGCGTTTCGCCCCGCTACCGCCAGCTGCCGTTGAGCTCCTCTCAGATCGAAGTACGTACGCGCGACTTCAGCCGCCACGCTCACCCGAACGTCCTCGAGCCCATACTCCGACGACTCGGCCAGCGCACCCTGCGCTTTCACCGTTCGTCCTACCCGGCCGAACATGTCGACTTCCCACGACGCATCGAATCCGACATCCCACAATTGCGACGCCGGAAGCTGGGTTGCCAGACCGGGCGTCTGTGCAATCGAAAATTGCTGACGCGATGTGCTACCGACTCCCGTTATCGTCGGCACCAGATCATACGCCACGAGGCGGCGCGCCGCGCGGGCACTCGTGAGACGCGACTTGGCGACGCGAACGTCCAGGTTCGCGCGCTGCGCTTCACGAATCAGCATCGTTAGAGTGCTGTCGCCGAGGTCGCTCCAGAATGGGGTCGACGCCAGCGCCGTGCTCACCTGGATGCCGGGTGTCGGAACATCCTCGGACGTGCCGCGCGCGCCGGCGGGCACGGCTGTGATGCTGCTGACGCTGTACGTAGACGGAACGGGCACTTCGGGCGCGCGGTACGCTGGCGTGGAGCAAGCGGCCAGCGGCACGGTGAGCGCCATCAGGATCTTACGCATGACTGCTACCCTCATTCCCCACCGCCAGCGATGGACGCCACGCATGGAGAGGTTGTATGCCTTCTGGTTCAGGTGCGGGCTCCTTCCTGCGCCGATCGACGACGCCACGGACGAGCACGTAGAAGAGTGGTGTGAAGAGAAGTCCGAGGAAGGTGACACCAAGCATTCCGGAGAACACCGCGATGCCCATCACCCGCCGCATCTCCGCGCCCGCTCCACTAGCAACAATGAGTGGAATGACGCCCGCAATGAATGCAAAGGAGGTCATCAGAATCGGACGCAGTCTGATCCTGGCCGCCTCGAGTGCAGCGGTAAATCGATCGCGTCCCTGACGCTCCAGATCCCGCGCGAACTCGACTATAAGAATTGCGTTCTTGCAGGCGAGTCCCACGAGCACGAGGAGACCGATCTGGGTGAACACGTTGTTGTCGCCTCGAGTCAGCCACACGCCGGCGATCGCGGAAACCAGGGACATCGGTACGATCAGAATTATTACGAGCGGCAACGACCAGCTCTCGTACTGCGCGGCGAGAACGAGAAACACGAGCAGAATGCAAAGCGGGAAGACCAGAATGGCGGTATTGCCGGCCAGCTTCTGCTGATAGGTGAGCTCAGTCCACTCGTAGCCGATACCATTCGGCAACGTCTCGTTGGCGAGCTTTTCCATTATCTGCACTGCTGATCCGGCGCTCGTTCCCGGAGCTGCACTGCCGCTAATGTCTGCCGCGGGGTAGCCGTTGTAGTGCGTGACCTGGTCCGGCCCGTACGACTGCTTCATCGTTAGCACCGAGCCGAGCGGTACCATCTCGCCGCGTACGTTTCGCACCTTGAGCTGCGCGATGTTGTCCGCGTTCGCCCGAAAAGGTGCGTCAGCCTGCGCGATCACCTGATAGGTGCGACCGAACTTGTTGAAGTCGTTGACGTACTGGGAGCCGAGATATATCTGGAGCGTCGAGAACAGATCATTCAGCGGAATGCCGAGCTGTTTCACCTTGTCGCGATCGACGTCGGCGAAGAGCTGGGGCACGTTGATCTGGAAACTCGAGAACTGGCCGGCAAGTCCAGGCGTCTGGTAGGCGCGGCCGAGCATCGCCTGCGTCGTCGCATATAATGTCGAATCGCCGAGCCCTGCCTTGTCCTCGATCATCATCTTGAAACCGCCGATTGAACCCAAACCGTTCACCGCGGGAGGAGGAAAGACGGCGACGAAGCCGTCCTGGATGGCGGCGAACTGCTGATTGAGCGACATCAGGATGGCGCCGCTCTTCAGGTTCTTGGACTTCCTCTCCTCGAACGGCTTGAGTCCGAAGAAAATGACGCCTGCGTTCGACTTGGGGCCGAAGCTGGTAATGGAAAGTCCCGGAAATTCGACGGCGTGCTCGACGCCCGGTGTCTTGAGGGCGATGTCCGCCATCCGTCTGATGACAGCTTCGGTGCGATCGAGCGATGCGGCGTCGGGCAGCTGCGCGATTGCGACGAGATACCGCTTATCCTGGCTCGGAACGAATCCCTTCGGCACTCGCGTGAATCCGAGAACACCGACCAGAACCAGTACTCCATATACCGTGAGCGCAAGGACGGAGCGATGTGTTACGCGCTGCACGACGGTGCCGTAGCGCGAGGATGCGCGGCCGAAGAGGCGGTTAAAGGGATCGAACAGCCAGCCAAGCAAACGGTGCATGATGCGTGTTGGCGCATCTTCGGGCGCCCCACGCGGCTTAAGGAGCACTGCGGCAAGCGCGGGCGACAGCGTCAACGAGTTGAACGCCGAGATCAGGGTCGAGAAGGCGATTGTGAGAGCAAACTGCCGGTAGAACTGTCCGTCCAGACCACTTATGAATGCCACCGGAACGAAGACTGCGGACAATACCAGCGCGATCGCGATGATCGGACCGCTGACTTCCTCCATTGCGCGGTGACTCGCATCGAGGGGCGAGAGGCCCTCCTCGATGTGCCGCTCCACATTCTCGACCACTACGATTGCGTCGTCAACGACGATGCCGATCGCCAGCACGAGTCCGAACAGCGACAGCGTATTGATCGAGAATCCTGTCGCCAGCATCACGCCAAAGGTGCCGACGATGGAGATCGGTACCGCAACGAGCGGGATGATGGAGGCACGCCACGTCTGCAGAAAGAGAACGACCACGATCACGACCATCAGCGTGGCGAGGAGGAGCGTGTAAATCACCTCGCGGATCGAGTCGCGGACGAACAGCGTCGGATCATATACGGAAGACCATTCGATGCCCTGCGGGAACCGGGTCTTCAGGTCGGCCATCTTCGCGCGAATGGCGCTTGACAGAGCCAACGCGTTCGAGCCGGGAGACTGGAACACGACGATGGCAACGGCCGGCTTGTTGTCGAGCAGCGCCCGCAGGCCGAAGGTCCCGGGACCGAGCTCTATGCGCGCAACATCGCGCAGACGAGTGACCGCTCCGTCCGCGTCGGTCCTGACGATGATGTTCCCGAACTCTTTCTCGTCCGTGAGTCGCCCTTGCGCGACGACCGTCAGCTGATATGCCACGGGGTCATTCATCGGCGGAGCGCCAACGGTGCCGGCGGCGACCTGGAGGTTCTGCTCGCGAATCGCGTTGACGACGTCGTCCGCCGACAATCCATGCGATGCCACACGGTTAGGATCGAGCCAGACGCGCATCGCATAGTCGCCCGCACCGAACACGATCACCTGACCCGCGCCGGGAATTCTCGACAGGTCGTTGCGGACATTCAGCAGCGCATAATTCCGTAGGTAGACAGGGTCGTAGCGACCGTCCGGAGAAAAAAGGTGCACGACCATCGTGATGTCCGGGGAGCGCTTCTGCGTGATGACACCGAGAGCGCGCACCTCCGCGGGCAATCGCGCCAGCGCCTGGTTTACGCGGTTCTGCACCTGCACCTGCGCGAGGTCGACGTCCGTGCCGATCTTGAAGGTGACGGTGAGATTGAACGTGCCGTCGGCCGAAGCGGACGATGTCATGTACAGCATCCGCTCGACGCCGTTGATCGCGTCCTCCAGCGGCGTGCCCACCGTCTGCGCCAGCACGGTCGGATTGGCGCCGGGATATATCGCGCTAACCGTGATGGTCGGTGGCGTTACTTCGGGGTACTCGCTGATCGGCAGCTGGGTGACGGCGATCAAGCCGCCGGCAAGAATGACAAGCGACAACACGACCGCGAAAATCGGGCGGTCGATGAAAAAGCGTGAGAAACGCACGGGAGCGGCTCCGGAAAAGTTGCGCTACCGCGCCGCGGGTGCCGGTGCGGCACTCTCGGCGACCATGGTAGCATTCGTGGCTGCGACCTTCATTCCGGGACGAACCCGCATTAGGCCGTTGATGACTACGCGCTCTCCGGGCTTGAGCCCGGATTCAACCGTGCGCAAACCATCTACGACGCGGCCAGTGACTACGGGACGATACTCGACGGAATTGTCGCTCTTCAGCACGAGTACGAACTTCCGATCCTGATCGGTGCCGATCGCCTGATCCTGAACGAGGATCGCCGGGTGGCTCTGGCTGCCGAGGAGTCGCACGCGCGCGAACAATCCCGGGGTGAAGAGCCCGTTCGGGTTCGACAACAGCGCCCGGGCGTTAATCGTTCCCGAAGCACCGTTGACGCGGTTGTCCACGAAATTGAGTCTTCCCTCGTGCGGGAATCCCGTCTCGTTGGCGAGACCGATCAGCACCTGCCTTCCTTTCGGACCAGTTGCCCCCGCGCCCACGTATTTCAGGTAGGCCTGCTCGTCCGTGTCGAAGTAGACGTAGATGGGATCGATCGAGACGATGGTGGTCAACAGCGTTGGTGAGGGCGGACCGGCCTGGACGACATTGCCGGGGGTGATTTCGGCGCGACCGACGCGCCCGGTGATTGGTGCTCTTACAACCGTCCACTCGAGATTCAGTCGTGCCACTCGCACAGCCGCCTCGGCCCCTTTGACTCCCGCGTCCCCTTCGGCCTGACCACTCGTCCGGGCGTCCAGCTCTTCGCGCGAGATCGCCTGGCTGTTCACGAGCTTCTGCGCGCGCTCGACTTCCATGCCGGCGAGCTGATTGCGAGTGCGCGCCTGGGCAAGCACCGCCTCCGCCCTTGAGACTTCAGCTTCATACGGACGCTGGTCGATCACGAACAGCACGTCGCCCTGATGAACGATCGCGCCCTCGGTGAACCCGACCCGCTGGAGGAACCCGCCAACCCGCGGCCGGACCTCGACCGAATTAACGGCTTCGAAATGCCCGGTGAACTCGTCCCAATCGGCGACCACGCGCTCGACGGCCGGCGCGACGGTGACCTGCGGAGTCTGCATTGGCGGCGCGTCTTTTTTGCATGCCGATGCGGCGAGAACGAAAGTCGCGGCGGCGGCCCAGCCACCGGCGTGGGACCTGAGGGTGACTGACTTGGCGCGAGAGAAAGTGGAACTCATGTTGCACAACTCCGAAGCGGGAGACTGCCACGAATCATTGTGGCACTGCGAGTCGATATGTAGTATGTTACCGATCGGTAACAGTCCGTAAGCACCCCTATGTTACCGGTCGGTAACATTTTAGTCAAGGAGGGGTACAAACTATCGTGCAAACAGATATTCACGGCCGCGGGCCGAAAACGAAAAAAAGAGCTCGGCACACGATCCCTCTTCGCGAGCGGATTCTCGTGGCGGCTGGGGACCTGTTTCATAAACACGGCATCCGCGGGGTTGGCGTTGAAGCGATCGCCGAGGCCGCGCAGACCAACAAGATGACGCTCTACCGCTACTTCGCTTCGAAGGATGAGTTGATCACGGAATGGGTGCGCGGGATCGTCGCCCACAAAGAGGAAGACTGGAAGGATCTCAATGCCAAGCACCGCGGAGATCCGGAGGGCCAGCTCCAGGACTGGAGCCGGCGTACGGCGGCCCAGCTTCGCGCGATGGAAGAACGCGGCTCGGCCCTTGGCAACACCTTCGCCGAGTTGCCCGATCCAAACCATCCCGCGCGGCGCGTTATGAAGGAACACAAGCTTCGAGCGCACAAACGGGTGGTCCGTCTTTGCAAGGAGGCTGGATTCCCTGATCCCGCCTTTTCGGCGAACCTGTTCACCATGATGCTGGAGGGCGCCCATTCGTGCGGCACGTGTGTCGGGATGAGGCAGATTGGTGAGCATCTCGTGCAAGTCGTTGATCTGATGGTGGAAAACAACCGACGGCGGACCGCCTAACCTGGGTCGGGTGTCGCCCGGCCCTATGTATATGTCGAACGAGAAGTGACGAGATCGACACGCCAGTCAGTCCAAGCTCACCTTTTTTTGTAGCTTACTTCTGTTTTTGGCCGGCTTTGACTTGCCGTCCGCGCTCTCGAGCCGCACAATCAAGCAGCAAGGAGCCACATGACACGCGCATCTCTCGCCGCGGCAGCAGTTCTTCTCACTATTTCCGCGTTCGCTGCGTATTCGCAGGAGCACGAGCATCCTCAGGGCGCGCCGGCTGAAAAGTTGGGCACCGTCCACTTCGCCACCTCATGCAGCCCCAAAGTCGCGCCCCAGTTCGATCGGGCTGTCGCGCTGCTGCATTCCTTCGAATTCGGTGCGTCGATCCGGGGATTCAATGAAGTGCTCGCGACTGACTCTACGTGTGCGATGGCTTACTGGGGGATCGCGCTCAGTCGATGGACCAATCCCATGGCGGCTGGAAACCGGTCAGTCCCGCAGCTCCAGCAGGGCAAGCAGGCCATCGACGCCGCGATGCGACTCGGCGACCACGCGTCCGAGCGTGAGCGCGGCTACATACACGCCGTCGGGCAGTTGTACGATGATTTCGAGCACAAGGATCAGCGGACGCGCGTCGTCGCGTACGCGAACGCGATGAACGACCTGGCGATGCGACAACCGGCGGATACCGAAGCGATGATCTTCTATGCAATCTCGCTCACTGCGTCCGCATCGCCGACGGACAAGACATACGCGAATCAGCTGAAGGCGGGGGCTATTCTCGAGTCGCTCTGGGCGAAGCAGCCGAATCACCCCGGGATCGCGCACTACATCATTCACACCTACGACTATCCGGCACTCGCTGACAGGGCGAGAGCGGCCGCGGAGCGCTACGCGACCATCGCGCCGTCCGCCGCGCACGCGCTGCACATGCCCTCGCACACGTTTACGCGGGTCGGGATGTGGCAGGAGTCAGTCGACGCGAATAATCGTTCGATGAAGGTCGCGCTGAGCACCGGCTCGATAGCGGAAACGTTGCACGCCGCCGATTACGCCATGTACGCCGATTTACAGATGGGGAAAGAGTCCGACGCGAAAGCGATCCTCGATGGACTACCGGCGCTCGCCGCGCGCTTCGACGTGAACGCGATCACCGGAGCCGCACCCGGTTCCGCCGGCGTATTCGCGCTCGCTGCAATTCCGGCGCGCTGGGTGCTGGAGCGAAACGCGTGGGCGGAGGCCGCCGCGCTCGAGCCGAAGGCGAGTGCTTTTCCGTACACCGAGGCGATGACGTACTTCGCCCGGGCACTCGGCGCGTCGCACACGGGCGATCTCCCCAAAGCAAAGGCGTCCATCGATTCGCTGGCATCGATTCAGCAGCGCCTGAGTGCCAAGGGCGAAGGGTATTGGGCGGAGCAGGTGGCCATTCAGCAGATTGAAGCCCAGGCCTGGCTGGATCTCGCCGAGCGCCGGGAAAGCGATGCTCTGATGCACATGCGCGAAGCCACCGCGCGTGAGGACGCTACCGAGAAGAGCGCGGTGACACCGGGTCCGCTGGCGCCGGCGCGTGAGCTCCTCGGCGATATGCTGATTGAGCTGCATCGACCCGCCGAGGCGGTAGTGGAGTATCGCGCGACGCTGCAGAAGGAACCGAATCGCCGCCACGCGCTCCGCGGCGTCGGCGGCTCGAAGTCATAGCCCGGCGCGTTTGGCGCTTGGCACTGCGCGGGCTCGCTGAGATAGTCCCTAACGTTTTTTTGGTTTAGCGGGTGCGTAAGTGGCGAGGATCGCGCCCGTGGTAGTCACCCGGCTGTCGACGAGTCGCAATGGCCTGAGCGCACCATCATCGCCGAAGATGCGCTTGCCGCCGCCTACGACGAGCGGATCGATCATCACCCGGAACTCATCGACAAGGTCGAAGTCGATGAGCGACTGTACGAGCTTTGCGCTTCCGATCACCAACAGATTGTCACCGTCCTTTTGCTTCAGGGCCGCGACCGCCTTCGTGACGTTACCCTTGAGCAACGTCGAATTCTGCCAGGTGAGCGGCTCCTTGAGAGTCGTGGAGGCCACATACTTCGGCCGCGTGTTCAGCGGCTGCGCGATGACCTGTTCCTCCGCGGATGCATTCGGCCAATGGCCCGCGAAGTTCTCGTACGTGCGACGTCCCAACAGATATCCGCCGGCCTGGGTAAGGTTCTCGACCACCCAGTTTCTCGACATGTCGTCGAAGTACGGCAGGTGCCAGCCTCCGTGCTTGAAACCACCGCTCTTGTCCTCATTGGGCGAGCCCGGAGCCTGGACCACTCCGTCGAGACTCATCCATTCCTGAACGATCAGCTTGCGCATCATCGACTCCTATCCGTCGTTAGCGAATTGACACCGGCGCGCTGAGAGTCGAGACGCCGTTCTCATCGAAGCTTTCGATCGCCACCCAATAGGATTGCCCGACCGTCAGCGCTCTCAGCTCGAGCGTCGTCCCCTGGTCGGCAAAGCGCTGGTAGGTCTCGTACAACTTGGAGGGCGAGATACCCCAGCGTACGTTGTAGCCCACAATTCCCGGCACGGGCTTCCACGTGATCGTCGCGTCGCGCTCATCGCGGTCGCGCCGCGCTGTAAGCACGGCGGGCGTGGCCGGACGAGATCCATCGCCGTTGCCGAACACGCGGATATCGCTGACGGCGAGGTTCGCCGCGCCGACGTGAATGTGCTCGTACTGTATGAAGCGCGCACGTACCGGCCTCGCAAGCTCGATGTACGCGTTGGGGCGATCGCGTCGCTCGCGCGAGAGATCAGCGACCGTCGTCCATTGAACGCCATCGCGCGACGCGCGCAATCGGAACTGTGTGAAAACAGTGGAATCTGTGCCGTAGAGACCGGATTTGTAGTCCGCGTAGTTCACCTGGATCGCTTTCACTTCGTAGGTCCGACCGAGGTCCACCGTCAGCCACTCTCCGGGACGATTCTGCCCTGCTACCCAGAACGTGCGCGGGTTTTCGTCCGTAACATTGCCCGCGGGAAAACTGTCGCGCGCTGAAGACGCGCTTACCGTCTTATGGTATGAGAGGAGCATCCAGCCGGTGAACAGCTCGTCGCTGGTGCGCCATGCTTTCTTCGGCAGCCAGTGCGGGAAGTCGCCGAAGCGCGTGTCCACGTACATCTGACCGTCGGCGTCGAAGCCGGCGGGATGCAGACCGATGCGGCGCTCGAAGTTCCAGTTGACGGCAATCCACGGCGTGCCCGTGTTCCACCAGTTGCCGTACAAGTCCTGGAACGTGTTGCCATGTCCGGCACCCTGCACGAATCCACCGGGCTTGTAGGCGACGGGATTGTACGGCGCGTAAGTGAAAGGGCCGAGTGGATCGCTGGCGACATAAACGCCGGTAGAGTAAACGTTGTACTCCGTCCCAGGCGCGCCGTACTGGAGATAATACTTCCCGCCGTGCTTCGTCATCCACGAGCCTTCAATAAACGGCGTGATCGTGGTGTCACGGTGATCCTGACCGAAGCGCTCCCACCCGTGCTTCGCCGGCTCGAGCCCGAACAACCAGCGGGGAGTTCCCTTGTACGCGAGCTGCTTGCTCTTGTCGAGCTCGATCACGTGCAGCGGATACACGTTCGACGAGTTCCAATACAGGAACCATCGTTCGGTGTCCGGATCGTAGAAGAATTGCGGATCCCACGGACCAGGCTGAACCGAGTCCGGCTTTGCCAACGCGTTCGGGCCGAGCTCGTGGTCGCGGGCCATCGGTGGCCAGGGAAGCAATCGATTGTAAAACTCGACGCGCCCCGTCTTCGGTTCCGTAATCATCAGAATCGGGAGCGGGTGCGTCGTACTCGGCAGCAAATAGATCGTATCGCGCACCGACAAGACCGCCGGCGCAACGATGTCCGTCAGCGGCCACCGCGACGGAGTGATGTGTTCCCACGTCCCCAGATCGCGCGAATGCCAATAGCCTTCGCCGATGGTCTCGAAGAGATAGTACTCGCCGCGCTGCACGACGATGACGGGATCGGCGCCGGAGCGATACGAAATGCCCTCGTTGTGCTGCTCGAAATTGTATTTGTAGTCGATGTCGATCGGATTGGCATACGTGCGGCGACTCGACGTCTGCGCGCCGGCACGCGCGGCGACGATCAGTACGCACAGTCCGGCAGCAATGCAGCGCGTCACGGCTTGATCGATCCGACGAGGGTGGCCAGCTACGATTCTTCCCACGCCTTGGCTCGGCCCAACGCCCGCACCCATCCCTTCGTGATTCTGCTCCGCGCGATTGGCTTCATGGCGGGCTTGAAGTGCTTGTCGGCCTGCCACTGCCTCGCGATGTCCGCCTGATTCTTCCAGAACCCCACGGCCAATCCCGCCAGATACGCTGCGCCGAGCGCTGTGGTCTCGGCGACCTTCGGCCGGACGACGGGAACGTTCAGCAGATCGGCCTGCAGTTGCATGAGCAGGTCGTTCGCGCTTGCACCGCCGTCGACGCGAAGCTCTTTCAGCTTGATGCCCGCGTCGGCCTCCATCGCTTTCAGGACATCCATCACCTGGAGCACAATTCCCTCGAGCGCTGCCCGCGCGATGTGTGCCTTTGTCGAACCGCGTGTGAGTCCGACGATCGTTCCGCGCGCGTACTGATCCCAATGCGGCGCGCCGAGTCCGGCGAATGCGGGGACGAGATAGACGCCACCGGTATCGCTGACGCCTGCGGCGAGCGCCTCGACCTCCGCCGCGGAACGAAAGAACTCGAGACCGTCACGGAGCCATTGTACTACGGCGCCGGCGATGAAGATGCTTCCCTCGAGCGCGTAGTCGGTGCGGCCACCGATGCGCCAGGCGACCGTGGTCAGCAGGTTGTTCTTGGACGCGATCCGCTTCGTGCCGGTATTCATCAGCATGAAGCAGCCCGTACCGTACGTGTTTTTCGCCATACCCGGCTTTGTACATGCCTGACCGAACAGCGCCGCCTGCTGGTCACCGGCGATGCCGGCGATCGGGATCGGGTGGTCGAGCAGCGCGGTCACGCCGTACACTTCGCTCGAAGATCGCACCTCGGGCAGCATCGATCGCGGAACGCCGAAGATTTTCAGCAGCTCGTCGTCCCAGTCACCGCGCGAGATGTCGTACAACATTGTGCGCGAGGCGTTGCTCGCGTCGGTCACGTGCACCTTGCCGCCGGTGAGATTCCAGACGAGCCAGGAGTCAACCGTGCCGAACGCGAGCTCGCCCGCCTTCGCTCTTGCACGTGCGCCTCTCACGTTCTGGAGTATCCATTGCACTTTCGTCGCGGAGAAGTACGCGTCGATCACGAGGCCCGTCTTGCGGCGGATCATGCGATCCAGCTTCCGCGCTCGCAGGCGATCGCAAATGCCGGCGGTGCGGCGATCCTGCCAGACGATGGCGTTGTAGATCGGCTTTCCGCTGATGCGATCCCAGACGAGGGTCGTCTCGCGTTGGTTGGTGATCCCGATTGCGGCCACGTCGGCCGCGCCGACGCTCGCCTTCGTGAGCGCCTCCGCTGCAACGCCCGCCTGGCTCGACCAGATGTCACGCGGGTCGTGCTCCACCCAGCCTGGCTTGGGAAAGATCTGCGGAAACTCTTTCTGTGCGACGGCGACTATCGAGCCCGCGTGGTCGAACAGAATCGTCCTCGAGCTCGTCGTGCCCTGGTCGAGCGAAAGGATGTACTTCATTACTTCCACACCAGCTGATAGACAAGCGCGCCGAGCACGCCGCCGAGAGTCGGACCGACGATCGGAATCCAAGCATAGCCCCAATCGGAGCTGCCCTTACCGTCAATGGGAAGCACTGCGTGTGCGATGCGTGGTCCGAGATCGCGCGCGGGATTGATTGCGTAGCCCGTGGGACCGCCGAGTGAGAGACCGATTGCCATCACGATCACGCCGACGAGCACAGGTCCAAATCCTTTCGCCAGATCGGAGCCGGGCACGAAATTGCCGGGCGAGATCACCGCGAGGAGCGCGAGCACGAGGAAGAATCCCCCGATGAACTCCGAGAGAAGATTCGCGCCGGGCTGTCGGATCGCCGGCGTGGTGGAGAATACCGCGAGCTTGCTCACCGGATCCGGCGTCGCCTTCCAGTGCGGCAGATATGCGAGCCAGACGATGACGCCGCCGAGGAATCCACCGGTGATCTGCGCGGCGATGTACATGGGAACTTTCGCCCAATCGAACGCTCCGATGGACGCCAGCGCAAGCGTAACGGCCGGGTTCAGGTGCGCGCCGCTGATGCTGTTCACACAATACACGGCGATCGTGACTCCCAACGCCCAGCCAGCGGTGATGACGATCCAGCCGGAGTTATGACCTTTCGTGCGCTGAAGCACGACGTTGGCCACGACGCCATCGCCGAGCACGATGAGGATTGCGGTACCGAAAACCTCTGCGAGGATGGGGGACATGAGGATCGGGTGAAGGGTGATTCGCTCAGGCGCTCAGATGAAATCAGTGCTGACTTCTGTTCGCGGTCCGATTCGAGCTATCAACGTCTT
>Ga0137418_10003062_pt1 | contig 15353 bp, 20 predicted proteins | sample CZODoug3_1_2_16f_FD_122242 | JGI IMG/M metagenome (GOLD analysis project Ga0137418, IMG submission 122242) | Vadose zone soil fungal communities from Angelo Coast Range Reserve, California, USA - CZODoug3_1_2_16fungal (Hybrid Assembly) | ecosystem: Environmental > Terrestrial > Soil > Vadose... | reverse complement strand
TCCTGCCTTCAATTTTGGCCCGCTACCACGTTTGCCGTAATTGGGGATTTGGGGCTCCTCATGCATTTTGCGCCCAACGCCGTGCCCAACGAATTCGCGCACGACTGAAAAACCATATCGGCGGGCTTCATCCTCAATTTCGGCGCAGATATCGCCCACGCGCCGGCCTTCATGAGCGACGCTGATTGCGCGCGCGAGCGCGTTTTCGGTCGCACGCAGCAACTGGTCCGTCCGCTCATCGATGATTCCTACAGGAACAGTCGTAGCGTTATCGCCAACCCAGCCATCCTGAATAATCCCGATGTCGAGCTTCACTACGTCGCCATACTGAATGCGCCGCTGGCTGCCAATACCGTGGACCACTTCGTCGTTAAGCGAGATGCAAATGTTCCCGGGAAAGACGCGATGCCCGAGCCGATAACCCAGAAAGGCGCTCTTCACACCCGCTTCGCTCATGAAATCTGCAGCTGCATGATCGACTTCCTTCGTCGTAATTCCGGGACGAATCAGATCGCTAACTCGATCGAGGATGTCACTAGCGGTGCGGCACGCCTGCCGCATTTTCTCTACTTCCTGCGCGTTCTTGATCGGGATCATTTCGCGGTCTTGTCCTCAATCAATTTTGAGATGTCGGCAAAGACCGCATCGCGATCGCGGTTCCCGTCGATACGATGCAACATCGACAGCTTTTTATAAAAGGCTCCCAGCGGTTCGGTCTTCGTGCGGAACTCTTGCAAACGTGTTTGCAACACGCCCAAATCATCATCATTCCGGCGCTCCAATCGGCCGTCGCAATACGGACACACGGGACGGTTGGCGAACTGCGCACTCGAGGAACTCGTCGTAAAACCGCACTCGCCGCATTGGAGCCGACCGGTAATGCGGTCGCGCACAGTCTCCTCCGATACTTCCAGCCAGATCGCCAGATCGAGCGCTGTGCGTAACTTCGTCAACATCGACATCAAACTTTCAGCCTGCGGCAATGTCCGGGGAAATCCATCGAAGACGAACCCGTGACCGCCATGCAAGCGCAACCAGTCCTCGATTAGTTCGATGATGATCTTGTCCGAGACCAGTCCGCCGCTCCGGAGCACTTCGGCAGTCTCCTGCCCCAGCGGTGTCCCTAGATCGCGTTCACGCCGCAGAATCGCCCCGGGTGAAGTCACCGGAATCCCGAAGTGCCGCGTAATCATTTCCGCCTGGGTTCCTTTTCCGGAACCGGGCGGGCCGAGAAGAACAAGCCGCCTTTTCACCTATCGCCCATAAAGAAAGATCGCGACCCCAGCAATCACGAGCACGGCAATACCCACACCAAACCAGATCAGGGTGCCACTGCCCACCGCTTCACCGCGCGCGTAGGCAGCGCGATCAAACGAGCGCCCGCGGATTCGGCCCTTGCGCAAAAATCCGTCGTAGTGCCGCTGAATCAGGTGCGTCTCCACTTGACGCATCGTATCGAGCATGACGCCAACAATGATCAACAGGCTTGTGCCGCCGAAGAACTGAGCCGTGATCACTGGCACGTTCAACCATTGGCTGAGCAAGCTTGGGAAGACCGCGATCAGCGTTAAAAAGATTGCGCCGGCAAAAGTCAGGCGCGTCATGGTGTAATCGAGGAAGTCCGCTGTCGGTTTTCCCGGCCGGACTCCGGGGATGTAGCCTCCGTATTTCTTCAGGTCGTCCGCGATTTGGGTCGGTTGAAATTGCGTGGCGACCCAGAAGTAGCTGAAGAAGAAAATCATTGCCGCAAGAGCGAGATAATGCGGCCACCCGGTCGAAAGCGCTGCAGCAATGCGATTCGCAGTGGGACTGTTCTTGAAGCCGTAGCTCACGATCGTCGCAGGGAACAAGAGCAGCGCCCACGCAAAGATGATCGGCATCACGCCCGCATAATTCACTTTCAAAGGCATGTATTGCGTTTGGCCGCCGTACATTTTCCGCCCCACCACGCGCTTCGCGTACTGCACAGTGATTTTACGGACGCCTTGCGTAATCGCGATCACTGCGGCGATGACAAAGATGAGGACCACCACGAGCAGCACCAGCACCATCGGGTTCACCTGGCTCGCTCCTTGCCCCGATGGAACAAAAGTCTTCCACGCCTGCACCAGCGCAGCGGGCAACCGCGCCACAATCCCTATCGTGATGATGAGAGAGATGCCGTTGCCGATACCGCGCTCGGTGATTTGATCGCCCAACCACATCAAAACCAACGTGCCGGTCGTTAGGGAGACCACCGTGACGATTCGGAATTTCCAACCAAGATCGTCCACCAGCGGAACCCCAAGTTGCCTGATTGTGTCAGTAATTCCGGGCAGCATCGTGTGATACGATTCCGGGTGCTGAAAGGACAGCGCCAGCAAGTAACCTTGGAAAATGCACAGCACTAACGTCGTGTAGCGTGTCAACTGCATGATCTTCTGGCGACCGCCGTCTTCGCGCGCCAGCCTGCCGAGTTGCGGAATCACTGCAGTCAGCAGCTGCATCATGATTGACGCGCTGATGTACGGCATGATCCCGAGAGAAAAGATGGCGCAGTTTTCCAGCGCGCCGCCACTGAACAAATTAAACAGCGCGGCCAGACCGCCTCCGGTGCGCTGGCTGAGCGAAGTGCGAAACCATTCTTGCAAAACTCCCTGATTCACACCCGGTGTCGTGATCGCAGCGCCCAAACGCACAATCACAATCACGGCCAGCGTAAACAAAATGCGCCGGCGCAGCTCCGGTATCTTGACGCTATTTAAAAACGCCGAAATCATTCGCTTTTCTTCTTGCGCGATTTCGTTTTCTTAACCCGCGGCTTAGCTGCCGCGATCGCGGTGTCCGGCTCCGCTTCCGACGAAGCAACCTCTGCTTCGCTTTTTTCAATCCTGCGTGGTTCACGCAGCGTGACAGTTCCACCGGCCTTTTCAATTTTTTCGCGGGCGGTCGTGCTGATTTTGTCGACTTGCACTTGGAGGTCGTGCTTCAGTTCGCCCTCGCCGAGGATCTTGATCCCGGCAAAATGACCTCGGACGAGATTCGATTCGCGCAAAAGTTGTTCATTTACGACTGTGCCGGCCTCAAATGCATTGAGTTCACTCACGTTCACAATGGCGTAATGCTTGTGAAACGCTGCGTTATTAAATCCGCGCTTCGGCAATCGTCGAATCAGCGGCATTTGTCCGCCTTCGAAGCCGAGCCGGATGCTCCCACCCGAGCGCGCTTTTTGGCCTTTGTGCCCCTTCCCGCTGGTTTTCCCGTGTCCTGAGCTTTCACCGCAACCAAGCCGTTTAACGCGGTGACGCGAGCCGTGGCGCGGCCGCAAATTATGGAGCCGCATCATGTGACTCACCTCTTCCATCGCGGGACGAAATGCCACGTAATTTAAAGATTTGATCCTTCCGGCGAAGCGATCGCAGTGCGGCGATCGTCGCCTTCACCACGTTGGCGTGATTGCTTGACCCGAGCGATTTCGCGAGCACGTCGCGAATGCCGGCCGCTTCCGCAACGGCTCGCACGCCGCCGCCGGCAATGATCCCCGTTCCGGGCGATGCTGGACGCAGCAGCACGCGCGCACCGTCGAACTCGCCGAGCACTTCGTGCGGAATCGTGTTTTCGTTCAGTGAAACTTTTTCCATTCCTTTGCGTGCCGCCTCAGAGGCTTTTCGAATAGCCTCGGAAACTTCGTTGGCTTTACCAAACCCGTATCCCACCCGTCCATCGTGGTCGCCGGCAACAATCAAGGCGCTGAAGCTGAAACGCCGGCCGCCCTTCACCACTTTTGCGCAGCGATTTATGAATACGACTTTCTCACTCGTGTCGCCTTTTGCAGTCGATGGCTTTTCTTGCCTGCGCGAGTCTGGTCGCCTTCCTGAGGTTCTGTGATTCATGAATTAAAACTTTAAACCGCCCGCGCGCGCCGCATCGGCGAGTGCCTTCATTTTTCCGTGGTAAAGAAACCCGCCGCGATCAAAAACAACCCGGTCGAGGTTCTTCGCAAGTGAGCGTTCCGCGATTGCCTTGCCGACTAGTTCCGCCGCAACCTGGTTCGCATGCGCTTTATTTTCGCCAAGCAACGAACGCTCAGCAGTCGATGCAGCAGCGACGGTGCGTCCCGCATCGTCGTCGATGACCTGCGCATAAATATGTTTCCCGGAAAAATGGACTGCCAGGCGCGGCCGTTGCGCCGTACCTGCAACTTTTTTCCTGATCCGTCGATGAATGCGCTGTCGCGCTGCCTTACGAAACGTCGCCATGCTTATTGAACGGTCTTGCCTTCCTTGCGACGAATCTGTTCGCCTGCGTAGCGAACACCTTTGCCCTTGTAAGGTTCCGGCGGATAAAAACCTCGGATATCGGCTGCAACCTGGCCCACTAATTTTTTATCGACACCCTGGATGGTGATCTTGGTGTTATCAGCCACGGTGACTTTGATGTCTTTCGGGATCGGAAATGCAACCGGATGCGAGAAGCCGAGGCTCAAGTTGAGGTTCGATCCCTGGACGGCCGCTCTAAAACCGACGCCTTCGATTTCCAGTTGCTTGGTGAACCCTTCGCTGACTCCCTGAACCATGTTGTAGACAAGACTACGCGAAAGTCCGTGCAATGCTTTTGCACTACGCGTTTCCGCTTCCCGCACTACCGATACACGGTTGTCTTGTACAGTCGCGCTGATTTCGCGGGGAAGCGTCCACTGCAATTTTCCCTTCGGCCCTTCTACCGACACCTGTCCGCCGTCGCCGACGTTCACCTTAACCTTGTCGGGAATCTCGACCGCTTTATTTCCGATTCGTGACATGAGCTTGTGATTCGATGAATCGTTACAACGTAAATCGTCACCAGACGTAGGCCAGCAGTTCGCCGCCGACCTTTTGCTTTCTTGCTTCGCGTCCCGATAAAATGCCTCGCGAAGTGGAAAGGATCGCCAGACCCATTCCACCAAGGACCCGCGGGATTTCATCCGCGCCAACGTAACGGCGCAAACCGGGGCGACTAACCCGCCGCAGTCCCGCAATCGCGCTTGATCGGTCCACAAGTTTATTGACGACCTTGATTCGCGGATGCGCGCCGCTCGTGTCGAGCGAATAATCCGAGATGTAACCTTCCTCTTTGAAGATCCGTGCAATTTCGGCTTTGATCTTCGAGTACGGAATGAGCACCTCCAGCTTTTGCGCACGCGCGCCGTTGCGGACGCGCGTCAGAAAATCAGCAATAGGGTCTGTAACAGTGCTCATAAAAAATCAGGCGGCTTGCGCGGCGGGCTTCTTTGCCCGGTCGCTGAACGGCATGCCCATTTCGCTCAACAGCGATTTAGCTTCCTCGTCCGTTCGCGCCGTGGTGACAATTGTAACATCAAATCCGATGTTGCGCTTGATTTTGTCGAGTTCGACTTCAGGGAAAATCGACTGGTCCGAAATGCCGATCGTGTAATTGCCGTTCTTGTCGAAACACCGCGGGGATACGCCGCGGAAATCGCGAATGCGCGGCAGGGCAGCCTTGATGAAGCGCTCCAGGAATTCGTACATGCGCTCGCCGCGCAACGTGACCTTCGCTCCGATGGCCTGATCTTTGCGCAATTTGAAATTGGAAATGCTTTTCTTCGCCAGCGTCTCCATAGACCGCTGTCCCGTAATCAACGCAAGCTCCGCTTTGGCTTCTTCCAGCGCTTGCTTAACGTCGGACTGCGAGCCGACCGAGGTGTTAATCACGACCTTCTCGACCTTTGGGATCTGATGAGCGTTTTTGTAGCCGTGGCGTTTCTGCAGCGCCGGCATGACGTGCTCTTTATAGTGACGACGAAATTCGTTTTCCATAATACCGACCTGTCCCTATTTCCGTGTCCCTTCGCCGCGCTCGGGATGCTTCCCTTTTTTGTCTTTTTCTGATTTTGCGCCCTTATCCGGTTTCTCGCGCTCGAGCAATCGTACATTGGAAATGTGAATCGGGCCCTCGCGCTCGGCGATCTTCCCGCTCGGATTATCTTGCGATTTTCGCAAGTGCTTCTTGATAATGCGAACGCCTTCGACCAACACGCGCTGCTTACTCGGAAACACTGCAAGAATTCTTCCAGAAGAGCCCCGGTAATTCCCCGAGATGACCTCGACTTGATCGCCTTTTTTAACGTGATGCTTGATGCGGTTCATAAGACTTCCGGGGCGAGCGACACAATTTTCATAAAGTTGCGCTCACGTAATTCGCGTGCGACCGGCCCGAAAATACGGGTGCCGCGCGGATTCAAATCCTTATCGATAATCACGATGGCATTGTTATCAAAGCGCAGTAGCGAACCGTCCTCGCGTCGGATTGGCTGTTTCGTGCGAACCAGAACTGCGCGGACCACTTCGCCCTTCTTAACGGTCCCGGTCGCGCTGGCTTCCTTCACATTGGCAGTGATCACATCGCCGATGCGGGCGTAGCGCGTTTGTTTGCCAATTACACCGATCATCGTCGCCATGCGCGCGCCGGTGTTGTCAGCCACATCCAGTCTGGATCGAAGTTGCACCATTGAAATTTACTTCTGAACGACTTCCACGAGTCGCCACCGCTTCAGTTTGCTCATTGGGCGCGTTTCCATAATGCGAACAGTGTCACCCGGCTTCGCCTGGTTCTGTTCGTCGTGCGCATAAAATTTCTTCATCTGCTTGACGATCTTACCAAACTTCCGGTGTGGCACGCGCGTGACTGTCCGCACGACGATCGTCTTGTTCATGCTGCTGGAAACCACCTCGCCTGTGCGCGTCTTGCGCGCGGCACGGGTCGCCGTTTCAGCCTGCGTCGATGTCGATGATGGAGATTCTTGCTCGGCCATAATTTATTTCCCCTGAGTTTTTTTCCCGCGGTGCGATAGCTCTGTCTCAATTCTGGCGACGTCGCGCCGCAGTAAGCGAAGTCTGCTTGGCTGCTCGAGCTGACCGCTCTGCTGTTGCAGACGCAGATGCAGACTTTCCTGACGCAGGTCGCGTCGCTTAGTCAGCAACTCGTCCATTGCCAGCTCGCTGAGTTCTTTCATTTTCATGGTTGTTAGGCAGTCCTCACGTGATGGCGTGTTAAAAACTTCGTGCGCACAGGTAGTTTGTCGGCGGCGAGGCGCAGAGATTCACGCGCGACCGATTCCGGTATGCCATCCAGCTCAAACAAAATGTTGCCGGGCCGCACCGTAGCTACCCAAAACTCGGGCTGGCCTTTACCCTTACCCATGCGCGTTTCCGGTGGGCGCGACGATACTGGTTTATCCGGGAAAACACGGATCCACAATTTTCCTTTGCGCTTCATGTTGCGAGTGAGCGCGACACGGGCGGCTTCCAGTTGCGTGTTGGTGATCCACGCACGCTCCAGTGTCTGCAAACCAAACTCGCCAAAATCGATCCTGAGATTGCGTGAAGCAGTCCCCTTGCGGCTCCCGCGCTGGGCTTTTCGATACTTCACACGTTTTGGCATCAATGGCATAGAGAGTCCTCCTAAACTTCAGCTGGCTCGGGCGGCGGCGGCGGTGGAGCGGCAGGTGCAGGGGGCGCTTCGGCGGGGCGCTCTTCTTTTCTGCAGATCCAACATTTCACGCCGATTTTGCCGTAAACCGTGTTGGCCTCAGCAAAACCATAGTCAATCGGCGTGCGCAGCGTATGCAGTGGAATTTTTCCCTCGCGGTACCATTCCGAACGCGAAATCTCAGCGCCGTTCAGTCGACCGGAGCTACGGAGTTTGATCCCTTCCGCGCCAAAATCCATTGCTGTTTGCACGGCTTTCTTCATCGCGCGCCGATAAGCGATGCGGCGTTCAATCTGCAGCGCGACATTTTCGGCAACCAGCTGCGCGTCGATCTCCGGTGTCTTGATTTCCTGGATATCGATCTTCACCTGTTTGCCGTCGGCCATCTTGGAAATTTCTTCCGTCATCTTCTCGATTTCCGCGCCCTTGCGTCCGATCACAATTCCAGGACGCGCAGTGTGAATGGTTACGCGAATGGAATTCCACGCCCGCTCGATCACAATTTTCGCGACTGCCGCAAATTGCAGCTTCTTCTTCACGTAGTCGCGAATCTTCAGATCATTGTGCAAAAACGTGGGGAATTCCTGTGGCGAAGCGTACCAGCGCGAGCGCCAGTCGCGATTCACGTTCAGCCGGAAGCCGATTGGATTAACTTTTTGTCCCATAAATTTACTGCGATTGTTTCTTGGTCTTCCGAGCCGGCTTCGGCTTCGCTGATTTTTGATCCGGCGCGGTCGCTGCATCCTGCGTCGCTTCGCCCGCAGCGTCCTTCTTCGCCGCTCTCTTTTCCGTTTTTCGCTTCGCTTTGCGTGCTTCCCGCGTCTCGATCGCGATCTCGTCCGAAAGCACGATGCGAATGTGACTGGTGCGCTTCAAAATCTGGCTGGCGCTGCCGCGAGCACGCGCCATGATACGCTTCAACGTCGGTCCTTCGCCGACGGTCGCTTCCTTCACCACCAAACCGTCAGGTTTGAGGTTCGCATTGTTCTCCGCGTTGGCGATTGCGCTCTTCAGTGTTTTGCCGATCAAAAACGCCGCCTTTTTCGGAGTGAACGCTAGCAAATCGAGCGCCGCCGAAACAGGCAGACCTTGGATCTCACGCGTGACTTCGCGCACTTTGAAGGGCGAAATCCGCGCATATTTGTATGTCGATCTAACTTCCATTATCTCAAACTCACATCGGGTTGCGCATCCACCTGGAGGCGGTCTCCCACCTTAATTTTCTCCTTCTTCGAATCCATTTCCTGAACCACCGCGCCGCAGATTTTCTGCCGCACATCGACCACCCGCAGCGTCGCAATCTTTCGATCGTCGCGCATCACTCGCATTGGCATTCCGATCTTAACTCCCTGTTTTTCGCCAAGGTTGCCGACGATAAACGACCACTCCTCCTTCACGCTGATCACGCTGCCGTCCATCAAACTCGGCTCGGGCGCTTCTGGAGGATTTGTCGACTTCGTGACCAACTCGTTCGTGCTGCGCAATTGCGTTTCAACATCCATCCGCGCCTGCGCATCGTCGCCTTGCGACGTTTTAATATAGCGCAAGATCGCTTCATTTACCCGGAGCATCTGGTCGCGAAACTCGTCGCGCGTTTTCTGCGCCAGCTGAAGATCGCTCACCGCCGCCAGCAAACGCTGCTCTAGTTTCGACCTGTCCTTATTCGCCGATGCCAGGCCCAGCGCTTCCATTCGCAATTGCAGATCGGAATACCTGCGGCGTAGTTCTTCCGCTTCCGCATTCGATTCAGCCAGGCTACTCGTCAATGCCTTCACAGATTCCTGGGCAACGGACAATTGCCTTCGCAATTCCTCATTTTCCGCTAGCGCAGGCTCTGCCGTCGCCGGCCGCGTTACGGTTTCACTTTTGGATTCTGACAAAGAACTGTTCCCCTGCGCTTGCACTGCCGAAGCAGCCATCAAGCACCACCCTATTGCTAACTGCGAAATGCCGAGTCCCAATTTGAAACGGCCGTCGCCGCGTCTTTTCAATTGGGAATCGGAAATCGGCAATCGAAAATTCTTTCTTATTTGGTCACCTTCGCCGTGTGCGAACCGTGTTTCCTAAACACGCGTGTCGGCGAAAATTCGCCGAGCTTGTGGCCGACCATATTCTCGGTGACAAAAACGGAAATAAACGTTTTCCCGTTGTGTACCAAAAACGTGTGGCCGACAAAGTCCGGCGTCACCATCGAGCGTCGCGACCAGGTCTTGATCGGTTTCTTGACGCCCGACGCGTTCATCTTGTCGATCTTTTCAAGAAGATACGACTCGACGAAGGGTCCCTTCTTTAACGATCTAGACATAAATTTCAAGTGAGAAGTCGATTACTGTCACGACTTCTTCTTCGCTCGTCTCCTATCTAAAATGAAACGGTCGCTCGGCTTGTGCTTCGCCCGCGTCTTAAAGCCTTTCGCCAACTGTCCCCACGGACTGACCGGATGATGGCGACCGCCGCCTCCTTTTGATTTTCCCTGGCCGCCACCCATCGGGTGATCGATGGGGTTCATCACCATACCGCGCACGTGCGGTCGTCGGCCTCGCCAGCGAGTACGTCCTGCTTTGCCGCTGGAAACGTTCATATGATCGACATTTCCAACTTGGCCAATGGTCGCGAAGCACTTCTCGTGAATCCGACGAATTTCGCCCGAAGGCATTTTCACCAGCGCATAGCCGGCTTCGAGAGCAGTAAGCGTAGCTTGTTGCCCGGCGCTGCGCGCGACCTGGCCGCCACGCCCCGGAGTCAATTCAATGTTGTGAACACTCGTGCCCAAAGGAATTGCGCGAAGCGGTAGCGAATTCCCCAAATCAGGCGCGACATCATCTCCGGCATTAACAGTCGCTCCGACTTGAAGGCCACTCGGCGCGAGAATGTAACTCAGTTCGCCATCGGCATATTTGATGAGAGCAATGCGCGCCGATCGATTCGGGTCGTACTCGATCCCTATCACTTCTGCCGCGACACCGTACTTGCGCCGTTTAAAATCGACTTTGCGATACTTGTGCTTGTGACCGCCGCCGATATGTCGCGATGTCAGCCGACCGCGGTTGTTGCGACCGCCGCTCCTTTTCTTCGGCTGAAGAAGACTCTTTTCAGGGCGCCACTTCGTAATTTCATCGAATGCAGGCAGCGACTTGAAACGCTGCGCCGGCGTTAGTGGGCGAAATTCTTTGAGTGCCATAACCCTCGCGATCAGACCAGTTCGATCTTATCGCCCTCCTTTAACGTCACTATCGCTTTCTTCCACCGCGGGCGACGTCCAAGAGGCCCGCGCAAGCGTTTCTCTTTGCCAGCGTAATTACACGTGTTCACATCGACGACTGTTTTCTGAAACAGCCGTTCGATTGCGTTCTTGATCTGAATCTTGTTCGCCTTTGGGCTGACGCGAAAGACATACTTGTTCTGCTTCTCGCTCATCAGCGTTGACTTCTCCGTCAGCGACGCAGTCTTAATAATATCGTGCTCGTTCATTTTATCGCGCCGTAGCTTTCGGCGAAGGCGGACGCGTTCTTTCCGCCAGTTTTTCCAAGGCCTCTTGAGTAACGAGAATTTTCTGGAACGCGAGCAACTGCTCCGTGTTGACATCCGCCGCGGTGGAAAGTTTCACCGGCTTTACGTTGCGGGCCGATTTGTAGGTTTTCTCGTCAAACGAATCGGAAACGATAAGCACCTTCTTGGCATCAGTCTGTTTTTTGAGAAGATCGACGAACGCCTTCGTCTTCAATTCCGACACCACAAAATTGTCGATGGTCAAAACATCCCCGGCATTAATGCGTTCGCTCAGCGCTTTTCGAAAAGCGAGTCGACGAACGGACTTTCCAACTTTCTTCGAATAATCGCGCGGCTTCGGGCCAAAAACGACGCCGCCACCCCGCCAAATCGGCGATGACTTGTAACCGGCACGGGCGCGACCGGTCCCTTTTTGCCGCCATGGCTTTGCCCCTGACAAATCTACTTCGGCCTTGCTCTTCGTGTTGGCGGAACCAGAACGCCGCGCCGCGCGCATCGCCACTACCGCATCGTGCACAGCCTGCGTGCCGCGACCATCCTCGATCAGGTCGATCTTTGCTTCTTTCGCTGCGGCCTTACTTAAAACTTTCGCGCTCATTTTTTCTGGGCCATCTCACGTAAGGTTTTTGGCTTCTTCGCCTTCTCTTCTTCCTCATGCTGTCGGTGCTCAGCATGCAAGGCCAATAAGCGTTCGGGATGTTTAATGGCCGGTCGCACGATCACATAACTGCCGTTCGCTCCGGGCACAGCACCGCTTATCAAAATAATCTTTTCCGCGTCGCGCACCTGCATGACCTGTAGATTTTGCACCGTCACACGCCGATCGCCCATGTGACCGGGCATTCCCTGGTTCTTCCAAATGCGTCCCGGCGTAGAACGATTGCCAACCGCACCGATGCGCCGGTGCGTTTTCGACCCGTGCGCCGCGCCTTGCCCATGGAAGTTGTGCTTCTTCATCACGCCCTGAAAACCTTTGCCTTTCGAGCGGCCAATCACATCGACGAAGTCGCCCGGCTGAAATTGCGTAACGCTCAAGTTGACGTCGCCTTCGGGAAGATCGTTTCGCAGGCGAAATTCGCGCACGAATCGCAGCGGCTCGACTCCGGCCTTCTTGAATTCACCGATCAGTGCCTTCGACACGCGCGATTCTTTTTGCGCCCCGAACCCGACTTGCACCGCCGAATAACCTTCGTTCTCTTCGGTCAAACGGCGCAACAAAATATTATCACCGGCCGCGATCACAGTCACCGGACACAGTCGGCCCTTCTCGTCGTAAACGTTGGTCATACCAATTTTTTGTCCTAGAAGTCCGATGCTCATGACCGTGCAATCGCAAATGTTTCAGAAGCGCCTCCGCTTAAATTTTAATAGTAATGTCAACGCCCGCAGGCAGATTCAGTTTCTTCAATTCGTCCACTGTCTTCGCGGTTGGCTCGATGATGTCCAGCAGCCGCTTGTGAGTGCGAATTTCAAATTGTTCCATCGATTTTTTGTCCACGTGCGGGGAACGATTCACCGTGAACTTTTCGATTAACGTCGGCAGCGGAATCGGCCCAGCCACGCGCGCGCCCGTTCGTTTGGCAGTATCCACAATCTCAATGGCGGATTGGTCCAGCATACGGTGATCGAACGCTTTCAGGCGAATGCGAATGCGCTGGCCGTTGCTCATTTCGCCTCCTTTTGATCAAGAATCGCTGCGACCAAGTTGGCCGGGACCGGCTCAAAGGACGACGGCTCCATCGAATAACTCGATCGGCCTTTGGACAACGACCGGATCGCCGTCGCGTATCCGAACAATTCCGCGAGCGGCACCATCGCGTGAATGATCACCACATTGCCGCGCGGCTCGATGCTGTTGATCGCGCCTCGCCGCCGGCTCAAGTCGCCGCAAATGTCACCCTGATATTCTTCCGGCGTGATGTTCTCGACCTTCATGATCGGCTCCAGCAGAATTGGTTTGCCCTGCTTGAAGCCGTCTTTCACCGCGAAAATTGACGCCATTTTAAATGCGATCTCGCTGGAATCGACTTCGTGGAACGAGCCGTAAACGATGTCCACTTCCACATCGACAACGGGATAACCGCCCAGCACGCCATTGAGCACCGCTTCGTCGATCCCCTTTTTCACCGCCGGGATGTATTCCCTCGGAATGATGCCGCCCACGATTTTGTTCTCGACAATGAGACCGTTGCCACGCGCGGCGGGACGCACGTCCACTTCCACGTGCCCATACTGACCGCGGCCGCCTGATTGCTTGATCAATTTGCCAACGCCATGGGCGCCAGCGGTGATGGTTTCGCGGTACGCGATCTGCGGTTTGCCGGCGTTCGCGTCCACCTTGAATTCTCTGAACATCCGGTCACGAATGATTTCCAAGTGCAGCTCGCCCATCCCGGCGATGATGGTCTGACCGGTGTCCTCGTGCGTGTAAACGCGGAAAGTCGGGTCTTCTTCGGAGAGGCGTTGCAACGCGGTCGCCATTTTTTCCTGGTCCACTTTCGTCTTCGGCTCAATCGCCATTGAAATAACTGGATCGGGGAACGATGGCGGTTCGAGAAGAATTGGGTGATCCTCATCACAAAGCGTGTCGCCAGTTGTGATGTTCTTGATTCCAACGATCGCGGCAATATCGCCCGAGTAACACGTCTCGATGTCTGCGCGTTTGTCCGCCTGGATCTGAATTAAACGCGAAATCCGCTCACGTTTGTTCGTGCGCGGATTGTAAACAGTGTCGCCTTTACTGAGGGTGCCGGAATAAACGCGGAAGAACACCAGTTTCCCGACAAACGGATCGCTCCACAGCTTGAATGCGATGGAACAGAACTCGCCGTTGTCATCGGTCATCGCTTCCATTGGCTCGCCCGTGTCGGGGTTCTGGCCTTTGGCCGGCGGAATGTCCAGCGGGCTTGGCAGATAATCGACAACCGCGTCGACCAAATATTGAATACCGATATTCTTGAGAGCTGAGCCGCCGATGACCGGCACGAATTTATTCGCGATCGTTTGGCGGCGAATGCCCGCCTTCAATAGCTCCGGCGTGACTTCGCGCTCTTCGAGGACTGCCTCGGCGACTTCGTCGTCGAGGTTGGAAACCTGTTGGATTAGTTCGTGACGTGCGTTTTCAACCGCGTCTACGTACTCCTTTGGCACATCGGTCACTTCATAGGTGGACCCAAGCTGATCATTGTCAGAATAAATTATCGCCTTCTTGTTAATGACGTCGAGCTGGCCGCGCAGCTGATCTTCCCTTCCCAACGGCAGCAAAACCGGCCAGGCGTTTGCGCCGAGTTTTTTATGAATGCTGTCGACCGACATTTCGAAATCCGCGCCGACGCGATCCATTTTATTGATGAACGCGAGACGCGGCACATTGTACTTGGTGGCCTGACGCCAGACCGTTTCGGATTGCGGCTGCACACCGGCCACACCGTCGAAAACTGCGATCGCGCCATCGAGCACGCGAAGTGAACGCTCCACCTCGGCGGTAAAATCGACGTGACCGGGCGTGTCGATGATGTTGATGCGCTCCTTGACCCCTTCGAACATCTTGTAAACGCCTTCTTCCTTGCGCTGTGACCAAGTGCAGGTTGTCGCGGCCGACGTGATCGTGATCCCGCGTTCCCGTTCCTGCTCCATCCAATCGGTCACGGTGGTGCCCTCATGCACCTCGCCCATCTTGTGGATCATGCCGGTGTAAAAGAGAACGCGCTCGGTAATGGTTGTTTTGCCGGCGTCGATATGCGCGGCGATCCCGATGTTCCGCGTTCGTTCAAGCGGAAACTTGCGATCCGGAGAGTTTGGATTTTTCGCCGGGGCCTTCTTTTGTTCCATTGTCGCCGTCGCCATAATTGTCACCACCTGAAATGCGCGAATGCGCGGTTCGCCTGCGCCATTTTATGTGTGTCGTCGCGTTTTTTGATCGCGTTCCCCTGGCCCGCAGCGGCGTCTTTGAGTTCTTGCGCCAGCGCGTCAGCCAGTCGCATCCCCTTGCGGCCGTCGGCAAATTTCACGATCCAGCGAGTGGCTAGTGAGATTTGCCGCGCAGGCGTCACTTCCATCGGCACCTGATACGTCGCGCCGCCAACCCGGCGGGAACGCACCTCCAGCCGCGGACGCACGTTTTCGATTGCTTTGTTTACAATCTCCAGCGGATCAACTGAATCAGAGCCTTCGCGCGATTTATCGATCGCGGTGTACACGACGCGTTCGGCGAGCGATTTCTTGCCCCGCTCCATTACTGTCGTGATGAGACGTGCTACCGCCTGACTCCCATATCGGGAATCGACGTGCTCCTCTTTTTTGTGAACTCTCCTCCTCCGCGACATTGTCGATCGTCTGTTTCAAATTTGATTTGTTTTACTTGGCCGCTGCCGGTG
>Ga0137418_10003061_pt1 | contig 15354 bp, 11 predicted proteins | sample CZODoug3_1_2_16f_FD_122242 | JGI IMG/M metagenome (GOLD analysis project Ga0137418, IMG submission 122242) | Vadose zone soil fungal communities from Angelo Coast Range Reserve, California, USA - CZODoug3_1_2_16fungal (Hybrid Assembly) | ecosystem: Environmental > Terrestrial > Soil > Vadose... | reverse complement strand
AAAGTCAAGGATTTTGACCCCGTGCACCCGTCGAGCCCGCTAACTCCTTCCGAACCAGCGCCTTATGATGCAGGGCTGCGTAATGGCAGATTCTCAACTCGATGCGTGATTGTCCCTATGTCTCTAAATCCACGGAGATGAAACAATTTTGTAGCGAGGAGTACCGGAAACGAATCTCCTCGTCGAGGAGAGTAAAACGAATGAGAAGCAAATTAGCATTGAGCTTTTTCGCACTTTCTGGCCTGGCGTTGCTACCCGCCGCAGGTCTCGCCAACGCGCAGGATCGGGATCGCGATCGCGACGACAATAGTGGCAAGGTTCGCGAGATGACGGGCTGTCTGCAAAAAGAGGGAGACGATTTCGAGCTCATGGCCGATAACGGTTCGACGTGGGAATTGAAGGGCGACAATAGCCGCTTGGCCGACCACGTAGGCCACACCGTACGCGTCACTGGCACCGTGGACCATAACAAAATGCACGACGCCAAGGAAAAGGCCAAAGAGAAGACCCAAGACAATCCCAATGAACACGGCCACCTGACGGTAACCAATGTCAAGATGGTCAGCCGCAGTTGCAGTAGGTAACGCCGAATATCACGGAAAATAAAAGTGACAGAGGGGCGGGCGGAAATGCTCGCCCCTTTACTTTTGGACTCGCCCCTTTACTATTTGCAAAGAACTTGCTGGCAGCCTGCATTGACGCAGCTATTGGCACGGGGGGACTATAAGCCAGAAATTTGTCGAAGGAGATTGTTCATGCGCTACGAATTTCTCGTCGAGACCTATGCCACCGAGCGCATAAAAGTCCTCAGCGTCTGGAGCGAGTTTCGCGATGAAGACTTGCCTGTGCGTCCGCGTGCTGACGACCCGCGCGGGCGCAGCGTGCGCGAGCAGATGGTACACCAGTGCGTGAGCGAGGATTTATGGTTCCGCACAATGCTGGGAATTGACGTGGGTGCGCCTCCCCTGCCCGCGCAAGAGACGCGCTTGGACTTCATCAAGCGCTACGCGGAAGACAGTCGGAAGCGGTTGCAAACGCTAAAAGAAAATCCAGAAAGTTGGTTCGAGGGAGACACGAAATTTTTTGATGTCGCCCGCTCGCGGGCCTGGGTGTTGACCCGGCGGCTGACGCACACCTCCCATCATCGCGGTCAACAGATGGCCATGCTTCGAATGCTCGGGCGCGATTTGCACAGCAACTACGGCCCGACTGCGGACACCGGAGGATTGATGCAGAATCATGCGCCCACAATTTACGCCTACGACGGAATCGAAGCCTTGTTGCAGGGCGAGTCACGCGGCGGAGCCAAGGCTGCGCTTCCCGCCCCACCCCTCGAGGCTGTCACGGAGCGACCGAACTCTCGTTAGCGGCCAGTCGTCGCATAAACGGTAAGAGCTGCGCGCCGACAACATCGATTCGCACGGAGCCCATCGATTAGTGATACAGCTCAGCGAATTGTTTTTTCAAGTGCTCCAGTTTCGGAAGATCGTTGTAAACAATATACGGCTGATCGGTGTGGGTCTGCAGATAGTCCTGGTGATAATCCTCGGCCCGAAAAAAAGCCTTGAACGGCACCACTTCAGTCACAATCTTGCGCGGATAGACTTTCGCCGCATCGAGTTGCCCGATGTATGCGGTCGCAATCCGCTGCTGTTCCTCATTGGAATAGAAAATGGCGGAGCGGTATTGCGTCCCGTCGTCCGGTCCCTGGCGGTTTAGCTGCGTGGGGTCGTGCGCGACGGAGAAAAATATCATCAGTATCTGGCCATACGAAATTTGCGCGGGGTCAAATGTAATACTGACCGATTCCGCGTGGCCGGTAAGACCGCTGCTGACCATCTCGTAGCTAGGCGAATTGATTCGCCCGCCAGAATAACCCGCAGCCACGCCACGCACGCCCTTGAGGTGCTCGAAGACAGCCTGCACTCCCCAGAAACAGCCACCAGCCAGAACGGCAGTTTGCTGAGACTTGCTGGCAGCGAGCGGAACGTCGATCGTAGGTTTCGGGAATGGGTAATGGGGCTCAGCGGCCGGACGAGCGCCAATGGAGCGGACGGCGCTCCAAGCGAAAAAAGCGGCGATGCCCGCGATAGCTAAGCTGCGGCCAATAATGGGACTGCGCACGGTTTCGCTCCTAGAGTTAACGCAGCAAAGGGGCGCGTTCAGCGCGTCCAACTGTGCCTCTAAGAAGTATACGCCGGTGCAATTGCGTTGGATGAGGCCGCTATTCGGGTTTGCTGATCACGCCGCAAGCGATGCGCGGCGGGGCAGCGGTGGACGTTCCTCCGGCGACCGCGTGAATCACGATCGCGGTTCCGCCGTTACTGAAAACGGAGTGCTCGTCCGTACCCAAGGACACGTTGGGCGCAACGACCGTAGCGTGCCCGGTTCCATCAGCGGCAACGATCAAAGAAAAATCCGGGATATCTCCGGCAGGCATACCCGAATGGTCGCCATGACCAGAAGCTCCGTTGAAGTGCGGCCCCGCGGACTTGAAGTCAGGCGCCTCGCACTTGGCGTTCTGATGAATGTGCAAGGAATGCTCGCCCGCCGGCAAACCCTTCACATCGAGCTTGATTTTTACGCCGTGCGGAGCTTCGCTCAGCAACGCGGTGCCCACGCTTTGGCCCTGTGCGTCTTTGATTTCCACCGTAACTGGTTTGGAAGCGGCCGCGCTCCCTGCGTGCGCAGCTGCAAGGCCGCCCGTCAGAGCTACGGTACACACAATACTGGCAATCGTTTTCATCGTTCCTCGCTTTAATTGGGGCTGAATGAACCGCTAGTCGACTAACTGATGATTACTCAACATTGGCGGGCTGCGCCAAATTGCGGAAAACGGTGTGGTCAGTCGGATACTGGGGCGGAAGTAGAAATCCGATGCCCAAATCAGGCATCCTATCAGGCCTAGCTACTCTGAGGGAGACCATTGATGCCATCGCGACTCAAAGTTCTTAGTTCCCTGACCCTGTTGCTCTTCGCTCCGGCGATGATCTCGGCGCAATTGACTCACGGGAAAAAGCCGGTGCTGCCGGCGCCATACGCCACCAAATCATCGGCCAACTCGCCCAGCAAGGTGAGTCCGCCCCAGGGATTCCTTCCCACCGTTCCCGCCGGATTTAAAATAAATGTTTTCGCAACCGGATTTAAGAGACCCCGTTGGCTGATCGTTGCTCCCAACAACGACGTTTTCGTGGCCGACACCGGCGCCGGAGACATCGATGTCTTGCGAGATTCGCAAAATAGCGGTGGGGCGCAATCCCGGGAGAAGTTCGCTACCGGATTGACCCGGCCTTTCGGCATTGCTTTTCACGATGACTATGTTTACGTCGGCACCATGAAGCAACTCGTCCGCTTCAAGTACGATCCAAAGACCTCTAAGCGGCTCGGGGAAGCGGAGCCTTTGCTTGATTTGCCCGGCGGTGGGCACGACACCCGTTCCGTGGTTTTCGCCAAGGATGGCAAACACGTTTTCGTCGGCGTAGGGTCCGAGTCTAATGTGAGCCCAGGCGAAGAACCGATTCGCGCCGCGGTGACCATCTGCGATCCGGACGGCAAAAACGCGCGCCAGTATGCAACTGGATTGCGCAATCCAGTGGGATTGGCGCTGGAACCTTCCACCGGTCAAGTCTGGACGTCAGTCAATGAGCGTGACGAGCTGGGCGACAATCTGCCGCCAGATTATTTCACTTCGTTGAAGGACGGCGGATTTTACGGCTGGCCGTATAGCTACATCGGCGACAACGTGGACGCGCGTGTCAAGCCGCAGCGCCCGGATTTGGTGGCCAAAGCGACCGTTCCGGATGTGTTGCTGGGATCGCATGTCGCGCCCCTGCAGTTTGCGTTCTACACCGGTAAACAGTTCCCGGAAAGCTATCGCGGTGGAGCATTTGTTGCCGAGCACGGTTCCTGGAACCGATCACTTCGCGCGGGTTACCAGGTTGCCTTTGTGGCCTTCAAAGACGGGCAGCCATCCGCGGATCCCGTGCCATTTATGACTGGGCTGGTGCCTGACCCATCCTCCGGGACCGTGTATGGACGCCCCGTTGGTGTGGCCGTTGCACCGGATGGCTCACTGTTAGTGTCCGACGATGGTGCCGCGGTCATTTACCGCATATCGGTCGATCACTAAATTCGGTCGATCACTAAAACAAGGAAATCACTCGTTGACGGCCCCGAACTATTGCACCGTAAGCGTCAGTTGAATCGGTGGAATGCCTGCGATTGCTGTTCCCGTTGACGTCGTTACCGACGGCGTCAGCGTAATGATCGATGTTCCTAGCGGCGTGCCTACCACCTGCACTGACGGAGTAGTCTGCGGGACCGCACTAGCCGCTCCACCACCGCATCCCGTTACCTCGTACAGACAGACGCATGCCAGCGCGACTAGTGCAGCAGCGCGCAACGAGTGCTGCAGCGAGCTTGGGCCGCGACGTCGTGACAACAGAACCAACAGGACAAGAATTCCGCCGTAAGACACCACCGAAAGCAAACGCAACCAAACGAAGAACGGAATTGGCGGCGACTGAGGCGGGACCCTGACCATCGAGTTCTTCGTCGTAGCTATGCTTACGACATACGTGATCGGTGTTCCCCCGGAAATTTGGACATTAGGCGCTGTGCAGGTGGCAGCCTTTGGCGCTCCCGCGCACCCGAAGGCCGCGCTGCCTGCGAAACCGGTTCCTGGTACCAGTTGCAGGCTGAAGCTAGCGGTTTGTCCGGCGGACACTGTCGCGGAATTTGAGCCGGGGGCCGCCGGCGACACCGTGAATGCGGCATTGACCGAAGCGCTCAGGTTGATTGTCTGCGGGGAGTTTGGTGCGTCGTCGGTAATCGCGATGATTGCGGTTCGCGTACCGGTTGCCAGAGGCGAGAGCGACACCCCGATTGTGCACGTCGCACCGACTGCGTAGGCCGCCGCGAAGCAATTGTTGGTCAAGCTAAAGTCGCTTAGGTTTGTGCCGCCGAGTGCCACGCTCGCAATGTGCAGCGTTCCGGTCCCGGCATTGGTAAGCGTAATCACTTGCCCACCGGCAGGGGCACCCTGGGTGACCATACCGAAGGCGATGTTGTTTGGTGTCACCTTCACAACCGGCGTTCCCGGCGGCGGCGCTGCACCCATTCCTGTCAATGCCACAGACTGGGGAGAATTCGCCGCATCGTCGCTAATGACGAGGGACGCAGTGCGCTGGCCGGCGCCTACCGGCGAAAATATCACCGCTATGTTGCAGCTTGATCCGGCTGGATACGCGCCGGAGCACGCGCTGTTTACCTGGAAGTCCGCCAGGTTTGCGCCGCTGGGCAGCACCGAAGAAATATGCAGCGACGCGCTGCCTGAGCTTGTGACGGTGATGTTCTGAACGGGGGCGGAACTTCCAAGTGTGGTGGTCGCGAAGCTCAGGCTGCCAGGCGTGACAGTGACTGTGGGGACCGGGGATGCTCCGTTACCGCTGACCAGAATCGATTGTGGGCTGCCCGCAGCATTGTCCCGGACCGTCAAACTCGCCTGGCGCGTTCCTGCCACGGTAGGCGCGAAGACCAGGCTCACGGAGCAGGTGGTGTTCGGAGAAAGGACCGTTGGAACCGAACAATTGGGTGTGGCGACAAAGTCCGAGGCGTTGGCTCCCGCGACGCCGATCGCATTAACACTGAGCGCTTGGTCCCCGGTATTCGTCAGTGTCGCGACCTTGGACCCGCTCGATTGCCCGACGGTAATGCTGCCGAAGGCTATCGATGCGGGAAAGAGCGCCGCCACCGGGCCGCTGACCGCTTGTACCGGCGCACCCGTAATAACAATCGTTCCTTGCGCCGCAGTGTCTCCAAAAGGCGAGCCGGGCACTTCCGATAGAGCGCCAGTCTGCGAATCAATCAGAAACCCGTGAATGCCGTCTTGTTGCAACGAATAAATAAACGGCCCCAGTGGATCTGCAGCCGCGCTTGCTGAATTAAAACTGAAGACAGCGAGTGGGGCCGGTGGCACAGCTAGTGCGCCGGTTAGTTGGTCGATGCTATAGACCACCGCACCAGTGCCTTGCTGCGCATACAGAAATTTGCCGCTGCTTTCCGCCAGCATGGCCGCCGGAGCTTGATTAGACACCGTCACGCTGGAAATTCCGGTGAGTGCAGTGCCATCTGCCGGTGAGATCAATGCGCTATCGATCGTTCCAGGCTTTGTCCCCCAACCATCAAAGAAGAAACGCCCTCGAGGGTCGATGGCAATGCTTCGGCCCGCGATAAAGCCATTGCCCGCCGAGCCGCTGACCGCAAGCATGCCCGTCACTGGATCGATCGAGTAGACAACAGTCCCACCGTCGTCCACGCCGGTCGACGGATTCGGGCCCAATCCGACATAAAGGTGAAGGCCCCTGAGATCGCTGACCAGGCCAATAGGTGCCGACGCAATCTCAGTGGTGAGCTGTCCGGGTAATGGCACTAGTTGGCGATTAGCAGCGTCGATGAAATATTCATTAATGGCGCCTCGGCCCACAAAATTGCCAAACCGGTAGCCCACATACAGGAACTGGCCGGATTTTTCCGCCGCGATGCAAATCGGAGAAGTGGCTGCCATTGCTGGATTTGTCGTCGGACCGGTAGAAAAAGGCGAGCCAGGAACCTCTACCAGGCCTCCGGTGTTCTGATTGATTTGCAGCATCGAAATATTGCTGGTGCTGGGATTGATCACGAACAGAAAGTGGCCCAGGCCATCGATAGCCATAGCCCCACCCTGCAAGCTGTCCGCAAATGGCGCGCCTGTCACACCTGTGAGCGTGCCGTTCGCCCCGTTCTTCCCGTAAGCGGAAATTTGTGACGTAGCTGTGGTCACCGGGACCGAGCCATAAACATATTGCTGTGGAGGAGCTTGTGCCGCGGCCGTCGTGCTCAGAGTGGCCTGAAGAAAAAGTAGCCTTCCCAAGTTCTTTCTATGTAACACCCGTAACCATCGGGAAGATAGCGGCGCTTGCTGGGCCATAACCTTCCTTGCCGATCCGAACACATGTCAGCGAATCAGTTTTCCGAGAGGGACCGCTCGCAACATACGGCGCGCGTTTTACATAGTCAAGATATTAGTTAACGTTCCTATAAAATAAAAGATTAGTTCCATTTTGGGAATCTTGCGGGCGCGCGGGATGTACACAGTAGAGTTCCTGCCACTGGAAACAAGTGAGCCGGGCCGATTCCCACTCACATCGGCTGCGTGTTGGACTGGCCGGTCGGACAGAATCTCTTTCCATTCTTCAGTACAGTTGTTTCTGCTATTTACAGCGAGCAAACTGAGCTGTGATCGTTGCTATCGCGCCGCGCCGCGAGGGGTCCAAGGGTTTCTGCCAGATCGCAATTCGCGAGGACCCCGAAACCTTCAGCCTGGCAACATTTAGAGCTAAGTCCTTTCGCTGCCACACATCCGAGAAATATGCCCGTAACTCCTTTGGCTGCCACACATACAAAATCGCCTCGTCGTAAGTCCTTTCCCTGCCACACATGCAAAATAAAGGGGGTGGGGCAATTACGGTTAACTTCCCAGAACCCCAATCTGCGTGTTGGCGGCCAGTCATGTTTTTGCGAGGAAGAGACGATGGGCCGGCTGGCTTCTCAGCTCGGCTTCCAGGTTGGGTGGCTCGTGAAGAAACCGTCGACGAATCCGATCTGATAGCAAACAAATAGCCCAAAGGCCAGACTCAACACTCCGGACCCGATGATGAGGCTGCGGTTCAGCCAAGCGAACCGGTAGCCCACGAAAGAGAAGGGAAGCGCGATGATGCTGGTGATCAACATCATTCCGGCGATGGTGCCGATACCAAACACCAGCAGGTACAGCACCGCCCACTTCGGTTCGCGAATCGCGCTCAAGACCAGCAGCGCCACCGCCGCGGAACCTGCCAGGCCGTGCACGATGCCGACCAAAAGTGGACGCAAAGTCTGGTAGAGGCCAAGGCCGCCAAGGGATCGCTCCAAGGCTCGCGGCGGCGCAAGACTTTCGGCGTGATGTTCGCGCTCCGCAGCATGCGAATGCCAGTGGAAATGAAGCTTGGCATCGTGTTCATGAATGTGCGCGTGCTCTCCGGTAACCGGCGGATGCGCGGGAGAAAATTTATCGCTCATCCATTTCATCGCGCCGGTAAGATTCAGCACGCCCAGGAGGATCAGCATCAGCCCGACGCAAAATTCCATAGTGAGTCCGACGCGAGCGGGAATTGCCAATCCGAATAGAATGATTGCGGCGCCGACCGCCAGAATCGTCAACGTATGACCGACGCCCCACAAAATCCCAATGAAGGCCGCTTTGGCAATGGAGCGTTCGCGACTAACGATGGTGGAAACGGCGATGACGTGGTCGGGGTCAGTGGCATGGCGCATCCCCAAAAAGAAACCAATCGCGAGAATGGCCAATCCGCTGGTCATGGTTCTTGCGGCATCATGCGGCTGCGTGTCACGCTGCAACAGCTCGTGCCGGCTACGTTTGCAGCATACCGAAGAATCTCGGCCGACGCACCATTGACTCTCTGCCGGAAGGAAGCTTGTTATTCGCCGTCGCGTAGGATACGCATCAGCTCCGCCGCAGCATGCGGCAAGCGCGCTCCGCGGCGCGACACGAGGTACACGTGGCGGGGCAGGCTCAGTTGCCGCACCTTCACTTCTTTCATCCAACTGCGCTCAATCTCCCATTGCACACACATGCGCGGGACGATTGCCACGCCCATGCCCATTTGCACAAAGCGCTTCATGCTTTCGATGGTAGGCATTTCGATGGGCATATTAAGTGTGGTGCGATGCCTGGCGAAAAGTTCAATAACCCGGCGGCGAAACGGCGACTCAACGATGTGCCCGATGAAAGTTTCGTTGGCTAAATCTTCGACGTCCACTTCCCGGCGCTTGGCCAGCGGATGCTTCAGCGGCACCACCAGGGTCAGCTCGTCTTTCAGGATTTCCGTAGCCTGCAACTGCGCATCGCGTGGGACGTAAGAGATGGCCCCGACGTCCAGCCGGTAGTTCAGCACTTCATGCGGAATATCTCGCGAAAACATGCGATGGACACGCACCTGAACCCCCGGGTGCATTTCGCGAAACTTGGAGAGCGCCGGAAGCAAGGCATGGATGGAGCTTTCGTTGACGCCCAGGGACAGTTCACCGCGCTTCAGCCCCTCCAGCTCGCTCAGGCCCTTTTTTACTTCGTCGCGCAAGTTGAGCAGGCGCTCGGCGTAATCTTTCAGCAGCACGCCCGCGTCAGTCAGGCGCACCGGCCGCGAGCCGCGCACAAACAGTGGCTGGCCCAGCGAATCTTCCAGCTTGCGTATGCCCAGGCTGATGGCTGGCTGGGTGCGATACAGGCGTTCGGCAGCCCGAGAAAAGCTGCCCTCCTTGGCGACCATTAGAAATACCTGCAATTCGCCGAGATCCACTGTCCCCCCTGCCGCTAAGTATAAGGCAGGATTATCAAAAGCAGAATAAAGATAAATTTGACCCGCAGGCTCCCGTCTGTTTACCTATACACGGGAGACTCTATGGACCCCGTACGTATATTTGACACTACGCTGCGCGACGGCGAGCAATCCCCGGGCTTCTCCATGAATACGGCGGAGAAGATTCGCATGGCGCGGCAGTTGGCCAAACTTGGCGTGGACGTAATCGAGGCAGGTTTCCCCATCGCTTCCCGCGGAGACCTGGACGCGGTGCGCCTGGTGGCCAAGGAAGTGCGCGATGTGCCCATCGCAGCCCTGGCGCGCGCGAGGAAAGACGATGTCGCCGCAGCCGTAGAGGCTTTGGAGCCGGCGGCATCCCCACGGTTGCATATTTTTCTGGCCACGTCGGATTTACATCTTCGCGTGAAGCTGAATATTTCTCGTGAGCAGGCACTGGAAGCAATTTCTTCGACGATTCGATTGGGCAGGCAGCATGTTGCAGAGGTGGAGTTTTCCGCCGAAGACGCCGGCCGCACCGATATCCAGTTTTTGTGCCAGGTGTGCCGCACTGCGCTGGACGCCGGAGCAAGCGTGCTAAACCTTCCTGACACCGTGGGTTACGCCGTCCCTGAAGAATACGGCGCGATGTTCCATAAGGTCCGTGAATATTTGGGCGATCCGCAGGGCGTCACGCTGAGCGCGCATTGCCACGACGACTTAGGTATGGCTGTAGCCAATTCGCTGGCCGCTGTGCGGGCCGGTGTCCGCCAGATCGAATGCACGATCAACGGCATTGGGGAACGCGCGGGGAACGCCGCGCTGGAAGAAGTGGTGGTTGCCCTCGCGGTGCGCAAGGAAAGCTTTGGCGTTACTACTGGAGTCCGTCTCGAGGAGCTTTTTCCTACCAGCCGCATGCTTTCGGAAATCACCGGAGCGGTCGTAGCTCCTAATAAAGCTGTGGTGGGCGCCAATGCATTCGCGCACGAAGCGGGTATCCACCAGGACGGCATCATCAAGAACCCACTAACCTATGAGATTATTTCGCCACAAACGGTAGGAGTCCCCGCGCGGTCCCTTATCTTAGGCAAGCATTCCGGTCGCAATGCTTTGCGCTCGAGCTTGCGCGATCTGGGTTACGAACCAAGTGACGTGGAACTCGCGGAGATCTACCGCAGGGTAACCGCCCTCGCGGATCAGCAAAAAGACGTTCGCCAGCGCGATTTGGTAGCGATCGCGCACGAAGTGATTCGCCGCGGAGCGGTGGCCGCTGCAGCCGAAGCAGCTTCGCCGGCTTAAGCCTAGGGATACGTTCTAAGCGCAGACGTGTTGCCGACTAGGCCGTCGTCTCTTCTTAAAAGCGGTGCGAAGGATTACGATTGATCCATCGGGGTTTGGCCATGAAGAAGACCATTGTTTTGCTCCCTGGAGACGGCATCGGCCCGGAGGTGACTCGGGCCGCCGTTACCGTGCTCCGCGAAGCCGCGCATGAGTTCCATCATCAGTTCGATTTTGCGGAATTTGCGATTGGCGGCGCCGCGATCGACGCAAGCGGAACGCCGCTTCCCGACGCCACCCTGGACGCGTGCCATAAGGCCGACGCCGTTTTTCTTGGCGCGGTCGGGGGGCCGAAGTGGGATTCGCTCCCGGTTGGCAAGCGCCCGGAAAGCGGCCTGCTGGCGTTACGCCAGGGGCTCGGACTCTACGTTAATGTTCGCCCCGTAAAGCTGTTGGAGCCTCTGCGCGGAATCTCGCCACTGCGCGCTGACCGGCTGGGTGATCTGGACCTCGAAATCGTGCGCGAGCTTGCCGGAGGCATATATTTTGGCGAGCGCGGCAACGTGGTCGAAAAAGGCGTAGAGCGCGCCTTTGACACCGAATCGTACTCGACCTCCGAAATTGAGCGCATCGCGACTTTCGCTTTCGCACGGGCGGAAAGCCGCTCGCGACGAGTCTGCTCGGTCGACAAAGCCAACGTGCTGGCCAGTTCGCAGCTCTGGCGTCGCACGGTCACAGCCATGAGCGCGGCTTATCCCGGCATCCGCCTCGACCACATGTACGTCGATAACGCCGCCATGCAGCTCACGCTGCGGCCAGCACAGTTCGATGTAATACTCACCACCAACATGTTCGGCGACATCCTAAGCGATGCCGCCGCCGCTTTAGCAGGATCAATCGGTGTGATTCCATCCGCCAGCTTCGGGTCAAACGCGCCGCTCTTTGAGCCGATCCATGGTTCCGCGCCCTCGCTAGCGGGGACGGACACAGCCAATCCCATCGGCTCGATTCTCAGCGTGGCGATGATGCTGCGAGACGCTTTCGGCTTGGCGCTGGAAGCAGACTGGGTGGAGCAATCGCTCCTTCGCGTGCTCAGCGGCGGCTACCGTACGCCGGACATCTCTGAAAATGGCGGACGCACGGTTACCGGTTCGGCGTTCACGGAAATGCTCCGCGAAGAGATGCAGCGCACCCTGGAGCACGCCGAGCGCTACGGCTGGGGTGTCTGACCGGCCTTTGCTTCAGTCTTCCCCGCATCGCTTGGCGGCACAGCACCTTGCCGTCTCTCGCCGTCCTTGCGAGAACCCGCCGAGGATGCTACTTTTTCACTTCCCAGATAGGTGACTGCTCACCTAAATCGGGAAAGATGGCCCAGGTGCGGAGGCGGAGCCTCGCGGCGTTCTCCTCCGGCTCGTTCAACAAGTTGCCCACATTCATTGGTCCGGAACATTTAGGATGGCTGCGGCGCGTGTGCTTGGTCGATAATCGTTTGTTGGTATGACGGATACCATACACAAACTACGGAACGCTGCGGGTCAACAAGGGACCGGAGGCGTCACCTACTGGCGTGTGGAAGGCTCACTGCTAGAGGTGGGCGCCATGCGGTTGGTCGGCTTTTTCACGTGGAATGCGCAGAGTTTCTCGGAGCGCTGGGCACGGCGCATGGGCATGGCAGCGATGGCCATCTCGCGCCCGTTCGCCTATGCGGCCAGCCGCACCTTTGCCACAAGGCTTCTGCACACGTTGCTGCGCGGCGTCAGCCAAGACCGCCTGGACCTGCTCGGCGAAGAATACTTCCAGTATGTGTTGAAACCACAATTGCGCCGTGAAGCCGTGGAGAAGTTGCTGGCTGCGGTGCGTTCCGGGGAAGAAATTGTCCTGGTGAGCCAGCTTCTTGAGCATGTGCTGCGTCCGCTTGCCAATCACTTTGGGGTCTCTTCTTTCGTTGCCAATCGGATGGAATTTCGCGATGGCTACGCAACCGGTCGCCTGCTTTCACCGGTGGTCCGCCCGCGCGGTCCTCTGGCATGGATCGCCAGTGGTTCCATAGACGGCCGAGTTCCACGCGAGAAGTTATTGTCGCGGCTTGGTTGGCCAGAATCTGCGCTCGAGAATGCGACGCAACCTGCAGCGCGGCCTTCGGCGCCGGCCGGCCGAGCAGTGGCCGCACTGGGCGATGTGCCGCGGGTTGAGCGGCTCGCGGTGCGCGAGACGCTGGCGAATCGTCACATTTTACTGGTCGGGGTCACTGGCTTCATCGCCAAGGTGTGGCTGGTCGATCTGCTTGAGAATGTTCCGAACATCCGCAAAATTACGCTGCTGGTCCGCCGCAATCGCAACACGTCCGCACAACGGCGTTTCGAGAAAATCATCGAGGAATCGCCGGCATTCGATACGTTGCAGGCCCGCCATGGGCGGCAGCTTGGCGCGTTTTTGAAAGAGAAAGTGGAAGTGGTGGAAGGCGACGTCAGCCAGCCGGGCTTGGGGCTAGACGCAGCGACGCAGGACAGATTGGCGAAATCGCTGGACCTGGTAGTCAACAGCGCGGGGCTGACCGACTTCAATCCCGATTTGCGCGAAGCCCTGGCATCTAACGTCGATTCCGCTGTGCACCTGCTCGGCTTCCTGCGGCAGTGCAGTCAGGCGGGATTGATGCACCTTTCCACGTGCTATGTGGTCGGCATGCGCGATGGACGCGTAGGCGAGGAGTTGCACGACAACTACAATCCCACGCAGGATGCGAACTTCGATGCGCAACGTGAAATCGATTCTCTGCGCGAGATGATTGCGCGCATTGAAACGCGCGCGGAGAGCCCGGAGCTAGATCGCGCGCTGCGCCGCCAGGCCTTGGGGCGTGCGGGAGATCCAGCCGCGGTGCCTTCCGAGCAGTTGGAGGGTGTGCTGAAGCGCAACCGTGCGCGGTGGGCACGCAATCGGCTGCTTCGTGTGGGGCTGCGGCGCGCGCAACATCTCGGTTGGCCGAATACATACACGTTCACGAAGAGTTTGGGAGAGTCGATCCTCTCGCGGCACGGGCAAGATTTGCCGATCGCCATCGTGCGGCCGTCGATTGTCGAAAGCTCGGAGCGCTCGCCATTTTCCGGATGGAATGAAGGCATCAATACTTCCGGGCCGCTGTCTTATCTGCTGGGCACCAACTTTCGCCAGCTTCCTACCAATGAACGCAAGTGCCTCGACGTCATTCCGGTAGATATGGTTTCGCGGGGCATGACGCTGATTGCCGCCGCCATAATCGCGCGGCGTAACGCGCGGATGTACCAGCTTGCGACCTCGGCAATAAATCCTGTGAACATGGGCCGCAGCATCGAGCTTACCGGACTGGCCCACCGCAAACATTACCGAACGCAGCAGGGCATCGAGCACTGGCTCAAAGTAAAATTTGAAACCATCCCGGTGTCCAAGCAGCGCTATGAGCGGCTGTCCATTCCCATGCAGAAGGCGGTTATTTCGGGAATCAATCGCGTGGCGGTGATTTTGCGCATGAAAAAAGCGCCGCTGGCCAGGCAGGAGCGCGACTTGTTGCGCGCCGAGAAGCTCATCGAGCTGTATGAGCCGTTTATCCTGCACAACGAGCATGTATTTGAGTGCGAGAATGCGCGATTGCTTTCCGCCGCCCTGCCTCCGGAAGAACGCGGGCTGTTCGCGTTCGATCCCGAATCCATTGACTGGTGGGATTACTGGATCAATATCCATATCCCAGCGCTGCGCCGCTGGTGCTATCCGCTCATGGAAGGGCGGCCGCTGGAGTCTCGTGCGCCTCGGGAGCTAGATTGGTCCGCGCAAGCGGCACGCGCCAGCGCGGTTTCTGCGCCGCCCTCCGATCCCTTATGGCGATCTTCGTAACCGGCTCGACCGGCTATCTCGGCAGCTACCTGGTTGCCGGGCTGCTGCGTGAGCATCGCGATCCAGTAAATTTGTTGGTGCGTGCCAGCTCCAAACAAGAAGCGCGCGAACGTCTGTGGCGATCCTTGCAGCTTCATTTTGATTTTCCGGAATTCTTCGATTACCTGAATTCCCGCGTGCATATTTTTCGCGGGGACCTGACTTCCCAGCGCTTCGGCTTGCCTGAGGAAGACTATGCCCTTCTGGCGGACTCTACCGACTCCATCATTCATTGTGCGGCCTCGCTAAACCGGAAATCCGAAAAACAGTGCCTCAACGTCAATCTCCGCGGCTCGTTGGAAGTTATTCAACTCGCGCGCCGTGTGCACGACCGCAGGGGACTGCGGCGCTATTCACATGTATCCACGGTGGCGGTCGCTGGTCATCGCCGGAATGAAGTCGTAACCGAAGACGCCTCCATTGACTGGGGCCGCTCGGACTACGACCCCTACGCGCGCACCAAGAAATTTAGCGAGCACATGGTCGCTCAGCTTCTGCCGGATGTGCCGCGCACGATTTTTCGTCCGGCCATTGTGATGGGCGACAGCCGCCGCGCGGAGACTTCGCAGTTCGACATGGTGCAGGCGTTTGATTTGCTTGCGCGATTGCCTGTTCTTCCGCTGCGTCCTAACGATAAAATCGACATCGTGCCCGCGGACTATGTCGGCAGAGCGATTGTGACCATTCATCAGAAAGCGCAGCCTGGGCACGGCATCTACCATCTTTCTTCCGGCACCGGCTCGCAAACTTATCGCGAGCTGACCGATAGTTTGGCTCAAGC
>Ga0137418_10003060_pt1 | contig 15354 bp, 12 predicted proteins | sample CZODoug3_1_2_16f_FD_122242 | JGI IMG/M metagenome (GOLD analysis project Ga0137418, IMG submission 122242) | Vadose zone soil fungal communities from Angelo Coast Range Reserve, California, USA - CZODoug3_1_2_16fungal (Hybrid Assembly) | ecosystem: Environmental > Terrestrial > Soil > Vadose... | reverse complement strand
AGTTCGCGCCCGCATTGACGGCGTAGAGGGTCTTGCCATCGCGTGAGAGCGTCACCGCGAAGGTCGCGACGCCGGTGTAGCGGGCGCGCGGGCCTTTGCGGTCGCCCTCGTCGCCGCCCTTGCCGTCGTTCTCCTCGCGGGATCCGGTCAGCATGCCGGCCGGAGCACGCGCATCGATCTTCGCCACGACCATATTGCGCACCGTGTCGATCACGGCGACCTGGTCGGCGTTGTCCTCCGCCACCAACAGCTTCGAGCCCGAGGCGTCGAGGGTCATGCCGAGGGCATTTCCGTCGAGCTGGATACGCCCGACCAGCCGACCGGACGTCGGGGAGCTGATGTCGACGACGACGACCTCACGGTCGCGGTCGGACGACACGTACGCGGTGTTGTTGCCCTTCACGACCACGGCGAAGGGGAAGGTGCCGCCAACGCCGCCGTTCCTGGCCTCGTTGTTGGCGAAATAAGGGCGCAGGTCGTGCTCGTAACGTACGGCGCGGGAGCTTGTGTCGACCACGCTGATCGAGTCATTGTAGTTGTTGGCGACTACCAGCGTCTTGCCGTCGGCAGACATGCCGAGGCCGCTGGCGTTCGGGCTGACGCTAATACCGAGGCCGCGCGGATGGCCCAGCTTGATCGTCGCGTCCAGCACCCAGGAACTGCCGCTTTTACCATAGGCGTAGATTGAGTCGTCTCTGCCGCCCGCAGCATAGAGCGTGCTGCCGTCCGGCGAGAACACCAGACCGACGTGAGCATTCGTCTGCTGGATCACCTGGGCGAGCAGGGGCGCTTGCTTGTGTGTCCCGCTCACGTCGTACAGGAAGATGAACTGGGTGGAGTTGGCGTTGTCGGTGTTGCCGTTCGGCATAACGAGCGAGTTCTGGCCCGCGCAGAGGATGGCCAGCGTCTTGCCGTCCGGGCTGAGCTGCGAACGGACTGCCTCACCGGCGACGAAGTCCGGATAGGCGGGCAGCCTCGGGTTCAGGAACTGCTGCACCGCACCACGCAGGGCGGTTGGCGTGACGTACTGGCCGGTCGCGGTTTGCAGCGCCGTGACCTTCGGGAGTTCGGGAGACTGGGCATGCACCTGGAGGGAGAGCGCCACGGCCGAAGCCGCGATGCCGAACGTGATCAAGAGCTTCATGAACTTTCTCCTAGGCTAATCGTTTTAGGCTGCAGGATGTCCTCCTGCAACTTTCTGCATGAGCCTAGGCGCGAATCGTAAACGACTAATGAAGCTCCAATGAAACTTCGGTGAATGACGCCTCTGTTACAAAATCAGCATTTCTAACGATGACGCCGGCGCCAGCCGTCAGGCAGAATGCGGATGCGAAAAGCGGCAATTTCCTTTAAAGGGGGAGCCTTAGAAATGAAGACGAGTAGCCTGGAACAAGTCGCAGGCAAGATGATCGGCGAGGTTGAGCCGGTGCTCCGCAAATATGCCGCACAAGCTGAAGCTGATCGGCGCCTGGCGCCGGAGGCCATCGATGCCATCCTCGATGCTGGGCTTATGAGAAAACGGTTTCGACGCTTTTTACGGCGTTACGGCCTTCCACTTCGCCTGCCACCTGGCTCTCATTCCAGCGCGGTCGACTTCCTGTCCCCGGAGGTAGACCTTGTTGATCCTCCGCGTGTTGGCAATGTTCTCGAGTGGGTTCGCGTCGAGGACGATGAAATCGGCGCTCTTGCCGGTGGCCACCATTCCGGTATTGATCTTCGCGACCTCGGCGGCATCGCGCGTCGCCATGACTATCGTCTCAGCCGGTGTGAAGCCCATGGCCACGAAACTTTCCAGCTCCATCTGGTTGTACCAACCGAAGCCGCGCCCGGCTGCCCCGTTGTCGCTGCCAAAGACGAGCTTCATGCCCGCACTGATGAGCTGCTTCGCAACGTCTCCCGTCTCCTTGGCATCCCGACGGGCGCGCTCGACGGCCTCCGGCGTCATTGCCTTTATCGCTTCGCCCTGCTGCTTCTGGACCTGTTCGCGAGAAAGCATCTCCCACAACAGCGGATCGTCCCACTCCTGCGGGCCCAGCGCGTTCAGGTTGCCGTGCTCGGTGAACCACAGGGGCCGATCACTTTTGGCTACGCGTTCTTTGATGATTGCGATGAATTCGGCATCGGGCACGTCACCGCCGCGAACGGGGATGTGAGTGGCGCCCTCGAGGCCGGCCTTGTACAGCTCATTGGCATCCGACAACTTGACGGTATGCGCCGCCACGGGCACGTTGTGTTTGCGCGCCTCATCGATGATTGCTCGATAGAGGGGCGGCGGCAGCGTCTTCAGCTTTCCTTCTCTGTCGTCCACCCAGATCTTGACGAATGCGACCTTGTTTTTGACATAGTCCTGAACGGCCCTTCTTACCTCCTCTTCGGTTGTCACCGGATACATCACGTCATTTCTGGAAGCGTGGCCGGTCGCCCCTGCTCCTGGCCAGGATATCCCCTGGCCTGCCGTTCGAAACAGCGCAGCATTGGGGATAACCTCTTCCTGGATCCGAAACGGCACGTCGCCCCAGGGGAAGCGGCCCGTCTTCGGCATCCGCGGATCCCGTGGAGCCATGAAGACGTTGAGATGATCGGCCGGCATAATCTCGCGCTCTGCAAGATCGCCGATGCTGACGACCGCACTGAAGCCGAGGTAAGCGTAACGCTCCAGGTGGTCAATGAGATTCTCGCGCGTGAAGTTCTCCTTCGCCGTCGTCCCATCCACCACGTTTTCGTACCCGAGGTGGCCGTGCATGTCCACCTTCGCAGGCATGACGGTCTTGCCCGTCAAATCGACACGCGCTGCCCCAGCCGGGACCCGAAGCTCACCCTTCCGGCCGACGCCGGTGAACTGATTGTTCTCGACAATGAATGCGGAACTCTCGATGGGCGCGCTGCCGTCGCCTGTGATCAGCCGCGCCCCTTCGAATACCGTCACGCCGGTTGTCCCTGCCTGTTCTCCCAGGCGTGGGGAACAGGCCGGCGCGGCGAACAGAAATGTCACGGCGAGCAGATAAGATGAGATCCTCGTAATTCGGCGCATGGAAGCCTCCTACCAAATGACGTTGGTAATCTTCGGATTCCGCGGATTATCGCTGTTGTCGAGAGGTTGCCGATAGTAATTTCGTCGCGGCGGCGGTCTATGACCGCCGACAGTCCAGCACGATGCAACATCGTCGGCGGTCTATGACCGCCGCTACAGTAAGGAACATCCTTAAGTGAACCGTATTGGCTTTAGCCCGCGTTACCCAGGCCCGGGACTACACTTCTTCTCTCACCTGCGGGAGCAGATAGTCCAGCCAGAGGCTGCCGAGTTTTTCCTGGACGGTGTTCTGCTTGAGGCGAGTGTTCAGGTTCTTGAAGTCGACGTGGTCCATGGGCTGGTCCTGATTGGAACACGAAAAGATAATGGTCTCTTTGCCTGTTGTGGGATCGACATGCCTCTGCAGGCATTGCGCACAAACCTCTTTCATCATGCATTGCATCGGCGAATTGATGCTGGCGATGGCGATGTGATTCGGCTGAAGCAGCGGCTGGAGAACACCATGACGCGCTTCCTTGACGGCCGCCATCATCCGGTCGGAACCGATGGCAATAATCCTGTGAATCTCTGAAAGCGAGAGCAGGGGCGAACCCAGTTCGCCGCGACCGTAAGCCGTGATCGCTTGAACGATGTTTCCACGGAAGTGAACATCCTGAGGCCGTCCCGGCTCAATCGCGGTTCCCATGTCCGTGCTCCAGATAACCTGGTCGGTGGCCCCTTCGATTTCTTCGCGCTTGAAAAGATCTTCTCCCTTTTTGTAACCCGCGAAGTAGATGACGCGATTCCCTCGTTGTCGCATCTCCCGGGCGATCGAGAACAGAACCGCATTGCCCAGTCCGCCCCCCGCAAGGAGAACATTTTCTCCGGTTTCGATTTCGGTTGGCGTTCCGGTCGGCCCCATTACCACGACCGGTTCTCCCGGACGGAGATAGGCACAGAGGCGGGAGGAGATTCCCAGCTCGAGAGCGATCAGAGAAAGCAGACCTTTCTCTCGGTCCACCCAGGCGCCGGTGAGTGCGATGCCTTCCATCAGGAGTCGTGTGTCCTTTACGCAATGGGCCTGTGTTTCGTAATTTTGCAACCGATAGAACTGACCGGGATGGAAACGCCGCGCCGCCGCAGGCGCATGGACAATGACCTCGACGATGGTCGGAGTAAGACGGCGGACTTCCGCTACTCGAGCCACCAGTTCGCCCTCCAGATCCGCAGTCAGCCGCTGCCACGCGAGATCCCGCTCGCCCTGCTTGCCGGGATCGAGCGCTGCGAGCTCATCGGCGAAGAGATCCACCACATGGGGAAACCCGTCGCGTGCAGAAGCCATCGCCTTCACGACGTTGCCGGCGTAGAGCGGATGATTGTCACCGTAATAGGTAATAAACCGTCCATTTCGGTTGTAGGACGTGAAGACTGCGCCCGGAGTATCGGCGGATACCGACTCGAGCGAGAAGCTCCCGTCGTCATTCCGCTTCACCGAGTGGGGCGCGAAGAATTTTTTTTTGCTGTCGAGCAGGAAAGTTCCCGAATTTTCTTTTTCGTAAGTGATGTTCGGCGTAGTTCCTGCGGCCACCATCACGGCGTGGGCAGGTAACTCGACCGCACGATCCTTCGTCCGGAAACGCATCGCGCGGACGTGATCGTTTTCGTCGACAACGGCTTCTTCAGGGTTCATTCCTTCGACAAATGAAATCCCTTCTTCGAGCGCTTTAATGACTTCTTCGTGGTTCAGCCGATAGGCCGGCGAGTCCACGAGCCGCTTTCGATAAACGATCGAGATTCCACCCCAGGAACGCACGAGCGGGACGAAGTTCGGCTTTTCGTTGGCCGCCGCTGCGCGCGCACGCTCCGCACGAACCGCAGCGCCGTGTTCCAGAAACTCCTTCAGGATCTCGAGCTCCTCTTTGTTGAAAGGCGCAAGCACAGCTTCTTCGCCTGTCTCTTGAACAAGTATTTCGTACCGCTCGAGCGTCTTTTCGACTTGAACGGGATAATAAGCAAACAGCTCGGTGGCCGTATCGATAGCCGTCAGGCCGCCGCCGATGACCAGTGCAGGCAGACGCACCTGGAGATTGGGCAGTGCAGTTCGCTTGAATGCTCCCGTGAGTTGCAGCGCCATCAGAAAATCCGAAGCCTTGCGGATGCCGCAGGCCAGGTTGTTCGTCAAGTCGATGATCGTCGGACGCCCGGCGCCGGCAGCCATTGCAATGTGATGAAATCCCCAATCCCATGCGTCATTGATGGTCAGCGTTCCGCCAAATCGCACACCGCCGTAGATGCGAAGCAGATCGCGTCGAGAGAGCGTGAGGTGCAGTAGCGTGAGGAAATTCTTATCCCATCGCACCGTGATCCCGTATTCGGAGACGCCGCCAAATCCTTCAAGGATCCGGCTCTCGAGAGGCTGATAGATTTCAGACCAATTGCGGATCGGGCGCGGCGGCTGGTTCGGTGTTCCGGTGAGTTCTTCGTCCAGTGGCTCGATTTTCAGTCCATCCACACCCACGACACCGAAGCCTTCGTTGACCAGGAAGTGCGCCAGTGTATAACCCGCCGGACCCATGCCGACGACGAGGACGTTCTTGCCGTTGTACGGGAGAGCATACGGCCGGGCGATGTTCAGCGGATTCCACCGTGTCAGGAGACCGTAAATTTCCACGCCCCACGGCAGGTTGAGCATATCGGTCAGCACGGCCGTCTCGATCTGCGGGATGTTGACCGGGTCCTGCTTCTGGTAGATGCAGGCCTTCATGCAGTCGTTGCAAATGCGGTGGCCGGTTCCCGGGCACATCGGATTGCTGATCATCACCAATGCCAATGCGCCGATGGCATCGCCGTTCTTGCGCATGAAATGCATTTCGGAAATCTTCTCGTCCAGCGGACATCCGACAAGAGGAATGTCCAGAGGATTGATGGCAATCTTTCCGTCGGCTGTCTTGATGCCCTTCGAGCAGGTGTCCTTGTCCCGTTCGTGGCAGAGGATGCAGTAGTGGATCTCGCTGAGAATCTCGCGTGTCGCCATGCGAGGGTCGGTCAGGGCGAAGCCATCGCGGCGGCGCAACCGGCTGTCCGGACCGATGAGCGATTCCGGAAGATCCGATTCAGGCCTTTGTATCTGGACCAGGTTGAAGTGGTCGAGCGATTCCGGGAACCGAAAGCTCACCCAATGTCGATAAGCGGGGTCATGCAGGTGAATGGCGCACCATTGCATCAAAGCTTCGAGTAACTCGTCTTGTGCCGGCGAGCGTTCGGCCCGCATTATTTCGACGGCGGCCATGGCGGTCGCAAGCTCGGGATCGAGTTCGCGTCCCGCCGCCTGCATCGCTTTCTCCTGAAGCTGCCGGATCCGCTCCTCCAGCAGGGCAGCGTCCGCCGGCGGTGCGATCTTTTTCAGGGCTGGGATCACGCGACGCCGGACAAAATCGATTTTGAAGCGGAAGATTGGATTTTGATCGGCTGTGGCGGCGGCAAGCGCCTCAACCTCCGTGTCGATGCCGAAAAGCTTCGTCAGGAACTGGCTGACGTGCCCGGCCATTGCCACGAGGAGCGCGGAGATCTCGGTAGGCGTCCGCGGCTTCTCAGGATGATTGCGGTAGTCGTCCCACGCTGCGAAAAACTCCGGATTGGCCGCCGCAACTTCACAATCGAAGATGTCGAGAAGTTCCTTAAGCCGTTCGGGTATATAGAGATCCGGATAAGTGAAACCCGCTATACCCAGACGCAGTTCAATCGGTCCGGTGTTTCTCGTTTGAATTGGACTCATAGATTGGATTGGGACTGAACTCGCAGCCTGGGCAAGGAGAAGTCCTGTCGAATCATGCCTCCCCGACAAGTAGGTTCAAGCACCATTCTAACAACAAGGCTTTAATTAGTTTTGGAGTAATTTTCGGTGGCGGGGTCGGTGCTCATAGACCGCCGTTACAGGATCTGGTCCAGGTGATGCCGCATGTGGACGAGGTAGTCGCGAACGACGAATTCCAGGTCCACATCCTTGCCATCCGGTGCACGCCACGTGTTGCGGAGAGCCTTCGGGTCGATATTGCGAATGACCTCGACCAACTGATTGTTGTACACCTGCCACATGTCGATGATCTCGCGCCAGGGCCTGTCCTGATAGTGCTGCAGCCGGACCCACTCCTCTTGATCGTATCCGGGTAGCTCGAGATGGGCGGTGAGTTGCATGCGCACGAAGCGCTGATGATTGTTTGTCGCCGAATCGATGAGATGGCCGAGAATTTCTTTCTTCGACCATTTACCGGGAGCGGGCCGAACAGAGGCGCTCCTGTTATCGATCTGGCGGAGATTGTCCCCAATTTTCAGGAACAATTTGAGTTCGTCCGCCACCAACTCCATACAGCTTATCGTGGCACTTTTCGCCGTCTAAAAGCCACTCCTAAAAACCAGCCGGTCACTGGCGAAAAAATTCACGATCGAGCACGTACCTATCGCGATGAGATTCGCGAGGAAATAGTGCAAATGCAGCCGGGAGACGAAAAGCCACATCAAAACCAGGTTTCCCGCGATTGAAATCAGACCATTCGCCAGATGAAACCGAAAGAGGCGGCCGATGACTCCGCCGGCTTTCTGCCGCGTGCGCTCCACCCAGGTCCATCGCTCGTGCCAGATGAAATTGTGAAGGACCGCGGCCTCGACGGCCAGAAACGTTGCGACGAGGTAATCCGCTCCAAGGCCGGTCCTCAGAATGGCCAGCGCCGCTAACTGTACACCGACGCCGATGATCCCGACGGCGTTGAACTTCAACCACGTTCGGAACACTCCTGTCACGGAAGGCGTTCCTCGCGGTAGAGCCTGATGGTATTGCGAATCGAATTGATGATGGCGATGCTGATCAGGCCGATGATGGCAATGACCCCGCTCACGTCGCACAGCAGATAATGCCGGCCCGCGACGGTGACTATCGGCTTGTACAGCAGTACGAAGCTTCCGATGGCCAGCACGATCCGGAGTTCGGTGGGTCCCCAGACGCCGAACGAGAGGCGAAAGATGCCGATCGTATACGTCGCCAGGTAGATCTCGATGGCCAGCAGGAAATATGCAATGATCAACACCAGCGCGACCGTTCCTGTCATGTAGCCCGACAAGCCGAGCCCACCGATCAGAAAGATCGCTCCGAAAGAATCGACGATGTGATCGACATAAAAGCCGTAGCGTGGCCGCTGCCGGTTTCGAACTCGAGCGAGCGTGCCGTCCAGGCTGTCTCCGAACCAGTTGACGGCCAGAAACACAACGGCTCCGACAATCGCGAGCGGACTGAAGCGCGCGAGGTAATAGCAAACACCCGCCAGGACCATGCCCAGAAACCCGAGAATGGTCAGATGGTCGGAGTTGACCCAGCCAGGCATTCGTTGTGCCAGCCAGATGAGGGTCTTTTTCTCCAGCGGTGCCAGCAAGCTCTCCTGCTGCCGGGACGCTGATTTGAAGGAAGATGTGGACATGGGGTTTTCAACAACCGGGGAACGCGGGCTAAAGCCCGCGACTACATTTGAAAACCAAGCTGAGTGGCCCCCAATGTAGTCGCGGGCTTTAGCCCGCGTTTCCGCGGCTAAGACCCCATTCTACCAGCGGTTGGAACGGCTGCTTGCGCGACCCGTGAAATCCTTCTTCACCATGGGACGCGCTTCGTTAACCGTCAGCGCGCGGCCCCCGAAGTCCTTGCCATTGAGCGATTCGATTGCCTTCTCGGCGTCATCGTCGCCCATCGAAACAAAACCGAAGCCTTTCGAGCGCCCGGTGTCACGATCCGTAATTATACTTACGGATTCGACTGCACCGACCTGTTCGAAAAGACCGGCAAGTTCTTCTTCTGTCGTTCGAAACGACAAATTACCAACGTAGATTTTCTTTGACATGTTTTTCCTAATTCAATTTTTGTAAGGAACTTCGAGGACTTGCGGGAGGGATCAAGAACAGAATCAACTCTCCAGACAGGGACAAGAGGCTCCTAAGTCAATATGGCAGCAACGGGCATCGCTGCTGCAGTTACGGCGGAGAGAATAGCACGATATGGTCAGTCTCGCCCGGGTTTTTTAAGAAACCCTTTGGATACAGCGTCATCCAGCAACGCCCGGGCGCACTCCCAAAGACGAGTCGAACCGTCCGCAATGCATTCATTCCGTTCGAGGACGCGATCGATGGTGATGCCGTGTTCGTTCCAGGATCTGCCCTGGGTATGATAATTGTGCAACTGGGGCATGAAACGGTCGAGAGCCCCCGCGAATCGAGCTTCCGGGGTCCGGCGCCCCTCAAATTCTTCCCACAATTCCCGGAATTCAGCGGCCTGGTCCGGGGGCAGCATTCCAAACAGCCGGTCGGCCGCGGTCCGCTCACGATCGGCCTTGTCCGCCGCCGCTGCCGTATCGTAGAAATACGTGTCCCCTGCATCGATCTCTACGACGTCGTGAATCAGCACCATCTTCACAACACGTGAAACATTGACCGGTTCGTTTGCGTGTTCGGCCAGCAACATCGCCATGATTGCGAGATGCCAGCTATGCTCCGCGGTATTCTCAGCGCGGTCCGCGTTCAGAAGGTATGTGCGGCGAATGATCGTCTTGAGCTTGTCCATCTCCAGAATGAAACGGATCTGAAGGTCTAATCGTTGAGAGGCTTGCCTTTCTCCTTGCTCCATTGAGAGCTATTGTATCAATCGTCGAAAGACAGGGCCAAAATGGACAAATTGCAGAACTTCCTCGGCGGCTTGCGAGACGAGGTCGTCGTTCTTGACCTGGGATGCGGGTACGGAAGCTTTCATTACGAAGCCTGCAATTGCCGCATCATTGCCATGGATGTCAACCTGCCGGAGGGCAGTACGGGCAGTACGATCTCGCGTGTTGAGTATGTTCGAGCGGATTCAAGGGCAATTCCCTTGAACAACGAGTCCATCGATGCTGTCATTTGTCATCACACATTGGAACACTTCGCGGACTACAGAACGACACTGTCTGAAATCGGCAGAGTACTGACTCCCGATGGATGGCTCTGGATCGCAATTCCCGATGGCAATGGATTCGACGACGCTCTGTATCGGCTTGTGTTCTCTGGTGGCGGGCACGTCAACCGGTTCAGCTATGAGAGTCTCATCACAGATGTTCGACGCATTACGGGGCTGCAGCTGGCCCAGTCGTGCCTCTTGTTCAGTGGTTTCGTTTATTTAAAGAAACCGACGCCTCGGGAGCTTCAGCACTTTCCACCAACCGCACGCTTTCTTGCGGAAGTACCCGATGGCTTCTCCGTCTTTGGAAGACTCGCGTTAAACACCGCGACCAGGATCATCGACAGAATATTCGGCTCTCGATACAGTCAATACGGTTGGGCATTTCTTTTCACAAAGACCACGATAGCGATGGAGGAATTACCGTCGTATTTCAATGTCTGTAGCCAGTGCGGTTCCGGCAACTCGTCGGAATCGGTCAAGGCGAACTCCAGCCGGTCCTTCTTTGGCTTTCGCCTGTACCATTGCCCACACTGCGCGGAAATCAACGTCTTTGTTCCGCCTCCTCGAAACCTTCAATAGAGGCTAATTGATTTTCAAAGTGCCGTTTTCAAATCGAAGACAGTATCGGCAGGAATTTGGAAAAGTGTCCACAACCTCAACTTGAATATCCATACGACGCAATGCCACTTGAGTAGCGGACAGGAGTGTCAGCTGTTCGAAGAATCGCGGAAATGACCCATAGTAAATCGTTTCCTCTATGGCCGGCGGCGGAAGAGTACGGAGAGAATGGATGAACGCTGCATATTGGTCTGCCAGGAAATGCTGGGTTTGGTTGTTAGCGCTGCTGACCCGTTTTTCTCTCGAATAGTGAACTGCACCAAGAATGGCAAACAGGACCAGTCCAGTAGCCGCAGCAGCCCTTAGAGGCATCCTCTTCCGGAGCGCCCTCTCGACGCTACCCGCGAAGACAGCGGCCAATCCTGCGATGCCAAAGAAGGGAATATACCAAAAGAACTCAAATCGATGATTTACGAGAAATATCACTGGCAGGAGAGTGACAAAGACATAACCTGAGAAAAACAACGCTCGCCAGGCGCGCCGATAGATAAACAACGCACACAGAATAACGGAAGTGATCATCCAGGCGCCCCATCGAAGCCTGAACCCATAGAGGTGATCGAAATACCAGCCGTATCCTCGTCCAAAAGTCAACACGGAGAAGTTCATGTAGTACGGGTGATCGGGCAAAGGGCTGCCCATACTCGTGACTTTCAGATATGCGAACGTCAGACCCACCAGCGCGAGCGCCGAATACAGAATGAGCGATCTCCGATTGAACCCGCTCTTTCGTAGTGTCATGTCGTAAAGCAGGAGTACGCCTGGTAATGTGACGGCCATCTCCTTGGACTTCACCGCGAAAATGTACAAGACGACGATGGCGACGGACCCTAAGAAAGATCCGGTCTCCCGCGTGTGTACCAGCAACGCGGTCAGCATCAGAAAACAGGCCAGCAGTTCGAAGATTGTGCTGAAGCTCCAGTAGATCTCCGTAAAGTTAGAGCGAAACGAGAACAGGAGCGCACCTACGGCCGCAGCATAGGATGAATCCGCGATTCTCAGGACCAGAGTATAAAGAAGAGCGACATTCGCCGTGTGAAGGCCCCACGCGAAAAGGTGATACGGCAGCGGATTCAAATCGAAAGTGTTCCAGAAAATCCAATAGAACAGCATGCCGAAGGGGCGGAAGAAGGTACTCAACGGATTCAAATTGAACCAGAGGATTTGCCAGCCACTTACGCGTTCGGTCCAGTAGAGATTATTGAAGTCATCCAGCCAGAAATATGAAAATCGCCATGCGTAAAACGTGGACGCGAGAATCAACGCAATGATTGAAACTGGCGCGACACGTTCTACGCAAAAGGTAGAGACACTTCCGCGCGGTGGACGAAGCGGCGGGGAAACAAAGCGCTTCAGCGCTGGAACGATATTCATAGACGATAGCCCTCTCCCCAAAAGGGAAGAGGGCTAATCTTCTGCGTTACTTCTTCGGTTTCGCCTTTTTCTTAGCCGTCTTTCGAGCGGCTGGTTTGCTGGCAGGTTTGGTAGCCTTTTTCTTCGGCTTCGTTTTTGGTTTTGGTTTTGGTTTTGGTTTTGGTTTTGGCTTCGGTTTTGGCTTGGGTGCCGGTTTCTTTTTCGGTTTCGGTTTGGGCTTTGGTTTTGCCTTCGGACGATCTGGGCTGGGCGGTGGTTCAGGCGGCTCAGGTTCAGCTGATGGGTATTCCATCGGAGGCTCGGAGGCGTCCCCCTCGCCAAAATCCAAGTCCAGGTCATCCGGCGACTGATTGACGTCTTCCAATTCGTCTTCATCTCTGCTCATGCTCTTCTCCTCTGCAGGAGGCCGCTGTCTCACCGCGCTGGGCCTCTCCTTTTTCGCGAGACATGATACCGCTTCTGTAAAGAGGCGGGAAACAAAGACACAAAGCAGGGAACTGTAGCGGCGGTCTATGACCGCCGGAAATGCCGGCGGTCATAGACCGCCGCTGCCTCGGTGGCCACCCAAAACCGGCCATGTGTGGCCACTTCAAAACCGGCCATATAGCGGCCTAAAAACCAGCCAATAGGACAACGCCCGGGACATTAACTTCGGCGAGCTAGTCTCGCCGCCATGAGTAATGTCTTGAGCGAAGAAAAGAAACAGCAAGTCCTCGCTTTGGGAAAGCTGGGTTGGCCGTTGCGGCGAATCGAGCAAGCCACCGGCGTGCGCCGGGAAACGGCCGCGAGTTATCTGAAGGCGGAGGGAATTTCGATCCATCCGCCGGGATGGCGGCGGGCACGATCAAAACCGGCCATACAAGTGGCCACCGACTCTGGCGGGGTAAAACCGGCCAACGAAGGGGAGGTGACCACCGACTTTATCAGGCCTTTTTCGGAAAAACGACCCCTTCAACTTCCACCGCCGAAGACTCGTTCCAGCAACTGCGAACCCTTTCGGGAAATCATCGAACTGGGCGTGAGCCGGGACCGCAATGCCATGGCTATCTGGCAGGACCTGGTCGACGGCCATGGTTTCAGCGGTGCTTATAACACCGTCAAACGCTTCGTTCGCCAGCTTCGCGGAGTACGGCAGCCGCAGGCATCGGGAATCATCATCACTGCACCGGGCGAAGAGGCGCAAACCGATTACGGTACCGGCCCGATGGTGCGCGATCCACAGACGGGCAAGTACAGACGGACGCGTTTGTTTGTGATGACGCTCGGCTACAGTAGAAAGTCCGTCCGGTTGCTGACTTTTCGATCGAGTTCCCAGATTTGGGCTCAGTTGCATGAGACTGCGTTCCGGCGCCTTGGGGGCTGTCCACGCCTGGTTGTTCTCGACAATCTCCGTGAAGGCGTCCTTAAAGCCGATTTCTACGAGCCCACGCTCAATCCTCTATTCAAGGATGTGCTCGCCCATTACGGCGTCACGGCCATGCCGTGCCGGGTCCAGGATCCGGATCGCAAAGGCAAAGTCGAGTCCGGTGTCGGTCACGCGCAGAAGACACCGCTGAAGGGACAACGCTTCGAAACTCTCGAAGAGGCTCAAACCTATCTGGACAACTGGGAACTGCGCTGGGCCGACACCCGCATCCACGGCACGACCAAGCGGCAGGTCGCGGCGATGTTTGCCGAAGAAAAACCGGCGTTACTGCCGCTGCCGATCGAGCCGTTTCGCTATTACCAATACGGGGAACGCACGGTGCATCTGGACGGCTGCGTCGAAGTCGAGGCCGCCTATTACAGCGTCCCGCCCGGGTGGATTGGCCGGCTCGCCCACGTGCAGTGGGATGCACTCCACGTCCGCATCCTCGATCCAACAACGCATCAGCTTCTACGTGAGCATATCCGTCAGCAACGCGGGCGGCATCGCATCAATCCCGAAGATAATCCGAACAAGACGCCGCGCAGCACGGCCGCTCTATTGGCGCGCGCCGCTTGTGCCGGATCTCACATCGGCTCCTTCTGCCAGCAGATTCATCATCACCGGGGAGAAGCCGGTATCCGCAGCATCCAGGGCCTGCTTGCTCTGGCGAAGCGTTTTGGCGTCAGCGCGGCCGAGGAGGCCTGTGCCACTGCCCTTGAGCTCCGCATTTATGAATACCGTTTTGTCCGCCGCTACCTGGAGCGCCGCCCACAGCCCACGCTCAAGCAAATCGATCCGCTGATCCGAGAACTCATTCAGTACCGCGACTTCATCAACTCAAAAACTCAGGAGCAACCATGAACATCATCGAATTGAAACGGGCCCTCAAACAACTCCGGCTGGGAGGTATTGCTTCCGTGCTGGAAACGCGTCTCCAGCAAGCTCAAGCCGAACCCATGGCGCCGATCGATCTGATCTCCTGCCTGGTTTCCGACGAACTCACGCGCCGCGGCGACCGTCTGCTGGAACGCCGGCGGAAAGCCGCGGGCTTTCGCGATCTGCACTCCCTCGACAATTTCGATTTCAGCTTCAACAAGAAGATGAATCGCAGTCTGGTCTTCGATCTGGCTACAGCCAATTTCATTGCGCGGCATGAAGACGCTCTGTTTCTCGGCCCGCCTGGCACAGGAAAGAGTCATCTGGCTCAAGCCATCGGCCTGGCGGCGATCCAGCAGGGATACCGCGTGCTCTATCGGGAAACCCACACCCTGCTCAGCGATATTGCTGAAGCTACACTCGACGGAACCCGCAAGGAACAGATGGAGCTGCTTTCCACTGTCCCTCTGCTCATTATCGATGATCTGGGTATGCGCAAGCTCCCGCCGACGGCCGCCGAGGAGTTACTCGAGATCGTGATGCGCCGCTACGAACGCACCAGCACTCTGCTCACTTCGAATAGACCTGTCGAAGACTGGGGCAAATTGTTGGGTGACACGGCCGCTGTCACTGCGATGCTGGACAGACTCCTCCATCACGGCTATGTCCTGAAATGCGGACCGCGCAGTTGGAGAACGAAGACTCAATTACCGGAAGCAGACTAAGGAAGGGGACTATTTCTTGATTGCATTTATTGCCTTGTGCCAATCCCGAAGTTTGGAAAACCAAACGGGGCATCGTCGATACCCCGCTTCGGTCTTGGCCCCTGAGTCGGCGCTCGGGTTGCTTGCCAGCATTGCCCTATCCTCCGCTCAGGCCAATCGCAGTTTAACAGTGATTCAAAACGTTGGTTGATTTAGGCACGAATGTAGGAGTAGAAATCCCTGTCCCGTACGTTTGTCCTGTGGCCGGTTTTGAAGTGGCCACACATGGCCGGTTTTGACCTGGCCACCGAGGGCGAAAACAGTAGGCGGTACTTTCGTTTTATAAGCATGTGATGGAAACGCAGGAGAGTCGACGGCCGTAGAACGATGGCGCACC
>Ga0137418_10003059_pt1 | contig 15360 bp, 13 predicted proteins | sample CZODoug3_1_2_16f_FD_122242 | JGI IMG/M metagenome (GOLD analysis project Ga0137418, IMG submission 122242) | Vadose zone soil fungal communities from Angelo Coast Range Reserve, California, USA - CZODoug3_1_2_16fungal (Hybrid Assembly) | ecosystem: Environmental > Terrestrial > Soil > Vadose... | reverse complement strand
GACCGCATAGGTTCGTTGAAAAAGTTTCTGCACCACTTCAGGGCGCGCGTCGGTGGCGATGTCGTAGTCTTTTGGCGACAAACCGCGAACCATGTCGCGCACGCAACCACCGGCGAAGTACGCGGTGTGACCATCCTCGCGCAAGCGCCCAGCGACTTTGCGCGCAGCTTCTTCCATCGGCGAAGATTTCATCGGACAAAAGGTAGGGACGGTTCACCCGAACCGCTCGCTTTACGCGCCAAGATCATCACTGAGCGGGCGATTGAGGTCAATCGCTCCTACCTGAGGATTGCTCGACGCGGGGCTTTTCTTTCCGGAACGAATGAATAATAAACAACACCACCGCAACCGAGATACAGGAGTCAGCGACATTAAAGGCCGGCCAGGGATGCGCATATGGGATGTGCAAATCGAAAAGCAGGAAATCAATCACGTGCCCATAAAGAAGCCGATCAGTAAGATTTCCCAGGATTCCGGCGAGCAGATGAGCCAGTGGATATTCATCGTGCGCCCGCTCGAAACATTGAAGGGCTTCTTCGTTGAACTTCTGCCGGTTTACCAGCACAAAACCGAGGAGCATGGGCGCACGACTGCCAGTCCGATCCAGACCTAGTGTCACACGAGCAACTCGTTCGGCAGCTTCAAAGTTGTGAATCATAATATAGCCGACGGTGAGATTTTTGAACAGGATTGGATGATGCGGGTCGATTTTGACAGCCTCTTCAAGTTGCGCTATAGCGGGCTCCGGATTTGCCGCCCTCAAGTAGATGGCCGCCAGGTTATTGCGTGCGGCGACGAATTTGGGGTCGATCAAGATGGCCTGCTTGAAATGAACGATCGCTTCATCCATCCGGTTCTTGGCGTGGGCTCGTTCCGCCTTCTCCACCTCTTTCCGGGCTTTTTTGGGGACGTTGTGATTTAGTTCCTGGACCGTAACGAGGTTTGAGCCAGGACACGGTGGTTGAGGCTCCGTCGACGCCATCGGGGTGTCATTCCAGTCTGAAAACGGATGAGCGGGCTGTCCCTGGTCCCATCCGCGAGGTCTGGCGGAAGGGTTGGTTTGTTGTCCAAAGAGGACGGATCCGGTTAAGAGAACCGCAGCAAGCAAGCTGACACCGTGCACGACCTGACGCTGAAAGTGATCAAGCAACATTTGGCTCATTTATTTCCGCTCACTTAGTCACAACGCACTCTCAAAGTAACCCCAGCTATATATTCGTGTCGTTACGTGCGGGTTTGGATTTCGTGATCAAACAGTCCCGGCAAAGTCCATTGCGGTTGAGTAATAAATCGCACTTGAGCGATTCTGGTTTGCTATTCCGCTAAACGGTTGTGTTGCAAAACCTCAGTGAACGAGTCTGATAGGCTGCAGTATGTTCCATCATCAAGCCGAGGCCAGCGCTGTCAAATGGTGGCGCTTCGATTCCCGAGATGATTGTTTGCGCCTTCCGTTGGTATGTGCGGTTCCCGCTTTCGCATCGAGACGTCGAGTAATTGCTGATGGATCGAGGTGTCGCCGCTGACCACACACCACATTGGCGCTAGGTGCAAAGCCACCCAGCGGACGAAAGAGTCGGATTTGATCCGCTCGTGGAGCGGCAGTCAGTCGGCTTGTTGTGCCACTGGAGAGGCGATCTGAGAGCCTATCTCTCCGAAAGGTGATTATGCCGATAGGTGGCCTCCGCCGTGTCGCATCCGTTAGAACTTAGGGGAAGGCGTATGACAAAACGGGCGCCGGCGGCGGGCTCAGTCCACATGTCGCCGCCGTGGTTGAGAACAGTCTGACGGGCGAGCGCTAGCCCCAGCCCCAGACCGTCGTGCTTGTCTGCTGTGACGAACGGCTCGAACAGCCGATCGCGAATACGGCGAGGAATTCCAGGTCCCGTATCCTCCAATTCCACGAGAACGCTATTACAGGCTTTTCTAGCTCCGATGCTGATCTTCCCGCCGCCCGGCATAGCTTCGAGAGCGTTGGTAATCAAGTTAAAGAAGACGCGCTCAATAGGCGAGCGCGTCAGAGGCAACTCCATCCCCTCTGGCACATCGAGCAAGATCTGAACACCCTGACGTTCCATTGCCGCCAATGCCGCTTCCGATGCCGCAACGATGACTTTGCGGATGTCGCAGATTTCAGCCGTGGATCTGTCCCCCCGGGCAACACCGGTGAGGTCTGCCAACAATTCCCGCATCCGGCCGGCTGCGCGGTAGATATTAGCCGCGAGCCGCTTCACTTGAATTGGGGTGGAATCGAGATCCATTAACATCTCGGCGCCCGCGCAAATTGTCCCCAGCAGATTCCGGAGGTCATGGACAATCGAAGTGGAAAGCCAGGCGATCGTGGAGATAGCCTCTCCGGAGCTCCGCGGTCGCTGGGACATAGGAAACGTCCCGGTCGCGCCCACTTTCGTGCCGCCGAAACCCCACAGTTCCGCCTGTTCTTTTCCGACGTGCATTGCAATCGGGGGCGCTTCCATCATCTCTGTTGTAGACTGCTGTTCCGTTCGTTCCGGCATGTTGAGTTCCTCACCTTCAGGTGCCGTTTATCCCGATACTCCCTCAGGCAACAGGAGACGCGGAATAGAGCTTCCTAACGCGGAGCCAGATGTGCAGAGCTGTTCATTACGCCTCCCGAACAGGCCTGTTCCACCGGCGACCTTCAGGCGGCCAGAACCAGGACGTCGCCAGTGGGCGTCTGCCCGTCTTCAGGATGGCGGTCTACAGCTTCCCGGCACCGTATACAAAATGGGGCCCACGGCAAATCGGCCAGCCGCTTGGGATGGATGTCGTGATCGCACTGCTGACAGGTCCCAAAGCTGCCATCCTGGATACGGCGGAGAGCCCCGCCCGGCGTTTGTGCTCTTCTGCCAGGTGCACTAGGACCCGGCATCTCGAAGCTGGTTAAATTCACGGTCGATGTTACAAACCTTGAGTGCGCTTTCTGATGCTGCCTGGATCTCTTCCAACTGGTCGGCGCTTCTCTCAACCGCGATCTCGGCGCGGTGGCGGGTGAGATGCTTCAGTTCTGCAACCTTGGTCCTCAGAATCGCTTGAAACCCATCTAGTTCATTCTTGGTCATGGGATCTCGTGCCTTGAAGTCAGGTTACGGAAATTCGAGGTTGGTGTCGGCACGAAGTCTTAATCTTGCGGTCATGCTTTGATGGAAAAGACGTCTCTGTTCCGTCGGCAAAGTTACTCCAGAGGTCGTTTGTTTTGGCTGCACGCCGGGTTAGCTCGGTCGTACGTCGCCGTAAGTCTCTGACGCAGTGGCCGTTATCGGCATACGTTGGGACGTCCCTTCGAGTGTGGGTAATTTTACTTGGCCATGGACCTGGGGTTTCGGTCTTTCCGTCGGTTATCGGGATAGAGGATGGTTTCTGCCGCGGCTGACTGCAGGAATGCTATTGTTTGCCGGTTTGTGCGAGCCTTTGCTGGGTACCGCAGGCGAACGGTGCCGTTGAGGCAGTCCCCACCCTACCCGGTACTGTCCGGACTGAAGTCTCTGGCGACGTAGTCGCGCAGATTACCGTCGGCGTCGAACTCGAGAGGACGCACACAGCTCAGAACCGACAGTTCGTCCAATGCCTGACCTCCTCGAGAAACACCTTCGAGCATTCCACTTCATCCATGTTTGCGGTGTTGCGAATCCAATACAATCCTCCTTCTTGGGTGAAGTTAGACCCATCAGCGCGAAAGCCCTATCGAGAATCTCCCAGTGTGTATCGAAGTCGATGGGAATCGCCGCGAGTGTCTCCATTGAAGAACGAATCTCGGCCCCGGTCACCTCTTCGCTGATCCCAAGGTGTGCAACAGCTCGCGCTGGTCTTCCGCTGTTCCGCCGCCGTGGCTTCCCATGTCAGGTACCAAGAATGAAGCCTTTGAAGTGATCCACTACAGCCTTGCTGATGACCGCGTAATTTGCGATAGCGTGGCTCCCACAGCTAATGGCGACAGTGTCACCGAGGTTTAAACCTTGCTCCCAGGTTGAGTCTCTAGAGTTCGGCATCGAGCGCTTCCGAACCCGCCAAGCGTCGGGTTTTGCAGCTTCTGCCCCAAACGGAATATCAGTTGGCATGGCATGTACATAATAAAGCGAAAAGGACTTCGAGATTGTAGTCCCAACGAAGTCATAACGAATTGGTCATATTCTGGTAATATTGGTGGTACCCGGCCGCGCGCCGGAAGATGGGATGGTAGGGCAATCATGAAGGAGTTCCCTCCATTTCGGCTGGACACGGCGAACCAGTGTCTGTGGCGTCAAATGGAGGCGGGAAACGACGAACGCATTCTGTTGACGCCCAAAGCGTTTGCTGTGTTGCGGCATCTGGTGGAGTGCGCTGGACGGCTGGTGACGCAAGACGAACTTCTCGACGCTGTATGGCCCGACGCCCACGTAGAGCCGGCAGTCCTGAAAAATCAAATCCTCAGTATCCGGAATGCTCTAGGGGATCGTCCGAAGAGCCCTATTTTCATTGAGACCCTGGCCCGGCGGGGGTACCGGTTCATCGCCCCTGTCCGTGACGGCGTGGCCGACGCAAACCTCGGAGGTGACTCGCTATCCAGAAAACTGGTTGGCCGGCAGACGGTACTCGGTGAGTTGCGGGATTCGCTTCGGAAGGTGTTGAGGGACCAGCGTCAAATCGTCTTTGTTACTGGCGAACCGGGCATTGGGAAAACCACCGTGGTCGACGAATTCCAGCGCCAGGCAACGGCTGACGTGCCGGGCATTCGAATTGTTCGCGGACAGTGCGTCGAGGGCTACGGCGGCAAGGAACCTTACTACCCGATGTTGGAGGCGCTGGGTCAATTGTGCAGGTCTTCCGAAGGCGAGTCGGTGGTCCGGACCCTGGCCTCGCAAGCTCCGACGTGGCTAGTTCAGTTTCCGGCACTGATGAAACGCGAACATCGCGAAATTCTACAGCGTGAGATCCTGGGAGCCACACGGGAGCGCATGCTGCGCGAGATCGGGGACGCGCTGGAGGCGATCGCTTCGGAAACGCCGCTGCTATTGGTGTTCGGGGATCTGCATTGGGTGGATCCCTCCACGGTCGATCTGATCTCGGCATTGGCGCGCCGCCGGGGACCCGCCAAACTGATGGTGCTCGGTACGTACCGTCCGGCCGACGTAGAGTCTTGCAGCCATCAATTGAAGGCGCTCACGCAGGACCTACTGGTTCACCGGTTGTGTCGTGAGATCGCGCTGGGACCACTGACCGAAGCAGAAATAACCGAATACCTGACGAGTGAGGCATCTGAAACCAAGCCACCTGAGGCCTTGGCCGCGCTGCTTTACCGCCACTCGGAAGGCAATCCGCTTTTTATGGTGGCCGCGCTGGATCACTTGGGCGAACGAGGCTTGATTTCCCAGGGGCATGGAGGCTGGCAACTCAGAGTTTCGCTAGAGGAGATCGACCTGGGGATGCCGGAGGGTTTGCGCAAGATGATCGAAGCGCAGATTGAGCGGCTGAGCACGGAGGAGCAGCGGGTGCTGGAGGTGGCGAGCTTGCAGAGCGTCGGCCACTCCCGATTCGCGGTCGTCTCCAGGGCCGCGGTAATAGACCTGGACCCGGAAGTGTTTGAGGGTGTGTGTGAAACGCTTTCGCGGCGGCATTCGATTGTGCGCCCAGCCGAGTCTGAGAAGTTCCCAGACGGGACGGTCTCCGCATGCTACGAGTTTGTGCATGCGCTCTACCGCGAGGTGTGCTATCGGCGGATTGGTCCAGGACGCAGAGCACAGTTGCACAGGCGGACGGGACAGTGGGCTGAGGTACACAACTTGGAACGAGTGGACGAGGTCTCGGCCGTGCTGGCGGGTCACTTCGAACAGGGTGGAGATTGGATGCGCGCTATCAAGTACCTGGGGCTGGCGGCGGACACGGCCGGGCGGAGGTTTGAACCTCGGCAAGCCGCAGAGATTCTTGAGCACGCTCTCGAATTGGTGAGCAAGCTGCCCGAGGCCGAGCGAACGGTAAGCGAAATCGAGATTCTGGAGAAACTGGGTGCGAATTACTTGGTGTTCCTCGACGACAAGTGCGCCATCGAGACCTATGAGGTGCTGGCTGCACGTGCGGCTCAACATGGTCTGATCGACGTGGAGGTACGCGCGCTCATCGACATGGCGTGGCCGTTATCGTGGATCAGTTCTCAGCGTTCGCTGGAAGTCCTGGAACGGGCGCTTCGGCTCAACGCCAGGCTGGGAGATCCTCTCCTGCGGGCGAAAATGCGTGCGCGCTGTTTTGCTCTGCGCCTGTGGCAAGAGTGGAATCCTCAGGATGTGGAGGAGTTCCGCGATGCATTCACGGAGATTCTCAACGCAGATGACCGCCGCATACTCGCGCCTTATTTGGCCGACTGTGGCTTCATAAGCTCGATCTCCTCCGAATACCGCAAGGCGCGCAGGAACTTGATCGAGAGTCGTATCATCCTGTTCGAGACAGCGGAGGAGAACCCCTATCTGAATACTGCGTATCTACGAGGTCAAGTGCCGCTGACGTGGGATCTTCTGTTTCTGGGAGAGTGGGGCGAGGCGCTGCGAGATGTCGAAGACCTAATTGCCATGTTGGACAAGAACGCCCTATATAGCTGGGGGCAGGCGAAGCGCCTCCACCGGGCCTGGCTGCATCTGCATGCAATGGACTTTGCCGGCGTGCTCGCGATTTGTAACTCCACGCTCCCATTGGTCAGAGATCCCGACCTTCGCCCCGCACCTAACTATCCAACTCCGCGTCCATCTGTAATCCGGATGCTCCTGTCTCCGCATTGCGAATGGTGGATCCCGTTTCTGACGGGCTCAGCGGAGACGGCTTTAGGAAATTATGAAAGTGCACTTGAGCATCTGCTGGGAGCGCGGGCACTGATGGATCGGCCCGCGGTCGCGTTTACCTGGTTCTGGCGCCTAGCACTCGAAGCTGCTCTTACAGAACTTTGGCTGGCGAAAGGTGATCTAGCCCAAGCGGGACCGCAGGCAGAAAGCTTTCTGAAGACCGCGTTGGCGACTGCGGAACACACGTGGCAGGCGCTGGCTTGGGAAGTGAATGCTCGAGTAGCTATGGCGGAACTTGACCTGACGAGAGCACAAGACTGCATCGCCAAGGGGTTGTCTGCGATGGAAGGGTTTGAGGTTCCGCTGGCCGCTTGGCGCGTTCACGCGACGGCCTTCGAACTCTACCAGAACTCAGGCGATCGAGATTTGGCGGAACGCCACCTGGCACTGAGCCGTGACACGATTATGAAGCTGGCGAATTCCATGTCTGCCGAAGAGCCACTTCGACAGATATTTCTCTCAGCGCCGATGGTTCGCAAAATCCTAGGCGGCCGTGAAACTCCAAGCGTGTGCGCCAATGAAGCTTAGAGTTTTGGCGCATATAAGCATGATACGTGGATTCACAGTTACAGAGCTAATCACGCCGAACGTGCCGGGAGTCGAAACATTATTGGATGGATTCGCGAAATTTGCTTAGGAAGCTGGCATTCTACCACTGAATTACTCCCGCTAGCCTTTAAATCAGCTATTAGCTGATTCCCAATCACTTACACGAGACGGCAAAAGTCTCGAAAGTCTCTGAAATCCACCAAATCTCCCTGGTTTAGTCGAAAAATGGACACCAAATCGAGCCTGAGAATGTGACCTTCACGGGCATCCGTTTGGTGTCCATCTTAGTGTCCACTCTTCGCCAGAAACCGGTTCAGCCACACTATACCACAAGGCATCGCGAACCAGGCCGAGCCGGTTCAGTCTTCGTAATTCGAGAAAAACGTCCCGACCGTGACACCTGGCCGAAGGCGAATTGACCTCCGGACATCATTGGGCAAGCGCGAGTACGCTGAGGGACTGACGAGTAACCATCGCCATGTGTGGCGTTCGCTGGTGAGATTTCTTAGAGTGCTGCGGACGTTCGGCGAGGAATCGGGTCATCGAGTCAAATTGTACCGACCACGTGCCGGCAAACTGCATCGCAGTGCACCGGCAAAGCGGTCTAACACTGGCATCGTGAGGCCGATGAGATAGTCTCGATACGGGCTAGCATCGGGCCCAATCCAAAGAGAACTCTGAAAGCTCCTATTGGGGTCCTCTACGGCAGGGCCAAAGAAGGCCTCCAGAATTTTGTCAGTCGGAACTGGTGCGCCACCCATTTGTCGCGCTGCCCTTGCCAGCGCGGCCAAACGATGAGCGTTAATCGGTTCGACTCGTCTCTTTATAACGGCCTGTATGAACGCCTGCCTGGAACGAAAGTGATAATTCAAGGCTGCCAGGTTTACCGCTGCAGCTAACGCGATGTCCCGATGCGAGACAGCTTCAATGCCTTTATCTGAAAATAGCCGTTCGGCTGCATTCAGAAGCTTTGTCTTCGTATCGATTTCCGACTTTCGCGCCGTTTTCGGGCGTCTCTCAAATTCCTCGGTCGAGGTTGGGGCTCTTCTCATACCCGAAGCCTTCCCTCCGTGTTTTCAGCGTTGTGACTGCTAGCGCTCAGTCCGACCTGCGGACTTCAACTCCACGACTTCGCGCCGTTTCTCACAGTTTATTGAGACCATTTAAAGCGGCCACCTTGTAAGCCTCAGCTAAAGTGGGATAGTTGAAGACCGCATCGCGGAAATACTCGATAGTGCCCCCAAAAGCCAGGACGGCTTGGCCGATGTGAATGATCTCCGTTGCGCGCTGCCCAATCGCATGGACGCCAAGGAGTTTGAGCGTCTCGCGGTGGAACAGCAGTTTCAGCATTCCGGTCCTGTCGCCCAGCATCTCTGCCTTCGCCAGCTCCTCATATCGGGCAACACCTGTTTCGTAGGAAACCATAGCAGCTGTCAACTGTTCCTCGGTCTGGCCGATCATAGCGATTTCGGGAATCGTGAAGATTCCGTATGGCAACAGATAGGCTTGGTGCCTGATTGGGGCTCCAAACATGTGCGTTGTCGCCAAACGGCCCTGCTCCATAGAAGTGCCGGCGAGAGCCGGAAATCCGATGACGTCGCCGGCGGCATAAATATGGGAGACCGCCGTTTGGAAGAAGTCGTTGACCTTCAGTCTTCCTCTTGCGTCCGCCTCAAGACCGGCTGCTGGAAGGTTAAGGACATCCGTGTTGCCCTGACGCCCCACAGAATACAGAAGAGCAGCGCCGCGAACGGTCTTGCCGCTCTCAAGTCTTGCGGTCACTCGATTTCGGCTCTCGTCAATTTCGACTGCGACGACCTTCTCTCCGAGCCGAATGACCACTTCGAGCTCACGCAGATGATATGAGAGCGCGTCGACAATCTCGCGATCGACGAAGTCCAAAATCTGAGGGTGCTGTTCAATCAACGTCACCCGGACGTCGAGGGCGGCAAACATAGACGCATATTCGAGGCCTATGATGCCTCCGCCAATGATGATGATTTCGTGTGGGAGATCGGAAAGTTCCGGCAACCTGTCGGTGTCTACGATGTGCTTTCCGTCGATGGGAATTGAAGGACTCTGCGCCGGGCGCGTTCCACAAGCGATCAGCACGTAGTCGCCGCGAACAATAGTAGTCCTTCCTCCGGAGCTGGCAATTTCCAATGTATGCGGCTCAAGAAATCGAGCCGTACCGTCAAGCTCTGCAACTCGGTTGCGATTGAATTGCGACCGAACAAGATTGGTTTCGCGCGTCACAATCATCCGCACTCGACTGGCAATCTCCTCGCTGCTGATTCGCTCTCGGAGACGATAGTCCTGTCCGTAGAACGACCTTTCATTGAAACCTGTGAGATAAAGGATGGCATCCCGTAGAGTCTTACTTGGAATAGTGCCACTGTGGACGGATACGCCGCCTACCATGCCAGCGCGTTCAATCACGGCGACACGTTTCCCAAGTTTGGAGGCGTTGATGGCAGCTTTTTGGCCCGCGGGGCCGCTTCCGATCACAACCAGGTCATAGTCTTGATCCATGATTAATCCCTATTTCCGGAGGCACGGCGCCACGTCGGCCAATGGCTGTTAACGGGCGCTTTCAGGAAGAGAATAGGCAAGCCCTCTGCCAAACTGCGCCGATTATTAAGTGGGTGCGAAGAATTGAAAGGATTGCAGATCTACAAGAAAGGAGAGGCAGCAAAAGCTATCAAGCGCTGCGGATCTACCAGACGCGTGGCGGCATACCGGAATAATGGCAGTCAAAGGCAGCGGCCAGGACCTGCGGGGACCGACGCACCCGGTGCAGCCGACAGACCATCGAGTAGTCGCTTATGAACCCATTCGGCCGCGATCAGCGAGCGGCGTGCGCGATAGCCGAATGCCCAGCTTTTGCATCCGAAGTTGAAGTGTGGATCGCTTGACGCCTAGACGCGCCGCGGCTCCACTTGGTCCAGCAATGATGCCATTCGACGCTTCCAGAGCTCGCAAGATTTCGTTCTGCTCCGTATTGTTTAATACGTCCTGAAGATTCTTGTGCTCGGACTGAGTGCTCTTTGTAGGAGCATGCGTCGCCCTTGGAGCGTCGGATTCGAGACCGGCAAGGGAGACATTCAACATACTGCCTTTTGAGAGGATTACCGCCCGCTCAATCACATTTTGGAGTTCTCGAATGTTGCCGGGCCAATGATACCGAACTAGCGCCTCCATAGTTTCGGAAGGGATAGTATTGATCACACGGTTATTCCGCTGGCTGAACTGCTGGACGAAGTGGCGAACCAGCAAAGGAATGTCTTCTTTTCGCTCCCGCAGCGCCGGGACTCTAATCGGAAACACATTGAGCCGATAGTACAAATCGGGGCGGAATTTCTGGTCTTCCACCATTGTCTTCAAGTCGCGATTCGTTGCCGCAATGAGGCGGGCGTCGGTCCGGAGAGTGCGCGTGCTACCTAGGCGCTCAAACTCGCGCTCTTGTAGAACGCGCAGAAGCTTTGGCTGAAGCTCTAGAGGAATTTCTCCAATTTCATCGAGGAAGATTGTTCCGCGATGCGCCAGCTCAAAGCGCCCCACTCGCTGGCTGATCGCGCCCGTGAACGCCCCCTTTTCATGGCCGAAAAGTTCGCTCTCCAATAGGCCCGTAGGAATAGCGGCGCAATTCAGCTTCACGAAAGCACTCGACTTGCGCGAGCTGAGATTGTGCACGGCGCGAGCAATCAATTCCTTGCCCGTGCCCGTCTCTCCATAGATCAACACAGTGGAGTCGGCTGGCGCGACCGTCTCAACTTCTCGCAGAACAAGCTTCAAAGCCTGGCTGTTTCCGACGATATCCTCGAAATGAAGCTCACTGCGGATTTCGGATTCCAGATAAACGTTCTCTCGCACGAGCCGGTCTTTGAGTTGCGATATTTCCCCGTAAGCGAGCGCGTTGTCGACAGCGAGAGCGATCTGATTGGCAACCTGACCGAGAAAGGCAAGATCCTCTTCAGTGAACGCACCCTCTCCCGCGCTGCCAAGAGCCAGTACTCCCACGGCGCGCTCACCGCCCAGGAGAGGGAGGAGGCAACATGAATGGATTAGGGCCGTGGCCTCGGGGTAGGCGGCAATTTCCTCCGTAGTGAGGCTGACCGGCTCGCCGGTCCGGAATACGGCTGTTTCATGATCCGTGCACGCCATGGCAAGGATTTCCTCATGGCCCGGAAAATCGAGCGCGTAACGGCGCAGTTCGCCGGTTTCTGCATCTGGAAGAGACACGACTACACTCTCGCACTGCATGACCTGGCGGATGCTTGCCGAAATCTCCTGTAGCAACTCGGGCAACTGGAGCTTGCTCACGACCCGGCTTGTTAAATCGAGAAGAAGTTTCAATCGTTTCTGCGCTTGGGCGTCGTCAATCGCCACGGCGATCTGATTCGCGACGAGGGACAAGAACTGTTGCTCGTCCGGCGAGTATGCCTCTTCGAGGCGGCTGGTAAAAGCGAGACTTCCCAATTTTCGATGTGCGGTGCTCAGGGGGAGCACACAAGTCGACTTGAGACCCAATTTCGCGAGGCAATCGAGAACCTGCGGAAAACGAGTCCCCTGATCCGTGATGCGGGCCACGACCGGCCTCTGATTCTGGTAGACCCACCAGGCTGCGTTTTCCTCTTTGGGAAAAGCCTCCAGACGACGCGCTTCCAGCTTGTCCTTATAAGGCTCGGCAAAATACCACTGGACCCAATTGGCCGTGCTGTCGAACTGACCGAGGACGTCGAATTCAACCACCTCATGCAATTCGTTTACTATTGTCCGGAACAAATCCTTCTCGTCCGGATGCGACCGGATCGCTTCCCCAAGGCGGATAACGGCTTCGTAGCGGGAAGCAGGACCGTCTTGTAATGGTGCTGGTTCCAGCGCATTCTTTGCAGATGGCATCCCCATAGCTCTAGTATCCCTCTGCAATTGGATTGCGAAATCATTTCGACGGATTCCACTGCGCTTCGCCTCGGCATTGCTTTACGGATCTGCCAGTTTTCTGGCAGGATGCCAGGATCACACGTCGCGCCCCCTCGCCAACGTGACCTCTTTAACGCGTTCTGACGAAACGCGGTTAGCCAGCAGATTTGGCGCGAGGCCTCCGCCAGCGAAACGCGATGGCACCAAGGCCGCAGATTCAACGATTGAGTCGGGTGGCAGGAAGGGGGGCGCACGGGCAGTGTCGATGAATGACGATATTCGGTCAGTACGGATTATGCGGACGCGAAGCTGCATTCGCCGCCCTGAAAAGGCCAGGCTCATGGCAGGTACTCAACAATCTGGCACCCCTACGGGCCGCAGGTAAACTCCGCGCGGTTGTAAGCACTTCAAACTGAATGGCAAACCCCGATCGGGGAGGTTGGTCGCTGAAGTGTTCCTCTGGCAGCAGATCCTTAAGATCAAAGCGATAAGGAGCAGCACGAGCATTATGGTCAAGAACCGCCAAGAAATCCGGCGAAGCTCAGTCGAGACCGAAAAGGAACTTCGTAGCGGAATTGCAGGAGCCGACAGCAAAGCGGGCTGGGCGAAGGTGTCGCACGTTCCGGCGGTCATCGGCCTTCCCGGCGTGAAGCTTGCAGCTGTTACAACGCGCAATGAGCAGAGGGCGCGCGAAGCGGCTGAGGCGTTCGGCGCTCATCGATGGTTTTCCGATCCCTTCGCCATGATCCGTGATGACCGGGTTGACCTCGTAACCATCTCCGTCAAAGTTCCGGCACACTACGAACTCGTCCTGGCGGTGCTTGATGCCGGCAAAGCGGTCTACTGCGAGGCGCCTCTCGGACGCACCGAAGACATGGTGAGCACGGTAGGTTCACTTCATACCGCCATCGGACTGCAGGGACGGTTAAATCCAACCGTTCGGCGTGCAGTCCAACTGATCCGTTCAGGAAATATCGGCCGGCCATTAAACGCGAGAATTGTCTCCGCCGCCCCGGGAATCGGAAGGCCGGAGCTGCCTTCCACCCTTGACTATCTCAATAAGACATCTTCTGGCACTAACCTGCTAACCATCAGCGCGGGGCATACACTTGATATCGTCGACATGGTCCTCGGACCAATCGTCGAGGTCGATGCCCGGACCGAGATTCTATGGCCCTCCATCAAATTGACCGACACCGGCGACGAAAGCTTGCGTCAAACTCCCGATCACGTCGATGTCTTAGGAAAGACGCGTTCTGGCTGCATTTTCACGGCACATATTAGCGGAGGGCTGGGGCCAGAGGACGCTCGCTTCAGCTTCGAAATCCGTGGGTCGGAAGGATGGCTCAGCCTGAGCGGTGGTCACTCCTACCGCTTTCAGGCCGGGGATCTCAAGCTGACGTCAAGTGTTCCCTTCGAGGCAGCCGAAGAGGCGACGGTCTCCGGTGGGTTCATGGGTGCGGCCATCAACATAGGAGAAGTCTACACTCATTTTGTGCGCGACCTGCATGCGGGCACCTATAGCACACCTGGGTTTGAGCACGCACTTCACAACGCCCGCCCCGATTTGATACGGCTCAACTGAAATACTGAAAGGAGATTGCAAATGAACAGTTCAAGCAACCTGCTCGTTTTGGGTGTAACCGGACAAGTAGGACAACTTGTCGCCAGACATTTAAGAAGGAGTGAAGCACACTTTACGGTGGGGTCGCGAAGGAAAGCGAATCTGGCAGAGCTTGCAGATCACTTTGGAGCCTCGCGCTTTATCGATCTCGATGATCCGCGAACTTTCAATGAGGCATTGAAAGACATCACTGGCATTTTTCTAATAACCGGCTATACAGTTGCCATGCTTGTACAAAGCAAATCGCTTATTGATGCGGCAAAACGTAATGGCGTAACTCATATTGTGCACCTGGGCGCCTTCACGCGAGAACATGACTCCTACGCTACAGTGTTCGCCTGGCATCAGATGATTGAAGCATATCTTCGCGACAGCGGCGTTGCATGGACGAATTTACATCCTAATATGTTTATGCAGAATTTGCTATCTGCATGGGCGGTCAATGGTGGCCTGTACAGTGTATACACTTCCAAACCTATTGGGTTTACTGCTTTGGAAGATGTAACAGAAGCCGCAGCTGTCATTCTCATGGAAGGGCCGGAAAAACACAGTGGAAAGGACTATTGGTTTTCAGCGGACGTACTTGATCCACAGCAAGTGGCTGAAACTCTAACTGGGGCTACCGGTCATAAGTTCACAGCAGCAGTTCGAGATCACGAACGTTTCCTAAAAGAAATGGCGCTGCCGGCTGGTTCAACGTTCGAGCCAGCGTATGCAAAGGGAGGAATCGAATTGTTCCGCGAGGTCGAGCACGGAAGAATGGCGTACATTGGAAGCGTTGCAGACGATACAAAGAACGTTCTAAGTCGCGAGCCATTGTTGCTGCGGGATTGGGCAAAGCTGCACGCCAATGAGTTGTTGGAAATTGCGCGTCGCTAACACTGACGCGGCCCGGCGTTTACGAGGCTCACAGCCAGGGATCCTTGAGCGCGATTTTGAACGCTCATTCGCCTACTCGCGAATTGGGGACCGCGGCATCACTAAGGAAAAGGAGAATCTATGAACTTCGGCGTGATCGGACCTGGAAACATTGGCGAAGTGATTATCAGGAAATTAGGAGATGCGGGTTATCCAGTGAAAATGGCAAATTCACGAGGCCCAGAGTCACTAAAAGACCTCGCAGCGAGAACGGGGGCGATACCAGTTTCAGTTGAGCAAGTCGGTCAAGATGTCGATATGCTCTTCATAGTTGTCCCTCAAAAGGCGATTCCAGAACTACCGAAAGGGCTTTTAAATAAAGCAAGAAAAGACACCATCATTATTGACGTTGGCAATTATTATCCCTTTCGCGACGGCCGTATCGATGAACTAGAACATGGCCTCACGGAAAGTGTGTGGGTTGAGAGGCAGATTGGGCGGCCCGTGGTCAAAGTCCTCAACACGATTCCCTCAAAGGCTTTGATGGCGGCGGGACGTCCCGCTGGAAGTAGAGATCGTGTCGCT
>Ga0137418_10003058_pt1 | contig 15360 bp, 14 predicted proteins | sample CZODoug3_1_2_16f_FD_122242 | JGI IMG/M metagenome (GOLD analysis project Ga0137418, IMG submission 122242) | Vadose zone soil fungal communities from Angelo Coast Range Reserve, California, USA - CZODoug3_1_2_16fungal (Hybrid Assembly) | ecosystem: Environmental > Terrestrial > Soil > Vadose... | reverse complement strand
CACCTCGCGCTTCTTCATCCCGAGAATGGAGCCATTCAGGAAGATGTTCTCACGCCCGGTGAGCTCCTCGTGAAATCCGGTGCCGACCTCCAGGAGCGAGGCCACCCGGCCCCGGGTGCGCACTCTGCCGGAGGTGGGAAAGGTGATCTTTGAGAGTATCTTCAGCAGCGTGCTCTTGCCGGCGCCGTTGCGCCCAATGATGCCGACGACCTCCCCTTCGTCGACCTTGAATGACACCTCGCGCAGCGCCCACAGGATTTCCTTCGGCGCCCGCTTGCGAAACGGCGCGCGCAGCAGATTCACGAGCTGGTCGCGCAACTGAGTTTCGTGCTGCAGAGCGCCCAGCTCGTAGCGCTTCGAGAGATTTTCGACGGTGATGGACTCGGTCATGGCTCGCGGTGCGTGGGCATCAGACGATGTCGGCAAACACCCGTTCGGTGCTCCTGAAATGCAGGCTGCCAATCAACAGCAGCAGCAGCGTCACGATCCAGGAAGCGCCCATAACGTCCCAATCGAAGCTGCCGCCCCCGAACAGGCAGGCGCGGAATCCCTGGATCACGCCCGTCATGGGATTCAGCGCCAGCCAGCCCTGGAAGCGATGCGGCAGGAAGCTGACCGGGTAGATGATGGGCGTTACGAACAGGCCGATCTGCGTGAGGAACGGGATCGTGTACTTCACGTCGCGGTAACGCACGTTCATCGCCGCCAGTAACATGCCCGCTCCCATGACCAGGAGCACCGTCTGCGCAACGAAGATCGGAGTCAGCAGCAGGGTCCAGTGCGGAGTCACTCGGTAATAGATCATCATCGCAATCAGGAACACCGAGCCTACAACCAGGTCGAGCAGGCCCCCCAAGGCGGCGGCGGCCGGCAGCAGCACGCGCGGAAAGTAGATCTTGGTGATCAAAGTCGAATTGTTGATGAGACTGTTACCGACCTGCGCAAGTGTCACGGAGAAATACGTCCACAGCAGCAGCGCTGCATACGAGAACAGCGGATACGGCACGCCGTCGCTCGGGATGCCGGCAAGCCGGCCGAAAAAGAAGCTGAAGGTGACCATGGTGAACAGCGGCTGGAGAACGGCCCAGGCCACTCCCAGGACCGCCTGCTTATAGCGTACCTTCACGTCGCGCCATGCCAGGAAGTATAGGATCTCCCGGGAGCGCCAGATTTCAGAGAACCATTCGCTCACGCTGTGCCTGCCGTACCAAAGCATTCATGTTATGACAGAATCTCGGCCGGAGCGAGGCGGCGACCCAGGAACTTGAAGCACAGCACGATTCATCGACCGACCGGCCGCCGGGCGCGGGAATCCGGGCTGCGTATTTTCGCGAACGGCAGCCGGCGTCGCGGCATCGCGCACTTTAAGCTGCTGGACGCACGCCGCCATCCGAGGTCGTCATGACGCTATCCGTCGCCGGCGCAGGGCCAACGCCTCTGGGACCGCGATCGGCATCGCCCGCGGGCCGTGCGGTGCTCTGCCGATTCTGCGGCAACCCCCTCAGCCATACGTTCGTCGACCTGGGGATGTCGCCGCTGTGCCAGAGGCACATCACGCCTGAGCAGCTCAATCACATGGAGCCGTTCTATCCACTGCACGCGTATGTCTGTGAGCGATGCTTCCTGGTGCAGCTGGAAGAATTCGTGGCCCCCGGTGACATCTTCAGCGAGTACGCCTACTTCTCGTCCTACGCCGAGAGCTGGGTGGAGCACGCCCGTCAGTACTGTGAGCTCATGTGCACCCGCTTCGGCATCAACCGCAACAGCCGCGTCGTGGAAATCGCGAGCAACGACGGCTATCTGCTGCAGCATTTCGTCGCCAAGAGCGTGCCGGTCCTTGGAGTCGAGCCGGCGGCGAACGTGGCCGCGGTCGCCATCAGGAAAGGCATCCCCTCGGTCATCAAGTTCTTTGGCAGCCAGACGGCGCGCGAGCTCGCTGCCGAATTCGGCAAGCCGGATCTGCTGCTCGGTAACAATGTCCTCGCGCACGTCCCCGATCTGAACGATTTCGTTGCCGGCATGAAAGCCCTGCTCGCTAACGGCGGCGTCATCACCATGGAGTTCCCGCATCTGCTCGAGCTGATGCAGCACAACCAGTTCGACACGATCTACCACGAGCACTTCAGCTATTTCTCGTTCACAACGGTCACGGAAGTATTCCGGCGCCAGGGTCTGACGCTGTTCGATGTCGAGAGGCTGCCGACACACGGCGGTTCGCTGCGGATCTACGCGAAGCACACCGAGGATGATTCAAAGCCGGTCAGCGCACGAGCGCTCGAGCTGCTCGCGCTCGAGCAGCGGTTTGGTCTTACGAAGCTCGAAACCTATGCGGCGTTTGCCGAGCAGGTCAGGGAAACCAAGCGCGCGCTGCTGGAGTTTCTCATCGGTGCCAAGCGCGCCGGCAAGCGCATCGTCGGCTACGGCGCTCCGGGCAAGGGCAACACGCTGCTCAACTACTGCGGCATCGGCACCGACTTTCTCGACTTCACGGTCGACCGCAATCCGTACAAGCAGGGGAAATACACACCTGGCACCCATATCCCGATTCTGCATCCTGACGAATTGATCAAAGCCCGGCCCGACTACGTACTGATATTGCCCTGGAACCTGAAGGACGAGATTCTCGCGACAGTGGGGAGGACCCCGGGCCTGGAGGCTCGCTTCGTGGTGCCCATTCCCACGGTCGAGGTGGTCGGTTGAGTCTGCGCCGTGCTGGCCCGCGGTGTCTCTGGTAGTCTGTTGCGGCGCGGGCCGAGGTCATCCGAGCTGCTTGAACAGGTGCTTCAATGAGAACATGGCTCGACCTTACCGAGAGATTCCCCGTCCGCTTCGACGTCGAACGCATGCGCGCCGATTTGGCGGCGCTTGAGGCGGGCGGTTGGCTTGAGCACTACGATCGGGGGCTGTCGTCAGACTTCCGGGCCATCCTCCTCAAGAGCAAGAACGGGGCCACTTCCGGCCCTGAGTCACAACGTCCGTCATGGGATTTCTCGGATTATCGCGTGACTCCGTACGTTGAGCGGCTGCCCTACTTTCGCGAACTCATGGACCAGATCAAGTGTCCGCAGGGCCGGATGCGCATCCTGCGCCTAGCGCCCGGTGCCGCCATCGCGATTCATCGCGACGTCGGTGCGGAAGTCGGTTGCCTCGCCTTCAGACAAGTCCGCCTGCATGTGCCGATTATCACCAACGATCGCGTCACCTTCTTCGTCGGCGGCGAGAAGATCAGAATGCAAACCGGGCACATCTACTACGCAGACTTCTCGAAACTGCATTACGTCACGAACGATGGTAACGAGGCGCGGATTCACCTTGTCATGGATCTCAAAGTGAATGACTGGCTCGCTCAGTACTTTCCTCGGCCGACGGCATGGGAGCGATTTGAGTTCGCCGCGGCACGCGCCACGTGGCCGACATTCTGGCGCCTGCGCCAATGGCGCGTTAGGACGGAAAGGCAATTCTGGAAACACTACGAGGGTTCGCGGACTCAGACGGTGGTACATCGTATCCGCGGGAAGACGCGCGCAGCGGCATGACCTATGCGATTCGGCGCGATGGTGAGAGCATAGCCGAGTTGACTGGTGACGGCGGATGACGACCGCCCTGGTGGTGTCACGCTTCTTTCCGTTCAGCTCCCAAAGGGTGCACGCGGTTTACCAGCGCCTTGGCACCCAGATCGAGGCACTTGCCAGGGTCGCCAATCGCGTTGACTGCCTGTTCCTCGTCCCGGCCAGCCAGTCCTACCCGCCGGATGAGCTCAGAGCGCACGAAGAGCGGCTGCGCCGCGTCTGGTCACCGGCGGTGTCGCTGCGCCTTGCACCAGCGGTGCGGGAAGAGGAGCCATCGACGTTGTGGCAGCGCCTGGGCCGGGGTGTGTTCGACTTCAATGCGCAGACAATCGCCCACCCGACAAACACCAATGCGGCCCTCGACGCAGTGAGTTCCGCGCTCGATGCGCGTCCCGCCCTCGTCCTGGCGCATCGCCTGTCCTCGATGTGCGTCCTGATGAGACTATCCCGGAGGCTATACGACACTCCCTTGTTCTTCGACATGGACGACATCGAGCATGTCTCATCCTTCCGCCGCCTGCTGCATCATCCTGGCTGGCCGATGGAGCGCCTGATGCTCTTACAGATCCCCAGACTCATGCTCGCGGAGATCCAGGCCATCCGGCTGGCAACGGCGACCTTCGTGTGTTCCGAGGAAGATCGCCGCTATCTGGCGCGCTTCGTGGGCCCAGACCGGGTACGAACCGTTGTAAACAGCGTCAGATTCCCTGCAGTTGCGGCACAGGATATGTCGGAACCTTTGGTCCTGTTCATAGGCAGCATGGGGTACCGGCCTAACGCGCAAGCCGCCGACGCTCTGGTGCAAGAGATCTGGCCAAGCGTTCTCGCCCGGATACCGGAGGCCCGCCTGGTCATCATTGGTGGTCGCCCGGAACTCGCCGCGTCCTACCCGCCACGCGATCCGAGCGTGATTTTCGCCGGCTTTGTCGACGATCTGGACCAGTGGTACCGACGGGCGCGCGTGGTCTGCTGCCCGGTTCACTACGGCGCGGGGACGCGCGTAAAGATCATCGAGGCTGCGGCCCACGCCAAGGCAATCGTGTCCACGCATCTGGCGGCGGAGGGGTTGAACTTTCAGGACGGCCGGGAAATTATCTTGCGCGACACTACGGCGGACCTGGCCGACGAGTGTGTGCGCTTACTCCGCGACGCGCGTGCCGCCGAACAGCTCGGCGCAGCCGCCCGGGACAGGGCTCGGGCCATTTATGACCGCAGCGCGGTGGTCGAGCGACTGGTGCGGATTTTCACTGAAGGCTGGCACCCGCGACACTGAGTGAACACTCCGGAACACATTCGCGCGCCGCAGGTGTCGGTCGTCATACCGATGCACAACGCCGAACACTTCGTCACCGCAGCCATCCGTTCGGTGCTCGATCCGTCGTTTCCCGAAGTTGAGGTGCTCGTCATCGATGACGGGTCCACTGACCGGTCGGTCGCAGAAGCCACCGCAATTGACGATCCCCGTGTCACCATAATTCAGATTCCGCCGAGTGGCGGACCCTCGCGACCCCGTAACGTCGGCATCAAGCGCGCCCGCGCCCCGTTCCTGTCGTTACTCGATTCCGACGATCTGCTCAAGCCCAACAAGCTCGCATCGAGTGTCGCGGCTCTCGATAACTGCCCGTCGGCGGGCTTCGCGTTCGGTGACTTCGAGAAGATCGACACGGATGGCAACGTGTACGAAACCTCCGTCATGTACGCGTACCCGAAATTTCGCGCGCTCGAGTTGACAGCAATCGGAGAGAAATGGCGTCTGGTACCGCAGAGTTTGCTGTCGTACGCACTGTTATACGAGAACTTCATTGGGACCTCTGGCGTAGTGATCCGGACGAGTCTTGCAAAAGAGATCGGCGGATTCGATGAGACTCTCGCGAATTCCAACGACAGCGATCTGTGGTTCCGACTGGCTCACACCTGCGATGCTCTGTACTCCCCTGAGGTTGGCCATTCCTACCGGGTGCATTCCGAGAGCATCGTGCACGAGTCTCCGATCCGCAACGCCATGTCACGCATAAAAGCTCTGCGGCGAGAAAGAGATCGCTGGCGCGACAAGCAGGCGCGGCGACAGGTCGCCCGGTTGATTGCCGATAACTACGCGGCTATCGGGTGTGAGGCGCGCCAGCAGAAGGAGCGCTGGGCCGCCACACTGTCGTTCCTGCGTGCGTATGTTGTTTCCAGAGAGACGCGCTGGCTCGTGGGCATGATGGTATCGGTGCTTTTCGGTCCCGAGGATGAGGCTTAGACCCTATGACTGACGGTGTGCGTGCAAGTGTGGTGATGGCTGCCTACAACGCTGAAAGATACGTTGAACCGGCAGTTCGATCTGCGCTGGCGTCTGACTTGCGCGATATCGAAGTGATTGTGGTCGATGACGGCTCAAAGGATAGAACGCCCGACATCGTTTCAAACATCGGCGATCCGCGCGTGGTCCTCGTGCGATTACGTGCGAGCGGCGGGCCGTCGCGACCGCGAAATGTCGGAATCGCGCGTGCGAAGGCCCCTTATGTTGCGTTCCTGGACTCCGACGATCTGATCAAGGCCTGGAAGCTGTCAGCGGCGGTGACCACACTCGATCGTCACCCGGAGGCGGGATTTGCATTTGCAGATTTCGAGCGAATCGACGCAGATGGAAGGCTTATCACGGCCTCTGCCTTGGAGAGCTATCCCGTGTTCAGCGCGCTCGTCAGCGTCCCCGTCGGGGACGCCTGGTACCTAATGCCGCAGGCGGAGCTCGCCCGCGGCCTACTCTATGAGAACTTCATTGGGACGTCCGGTGTCGTCCTGCGCAAGCACCTACTGACTAAAATTGGTCCTTTCGACGACTCTCTCACTTACTCAGAGGATCGCGACCTATGGTTTCGACTCTGCCATGGCTGCAGCGCGCTGTATTCGAACCGCATCGGTCATTCGTATCGAATAACCCCAGACAGCCTTACTTACGGGCCAGCAGTTCGCAACGCCCGTCACCGGATAACCGTATTGCGGCGTGAGAAGATTCGCTGGAAGGATCGCTCCGCACACCGGCAACTTGACCATCTGATCGCGGAGAACCTTGCGACAATCGGCTATGCGCACCGCATTCGCCGCCGTCGGCTCAGATCCGTCGCGATGTTTGTGCAAGCGTTCGCCACCTCTCCGGAGGTTCGTTGGCTGCGGGGCTTGGTGGGCTCGGTCGTTTCTTAGGGCGCCTATCTCATCGATACAACAACGGCGTTCGCAGCCTTAGTGCACCGACACGTTGGTCGGTGCCGCGGGCGCTGCCGCAACGCCCCCAATTTGCACCGGGATCCCACGCGACGTAATGTTATTGGCGTCCGTGATGAACAGGTAGGCCGTCGAGCCCGCGGCAAAAGTGCCCGGATTGAAGTTCACAGACACCGAGCCGTCCGCCCAGGTGCGCGCTACCTGAATTTCACGGTGCGTCGAGGCAGCATATGTAGACGCATTGCCCAGCTCCACTCGCGCCCATGACGTGTCAATGTAGACGTCATCGACGTACACAACGGCGCCGCCGTTGCCCGGACAAGAAGCGTCAGAGGGCTGGTCCCAGTAGTGGCCAATACGGATCTGATCGAAATGGGCAGGGCCGTTCTCGGTCAGAACCCCGCTTGAATCGAGGCCCGCTACCTCCGAGTTAATGTAGTGACGGACAGTGCCGTTGGCCTGACCGGGCGACGACTCGTTGTAAACGAGCTGTATGTGCATCCAACCACCGTTGCTGTACTGGGGTCCACCCCAACTGTTGACCTCAAGATTCGCGTTGGCTTGCACTCGGCCCAATGCATTGCTGTTGCACATCCACAGGTAGTCGAGCTGGTAGTTGTCATTGTCTCCGTAGAGACGCCAGGGCTTAAAGTTCCGCGACTTGATGTCTACGTAGTCAACGACCATCCAGAAATCCATGTACAGACGCGTGAACGTCATATTCTTGGAAAGCGAAGCGATATAGGGCTGAATGAAATCATGGCGAGCCGCCATTCTCCCGGTATGGGCTTTTGCACCGGTGTAAGTAACGTTCTCCGAGCCGGCGCCCGTATCCCAGTGTCCAATGGCCGCAGGAACGTCTTGTATCTGTTTGCCGATCGCTCCGCGCTCGAAATCGTCCCATAGGACGGGCTGCGGCTTAGTCTTGTTGCCGAATCCGCTGCCTGTGATCGTGACCGTCTGACCAGCTGACAGGCCTCCCGCCACGCCACTGATAGAGGGCGCGGCGAATGCTAGCGGCGCAGCAGCGACGCACACCACGACCCACGTACCTACCGCACCCTTCGATGCCCTGAACATACTGCTTGCCCCCACACATAGCGTGACCTGCGAAAGCTGGACGCGAAGCCTGCATTCCAGCATACCCGCGCAATCAAATCCTCTGTCTCCGATTGGCGGCGGAACGTCGCAATATCGCGACTCTAAATCAGAGGCAAAGCTCGCGTTTCGAGAAAATGTATAACAGGACCTGCTTGGCTGCACACGAGAACCGAGTCGCCTTTTCATCGGGGAGCAGCGAATGATTTTAGCGATTCCTGTAGCTTCGTGACGCAATACCCCTCTGACCGCCATCTGCCCCGGCGTCGGCGATGCGCTCGCGGGGCCCCTCGGTATCAGCCGCCCTCGTCTAACATCTTCCGCCTCCGGTTCGGCGGCTCGCTCGTCGAGTCCCTTCCACACGGTCCTCATTCGTCGACATGTTAGCGTCCGTCGTGTACGCCACTATAGTCTGTGAATGTCTCTTACAGTCCACCTCCGGAGTAGATACCACAGTGGAGGTCGGAACGAGTCGATCTGGCGGATCCTGCGCATTGTTTCATTCGACAGCACCCGCCGTTCGCCCCATGCCGTACACAATCCTCGCACGCCATCCCATATCCCCTTCGACCACCATTTTATGTAGCCGTCGCGCAGAGAATAGAGAAGCATTGCCAGCGTCTGCCTCACCACGATTCGAAAGCCGTAGCCCATCGGCAGGTTTCTAGCCGCCAGCCAAAGCGTGTTGCGGGTGTCGTAGTAGTAGTTTCGCCACGACGTGCGGCCTTCCGGCGCGAACGAGTGCGTCACGCTGACTGCCGGGCTGTAGATGACCTGCGACCCCTCGTTCATGATCCGAAAGGCAAGATCCGGACCCTCGTGACTCAGAAAAAACGCCTCGGGATAACCCCCAACGCGCTGCAGGATCGAGCCTCGGAAGGCGACGGCACCCTCCGTGATTTCATAGGTCTCGAACACCGCGCGGCAAAACTGCTCTACGCGCCGGTGGTGTACCCAATTGACGACGCGTCCGGTGCCCTCCTCGAGGACTGTAAAGTTGACAGCGCCGATGCGGCTGTCGGCAAAGATCTCATCGAGCCGCTCGAGGGCATCGCGGCTCAAACCATGAATGTCATCATCAAGACATATGATGACGTCGCCAGTCGCTGCATCGAAGCCGAGATTCCGTCCGGCTGCTCCGAGGTTGTGTGGCGCGCGGATCAGGGTGACGTCTGGATGCAGTCGCGTGATGGTCTCCGCCGGAACCCTTGAGGCGTTGTCCACGATGATGATCTGCGCACCGGCTCGTAAGAAGCCCTGCAGTTCGGCGAGCAGGTGCTCGAGCAGATGATTCCGTTCGAATGTGAGCACCACGATCGAGTAGGACAGCTTACGCGCGCCCCTTGCAGGCAAGGCCTCGAGGTCAACGTCAGGCAAAGGTACCACCCTGGCGCCTCCGAAGCCGGGAGCGTGCCCGGGTGTGATGCGCATCACATTGATCGCCAATTCGCCGTGCAGCAGAGCACCTGCTCAAGTACTTCATCGCTACCCGCACACCCCTCGAATGTCCGCCCATCTTCGGGATGGTCGGTAAGCCCGCCTCGAGCCAGACGCCCGTGTTGCACGATAATACAGGTTCGCCGTGAGCTGGAAGTGACGCCGGCCCACCAGCGGAGCGACGAGATGTACTTTTTCGGGTCTTCTGTGACCCCGCCTAGGGTTGATCGTGACCTGCGCACATCGAGCAGCGCCATCGCACGCGGACGTGCGAGCCGGTCTCGTTCGTCACCCATTCCTGTCGTACGTATACTCAGACCAGACGAACATCTAAACGTCTAGGTGTCTGCGACAGTGACTGAGCGCGTAAACGTCCTCTTCCTGATCGATTACTTCCACCGCACCGGAGGAACGGAAAAGCATTTGGCGCAGCTCGTCCAGCGACTGCCACGGCAGATATTCAAGTGCAGCATAGTCGCGTTCGATCTGGGCGCGAATCCCCTGCTCGACGAAGTGCGTGACAGCGGTATTCCCGTCATTCATGTGCCCGTTGGCCGCGAGTACGTGCCGAACGCCTGGCTTCGCGCCGTGCAATTATCAAAGCTCCTCAGGACACTGCAGCCTGACATCGTCCAGACGTTTCATCAGAAATCCGATACATATGGGGCGCTCACTGCAAGACTCTCAGGAGTAAGGCACATCGTGTCTAGCAAACGGGATACAGGTGCGCTACGAGCTCCTCATCATTTCTTTCTCAATCGTCGGTTGCGAAGCCTCTTCGAGAGGGTGATCGTCGTCGCCGACGCGGTCGGGAGCGCGGTCATGACGAATGATAAAATAGAACGGACTCGGATCGTTAGGATATATAACGGCGTGGACGTGCAGGAATTTGCTCCGTCCACGCCCGCAGAAGCGGCAGAATCGCGCCGACGCCTCGGCATCAGCGCTGACGATTTTGTCGTAGGTATGGTTGCCGGTTTTCGGCCGGAAAAGAATCACGACATTTTGTTCGACGGCGCGAGTCGGGCCCTTGCCGCAATCCCATCGTTGAAAATTCTTGCTGTGGGTGGTGGACCGCTACTTGATCACTATCGAAGGGTTGCGGAGGCCGGTCCACTTCATGGTCGAGTTGTGCTCACCGGTGAGGTACGGCATGTTGGCCCGTACCTCGCCGCTATGGATGTCGGCTGCCTCGTGTCAGGAAGCAACGAGGGGTTCTCGAACGCCGTGCTGGAGATGATGGCGGCCGGTCTGCCGATGATCGTGACCGACGTCGGCGGCAATGCCGAAGCGGTCGTCCAGGGCGACAATGGCTTTGTTATTCCGCCGCTCGACGCCGCGGCTCTACAGCGGGCGCTCGTCGCTTGCCATTCCGATCTGTCACGCAGAGCAGCGATGGGACGGCGGGCGCGCCAGCTCGTCAAAGAGAAATTCTCGCTGGAGCGGATGTGCGACGATCACGCAAAGCTGTATCTCTCGCTCTGTAAGCCGCAGCGGCATACAGATGAAGGCCCGTAACCGGGTGTGCAGTGACGGCAAAAGCGTCAGCTCCTAATGCGACGGCCGTTCTTGCGGCCAACGGAGAGTAATCATGAGTCGTTCCTCAGGAGCATCCGAAAGCTGGGCTTCGTGCCACGACGCTCGGGCACGCCCTTCCAGGGGCAGCCATGCAGCGCAACGGCCGAACGCATACCGTTGTGTATCGCTTCTGGGGACAAGGACGTCTGAGAGGCTGAAGCCTAATATGTGCACCTACCCCACCTGTGTGAGTTTTTGCACGTGAGCTCACTGCAAGCTCGGCGATGGAGTGTCGAGGAGTGGATGAACAGCGAAGCCATGTGGGCCGGACTCCTGGCGCAGTCGGACGCGGACAGTCTGTTCCTGTCGTGGGAATGGCTAACGCAATGGTGGTCGCTTTTTGGCGCAACGAGTGGTCGCGTGGCTAACATTCTGGGCTTCTATCGAGATGGGAGCCTCGTCGGAGTAGCTCCGTTCTATCAGAAAACGGTCCTGCGGCGGGGCCTCGTGCCCGCTCGCTCCGTTCAGTTGATCGGTCATTCCTGGCGCGACTCGACGCCGCCGTCCACGATATATCTCGATGTTATCGCACGGCGGGGCGAAGCGGATGCCGTACGGCACGCCTGCATGCACGAGCTGTTCGACAATAGTCGCTGGTCAGAGCTAGCGATCGGCTACACAGCGGTCGGTACGCAATGGAAGGCCGCGGCTGCCAGCAGTGACTCTCTCCGCTACTACGTGCGCGAACTGGACCGCATAGTGAGCTTTCAAGTGGACCTCGGCCTGGGATTCTCTCGGTATTTACAGTCTCTCGGACAGTCCACACGACGCAGCATTTGGAACCTGCGCAAGCGTTTGGAGCTACGTGGACCGGTACGTCTGGAGCATGTGAGAGTGACCGATCTTGCCGAGGGCTTCCGCGACCTCAATCGGCTGCACAGATTGCGCTGGCTCCGGCCGGCATTCGCGGACGCGCGCCTCGAATTTCACGAAAGTCTCGCGACTCAGCTCAGCGCCCGCAAGGAACTCGCGTTCTCAAGGCTGTGGGTCGGAGGACGGGTTGTGTCGGTCCTATACGATATCCGCAAAGGCTTTTACCAATACAACATCAAACTCGCCTTCGATCCTGCCTTCAGCAATCAACTATCGCTAGGCTTGCTTCATCTCGGCTATGCGCTTGAGGCGGCAGCACAGAGCGGTGTCAGCGTCTATGATTTGCTGGCTGGCCCCGGACGCAAGAGCGATTACAAGCGGCACCTGAGTCAGGTGCGGCGCGAACTGAGCTGCGTGCATATCCTTCGGGGTCGGCTGTTGCCAGCGCTCTATCGCTGGCATGACCGGGTCAGGTGAGTTCGCGGACCTGCGGTTCCCTTGGGCTGTGTGCAAGTTCGTGAAATCCAACGCCATCGTGTTCGCGCAGGTCAGATGAGCCACGTGTATTCCACGCGCCTCGCCGCGACGGATGAAAAGCTCACGGTGGCCGGTTCGGTCATGGCCTCGGATGTCCGTTGGCCGATTCTGGGCAATGATTCACGCCATCCGTTCCGGCCGCGTCCGGACGGTGAGTCACCCAGAACTGGACCGTGGCAAGTACATGGCTTAGATTGATCTTCCGATCCCACCACTGCTGGTGCGCGTGACGGTGCAATCGCGGAGGGATATTCCTGGAGCAACGGCAGTCGAGCGCAAATCTTAAGGGGTTGCCATAGGCGCTGCTCAGCGGATTACGGAGGCCTTCATGAGAAGCTTGATCGATTTGACAGAAAACTATCCAACGTCATTCGATGTCGAACGACTGCGCGCCGAACTCAAGGGCATGGAGGACAAAGACTGGGTGCGGCACTACGATTCGACGCAACCCAGCGGTTGGACGACGCTCGTGCTGCGATCCATACACGGCTCCCTCAGTGGTCCCGACTCTATCCGGCACGGCTCGTGGGAAGACTACAGGAACACAGCGCTTTTGGACGATTGCCCGTACATGCGGGAAGTCGTGGAGTCGTTCAAATGTCAGATTGGGCGGGTACGACTGAGCAAGATGGCACCGCATACAAAGATCAATGCACATCGCGACATCGGGGATGAGGTCGCTTCCGTTGCATTTAACCAAGTGCGGCTTCACATCCCGATTACCACCACCAATAAGGTCGTGTTCTTTGTCGGCAACGAGCAATTCCAGATGGCTGCGGGTCGGCTCTATTACGTCGATTTTGCCAAAACGCATTCGGTTCGCAATGACGGCGACGCGACGCGCGTACACCTTTTTCTGGAACTAAGAATGAACGATTGGCTGCGCAACATTTTTCCTGAGTTCACCCTGAGTGAAAGGCTCGACATGGCCTCGCAGCGGATCTACCGTCCAGTGTTCTGGAAGGTCCGAAACTTCTGGCTCTTCAGCAAGTATGTCAGGACTGCTAAGCACATGTACGAGGGTTCCGCCGCGCAGACATTCGTTAGGTGGACTCGAGGCCGGAGCCGCATCAAGACGACCAGCGGTCACACCTGAGCAGCGGTGCGCGCGCAGGGCTGAGAGGAGTGGCTCCGCTTCTGAGACAGATTTCTCTTCGGGATAAGTGGATCTGTCTGGGCGGTTGATGATGATGATCTCTTCCTCTTCGGTCTTCGTCAATGTCTTCACCGCAGTGGAGTCTCACGCCCCGCAGGGGCGGAAGAAGCTCCGCGAGCTTCAGGCTGCCGCCGGCACGGTGTCGGCCAGAGCGTCGAAGTACACCTCGTCGGGCGTGGCGTAGCCGAGGGTCTCGTGCAGGCGTCGCGCGTTGTAGAACGCGAAGTACTTCGACAGCGAGTGCTGCGCCCCGTGTCCGTTCGCGTACGCTCGCAGGTAGACCTCCTCGTATTTCACGCTCCGCCACAGCCGTTCGATGAACACGTTGTCGATCCAGCGGCCCTTGCCGTCCATGCTGATGGCGACGCCGGCGGCTTTCAGCGGTGCGAGCCACTCCTCGCTGGTGAACTGCGAGCCCTGGTCGGTGTTGAAGATCTCGGGCGCGTCGAGCAACCTCCCACTTCGTGATGGGGCGCGCGCAGTAGGGTAGCAATCGAGCTGTCTACTGCACGCAGTATCGATACTCCAGCATCGCTTTGTGCAGACGGCCTCTAATGACCGTATTCGTGGAGTGTCGTGATTGCGACGACCGTCCCATCGACGAACCGGATGTTCACCATGAACATGTTCGGTCCCCGGTCGTAGGTCCAAGTTTCGACGGGAACGGCGGCGCTGACTGTGTGCGACTGACTGTTCGTGGCGTCTCCTGCCGGTGTGGTGGTTGCACTCACCTTGACGCTTTGCTGCACCACTGTCGGGGGGCCGCAAAATGCCCTCACCGTCGCCATGGACTCGCCGTCCGCAATGACCCTGTCGCCACAACGCATGGTGTCTGCCCACGCGTGATGCGCACCAATGAGACAAAAGGCGGAGAAGAGGCAAGCGTCTAATAGTCGATATCGCATGATGACATTTCCTGCTCGTGAGTCGGCCGACTGCGACAGTGTATTCTGGCCTGATATGAGCTCGGGGCCTTCGTGGGGTATGACATTGCACGTTGACTGCCGCGCGCACCCATGCCCGCACGGTGCGGGGGCGCTTGATGATGATGGTCTCTTCCTCTTCTGTCTTCGTCAATCGTCTTCCCCGCAGTGCAGTCTCGCGCCCGAAGGGCGGGAGAAGCTCCAGTTCCAGGATTTAGACGGAGTCAGACGTCGGCGTCATCAGCCCAGCTTCCGCCACAGCGTATCATGGGACGCGCGCGGCCTGGGCCACGCTAGCAACGGGACGATCTATGCACGGCGCATACTCGGAAGCAGCGCGACATGAATGGTGTTCTTGCGCTCGCCTAGTTCGAGCACCGGCGTACACGGGAGCTGTGCGCGGGTCTGTGGTATCGCAGCGGACCGCGGAGCTTCGTTGCGAGGACCACGAGCTCGGTGTCCAACCGGTGCACAGCTTCTTCGTGTACCGGTGTCCGAACTAGGTGAAGGCTAGAAGCCGCTCATGCGGCGAAAGTCGTGGCCGACCCCGCCTGCGCCGCTGACATCCCCAAAGTCTTGCGATGAGCCTCGTACCATAAATGGAACATGAGCAAGGAGAACAGCAGTTTGCTGTGCTTGCGCGCGCCGGATAGATGTTCTTTCTGCAGTCTTTCAATCTGCGCTCCGCTGAAGATTCCTGCGTCGGTGCCGGCGCCGAGCGTGTCCTGCATGAGCTCTTTAAGGGGTCCGCGCAACCACCGTCCCATCGGCGCCTCAAAGCCCTGCTTGCGATGATTGATGACGGGTGCCGGCAGCCATTTGTTGGCGACCTGTTTCAGAACGTGCTTCTGATTTAGGCCACGAATCTTGAGATTCGCCGGAATGGTCATCACTTCCTCCACGAAGCGATGATCGAGATATGGCACACGCAACTCGAGTGAATGCCACATGCTCAAGCGGTCCGTCAACGTGAGAATGTCGTCCGCCAGGTACCAGCGCAAGTCGGTCTTCAGAGCACGGTCGACACTCGTTCCATGCCGAAAGC
>Ga0137418_10003057_pt1 | contig 15361 bp, 16 predicted proteins | sample CZODoug3_1_2_16f_FD_122242 | JGI IMG/M metagenome (GOLD analysis project Ga0137418, IMG submission 122242) | Vadose zone soil fungal communities from Angelo Coast Range Reserve, California, USA - CZODoug3_1_2_16fungal (Hybrid Assembly) | ecosystem: Environmental > Terrestrial > Soil > Vadose... | reverse complement strand
CGGCTGCCGTCAGCGGGCTAGATGCCCGCTGGCCCACAGCCAAGAACGCTGTGCTACAATGGCAGAAAGTCGCCGCTCGAAATTTATCCGGGACTTAATTACTAATCCTTGTAGGGATCGACCATCTCGCGTCCAGCCATCGCCACGCCGAGCGGGCGCAATGTGTGGAGAACGCGAATTGTTCGGGCGTGCGCCTTCAAAACTTCCGGCAGACGCCGATATGCTTGCGGCGCCTCATCGACATCTCCGCCGCGCAATTCTACCCGGCGGTCTGCTACCCACTTCATCATCTCATCGTGACGCACCAAACCGTCGCGCCGAATTCGCTTGCTCCCCACCCTCTCGAATTTACCTTTGGCCGCTGTGCGCGACATGATCCGACCAGCCCCATGGACGGTCGAGTAAAGGGCCTCACGCGATTCACCCGAGTCAACTCCTTCGATGATGACCGCTTCATCGCCCATGCTGCCGCCGACAAAACCGCGTTGGCCGGGAAACGCCGGTGTGGCGCCTTTGCGCACGACCCAGAATTCTTCTCCGTCATGGTTTTCGCGCCAGGCGAAATTATGATGATTATGCACCTCCTCCATGATTTTCGCGCCAAGGATTTCACGGACGACGTGCCGCGCCACTGCTTCGCGGCCGGCATAGGCATACCTCCCGGCTAGTCTCATTCCCGTTAGGTAATCGGAGCCGATCGTGGAGTTCACTGGAACTACGGTCGGAGGCACGTCCATGCCATCCTTGCCGCCGGCCGCTTTCAAGAAATGCGTCGCCGTTTTGTGTCCAAGCCCCCGCGATCCGAAATGCACGCCTACCCAAATGCGGTCCTGCTCATCCGCAAAAATATCAACGTAATGATTTCCTCCACCGACTGTGCCGAGCTGATCCCGGGCCATTTCTTTTAATCCTTGGATGGGCGCGACCTTCCACGCCTCATCTTCGAACAATTCATGATCCACTCGCGCTTTGGCCTTTCGCCCGATGCCGAACGAAATATCGCGCACGACATCGTCCATGATAGTTTTGATACTTGGACCGACCTCGGAGCGTTTTGCGTCAGTTAGAATGGCAAGGTTGCCGCAGGCGATATCGAAGCCAACGCCGGACAACGAAATCTTATCTTTGTAAGCGACGACGCCACCGATGGGTTGCGCATAACCCTTATGCCCGTCGGCGCATAGCACCGCGCGTTCACCGCCCGCCTCAAGACAGGTCTCGATCTGCTTCAGCGTCGCCTCATCGTGCTGGCCAAATACTTTCGCTTTCATAACGCCCGGCTTCGCCTCCCAGCTTCTATCGATAGTCGAAGTTAGGGCTGGTGCCGCAAAAAGACAATTATAGGGGCGTTTCTGTGAAACGCCGGGCTGCAATTCGGCGGCTGACGCAGCCGCCCTAACACCAACGTAAGCTCATGCTTCGGGCTGCTTTGAAAGGCGCGCTCTGCTTGAAAAGACTATTTGTGAAACAACTATGATGTTCGTCTTTATATCTGGGAAACACATGATTAAAATCCACCATCTTTCAGCCGACGAATATGAAGTAAAAGTCAGCGGTGCGAGGACAACTACCCATCGCGTCACCGTACGGAAAACTGACCGTGAGCGACTCGGCGGAAAAGATGTTTCGCCGGAGCAGTTAATCGAAGAGAGTTTTCGCTTCCTGCTGGAGCGAGAATCCAACACGAGCATCCTGAGTAGTTTCGATTTGCCGGTAATCGGGAGATATTTTCCGGAATACCAGCGCGAAATTCGGAAACGACTGAGACAAGGTTAGGTGCATGCATCCCGCTCGCCTCCTTCCGTCATCCTGAACCACGAAAGCTTTCGGGGTGAAGGACCCCTCACAATCAGAGGTCGACATTCCAAGCCTACTTGTGTGACCCACTCATTATTGGCGGGGGTGCCTCGCTTGCGCTCGGGGATGACAGCAAAAGAAAAAAGCGCGCGTTTTAGATGGCGATGGCTGCTACTCCTGCCTGATTAGCTCGTAGAATTTATCGAGATCGATGTTGCCGCCAGAAACTACCGCAACGATCGGTCCCTTGCCGGCTTTACCACTTAATGCGGCAGCTACCGATAATGCGCCGGCACCTTCCGCGATCACGCGGCTTTTTTCCGCGAGCAATCGCATCGCTTGTCTGGTTTCTTCCAAGCTAACGACAATTGAACCATCCGCCACCGGCCGCATCCGTTCCCACATCCGCGGGAAAATATTTTTGCCCCCGGCCCCATCGACAAACGATTGCTTCCACCCGGGGAAGGCCTGCGGGGATTGTTTCGCGAACGACAATGCGCCCGGCGCCGCCGTTTCCGGTTCTGCTCCCCAAACTTTGACCTTGGGTTTGAGCGCTTTCACCGCGCTCCCCAGTCCCGTAATCAAACCGCCACCGCCGATTGCAGCAATGACTGCAACTACGTCGGGCGCATCCTCCAAAATCTCCAAACCGATTGTCGCATTGCCCGTAACGAAATTCTGATCGTCGAATGGATGGATAAAGGTTCCTTCCGCGCCATCGAATGCACGCTCTTCCATCGCGTTCCATGCTACATCGAACGGCACCGGAATTAATTTGGCGCCGAGTCGGCGCATTCGCTCAACCTTCGATGCCGGGGCCGTCTCTATCACGACGACCGAGCATGGCACGCCTGCCTTGCGCGCGGCATAAGCCACGCCTTGCCCGGCGTTCCCGGCGCTAATCGTCCAGACTCCCCGGCGGCGCTCCGGTTCCGATAGCATCGCCACGGCGTTTGCCGCACCGCGCAGCTTGTAAGCATTGATCGGTTGTAAGTTCTCTAATTTGAGGCGGATATCCGGAAAATCAGGTCCCAATTCGAGACGTACCACAGGCGTGCGGACAATCGTGTCCGCGATTCGTTTCCTCGCTTCACGTATTTCATCCAGTTCAATCGGGCGAACCGGTTCTAGAATCCCGGACATGGTGAGGGAGTCTCGGATTCGCCTGCCGGCGAGCAAGAAAAATCTCGCCAATGGAAAACTGTGGCTCGCGAGGTGCTGCAGTTTTTTTTATGAGCGCTTCTCCTACACTCTCACATGACGCCCCTGTGCATCAGCCAACCGACCGCCTCCCCTGGCAGGAACAACAAAGTCCGCGTCTTTATTCGGTCGGGCGCCCTCTTCCCAAGAACACAATTCGTTTTAAATGCGTCGACTGCGGACGGCCGATGGAGGCACGCGCCCAAGACGGCGGTGTCGACACGAATTGCCCGCATTGCGCGGCGCCCCTCACCGTGCCGCGGATTCCACCAAATCCGTACCTCCGTCCAATTAAAAACATCGTCCGGCAAATGAAAGGCGTGCCTCTTCCGTTCCCTTATCTGCCACAGCTGATTCAACTCGCAGTATTGACGTCGGTCCTCGCTCTGTTTGGCGTTCTATTTATTACCATCGGGGTCGTGACGCAGGCTGCCGGGGTCTTTCGCGGATTAATCCTCGACACGCAGAAGCATTTGCGGGAGGGATCGACCGTGGAACGCAGTGCGCAGGCGATCAGCATCGGAATTTATTCGCTGCTCTTTCTTCCTTTCTGGATGATCCAGCTTCCTTTCTCTCTTGTCGGGTCAATCTGGAGTTCGCGTCGTCTCAGCGCTCTTCTCACTCTCACTCTTCTTCTTGCCGTCGCCTACGCCGCTACCCTGTATTCGCACCATCTGATAAGGTTTTGGCATTCGTTTTAAGCAACGTTGTGTCGGCGAACTGCTTTCAGCAGACCTGACACGCGCGCCATGCCTGGAGCGGGATCGTCGCATGTGCTACATTTAATGTTTACTCGGTATCTGCCGGACGTGGCCTCTTGTCGGAGCACCGCTCCGTTGTGTGGCCTAGTACTTGACCTCAGTGCCGAGTAGATTTGCGACGGTCATTGGCTCATCCGGCTTCGTCATTTGGTTAACGAAGCGCTGGAAACGTTCGGAAAAAAGATCGTGCCGCAACGTCCAATAATGTTCCAGACCGGGCGAAGCGAGATAATGCCGATAAAGATTCCACCAGCCACGCCAGATTTGTTCATCCATTAAACCATAAATGAAATGGAAGTGGATTGTTTCCATCGCCTTTAAAAACTGAAAGGTAACATGGTAGAAGCGGGCACGATCGTCGGGCGAAAGCGCGTTGATGTCTTCCAAGCCAATCCGCCAAATCCGGCCGAGCTCGGCATTTTCGCTAAATTGTTTAGTGACATCACGCAGCGCGCTGGCCGCCGCATCCTGAGAGGCGAGCTTGGCTACGCGCGTGCTGCGATGCACCTGAATGGCGAGGTACCAGAGCGAAGCGACGACGGCGAAGGAACTAATAAGTTGCGCGGTAGCATTGATTGCCTCCCAGCTCATCGAGGAATTAACGTATTGAAGGCAGAGCAGCGATCAACTGCTGGCCCATACTAAAAGGCGATCTTCTGGCGGGGAGAGCTCTTCGAAGCCGAACCATAAAAGACCCCGAGGAGTTCGCCTCTGCAAACGCTTAATTTGTAGGCCTTTTTGTGAAGCGCCATCCTTCCGGGTTTGGCGGCTGACGCAGCCGCCCTACATTCATTGCGAGTTATCGAAAGGCGGGCCGGACTCGCCCACCGCGGCGAACCTTGTTCCTGGTTGGAGAACATTACTTCGGCGGCTCGGCAATTTTTAGCACAATTTTCCCGCGGGTATGGCGCGATGCGATTTGCTCTTGTGCCTTAGCGACATCGACGAGAGGCATAACTGCGGAAACGATTGGCGTAATTTTCCCGGCATCAATTAACTTCGCCAGCTCTTCCAACACCTTTGCATCCGGGTGCGCACTTAGTCCCGAGCCTCTGATGCCATGTTTCTCCAGCTCGCCTGGATCGGGCTGCCCTGTAATTGAGACAATGATGCCACCTTTCTTCACTACACTGTAAGATCGCGCCAGAGTATCACCGCGTACGGCATTGAGAACGACATCGACATCCTTAACTACATCCTCAAACTTCGTGGTGGTGTAATCGATCTGCTGATCTACTCCAAGCTGCTTAAGCAGGTCCTGGTTCGCGGTCGATGCCGTAGCGATAACTTTAGCGCCGCGCGCTTTGGCGATTTGCACAGCAAACGTCCCCACCCCGCCGGAACCGCCGTGAATCAGAACCGTTTGTCCCGTGCTCAATCCGGCTTTTTCCACCAGTGCCTGCCAGGCCGTCGTCGCCGCGAGCGGGATGGACGCGGCCTTTTCAAAATCGATCGACCTGGGCTTGAGCGCCGCATGAGCTTGGTTCGCGACCGCATACTCCGCATAACCGCCTTGTTCTTCAAAACTGAGATAGGCGTAGACGGCGTCGCCTCGTTTAAACTTCGTGACTTTGTTTCCAGCTTGTTCTACTACGCCCGCCACATCCATGCCGGGGATGAAAGGAAACCGAGTATTCCGGCCTTCGCGAATGAAAACGTCAACCGGATTCACCCCCGCGGCCATAACCCGAATTAGAACTTCGTCATCTTTCGGCTGCGGTCGCGGCGCATCTTCATACTTCAACACTTCAGGCCCACCCGACTTATGAAGGACTATTGCTTTCATCGTCGGTGGCTCAGCTGCAGCTGCGAATGGAAGAGCGGCAACTAGCACAACAAGGAATTGAGAGCAGATCGATCTAAGGAATTGCATAGGTGTTACCTTCAGGACAAAATAGTCCCGCTGGAAGAAAGCATAATCGAATTTGACCTGACCGCTACCGTCACAGCAGAGCACGACTCAATTTGCATGCCGTTCCGATGGAGCTGGGTTAATTTATTAGCTCAACTCCATCGACAGGACGCGCTCAACGGCACTTGCGCCGGGAAATCACTTCAAACACTTTCAACGATTTAACGGCTTGCAATCCGTCTCGGAAACTGGCAATCCGCAAAGTCATTATGACAACGCGCGCATTTCTTGCAGCTATTCTCGGTGGAATCGCAATGTTTATCTGGAGTTTCATCGCGCACGATTTGCTGCCACTCGGCGAAATCGGTATGCGTGAGTTCAAAAATGAATCCGCGGTGCTCGATGCATTAAAAACAAACCTTGGTGACGCTCGCGGCCTTTACCACTTCCCCGGACATCGGGCGGGCCCGAATGCAACGCGGCAGGAGAAGAGCGACGCGATGAAGCGCGCGATGGAGAAGGCCGCCAGCGGTCCGTCAGGATTGTTAATTTATCATCCAAGTCGCGAGTTTACATTCGGCAAGCTGTTGGGCATCGAGTTTGCCACCGAACTTCTGGAAGCCATTCTTGTTGTTTTCCTTCTTACTCAAACCAGGATCGAAAGTTTTGCTGGCCGAGTCGGATTTGTTTTCCTCGCTGGAATTCTTGCTGCGATCACCACGAACATTCCATACTGGAACTGGTATGGCTTCCCTTCCAATTACACCACTGCCTACATCTCTATTGAAATTATCGGCTTCCTCTGGGTCGGTCTGGTTGCTGCTTTGTTGCTAAAAAACAGACCGCCGGCATCCGCAACCAGTTGAGTGGTTCGTCTCACATTTAGCGTTGACGAAAGTCCAAGCACGCCGCTAGCTTCGTTTCATGACTACGAAGCGTGCTCTGCTTGTATCGATAATTATTCTTGCGGGCGTTTCCCTGGTTGGGGCACAAAGCCCGATTTCGCCCAATGCCAGCCCCGAAGCATCCGCTTCGCCTGCAAAGAAAGTCCGTAAGAAGAAAGCTGAGGCCTCGCCAGCGCCAGCTACCAGCCCCGAAGCTTCAGCTTCGCCAGCGAAAACACGCGGACGTAAGAAAGCTGAGACTTCGCCAGCGCCCGCTGCCAGTCCCGAAGCCTCGGCGTCACCGGCGAAAACACGCGGACGCAAGAAGGCTGAGGTCTCGCCCGCCGCAAGCCCGGCAGCGTCACCGTTAGCGTCTCCGGCCAAACCGTTCTCGATCGGATCACTATTCAAACCGAAAGCGACGGCTAGTCCGGCGGCAAAGACCACCACCAGCTCCGCCGACGCTAATGCTACCCCGGCACCAGGCGGCGGTCATGGCTTGGTATGGGTGAATAGCGAGAGCCATATTTATCATAAGGAAGGTTCACGTTTTTACGGCAAAACCAAGCAGGGTAAATACGTGAGCGAAGCGGACGCCATTAAAGAGGGCGACCGCGCCTCCAAGACAAACGACTAACTAGTCGTAGCTTTCATTCCGGGTCGCGCTCTTTGAAAGAGGGCGCGACCCGATCTTTTTGCCGAGACTTCATTCCCTTAATTGCGGGGACTCTGGCGCTTGAAACTCGGCGCGCACAACTCAAGACGAAAAAACGCTAAAGGGCCGGCCCTGCGAGACGCTTCGCCAGTGTCGGAGAAGCACTCACTGGCGGTAGCTATTGGACCGTTTTCAGCGCCAACTCTGAGGTCTCCCAACAGCCGCCTAAGGTAAGCGGCGACTTAAACTTCCCGGCTCAGTGGAGTCTACAGCTTAGAAGATCGCCGCGGCTGGCGAAATGAATTGCTCATGACTTCACCTGAGTCTCATCCCACCGAACAGCTTCGCGCATGAGTTCGCGCGCACTTGTTACTCCAAATTTCTCTTTCGCTCGGGCAACATACATTTGCACCGTTTTAACCGAAAGATTGAGCTTCTCGGCGATGGCCGTAGTGCTCGTTCCTTGTCCAAGCATTTGGAACACCTCCAGCTCGCGATCACTCAAACGCTCAATCGGTGGCCGCGTTGTTTTTGCATGGCTCAGGCGCGACGCGATCTGCCCCATTAACCGCTCACTCAGGAACACTTCACCCTGAAGCACGCTGCGAATGGCTGAGACCACGCGGTGCGAACTTTCGCCCTTCATTAAGTAACCGCGCGCTCCAGAACGTACTGCTCGTTCGCCATAAACCAGCTCGTCGTGCATTGAAAGAACAACAACCGGAAGTTCAGGGTACTGATCTCTGATTTCCTTTACCAACTCAAGACCGGAGCTATGTTCTAAGGAAAGGTCGACCAAAGCGATATCCGGAGATGTTTCCGGAATTGTCTGAAGAGCAGTTGCTGCGTCCGCCGCTTCCCCGCAAACCACCAGGTCTTCTTCCTGTTCGATCAGGTTCTTAAGCCCATCGCGTACGACCGGGTGATCGTCCACAATGAAGACGCGATACCGACTGTTCTCTTGCATTTCAGTAGTTATGCGGCAGAAGTCGAAGACTTGCAATGGAAGATATCCATTTCCGCGAACCTACTGTCAGGCATCGTCCTACATTGATGGAGATGCCAGGGCCGCCCTCAGGGAAACCCAGGATCTTGAGTGTGTCGAAGGTAATTCGAACTTCGGCATTCTTTCGTCGTTCAACTCCCGGCCCCGCTCGGACCATTCGTGCTTCGTTATTCATCGACGAGAGACCTATACATTTAGGATCGAGGCCGGCACGCGATAACCATTTGGTCGACCCAGTAGGAGCAGACCTGGCTAGTTCTCGCCGAGCGGTATCTCACAGTGCACGACGGTCCCTTGCACTGCCTTTTCTACTCGCAATCTTCCGCCGGCAATTTCCGCCCGCTGAGCCATGACTTTTAAGCCAATACCATCTTCCCTGGTACTTTGCGATAAACCCCGACCATCATCTTCGACCTTTAGCCGAAGGTAATCGTCAGTAGTTCGGAGGTGGATCCAAACATGCTGAGGCTGGCCGTGCTTGAGCGCGTTGGTAACAGCTTCGCGCGCCACCCAATAAACTTGGGTTGCCAGTTCCTTGGAACGAGGTGGTTTACCACTATGCTCAAACTCACATTTTACCTGACCTTTACCAACCGAGCGAGAGAGCGATTCCAACGCAGAAAAGAGGCCGTCGCCATCCAGCTCCGAGGAATATAAACCACGCGCGATCTCCCGCGTTAGCTCGATCCCCTGATCGATCAGCCTCACCACCTTTCTGGCCGTTGGCTGGACGGTATTATTCTCCTTCTCCAACTGGTTTGCTACCGTCTCGGCCAGTAACCCTGTCCCGGCAAGGTGTTGTCCGAGACTGTCGTGTAGCTCACGTCCTACTCGAGTGCGCTCTTCTTCCGCTACGACCGCGATCTCCTTCTCTAATTGCTGTCTTCGAGCGAGCTCGCGTTGCAAATCAGCGGTACGCTCCTTTACCCGGAGATGCATTTCGCTCAGGAGAGAATGCCATCGGCGGAGCAGAAAACTAAAAATGAGGTAGGCCACGAAAGTGCTCGCATAGTTCCAAATGGCAATACGGGGAAGACCCGCGGCGAGGTCCGAGAGGACAGTCGCAATGACGCAGAGCATCGCAATTCCGATGCCGAACCAAATACCGAGAAACCAGGTGCCGATCGCGATGGGCGCGAGGTAAAAGATGAGAAGCGAGTTCTCAAAACCGGAAATGTAGTCAAGCCACCCCATGAACGCTACCAGTAGCAAACAACTGACTATGATCAGGCTTCGCCGAAACACGTATGATAATATAGCCTGGAGAAGTTGAATTCAACGCGAGGAAACGAACTACGCGGGCGAAACATTGAAACGCGGATTTTTTTGATCTTGCGTGCCGGAAGCCGAGCCAAATAGCGTCGTTGCATTAATCGCACTTTGCATCCCGCGCTGGCGGTGATCGCGGGCGGGGGGACCTCCGCGCCCCGGATTTAAACTTCGCGCTTTGCTCCGCCAAATTTATGCTAATCTCTGGCTGGATTTGGCGCGATTAGCTCAGTGGTAGAGCGCTTGCTTCACACGCAAGAAGTCGCAGGTTCGAACCCTGCATCGCGCATTTGCGCTACAGGCAAGTAAAAGACCGTCACGTCAGCTATTTCACCGTGTACTGAAGTATGGAGCGAAACATTATCACTGGGGGCTGTTTGTGTGGTTCTATCCGGTATGAAGCGACGGGGCAGCCTTATAATATCACCCATTGCCATTGTTTAGACTGCCGCCGTAGCAGCGGCGCGCCCTTCGTGACGTGGGCATCGTTCAGCCGGAGGTCCTTTAGGTTCACCAGCGGACAGCAGAGAGAACTGCGATGGGCTGGACGCTTGCGTTCTTTCTGCCCGGATTGTGGTACCCCACTGACGTTCCTGGCCGGACCGGATGCTGACGAAGTAGATGTCACCGTTTGCAGCTTCGACCAACCGACCACAGTGGCCCCGGCTGACCACACTTGGGTTGAGGACCAGTTGCCTTGGATTCATCTAGCGGATGACTTGCCAATTTATCGACAGAAAAGAGAAACCCATGGCTCCTAACGAGACATTTGCCAGGGTTATAGATTCGGCAGCATTAGCTTGAATTTTATCATCGACCCTTGAAACCGAACATGGCGTTGACAAAAGCGTAACTTCAACGCCATCAGTGAGACGATGACCTTCGGTGAAACGCGTCTTGTCCAATGGTGGGTGCGTCTGGTTGGTGCGATTCTGCTCTTGCTCCTGATTTTCCTGGCCTACGCACGTGTTGGCGCTGCCGGTTTCATTTGGGACGACGAATCGCATCTGACGCAAAATCCCTGTATCATCGGACCGCTTGGTCTCGCCGATATCTGGACGAGTGCGAGTGCATTTTACTACCCGCTCGTCCTTACCACGTTCTGGATTCTTCATCATTTTGTCGGGCTAAATCCCCTGCCCTATCACATCCTCAACGTTATATTTCACGCGGCATCGGCGCTGCTGCTTTGGCATGTCCTCGTTCAATTGCGCGTGCGCGGTGCCTGGCTGGGCGCAGCAATCTGGGCGTTGCATCCGGTGCTGGTGCAATCGGTCGCGTGGGTCACCGAAATGAAGAACACGCAGTCGGCCTTCTTCTACCTGCTTGCTATTTCCTGCTTTTTACAATCACGCGATCGTAAACGAAATTTTATCTTTTACTGGCTGACGATCTTCTTTTTCGTCGCCGCAATTACGAGCAAACCTTCCACCGTAATGCTGCCGCTGGTGCTGGCGCTTTGTCTGTGGTGGCGCGAAGGCGAAATCAAGCAGCGCGACCTGCGTTTATTGCTCCCTTTCGTTCTAATTTCGCTGCTGGCGAGCGGATGGACAATCTGGGAACAGAAATTTCACTCCCACGCTACCGGAGCGGATTGGGTGCAGACGCCTCTTCAGCGTGTTCTTATTTCAGCCGATGCAATCTGGTTCTATCTACTCAAGCTCATCTGGCCGCATCCGCTCATTTTCATCTACCCGCGCTGGGACGTTGATCCATCGCGATGGTTTGCGTGGATCCCGTTAGTCGCGCTGCTTGTTGTCGCGACCGTTTTATTTATCAAACGCAACACCGCCTTGCGACCGGTTGCTTTCGCGTTCGCCTACTTCGTCATCACACTTTTTCCGGTGCTCGATTTTTTTGATGTTTATTTCTTTCGCTACAGCTTCGTCAGCGATCATTTCCAGTATCTCGCCAGCATGGGGCCACTGGCGTTGGCTGGCGCCGGAATTGTCACGGCGGTGGAAAAAATTGGGGTCCACCGGTTAGCGATCCAAGCAGCTTCGACCCTCGTTATCTTATCGATCCTTGGCGCACTCAGCTTTCATCAAAGCGCAAAGTATCACGACGTCATTACCCTTTACCAGGCCACGCTCGCACAAAACCCAGGATGCTGGATGGCAGAATATAATCTCGGGCTTGCCCTCAAAAATCAGGGCCAGCTCGACCAAGCGATTGCGCACTATCGCCGCGCTATCAATATCTGGCCGGATTATGTCGAAGCGCATTACAATTTGGGCGGCGCCTATATCGAAAAAGGAGAGTTCGATGAAGCACTGGCCGAATATCGGCGCGCGATCGAAATCCGCCCCGATGAAGCGGACTCACATAATAATTACGGCAGCGCGCTGCGTGAGCTCAAGCAATTCGACCAGGCCGAAATCGAATACAAACGCGCTCTTTCTCTACGACCGCAATACGTGGATGCGCGCTTGAATCTTGGCTCGCTTCTCCTGCAACGCGGCCGGATAGCCGAGGCCATCACAAACCTGGAAACTGCCAGGCGCCTGCAACCAAATGATGCCACCACCCATGTCACTCTCGCCCTCGCTTTGATGAAAAACGGGCAAGGGAGTAAAGCCGCCGCGGAATTTAACCATGCGCTTCAACTGGCGCCGGACAGGGTCAATGCGCTGAATAGCTTCGCCTGGTTGCTCGCGACCGCTGCGGACGATTCAGTGCGCGACGGTAAACGCGCCGTTCTACTAGCCGAGCGAGCCAATGCGCTCGCGGGTAATGACGATCCAACGATTCTTCACACTCTGGCCGCCGCCTATGCTGAAGCGCGACGCTTTGATGAGGCACTACAAATCGCGCGTCGCGCGATGAAACTCGCAAGCCGGGCGAACAACAATGCGGTTTATAATGCGATTCGCGACGAACTACCGCTCTACGAATTGGGTTTGCCTTATCATGAAACGGCAAAAACACCGTAACGCCGTTCTTTATTTTTACACAAGAAAGCGTCTGCCCATGGTCCGGTCACGTCCTGTAATTGGCTCTTTCCTTCTGCCGCCGTTTTTATCGGTCAGCGATAATGGGATTTAGACCAAGCCAATTGGCATCGAAATGCACGCACTTGATGGCGGAGCGATAATGCCAGGTATAGGTCAAATAAAACGTCCCATCTCGTGCGCGCACTAACGAAGGATAAGAGAAGTCCTGACCTAGTTCGTTATCGATATCGCGCAATTTTCGAAATGCGCCTCCAGCGGAAGAACTTCCTTCTGCACCTTGTTCGTCCGGGTCATCCGAGACTGCAATACTCAGGGGATTACGAATCGTGCCATCATCGTTATAGGCAAGCAGAATCCGGCCATCATTGAGCGGAACCGCATCGATCGCCGAATCGGGGTTCGGTAAATTCGTTGCCTCTGGAATGCTCCACCCATTCTTACCGGGATCAAAAAATATGCCCTGTAATTTTCCGCCGCCTCGGGCGCGCAGAAAAGCGAGGACGCGATCGGGATCAAAAGCGACAAAAGCCGGGTGGCTGCATTTCGAGCTAGCGATCGGGAAAGATATCTTTCGCACAATTTTTCCGTTGGCGATTTCCAATCGCGCGCCGCTGGGGTACTTCCATAAAGCAGAATGCGACAGCGGCAGAAAGAGTTCGTGGGGGCCAAGCTCAACCGGTTTGCTGCGCGGAATATCTCCCAGCCCGTTTGTCAGCCGGTGTGATTCCGACCAGGTGCGACCCCGATCACGTGAAATCTTGTAATCGACATGCGCGCCGCTCCAGCCACCGAACACGACCGCGGCGTAGAACAGCCAGACGATATTCTCTTTATCCTGAAACAGGACGGTGTTTCCGAGCGTCTTGTTTGAAAACCACGATTCGGCGGCGCATTCACGCGGATTGACTGCGATCTGCGTTGGTTCCCAGCTCGCGCCGCCCGCTAGTGAATGGCGCACCAAAATCCGGCTATCGCGCGCTCCTTCCTTACCGCCTCCGTACCATGAGACGAGCAGCGAACCGTCATCGAGCTCGATGAGCGATGAACCATGTTGCACCGCCATGGCCATTTCGGCAGAGACGATGCTTGTGCTGAAAACCTGTGCGCGTGCGATGGAACCCGCGCTGAGAACCAAAGCAAAAATCGCATAAATGTTTGTGAAGAGGCGGGCCTTCATTCGTTTCAAAGGATAGTTCCGTGTCATGTCGGGCGAAGTCGAGACATCTTTAACTTCCTCCGATGGCAGAATGCACAGAGATTCATCGATGGCGGTCAGAATGACAAGAAAGGTGCGTTTGTCGCGCGCCTAGAATCGCGCTAACAAATCGCGTGCAAATTTTTCACGACCCCAGCTGCACCGAGTACGGCAGGCCCGGTCATCCGGAACGGCCGCAGCGGATTGTGCGGACGGTGCCACTGTTAAAGAGTCGGCACGGTGACTGGCAATGGCACGATCCGCGCGCGGCCTCCGATCAGGAATTGTTGCGCGCACACTCGCACGAGCATCTCGCGCGGATAGCGAAGGCGAGCCAGGATTTCGATCTCGACACTCCAGCCTATTCCAAGATCGATTTCTATGCCCGGCAATCAGCGGGGTCCGCGATCGAAGCAGCACGCGCAGCGATCGGCGGAAACCGCACATTCGGTTTGATGCGACCGCCCGGTCACCATGCCATGCGTGATCGCGCGATGGGGTTTTGTTATTTCAGCAACATTGCAGTGGCCGCATTGAGTGCTCTTGCCGGAGTTGGCGTCACTAATGCCGGACCGCGACGAACGACCGCGTCGACAGAGAAGATTGGGCGGGTCGCGATCTGGGACTTTGACGCGCATCACGGCAACGGCACCGAGGCATTGGTAGCGCACAATGAAAGAATTATGTTCGCCTCGATTCACCAGTACCCGGGCTGGCCAGGCACAGGAACAAAATCGTTTGCCAATGTTTTGAACTTTCCGATCGCCCCTTACTCTTCGCGCAACAACCATGTTCGTGCCGCGGAGCAAGCCTTGGAAAAACTACTCGAATTCAAGCCTCAGTTGCTGCTCGTCTCAGCGGGGTTCGATGCGTATAAAAACGATCCAATTACTCAGATGACGTTGGAACGCGACGATTTCGCAACTTTCGGCAAATGGCTGACTGACGTAAAAATTCCAACCGCGGCAATTCTCGAAGGCGGCTACAGCGACGACCTGCCAGAGTTGATCGACGCGTTTTTAGGAAGCTGGGATTCCTGATTGAAACACAGACGTTCCGCTTGTCCGCCATGCGGGGCCCATCGCCGAGGTGGCGCGCCTCTTCAGCGGAGTGTAACTTCCGCTGGGCGCACAGACTGCAAGTCTGTGTTCCGCCTGGCCCAACTACCCTTCCTTTCTCGCCCTTCGACTCTGATTTTCTTCTTTCGAATTAACAATCTCGATTAGCTGAATGGCGGCCTTTTCAATGTCGGCATAGCCGAATTGATGTGCCCTGCTTTTCACCGCGAGCAAGCCACAGCGGTGAAGATTCGTGAGGTCGCCGAAAGGAAACTTGTATCTGGCTTTCGAATCTTCGGCATGCGTTTCGTCGATCCCAAGATACCATTTGCGATATTCAGCGAATCCGTGCACGCGAATGAATTCGTTCTCCGCCTCCGCCATCGGATGATGATCTCTCCACGAATTTTTCTTATCAACGACCGCCCGCCCCTGAGTGATCAGTTCCTTTGCAAAAGCGAACGCGTTCTCATTTAGTTTTACCGTCCTGCTCTGAGCAAACGACAAAGCGGGACAAGAGATGAGAATGCTGCCCGCCAAAAGCGTGGCGGGGATAAGTCGACGGAACATGCGCTTGAGAGCCGGTGCGCCCCGCGGATATTCTATCCGCGGCTCGTTCAATTCAGCAGAGTCTAACTCCGCCGGGCACACAGACTGGCAGTCTGTCTGCCACAATCTGCACGAATGAGCCTTATCCACCTTGCAATATCGACTCGATTCTTTTCATCAT
>Ga0137418_10003055_pt1 | contig 15365 bp, 10 predicted proteins | sample CZODoug3_1_2_16f_FD_122242 | JGI IMG/M metagenome (GOLD analysis project Ga0137418, IMG submission 122242) | Vadose zone soil fungal communities from Angelo Coast Range Reserve, California, USA - CZODoug3_1_2_16fungal (Hybrid Assembly) | ecosystem: Environmental > Terrestrial > Soil > Vadose... | reverse complement strand
GAGTTGATCACACCGGTGGCATTGGAGAAGGGGTTGCGATTCGCGATCCGTGAAGGCGGACGCACAGTCGGCGCCGGTACGGTCGCCGAGATCATTGTCTAACGGATTCAAATCCTATGCGAGACATCATTACTTTGCAGTGCAACGACTGCAAGGAGCGAAATTACTCAACGACAAAGAACCGAAAGAAGACAACCGAACGTCTGGAAAGGAAGAAATTTTGTTCAAGATGCCGCCATCACACGGTTCATCGTGAGACGAAATAGCTTTCTTTTTGCTAGAATGTTTGGATGTTCTCTAGTCCAGGTACAGGCCAGTAGCTCCAACTGGTAGAGCGCCGGTCTCCAAAACCGGATGCTGGGGGTTCGAATCCCTCCTGGCCTGTCAGCACTTATTTCATGAATCCGGCAGATAAACTTAAAGATTGGACACAAAAATCGAGGCAGTTCTACTCCGATGTTCGGAGCGAGATGAAGAAGGTCTCCTGGCCTGGACGGCAGGAGGTGGTCGGCACGACGATCGTGGTGGTCGTGGCGGTCTTCTTCTTCGGGTTATACCTGGGTCTCGTTGACTACCTTTTGTCACTGGGACTGGACCGGGTGCTCCGATACTTCACCTCCACCGGAGGCGCATAAGTTCGTGTCCAAACTCTGGTACATCATTCACACGTACTCGGGATTCGAACGCAAAGTTGCAGAAAGTCTGCGCAGCCGGGTGAAGGCGTTCAATCTGGAAGATGAGATCCACAACGTCCTTATACCGACCGAGGAGGTTGTCGAAGTGCGAGGCGGCAAGCGAGTCATTTCGCAAAAGATGTTTTACCCGGGATACGTGCTGGTGGAAATGGACACCACGGAGAAAGGCGGTCCAAGCGACAGGGCCTGGCACGTGGTGAAGAACACCCCGCGGGTGACGGGTTTTGTGGGCTCGGGTCAGAGTCCGACCCCGCTGAGCGACGAGGAAGTACAACAAATTGTTTATCGGGTTTCGACTGCGGCTGACAAGCCCAAGCCGAAACTGTCGTTCGAGAAAGGCGAGACGGTCAAGATTATTGACGGACCGTTCGCCAGCTTCACCGGTTACGTGGACGAAGTAAATACGGACCGAAATACGCTCAAAGTGATGGTGACCATATTCGGCCGGTCCACTCCGGTTGAACTCGACTTTCTCCAGGTGGAGAAGACATAGGCGAACAAAAATGGCGAAGAAAGTTATAGGCCAGGTAAAACTGCAGATACCCGCGGGCAAGGCCACACCTGCTCCGCCCGTCGGTCCGGCGCTCGGCCAGCACGGCGTCAACATCATGGATTTCTGCAAAGCATTCAACGCGAAGACATCTGCAAAGGACCAGGAAGGCTTGATCATTCCGGTCGTTGTGACGATCTACGCCGATCGTTCTTACAGTTTTATTACCAAGACCCCGCCGGCTTCGATCCTGCTCAAACGCGCCGCAAACATCGCGAAGGGATCGGGTGAGCCGAACAAGAACAAGGTCGGCACCGTCACGCAGAAACAAGTTGAAGACATTGCGCGATTGAAGCTGCCGGATCTGAACGCGGCCAATCTCGAAGCCGCAGTCCAGACTGTGAAAGGGACGGCGCGCAGCATGGGAATTGAGGTGGTGTAATGGCGAAGGCAGGCAAGAAATACGAAGCAGCGAAAAAACAGATCGAAGAGCGGCCGTATACGGTTGAAGACGCGATGGGCACTCTCAAAAAGGTCCATTACGCGAAGTTCAACGAGACCATCGAAGTACACATGCGCCTTGGTGTCGATCCCAAGCATGCAGACCAGATGGTGCGTGGAACAGTTGTCCTGCCCCACGGTCTCGGGAAATCGAAGAAAGTTGCCGTGATCGCTTCGGGCGACAAGCTTAGGGAGGCCGAACAGGCTGGAGCTGAAGTTGTTGGCGGAGATGACCTCGTCGAGAAAATCGCGGGCGGCTGGATCGATTTTGATGCCTGCATCGCGACACCGGACATGATGCGAGGCGTCGGCCGGCTCGGAAAAGTTCTCGGTCCGCGCGGGCTGATGCCGAACCCGAAGACCGGAACGGTAACCATGGACGTCGCGAAGGCAATCAAAGAGGTCAAGGCCGGCAAAGTGGAATTCCGCGTCGACAAAACTGGCATTATCCACGCCCCCGTGGGAAAAATTGAATTCACGAAGGATCAATTGAGTGAGAACGCCCAGACGCTGATCGACTCGGTCCTGAAAGCGCGGCCTGCGGCGCTTAAAGGAAAATACGTGAAGCGCATCACCGTCGCTTCGACCATGAGTCCCGGTATCGATCTGGATTTGGACGCACTGGATGCGAAATGAAAACGAACGCGGGCTAAAGCCCGCGTTCAATGGGAAATATTTATGAAACCCAAGGGTAAGAAACAAGAAGAACTCAATGAGCTGAAGAAGGACCTGAACGACGCGAAGAACATGTTTGTCACCCAATTTCAGGGGATGACTGTCGCACAGGACACCGAGCTTCGGCAGAAGATCCGCGGTACGAAGAGCAAGTATCGCGTCGTAAAGAACACGCTGGCGCGGAAGGCTGCCGAGGGAACGCCGGCGGAAGGCATGGTCAAGTCTTTTGACGGGTCCACTGCCATCGCCTACAACGGCAGTGATCCGGTTGCCCTTGCGAAGGTGCTTACCGCCTACGCCAAGACAAATCCGCTCTTCATTTTTAAGGCCGGCATGGTCGAAGGCCGCGTGGTGAATATCGCAGACATTGCAAATATTGCTGCCATGCCTTCGAAGGAAGAACTCATCGCCAAGCTGCTCTTTTTGATCAACTCGCCGGCGCAGCGGCTCGTGGTTGCGATGAATGGCGTTGCGAGAAATCTGGCCGTCGTCCTCGGACAGGCCATTGAGAAGAAGAAGTTCCAGGAATAGTTATAGCCGCGGGCGCTGGCCCGCGTTTTAATCACGTTAGGAGAGAGCGATGTCCGATAAGGTCACAAGCATTATTGACGAGATCAAGGGGTTATCGTTGCTCGAAGCTTCTCAGCTCGTCAAAGGGCTGGAAGAAGCGTTCGGCGTCAGCGCGGCCGCAGCCACAGTTGCGGTTGCCGGCGCGGCACCGGCGGCAGGCGCCGGCGCAGCGGCACCCGCTGAAGAGAAGACCGAATTCAATGTCATCCTTACAGCAGTTGGCGGTAACAAGATCGGTGTCATCAAAGTTGTTCGTGAAATCACGAGCCTTGGCCTGAAGGAGGCCAAGGATTTGGTCGAAGGCGCTCCGAAACCGGTCAAAGAAGGCGTACCCAAAGACGAAGCAGAGAACATCAAGAAGAAATTTACCGAAGCCGGCGCAACAGTCGAAATTAAGTAGGCAGCTACACGTATTCCACGTGCTGACCTGAAGGGCGTAGTCCGCCTCTTCGGGTCCGCCTCGTTTTTTAGGAGCGATTGATAAAATGGCGGAAACCAAAACGACTACCTCAAGGGAAAGAACCAATTTCTCCAAGATCCGGACGGCGATCCAGATCCCGAATCTCATCGAGGTACAAAAGAATTCCTACGAACGGTTCCTCCAGATGAACATGCTTCCGGAGGAACGCGAAGATACAGGCCTGCAGGCGGTATTCAACTCCGTCTTTCCGATCTCGGATTTCCGCGGTGTTTCGACACTCGAGTTCATCAGCTACTCCATCGGAAACTGGGAGTGCAAGTGCGGTAACCTGAAGGGTCTTCATCATCTGCGCAGCACTTGCAAATCATGCGGCGCCACCATCGCGACGAACCCGTTCTCCTCGGAAACCACGGTTTTGTGCCCGAAGTGCGGCACGACTAACAAGAACCAGGTCACCTTCTGCAACAAGTGCGGCGACCCGGTTCAGCTCAACCTGAAATACGACGTGTCCGAATGTCAGGAACGCGGCATGACTTATGCCGCGCCACTGAAGGTCATCATTCGCCTCACGATCTTCGACAAGGATCCCGACACTGGTGCCAAGACGATTCGGGACATCAAGGAACAGGAAGTGTACTTCGGTGAAATCCCGCTGATGACCGAGAACGGCACGTTCATCATCAACGGTACCGAACGCGTCATTGTCAGCCAGTTGCATCGCAGCCCGGGCGTCTTCTTCGAATCGACGCAGAGCAAGAGCTACTACCTCGGAAAGATCATTCCCTATCGCGGGTCATGGGTCGAATTCGAATACGAGACGGCGAAGAACATTTTGTACGTCCGAATTGATCGGAAGCGGAAGTTCCTTGGAACGATCTTCCTTCGCGCCCTCGGCCTGAAGAACGAGAACCTGCGAAGCGACGATGGGATCATCCGCACCTTCTATAAGACGGATCGCCTGACGATCGAAGGCAAGAAGGTTTACTGGAATGTTTCCGACAATGTCGTCGGGTTGAAGGTTTCCAAGGATATCGTCAATCCGAAGTCGAAGGACGTCCTGGTACATTCCGGCAAGAAGATCACGAGCACCGTTTACAACCACATCAAGCAGGCGAAGGTTGAACGGTTCGAAGTGAACGTCGAGGATCTGGAAGGCGCTTTCGCGGCAGCAGACGTGGTCGATACGAGCACCGGCGAGGTGATCGTCGAAACCAACAGCGAAATGACGCAGAACATCATCCGGAAGATCATCGACGCGGGAGTGCCCGAAATCACTCTCTTCTTTCCGGAGCGCGATGACATCGGTGTCGTGCTCAGCCAAACGATGCGCAAGGATACGATCAAAACCACGCAGGAGGCTCTGATCGAGATCTACCGCAAGCTGCGTCCCGGCGATCCCCCGACGCTCGAGACCGCGACGGCCCTGTTCGAAGGCATGTTCTTCGACTCGCGCAAGTACGACTTCTCACGCGTCGGCCGGCTGAAGTTCAACATCAAGCTGGATCTCTCCACGCCGCTCGATAAGCGTGTTCTTGAGGCGGCGGATTTCAACGGCGTTATTTCGTACCTGCTCAAGCTGCGCAAGAACATCGGCCAGGTGGATGATATCGATCATCTCGGCAATCGCCGCGTCCGCGCCGTTGGTGAGCTGTTGGAGAACCAGTTCCGCATCGGTCTGGTCCGCATGGAGCGCGCCATAAAGGAGAAAATGTCGGTGTACCAGGAAATGGTCACCGCGATGCCGCACGACCTGATCAATGCCAAGCCGGTCATCGCCGCCGTGCGCGAGTTCTTCGGATCGTCTCAGCTCTCACAGTTCATGGACCAGACGAACCCGCTTTCGGAAATTACCCACAAGCGCCGTCTGTCGGCCCTCGGACCGGGCGGTCTTTCGCGCGAGCGCGCCGGATTCGAAGTCCGCGACGTGCACCCGACGCACTACGGCCGGATCTGTCCAATAGAAACGCCGGAAGGGCCGAATATCGGATTGATCTCGTCGCTGAGCTGCTACGCGCGCATCAACGAGTTCGGCTTCATCGAGAGTCCATACCGCAAGGTGAAGAACGGACGCGTGGTGGACTACGTCACAGCGATCAGCTCGGGCGATTCCAAGTTCAAGGTCGGCGAGCACGTCGAGCGTGAAGCGGTTGAGGAGGAAAACGAGGAACTCAAGTCGAAGAAAAAGAAGCGAGCCGAATATATTCCGTATTCCTTCTATCTCTCCGCCTGGGAAGAGGACAAATACCTCATCGCTCAGGCGAATGTGGAAATGGATAAGAACGGGCGTCTCACGCACGAGCTTGTGAACGTTCGTCAGGCCGGCAACTTCGTTCTGAAACACCGGAACGAGGTCGATTACGTGGACGTGTCACCGAAACAGCTCGTTTCCGTCGCGGCATCGCTGATCCCGTTCCTTGAAAACGACGACGCTAACCGGGCACTGATGGGATCCAACATGCAACGCCAGGCCGTGCCGTTGCTCCGCACGGCGGCTCCGCTGGTGGGAACCGGCATGGAAGAGATCACTGCACGCGACTCGGGCGCTGTGGTGATCTGCCGCCGAAACGGAATCGTTGATTCGATCGACTCCGAACGCATCATTGTTCGCGTCGAAGCCGCTGAAGACGGTCACTTCTCTCGCGAGGTCGGGGCGGACATCTACACGCTCACAAAGTTCAAGCGATCGAACCAGAATACCTGTATCAATCAGAAGCCGATCATCCGCCAGGGTGATCGCGTCACGAAAGGGCAGGTACTGGCCGATGGTCCTTGCACCGAGAGAGGCGAACTTGCTCTCGGCCGCAATGTGCTTGTCGCGTTCATGCCTTGGCGCGGCTACAACTTTGAAGACGCGATTCTCGTGTCCGAGCGCCTCGTGAAGGACGATTACTATACTTCGATCCACATCGAGGAATTCGAGATCGAGGCGCGCGACACGAAGTTGGGCCCGGAAGAAATCACCCGCGACATTCCAAACGTCAGCGAATCATTTCTGAAGGATCTCGACGAAGCCGGCATCATCCGCATCGGCGCCTACGTCAAGCCGGGTGATGTGCTCGTGGGCAAGGTCACACCGAAGGGTGAAACCCAGCTCACCCCGGAAGAGAAACTCCTCCGGGCGATCTTCGGCGAAAAGGCCGGGGACGTCCGCGACGCATCGCTGATCTGCCCGCCGGGCATTGAAGGCATTGTCGTGGACGTAAAGATCTTTTCACGCAAAGGCGCCGAGAAAGACGAGCGCGCCAAGCTGATCGAGAACATGGAAATCTCGCGGCTGGAAAAGAATCTGCGGGACGAAATTCGAATACTCACCGACGAGCGTAACAAGCGGCTTGTCGGGTTGCTCGAAGGCAAGGTTACCTCGAACGAATTGGTTCATGACCGCACCGGACGAAAGATCGTGGGGAAAGGCACCGAGATGACCAGCGAAGTCATCGAGAACCTCTCGCTGAGAGAGCTTCTGAAACTCAAGTTCAAGGACGGAGCCAATCCGCACGATTCCATTCAGGAAATCGAAGAGATGACCACGCGTCAGATCGATGTCCTGCGAAAGATCCATGAAGAGCGGATCAACAAACTCCGCCGCGGTGACGAGTTGCCGCCGGGCGTGATCAAGCTCGTGAAGGTTTATGTTGCGATGAAGCGCAAGCTCTCGGTCGGCGACAAAATGGCCGGCCGTCACGGCAACAAGGGCGTCATCGCGCGCATTCTCCCCGACGAAGACATGCCCTATCTCCCGGATGGAACGCCTGTTGAGATCGTGCTGAATCCGCTTGGCGTGCCTTCGCGAATGAACGTCGGCCAGATTCTCGAAACACACCTCGGTTGGGCTGCCCATGCGCTCGGCATGTACTTCGCAACGCCGGTTTTCGATGGAGCCACCGAAGGCGAAATCAAAGATATGCTGACCAAGGCTAACCTGCCGCAGACCGGAAAAACGCGTCTTTATGACGGTATGACCGGTCAGCCGTTCGAGCAGGAGGTTACGGTCGGCTATATCTATATGTTGAAGCTGTCACATCTGGTGGATGACAAGATCCACGCCCGCTCCATCGGTCCCTATTCGCTGATTACACAGCAGCCGCTCGGCGGTAAAGCTCAGTTCGGTGGACAGCGATTCGGAGAAATGGAAGTGTGGGCCCTCGAAGCTTACGGTGCCGCCCACATTCTGCAGGAACTGTTGACAGCCAAGTCCGACGACGTGTACGGACGAACGAAGATTTATGAGGCAATCGTGAAAGGTGAAGCTGCGATGGAGCCGGGCGTTCCGGAGTCCTTCAACGTTCTGATCCGAGAGCTGCAGAGCCTCTGTTTAGATGTCGAACTCATGAAACGAAAACCTACTGTTTAGGGTAGGAGGGTAAAACATTGATTAGATCGAATCCTTACGACCGGGCGGCATCCATCGCCGATTTTGACAGCATCCGGATCAGTCTGGCTTCTCCAGAAAAGATTCGTTCGTGGTCTCACGGCGAAGTAACGAAGCCTGAAACCATCAACTACCGTACTTTCAAACCAGAGAAAGACGGGTTGTTCTGCGCCCGCATTTTCGGACCGGTGACGGATTGGGAGTGCCTGTGCGGCAAATACAAGCGCATGAAGCATCGCGGCGTCATCTGTGACAAGTGTGGTGTTGAAGTCACTCTCTCGAAGGTTCGCCGCGAGCGGCTGGGCCACATCGAGCTGGCCAGCCCGTGCTCGCATGTGTGGTTCTTCAAAGGACTGCCGAGCCGCATCGGGCACCTGCTCGACATGTCGCTCCGCGAGCTCGAGCGGGTTCTGTACTTCGAAGCGTACGTCACGATTGATCCGGGCGACGCTCCGCTGAAAGAACGCGAGTTGCTCACGGAGGAAAAATTCCGTCAGCTGCAACAGGAATATCCCGGAAAGTTTGTCGCGATGATGGGCGCCGAAGCGATCAAGGAACTTCTGAAACGTGTGGACATCGATGAATTGTCCAAAGAGCTCCGCGTCAAGATGAAGAGCGAGAACTCGCAGCAGAAGAAAGTGAAATTCGCCAAGCGGCTGAAGGTCGTCGAAGCATTCGTGAAGTCCGGCAACAAGCCGGAGTGGATGATTCTCGACGTGATCCCGGTCATCCCGCCCGAGCTGCGGCCTCTGGTTCCTCTTGATGGAGGCCGGTTCGCGACGTCGGACTTGAACGACCTGTACCGACGTGTGATCAACCGGAACAACCGTTTGAAGAAGCTCATCGAGCTGCATGCCCCGGACGTGATCGTCAGAAATGAAAAACGCATGTTGCAGGAAGCCGTCGATGCCCTGTTCGATAACGGCCGCCGCGGCCGCATCCTTCGGGGCGCGAACAATCGTCCGCTGAAATCGCTGTCGGATACTCTGAAAGGCAAGCAGGGTCGCTTCCGTCAGAACCTCCTTGGAAAGCGCGTCGATTACTCCGGCCGTTCGGTGATCGTCGTCGGTCCCGAGCTTCATCTGCACCAGTGCGGTCTGCCGAAGAAGATGGCACTCGAACTGTTCAAGCCGTTCATCTATAACCGTCTCGAGCAGGGCGGACACTGCACGACCGTGAAGGCTGCGAAGGAAATGGTCGAGCGTCAGGACTCGGTGGTCTGGGATATTCTCGAAGAAGTCATCAAGGACCATCCGGTTCTGCTCAATCGCGCTCCGACGCTCCACCGTCTTGGCATCCAGGCGTTCGAGCCGGTGCTCGTCGAAGGAAAGGCGATCAAGATCCATCCGCTCGTTTGTACCGCATTCAACGCGGACTTCGACGGCGACCAGATGGCGGTTCACATTCCGCTGTCACCTGAAGCGCAGATAGAAGCATCCGTGCTGATGCTTTCGACACAGAACCTGCTGTCGCCCGCCAGCGGCCAGCCCGTTGCGGTTCCGACGCAGGATATGGTTCTCGGCGTTTACTACCTCACGCGCCCAAAGCCCGGTACTCGCGGAGAAGGACGCACGTTCGGCTCGGTCGATGAAGTGCTCATGGCATGGGATGCAGGCGAAGTCGAAACACAGACGCCGATCCGGCTTCGTTACACCGGCTCGCTCATCGACATGACCACTGCCTATGATGATCAGGCCATCGCTCACGCCGAAGCCATCGAAGCCAAGAACCACATGCTCAGCACCACGGTTGGCCGCGTGATTCTGCATGACAACATGCCGCCGGCTTTCCCTTTCATCAACGGCTTGCTGAAGAAGAAAGGGCTTGGGCAGTTGGTGAGCTACACCTATTTGCGGTACGGGCCGGAAATGACAGTCACGATGCTGGACCACATCAAAGAGTTGGGCTTCTATTACGCCACACGCGCGGGAATCACGGTCAGCATCAATGACCTGGTCGTGCCTCCAGGCAAAAGAGAGTTCGTGGAGAACGCTCAGAACGAAGTCGTGAAGGTCGATCAGCAGTACCGTGACGGTGCGATCACGAACGGCGAGCGCTATAACAAGGTCATAGCGATCTGGTCCGACGTGACGGAAAAGATCTCCGACATGATGTTCAACGAGATGGAGCGTGCCGAGGAAGCCAGCCACGGGTTCAATCCGATCCTTCTGATGGCCGACTCGGGCGCCCGCGGATCGAAGCAGCAGATTCGCCAGTTGGCCGGTATGCGCGGTCTGATGGCGAAGCCGTCGGGTGAAATCATCGAAACGCCGATCACCGCGAATTTCCGTGAAGGTTTGAACGTGATGGAGTATTTCATCTCGACTCACGGCGCGCGCAAGGGTCTGGCGGATACCGCTCTTAAGACAGCGGATTCGGGTTATCTCACGCGCCGTCTGGTCGACGTTGCTCAGGACGTGATCATCAGCGAAGCGGACTGCGGAACGGTCGACGGCATTTACGTCGGTTCCATTGTGGAGTCGGGCGAAATCATCGAGCCGTTGAGAGACCGAATTATCGGCCGGGTGTCGCTTGAAAAGATCAAGGACTACGAAGGCCGGGTTATCGTCGAAATCAACCAGGAGATCTCGGAGGACCTTGCCAGTGCGATTCAGGCAGCCGGTATCGAGCGAGTAAAAATCCGGTCCGTGTTGACCTGCGAATCGCGGCGCGGAGCCTGCGTCCGGTGCTATGGCCGAAACCTGGCGACTGGAAAGTTAGTCGAGATCGGTGAAGCGGTCGGCGTCATCGCAGCACAGTCGATCGGTGAACCGGGAACGCAGCTCACCATGCGTACGTTCCACATCGGTGGTACCGCAAGCCGGGTTGCCGAGCAGACGAGCCTGGAAGCCAAGAACGGCGGCACGATCAAGTTCCACAACCTGCAAACGGTGCGGAACCAGGAAGGCTTCCTCGTTGCAATGAACCGCAACGGAGTGATCGCTATCATGGATGAAAAGGGCCGTGAGAAGGAGCGCTACACCGTTGTGTATGGCGCCAAGCTCAAGGTCAACGAAGGTGATCACGTGAAGCTCGGCGCGACGCTCGTCGAGTGGGATCCTTACACGTTCGCAATCCTGACGGAGGTCAGCGGAACGATTCAGTTCAAGGATCTGCTCGAAGGCGTGACGATGCACGAGGAACTCGACGAAGTGACGGGTCTCTCGCGATGGGTTGTGACGGATTCACCCGATGAGAAGCGCCAGCCGACCATCCAGATCCGCGACGACAAGCACAAAGTCCTTCGGAAATACCTCATCCCATCGCGCGCCCACCTTATGGTTGCCGATGGCGATACGGTCCACCAGGGCGACGTGCTTGCAAAGATTCCACGTGAAACGACCAAGACCAAGGACATCACGGGCGGTCTCCCGCGCGTCGTCGAGTTGTTCGAAGCCCGGAAACCGCGCGAGACGGCGGTCATCACGGAAATCGACGGTATCGTCAAGTATGGCGATATCGCCAAGGGTCAGCGGAAGATCATGGTTATCAACGAGAACGGCGTCGAGCGCGAGTACTCGCTGCCTCGCGGCGTTCATGTGAACGTCCAGGAAGGCGAACACGTTCGTGCCGGCGAGCCGTTGATGGACGGTCCGCGCAACCCGCATGACATTCTGGCAGTCCTCGGTGAGAAGGAACTGCAGGCGTATCTCGTGAACGAAATCCAGGAGGTCTACCGGCTCCAGGGCGTCAACATCAACGACAAACACATCGAAGTCATCGTTCGACAGATGATGCGATGGATCAAGGTCGAGGATGTGGGCGACACCGAGTTTCTCGTGGACGAGCAGGTCGATAAGTTCCGATTCCAGGAAGAGAACGAGCGCGTGAAGAAGAACGGTGGCAAGCCGGCTTCCGGCCGACCGCTGTTGCTGGGGATCACGAAGGCGTCGCTGTCCACGGAGTCGTTCATCTCGGCAGCATCGTTCCAGGAGACGACCCGCGTCCTGACGGAAGCTTCGATTAGTGGAAAGATCGATTACCTGCGCGGCCTCAAGGAGAACGTCATCATGGGACGTCTCATCCCGGCCGGTACGGGTCTGGAGTTCTACCGCAACGTCGAACTGATCCCCGAAGAGCCCGAACCGGTTCTGGGCGAGGAAACCCCGGAACTGGAGATTGCTGAGGATCTTGGTACCGAGGAACAGCCCCAGCAGGAACGGTTGACGACGTAGGGAACAAACGCGGGCTAAAGCCCGCGACTACATTTTCGGGACCATGTCGAGGCCCATAAATGTAGTCGCGGGCTTTAGCCCGCGTTTCTGAAAAAAAGTATCTTCTTGAAGGCTGCAAAGCCATTCAGTAAAATTAGAGGGTTTTCCCCGAGATAACACTGTCCTCGGGGACGCCGCTTACAAACGAGGAGTGAGAGGGTTCGTGCCGACATTTAATCAGCTGGTTCGACAGGGTAGACAGAAACCGAAGTACAAGACGAGTAGTCCTGCTCTGCAGGAGTGTCCGCAGAAAAGAGGCGTGTGCACCCGAGTATACACGTCAACACCAAAGAAGCCGAATTCGGCCCTTCGCAAAGTTGCACGTGTGCGTCTGACCAATGGGATTGAAGTAACAACCTACATCCCCGGTATCGGCCACAATCTGCAGGAACACTCCATCGTCTTGATCCGCGGCGGTCGTGTAAAGGATCTGCCTGGCGTTCGCTACCACGTTATACGTGGAACGCTGGACGCAGCAGGCGTCGCGAACCGGAAGCAGTCGCGCTCCAAATACGGTGCGAAGCGGCCTAAGGGATAAGAGCAAAAACACCCGAGAGCCTGGGGCAAGCCCGGGCTGTGGGTAACCTGGTAAGTTCCAGATCAATATCAGGAAGATAGATTTCGTATTTTGGGGACATGTCCCTGAAATTCGCAATTTGATATCAGAGGTTCTATGCCCAGAAAAGCGCATATCGTCAAGCGCGAGATCGTGCCTGATCCGATGTACCAGAGCACGCTGATCTCGAAATTCGTCAATTGCATGATGTACGGCGGGAAAAAGAGTACCGCCCAGGGGATTCTCTACAACGCGATGGACGTCATTCAAAAGAAGACCAATGACGACCCGTTAAAGCTTTTTAAGAAAGCCATTGAGAACGTCAAGCCGGTTCTGGAAGTGAAGTCCCGCCGAGTCGGCGGTTCCACGTACCAGGTGCCGGTCGAAGTAGGCCCCGCTCGCCGAACTTCTCTGGGCATCCGCTGGATCCTGACGTACTCCCGTGCGCGGGGCGAGAAATCCATGGAAGAGAAGCTTGCCGGTGAACTGATGGATGCCGCGAACAATCGCGGAAATTCAATCAAGAAGAAGGAAGATACGCACCGGATGGCGGAAGCCAACAAGGCCTTCGCCCATTACCGGTGGTGAGGAGGAGGCGCCTCCAATGCCCGCGGCTATCTCAGGTGGTGCCCAACCCGTCCATAGGGCGGACAGTTTAATAAAGGAAGTTTGGTAATTTTATGCCTCGTACAACGGCACTGGAAAAAACAAGAAATATCGGCATCATGGCCCACATCGATGCCGGGAAAACCACGACAACGGAGCGGATTCTTTACTACACCGGTATCAATTACAAGCTCGGTGAGGTGCATGAAGGCACTGCCACGATGGACTGGATGGAGCAGGAACAGGAGCGCGGTATCACGATCACGTCGGCCGCCACTACGTGCTTCTGGAACAATCATCGCATCAATATCATCGATACACCTGGCCACGTCGATTTCACCGCCGAAGTCGAGCGCTCGCTCCGCGTGCTGGATGGCGCAGTGGCCGTCTTTTGCGCTGTTGGCGGAGTTGAGCCGCAGTCGGAGACCGTCTGGCGCCAGGCCGACAAATATCGAGTACCCCGAATCGCATTCGTCAATAAGATGGACCGTCCGGGCGCGGACTATCAGCGCTGCATGGACATGATGCGAAGCCGTCTGCACGCGAACCCCGTCGCCATTCAACTCCCGCTCGGGAAAGAAGATACATTCCGGGGAGTCATCGATCTGCTCGACAACAAGGCGATCCTGTATCTGGATGAGACACTCGGAGCCGAATACAAGGTCGAAGAAGTTCCCGAAGACTACAAGCAGATCGTTCGCGAGTATCGCGACAAGATCATCGAGGCCGCCTGTGAAGCCGATGAGCAGGTATTCGAGAAGTATGTTCACGGCGAAGTGATCTCGAATGAGGAACTCAAAGCCGCGATCCGCAAGGGCACGATCGCGATCAAGCTGACCCCGGTCCTGTGCGGATCTGCCTTTAAGAACAAAGGCGTGCAGCCGCTGCTGGATGCTGTTGTGGGTTATCTGCCCTCACCGGTCGATATACCGCCTGTTCAAGGTCTGACCACGGATCGGTCGAAGCCTGAAGTCCGCAAAGCCGACGACAAAGAACCGTTCTCGGCGCTGGTTTTCAAGATCATGACGGATTCCTTCGTCGGTCAACTCGCCTTCTTCCGCGTTTACTCGGGCAGCCTCAATTCCGGTTCTTACGTTTACAACTCGACGAAGCAAACGCGTGAGCGCATCGGCCGCCTTCTCAAGATGCATGCGAACAAGCGCGAGGAGATCAAGGATGTGTATGCCGGCGACATTGCCGCGGCCGTCGGCCTGCGCCACGTCACCACGGGTGACACGATCTGTGATGAGAACAAACAGATCCTTCTCGAAGCGATGGATTTCCCGGAGCCGGTGATTTCCGTTGCCATCGAACCGAAAACCAAAGCGGATCAGGAAAAGATGGGAGTGGCTTTGGGCAAGCTGGCGCAGGAGGACCCGACCTTCCGGATTCACACGGATCCCGATACGGCGCAGACGATCATCTCCGGAATGGGCGAACTCCATCTGGAAATCATCGTCGACCGCATGATGCGCGAATTCAACGTGGGCGCCAATGTAGGGAAGCCCCAGGTTGCCTACAAGGAAACCATCCGAAAGAAGGCCGACGCCGAAGGCAAGTACATCCGCCAGACAGGTGGACGCGGCCAGTACGGACATGTGCGCATCACGGTCGAGCCGAGCGGAGTCGGCGCGGGGTTTGTCTTCGAGAACGAAATCATCGGCGGATCCATCCCGAGGGAATATATCAAACCGATCGAGCAGGGAATCAAGGAGGCGATGCAGACCGGCGTGCTGGCGGGCTACGAAGTGAAAGACGTTAAAGTCTCGCTGTACGACGGTTCGTACCACGAAGTCGATTCATCGGAAATCGCGTTCAAAATCGCAGGTTCCATGGCTTTCAAGGAAGGCTGCCGCAAGGCGAGTCCCGCTTTGCTCGAGCCCGTGATGAAAGTCGAAGTTGTTCTGCCCGAGGAGCACATGGGCGACGTTATCGGCGATTTGAATTCAAGACGCGGACGCATCGAAGGACAGGAAGCGCGGCCGGGCACCCAAATCATTCGTGCGCTGGTTCCGTTGTCGTCGATGTTTGGATATGCGACCGACTTGCGTTCAAGAACGCAAGGCCGCGCAACTTATACAATGCACTTCGCGCATTACGAAGAGGTGCCGAAGACGATTGCAGACGAAATCATTGCCCGGGCACAAGGCCGGGAAGTCGAGAAATCGGTGTAGACGCCTACGAATGGAGCTAAGTCATGGCGAAAGAGAAGTTCGACAGAAACAAGCCGCATGTGAATGTGGGGACGATCGGACACATCGACCACGG
>Ga0137418_10003054_pt1 | contig 15369 bp, 12 predicted proteins | sample CZODoug3_1_2_16f_FD_122242 | JGI IMG/M metagenome (GOLD analysis project Ga0137418, IMG submission 122242) | Vadose zone soil fungal communities from Angelo Coast Range Reserve, California, USA - CZODoug3_1_2_16fungal (Hybrid Assembly) | ecosystem: Environmental > Terrestrial > Soil > Vadose... | reverse complement strand
CCCTGGGCGCTCATGTGCCAGTGCTTGATGCGCTTGCGCTCGCTGCGCAGCGTGCCGGCGGCGACCTCGAGGACGCCGCGCTCGGCCGCCTCGCGATCCGCGCGCGCCCCGTGCCGGATGACGCCCTTCCGGGCGGCCTCTATCGTCCGCGGCGGAAGCGCCTTCCCGTAGCGGCGCGCGAGCTCGTCGAGCGTCTCGATGATGCCGCGGCCGTCGGCGACCGGCGCGAGCATGTGCGCCACGGTCCGCAGGTCGTCATCCACCGACCGGTAGGCCTTGTCGAGCACGGGCCGGACGAGGCGAATGATGGCCCGTATCTTCTTGACCCGCCGCCGTGCGTCGTGGACCGCTTCGTCACTCTGCGGGTCGCCGACGGTGTGCAGCTCGGAAATGGCGACCTCGAGCTGCCGCAGCACGATGCGCCGCACCTCGGTAGCCACCGGCGCCCCTTTCTTCAGACGGAATGCCACGCAACGGGCCTCCTCACGATGCCCGCGAGAACCGGCCCACGCCTGCGAGACGGGCGATCCCGATTGCCAGCAGCGGCCCGACGGCCGTCGCGAGCGCACCAATCGTCAACTGCGCCAGCAGCGGACCCGTGTAGAGAATCCCGCTGGCGAAGAAGAGCGCGAAGGTAAACCCCGTCGACGCCGCGTACGCGGCGACGACGAGCTGCCGCCAGCCAATCCGCCCCGGCAGGTGCCATCCGGCCGCCAGGGCCAGTCCGATGGCCGCCAGGATGCCCGCCGGGCGACCGACGAGCGCCGCCAGCATCAGGGCCCACGTGCCGGTGTCGTATCCCTTCAGGATGACGCCGCCGTTGACGAGGCCGAACAGGAAGAGGACCACCTGCACGAGCGTGTTCCACTCGTGCTCGAAGTGGTGAACCGCGTCGTCGTCGGGCGGGTCGGCCAGCAGATCGAGCTTCCGCGGCTCGTGCGGCAGGAACGGCACGATCGGCACCAGCGCGAAGGCGGGATGCAGGCCGTCCCTGAAGAACGCCAGCCACGACAACGGGCCGCAGATGGCGAGGTACGGCCAGAACGCGCGGACCTTCAGCGTCCTCATCGCGCCGGCCAGGCCGAGCGCGACCAGGAGGAGCGCGGCGCCGCCTTCCGGCGCGGCGACCGCCGGACGCCAGACGGCGACGATCAGCATGCCGAAAAGATCCGTGGCGATGCCGAGCAGCAGCACGAACGGAAGGATGCCGCTGCGGGGCATGATCGCCTTGAGCACGTAATAGGCCGCCGCGACGTCGATGGCGCAGGCAATCGGCCAGCCCGTCGAGAGGATCGCCTCGTAGCGGCCGTTCACGTAGGCCAGGTACGTGCCGGCGCTCCCGGCGATGCCGCCGGCCGCGGCAATGAGCGGCAGCGTCCATCGCCGCCATGAATGCAGCGCGCCCCCCTCCATCGTCGCTTCGACGATCTCCTGCATGATGAGGCCGACAAACAGCGCCATGCCGATGTCGTTCACCCCGAACGAGAGCGACTGGGCCAGGCGGAAGTACGGCTCGGGCACGGTGTTGGCCCACACGAGGGCGATCGCCACCCCCAGCGGCAGGCCGAGGAACCGGTTCACCGGGCGGTGAACGGCGTGCGTCGCGTGCTGCCGATGGTGGTGACGGTGCAGCGCGACGTGATGCGCGGCGGCCACGTGGTTTCTCATTGCGTGGCCCCCGTCTGGTTGGCCTGGCGGCGGATCACGCCGGAGTCGACGGTCGTGCCCGAGCGCGCGACCGCTTCGAAGAACAGCTCGTCGCCGGCCACTTCGACCAGCATGAAGGCGTTGTCCTGGTCGAAGTAGGCGGCCGTCATTCCCGACGGGTGCGTGTCGCCCCGCCGCAGCTCGCCGCCCGAGCCGGCGACGAAGTACGCAATGCCCTTCTGCGGCTTGATTCGCTCGTAGATGTGGTCGTGCCCCGAGAACACGACGTTGACGCCGTGCTTGACGAGCAGCGGCTCGAGCGTGACGCGGAGCGACACGTCGGACCCGTGACGGCCGGCGTCCGAGTACAGCGGATGGTGGAAGTAGCAGATCTTCCAGTCCTCGCGCGCGCGGCCCAGCGCCTCGTCCAGCCACGAGCGCTGCTGCGGGTCGAGCACGTTGCTGTCGAGGACGAAGAAGCGGACGTTCTTCTTCACGTAGGAGAAGTAGCGCTCCCCGCCCATGTTGAAGCCCTTGTAGAAGCGGTTGTTCTGGTTGTCGTGGTTGCCGAGCGACGCGTAGAACAGCACGCCGGCCTGCAGGAGCGCCGCGTACGGGCGCTCGAACTTGGTGACGAAGTCCTGCGGGTCCTGCCGCCCGTACATGTTGTCGCCGAGCATCAGCACCATGTCGAAGGGGAACTTCGCGCGCGCCGCGGCCATCTGCTGTCCGACGTCGTATTCGGTCTTGTCGCCGTTGCCGTTGTCGCCGATGACCGCGAACTTCAGCGAGTCGGAGCGGGCAGGTAGTCCCTCGACCCGGCTCGGGGCAGGCCCCTCGACCCGGCTCGGGACAGGTCCCTGGAGCGCGGGGTTCTGCGCCGCGGGGGCGAAGCCCCCCGCGGAGAGCAGGACGGCGAGAATGACGACCGCTCGGCGCATCTCCTCACCCGCTCATCGAGTGGTCGCGACGCCGGCGCTGCCGATGCGCTGCGCTTCGGCGACACGTCCGCGAAGGATCGAGATGAACTGCCTGGCGACATCCGGCGCGTAGCCGCCCGCGCGGAACGCGTCCTGCCACTGCCGGTCGCTCAGGCCCCCGAGGAGCGCGCTGGCCCACGCCACGTCCGCGGGCGTGATGCGCCGGTTCACCAGCTCGCCGTGCAGCCCGCGGTAGTCACCGAACTGGGCGAAGCCATCGCTGACGCCGGTGATGAACTTCGTGCCCGCGAAGATGTCGAGGTTGTTGCGCTTCGGCGCGAAGCGCCCGGTCTTTCCAAGCGCGTCGCCGAGGTCGCGCACGACATACCAGTCGATGGTGCGGCCGGCCCGCGTTACCTGGTACAACGTGTTGTTCGAGTTCTTGAGATCGGAACTGTTGAACATCAGCAGGATCACCAGCAGCCCCTGGTACGGCCGCTGCCCGACGAACGGGTTCTGCTGCCACGACCATTCGCCCATGTCCTTCATCGACGGCTCGTCGAGACGGAAGCGGCCTCCCCTCTCGATATGCGCGCCGGAGTTGTCGCGCATCGTGAACGACGGCAGGTAGTAGACCGGCGGCTGGTGGTAGCCGAGCGCGGACAGCACGCGCGACAGGACGACTTCTGTCGGACCTTCGTCCCCGTGGCTGTCGCGCGGCTGCTTCACGTGCCATTCACGCCCCTGCGGGTCGCGCACGATGACGCCTGGATTGAAGCCGCCCGTCTTGGGACGGACGAAGGTGTACTCGGCGGCCGGATCGGGCGCGTGCGCAGCGTCCCACGGCCCATGGAACAGATCCCGACGCGCGAGATTCTCCGGTTGCTGCCACCACGCCGACAGCGGAATCGCCGGCGATGGTGATGTGGGACGGACCGTCCCCGCGCATTGAAGCGCCGACAGGGCGACCGTCAGCACCAGGAGCGCGCGCCACGCGAAGTTCGGGTGAACCATGACCGTGATCCCCCTACGGCGCGAACGGTACCGACGCCATGGTCTTGCGCACGCGGGGCAGGCGGAACGGCTCGCTCGTGCTGAAGACCGCGTGCCACCCCTGCGCGCCACGCGCGACGTCGAGCCGCGCCAGCGTCGTCGTCTCGGTGTGGAGCCGCAGACCCGCGCCGTACGAGGTCTTGTCGAGATTCAGGTCGGAATAGCGCGACGCCACGTTGCCGGCATCCATGAAGAGCGCGGCGTCGAGGTGCTCCCACACGGCGAAGCGCGACTCCGCGCCGGCGACGAGCAGGTTGTTGTCGTGGAACTGGAAGTCGTGGTAATCGCGCAGCGTCCGGCTGCCGCCGATCGCGGGGAGCATGTAGAACGGGATGACGTTGGCGCCGGACGTATGCCCGCCGACGGTCCATCCGTGAAACGCGAGCACGACGCGCGCGCCGGCCAGCGGCACGTACTGCGCGCCTTCGGCTTCCCACGTGTGGAACGTGAAGGCGTCGTAAGTCCGATCCCAGTAGTTGGTCAACGCGCCGCGGTAGAGGGCGCCGTGCGTCGGGTGCCCGCGATGGTCGCGCGTGTCGGCGGCGGCCGACAGTTCCGTGTGCAGGAAGGCCGGCTGCACGCTCAGGCTGGCCGCTGGATCGTTCGCGAACGCATCGACCGTGCTGGGAAAATCACGAACGAACGTGCCGCCCGGGTCCATCACTTTCGGATGACCGAGCCAGCCGGCCTTGCCGGTCATCGTCAGCCACTCTTTTGTCGTGACCGTGGCGTATCCGACAACATCGTGGTTCTGCATCCGGTACTGGCTGCGGGCATCCTCGACGACGTCAGGTCCCACACCGAAGTAGTTCACCTGCGTGTTGTCCTGCCACATGAACTGCGTTCCGACGGCGAGGTGGTCGCCGGCCAGGCGCGGCATCTCGAAGCGCACCTGCCCCATCTTGTAGAGGCGCCACGAGAGCGCAGCAGACGTATCCACGAACGCGCGATCGTTCGCGAAGTACTGGCGATAGCCGGGACCGACCGACAGCCAGCCCGAGCCGGTGATCATGTTGGACAGCTCGGGATAGAAGCCGCTCTTCGGCGCTCCGACGTGATCGCCGAACCTGTCGTTGGCAAAGGTAATCGCGGTTCCCAGGAAATCGGGTTCGCTCAGGAACCCACCAGGGTGTTGCGGAGTGATCGGCGACGTGATCGGCGCCTTGATCGGCGGAGGCGCCTGCGGTGGATCGGGATTGGCCGCGCCCGCTTGGGCGAATGCCTGATGTTGCGTGCTCGCGAGCAGCAACGTTACGACCAGGAATGAGAGCGCGAGGACTCGCGCCGAAGAACGACACAACATGGTGTGGCCTCCTATGCTGCGGCAACTAGCGCAAGAGGGGCACCATCAGCGCGCGAGCGGGAGAGATCGCGGAATCGCGCCGCATTCGACGCGCTCGCGCCTGCTGAGGTGTGCGAGTTCGGCCGCGGAGCGCAACGGCATGTTGAGAGTCGACCGACTGATGCCGGTCAGACGCGAAGTCGACGCGTTCGCACGATACAGGGCTCACGAAAATGCTCTCGAAAATCTATCCGCTGCAAGAATTTCGATCTTGGAGGGGTTGAAAAAGGGTTGGACCTGCACGCAAGATTAGGGGGGATCCCCCGAGGCACGCAGTGGCTCGCGACCGATCCTGGAGTTGAGGCATCGGAGGGAGCTTCACCATGATTCAAATCCTCATCGCCGATGACCACGACATCGTTCGCCAGGGGATCCACGCGCTGCTCGAAGGGCACGAGGGCTGGCACCTCTGCGCCGACGCAGCGACCGGACGCGAAGCCGTCACGAAGGCGAAGGAATTCCGGCCCGACGTCGTCGTTCTCGACGTCGGCATGCCGGAGTTGAACGGCCTCGAAGCCGCGCGGCAGATCCGCGCGATGGTGCCGACCGCGAAGATTCTGATCCTCACCGTCCACGAGGCCGAATATCTGGCCCAGGATTTCGTGGACGCCGGCGCGCGCGGCTACATCCTGAAATCCGACGCGGGTCGATTGCTGGTCGAAGCGATCGAGACGCTCCTGCAGGGCGGAACATATTTCACCGCACGTATGCAGGCGCTCATCGACGGATGGGTGGAGCGCGGCGCCCCTCGCGAAAGCTCGATCGGTACGCACCTGACACGGCGCGAACGCGAAGTGCTGCAGCTCATTGCCGAGGGAAAATCGAACAAGGAGATCGGCATCGCACTCACGATCACCACCAAGACCGCTGAAACGCATCGCGCGCGTCTGATGTCGAAGTTGAGTCTTCACTCGGTCGCCGATCTCGTACGCTACGCGATCCGCAATCAGATCATCGAAGCGTGAACTGACCTGCCGCGAAGTACGCGACGCGTGCGAAGGCGGGCGCGTCGCGATTCGGTCGTGCAAACTACAGAGATCACCGTATTGTGACCGCGCTCGCGGTCACTTAACCTGACGGCAATAAATCTCAAGTCTCTCGAATTTCCCGAAACCTGCCACTGCCCGCCCTCGGCACGGTGGTTGCGATGCGAGGTCCGTTCAATGCACACCGTTTCAGGCACCACGACCGACGAGTGGGCGCGGCTCGTTCGCGCCGAGTATCTCGAAGTACCCGGACTCGATCTGACGCGCGACCAGGTGCGGCGGCTCTGGGGCCTCGATCAGCAGACGTGCGACAGCCTGCTGGCCGCGCTCCTCGAGAGCCGCTTCCTGAAGCGCACGCGTGACAACCGCTACCTGCGCGCGGACGGCTCGGTGTGAGTATCCGCCCACAGGCCGTATATCTCGGAGCAGATACGTTCGACGCGATGCCAATCCCCGCAGTGCGTGATCGAGACGACGTCGTCGCCCACCTCGAGCCGGACGTCCCAGCCGTCCGCCTCGGCGAGCACGACCCGGCAGCAGGTCGGGCGGTTCGCGTCGGGCGCCATCGCGATCGTCAGGCAGCTATTCGGTTCGACGGCAATCATGCCGACATCTCCCGCAGTGCGCGTGCCGCCGGCAGCCCGCGGCTGGCGCGCCGCTCCACGACGGCGTCACCACATATCGTCAACCCGCTCACGAAAACATGGCTCCCCCCAGCCTTATCGCGCACCAATCGCCGGGACATTGGGCGGTATCGTGAATGCACTGTCCGCGGACTGCGGCCAGGAGCGTGACAACAATGGACGCGACCCTCATTCACGGCGACGACAACAGCTGTCGCGAAGTCGATCGGCTCATCGGCGAGCTGTCTTCGGAGTTGTGCCTGCTCGGCGACAGCGACCTCGATGCGCTGATCGCCTCGACGATCGCGCGCATCGGTGACGCGGCGGGCGCAGACGCGCTGACGATGATCGCGTACGGCGACGTCGACACGCCCGCCCGGACCTATCGATGCGAGCGGCCGCCGCTCGGCGAAAAGCTCGAGCCGGCCGACGCCGCGGACGTCTCACCGCTCTGGGATCGCCTGCCGCTCGAACGCGACCCGCTGGTGCTCCAGATTCCAGCCGACCTCCCGAGCGCTGCCTTGACGCCGGATGTCCTCGATTACCTCCGGCGCGTCTCGGTGCAGTCGGTGGTGGTGGTGCCGGTCATGATCGCCGCCGACCGGACCTGCCTGCTCGCCGTCGAGTCGCGTGCGCACCGTGGATGGTCGCGTGAGCTCGTCAGCCGCTTCCGACTGTTCGTGGAAATCCTCGCCGGCCGGTTGCACCGGCACCACGACGCCGCCGTGCACGAGGAGCAGAGCCACTTCCCCGAGGAAGAGGAGCTGCACGAGGCGCACGAGGCGGCGAGACCGCGCCGCGTGGAGGGCGACCGTGACGACGAGGCGGGCCGGACGCGCTCGACCCTCAGCGAGATCGTCGGCGAGAGTTTCACGCTGAAGGACGCGCTGAGGCGGATGGAGGAGGTCGTTCCGACCAGGAGCACGGTGCTGCTGCTCGGTGAAACCGGGACGGGCAAGGAGCTGTTCGCGCGCGCCATTCACGTTCGCGGTCCGAGGCGGTCGAACCCGTTCGTCGTCGTCAACTGCGCGGCGCTGCCGCCGTCGCTCATCGAGAGCGAGCTGTTCGGCCACACGCGCGGCGCGTTCACCGGGGCGGTCACCACCCGGCAGGGACGGTTCGAGCTCGCGCACCGCGGCACGCTCTTCCTCGACGAGATCGGGGACCTGCCGCTCGACCTGCAGACCAAGCTGCTGCGCGTGCTGCAGGAAGGGACGTTCGAACGCCTCGGGTCGTCGCAGGCGCAGAAGGTGGACGTGCGCATCGTCGCCGCGACGCACCGGGACCTGCGGAAGATGATCCAGGAGGGCACGTTCCGCGAGGATCTCTTTTACCGCTTGAGCGTCTTCCCGATCCGGCTGCCCTCGCTGAGGGAGCGGCCCGAGGACATCCCCGAGCTCGTGTGGTCCATCATCGGCAAGCGCCAGCGGCTGACGCAGCGCCGCATCAAGCGCGTGCCGCCCAACGTGATGGAACAGCTCCAGCGGCGGCAGTGGCCGGGCAACGTGCGCGAGCTGGAGAACGTGATCGAGCGCGCGCTGATTCACACGACCGGCGATGTGTTGATGCTCCTCGAGGACAACGTGGAGGTGAGCGGTCCGCGGCCGGACGAGGACGGCACGACGCTCTCGTCCATCGAGAGAGCGCACATCCAGGAAGTGCTGCGCGCCTGCGGCTGGCGCATCAACGGGACCGGCAACGCCGCCGAACGCCTCGGCCTCCATCCGAACACGCTGCGTTTCCGCATGAAGAAGCTCGGCATCATCAGGGAAGGCCCCTCGCGCCCGGGCGCTCACCTCGCCAGCGCCTGACGCCTCGTCAACCCGTGGCGGCGGGCGCCGCTGACCCTCTCCGCCTCATCCACGGACGACTTCCGAGGTCGGCGACCTGCCTGTTGCGCAACAGATTTGTCGTCGCGCGTAGTTCCATAATGTTGCCGGCATCATTCGGTGTATAAGAGGCGCACCCTCCAACTCCGAACCATGGCCGGCTGGTCCGATCGATCTGGGCGTCTGCGGAAAATCGAGCGTCTGGTTCGGACGCTCCCCATCGCTGTCGCGAGCGCGGATGCACGCCGGCGAGTCCGATTCTGGAACCCTGCGTTCGAGCGGCTATTCCTCTATCACGCGGACGACATCGCCGGAAAGAACCTCGAGGCGCTCGTGGGGCTTCGGGACGACCGCGACGCGGGAGCCGCCGTCCAGCGGCTCGAACGGGGCGAGTGCGTCCAGGTCATCACGCGCGGCCGACGCAAGGATCGCAGCCTCATCGACATCGAATTCCACGGCGTGCCGGACTCCATCAACGGAAAGTTCACCGGCTACTGGGGACTTTTCGAGGACATCACCCGGCGCAGGAGCCACGAGCGCGCGCTGCAGCTGTCGGAAGAGAAGTTCGCGAAGGCGTTCCTGATCACGCCGAGCACGGGAGCGGTGTCCACCACGCCCGACAACCGGCTGATCGACGTGAACAACACGTGGGTCCGGCTGTTCGGCTACCGGCGCGAGGAAGCGATCGGCCGCACGCCGCTGGAGCTCGGGCTCCTCGACGAGGCCGACTTCCGCGACATCAATCAGCGGGTGGAGGCGCGCGGAGGGCGGCTTCGCGATTTCGAGTGCCGTTTCCGCGCCCGTGACGGCACCGTCCGGTCCGGCTCGGTGTCGATCGAGGAATTCGTCGTCGAAGGCCAGGCGTTGCGGATGACGCTCGTGGCCGACATCACGCCGCTGAAGAACGCGGAAGCGTCGCTCTCGACGATCAGCCAGATGCTGCTCGAGAACCACGAGGGGGAACGCATGCGCGTCGCGCGGGAGCTCCACGACGACATCGGCCAGCGAATGGCGGCCTGGCAGCTCGGCGTCGATCGCCTGACCCGCGATCTACACGGGTCGAACACGCCTCTGCGCTCGCGGCTCGAGGAGTTGCGGTCGCAGGCCGCCGGCATCTCCTCGGCGGTGCAGGCGCTGTCGCGCGAGCTGCACGCCGGGCCGATGACGCTGCTCGCGATCGACAACGCGCTGGAGCGGCTCTGCGGCGAGCTCAGCGAACGGCTGGACATGGACGTCTCGTTCACGAGGCGCGACGTGCCCGGCCCGGTACCCGCCGACGTCTCGCTGTGCCTCTTCCGGGTGGCCGAGGACGCGCTCGGACATATCGCGAAGCACGGGGAATCGCGCCGCGCGGAGATCGAGCTGCGCGGCACTGGTGGCGGCATTCACCTGATGGTGCGGGCGTTCGGGCACGCGTTTTCGACGGACAGCGGCCATGGCGCGCAGCTGTGGGTCATCACGATGCGGGAACGCGTCGCGAAGATGAACGGCGCCTTTTCGATCACGTGGAACGCGGGCGGTGGCACGCAGATCGACGTCGCTGTCCCGCTGCCCGGGGCGCCGATGGCCGCGCCGTGAAGGGCGGCGGCGATTACAAGGCGGCCGCCAGCGGCCCCGGCGGCCGCTCCGTGCGGTAGTCGGCGATCAGGACCGTGACGCTGTCGGTCGCCCCGCTCGTCAGCGCCAGGTCGACGAGCCGCCGGCACTCCTCGCCGGGGCTGCGCTGCGAGGCCAGCACTTCGGAAATCCGATCCTCTTGCACGACGCCGGTCAAGCCGTCCGTGCACAGCAGCACGCGGTCGCCGGACCAGAGCTGCACGTGCTCGATGCTCACGTCCGGCCCGTCCTGGTGTGCGCCGGCCGCGTCGCCCGCGGTGTCGGCCGACCGGTGGTCCAACACGCGCGGCCTGCGCGCCTCGAGGCGTGCGCGGCGCAGCGCCGCGGACGCCGAGATCAGCCGCTCGAGCGTGTGCTCCATCGTGAGCTGGATGAGGACGCCGTTGCGGAAGAGGAACGCCCGTGAGTGTCCGACGTGCGCGAAGAAGAGATCCGCCCCGGCGATGTACACCGCCGTGAGGCTGGTCGCCATCTCCGCGAGCCTGAAGTCGGCACGGGCGGCCTGCGACATCGCATCGGCGATCTGGCGGTAGAAGAACTCGCCCTGCTCGGCGATGTCGGCCGCCGTGTCGGCTCCCATCCGCACGTTCCACTTGCCGTACCGGATGGCCAGGTGCGCCAGCGTGCTCAGCGCGAGGCGGCTGGCGCGCGCGCCGGTACCCTGCCCGCCGAGGCCGTCCGCGACGAGCATCGCGTACGCGTGCTCCTCGAAGCGCGGAGGAAGGTCGCCGGCTGAAAGGCTGGTCGCGACCGTTTCCTGGAGACGCCCCAGGCGAATCGCGAGAAAGTGGTCCGTGTTGTCGTGCTGCAGCCGCCCGCACATCGACAGCCCCGCGATCTCGATCGCGGGCGTCGACGCGGGCTGATACTCGGACAGGTCGAGCGGGCTCGCCACCATCGCCCGCCATTCCGCGCGCACATCGCTGGGGTCGCCCGTCATGCCACGCGCAAACGCACGAGGTGTGCCAGCAGAAATCGTGCGGCAGACCCCTGCCGCCGCGATGCGCGCGACGATATCCGGTCATGGCGTCACAAGATCTTGGTGAAACGGACCGCATAAGCGGCCGTTCGGAGCGCGCGCGCGCGGACAGCGAGTTGCAGCGTCGAGGGGAATGATGCACGACATCGAGGCCTCCCGCCTGCGCGCGTCGTTCCTGCACCGCACGCCCTGGAAGAAATGGGGCCCGTACCTCAGCGAGCGCCAGTGGGGCACGGTGCGCGAGGACTACAGCGCCAACGGCGACCCCTGGGCGTACTTCCCTCACGACCACGCGCGGTCGCGCGCCTACCGCTGGGGCGAGGACGGCCTCGCCGGCATCTCCGACGACCGGCAGCAGCTCTGTTTCGCGATTGCGCTCTGGAACGGCAGGGATCCCATCATCAAGGAACGCCTCTTCGGGCTCACCAACGGCGAGGGGAACCACGGCGAGGACGTCAAGGAGTACTACTACTACGTCGATTCGACGCCGACGCACTCGTACATGAAGTGCCTCTACAAGTACCCGCAGTGCGCCTTTCCGTACGAGGATCTGGTCCGCACGAACCGTTCGCGCTCGCGCCAGGAGCACGAGTACGAGCTGATCGACACGGGCGCGTTCGACGAGGACAAGTACTTCGACGTCGTCGTCGAGTACGCGAAGGCCAGCCCCGAGGACGTGCTGATTCGCATCACCGCGACCAACCGCGGTCCCGACGCGGCGCCGCTCGACGTGCTGCCGACCCTCTGGTTCCGCAACACCTGGCGCAGCTGGCCGTATTCGCCGAAGCCCGCGCTGCGCGAGGTGTTGGGCGGCGGCCGGTGCATCGAGGCGCTGCACGGGGAGCTGGGCGAACGATGGCTGTACGTGGACGGCGCGGCGCCCGTGCTCTTCACCGACAACGAGACCAACAACGAGCGCCTCTTCGGCACGCCGAACGCCACCGCGCACGTGAAGGACGGCATCAACGACTTCATCGTCCACGGCCGAACGGCCGCGGTGAACGAGCACGGCACGGGCACGAAAGCTGCCGTTCGCTTCCACCAGATCGTGGGCCCGCACGAGAAGGTCGAGATCAGGCTGCGCCTCAGCGCCGCGTCTCCCGAGACGATCGGGCAGCCCTTCATGTACTTCGACGACCTGCTCGCCGCGCGCGTGGTCGAGGCGGACGAGTTCTACGCGTCGCTCACGCCGATGGCCGCCGATTCCGACCTCGCGCGGGTCGTCCGGCAGTCGATGGCTGGCATGCTGTGGAGCAAGCAGTACTACTCGTTCGACCTCACCAGGTGGCTTCATGAACATGGCGCCGACAAGCGCGCCGCCGCCCTGAACCACGTCCGGGACGAGGGGTGGAGCCACATGGTCAACGCCGACATCCTGTCGGTGCCCGACAAGTGGGAGTACCCGTGGTTCGCGGCGTGGGATCTCGCGTTCCAGGCGATTGCGGTCGCCGGCGTGGACATCGACTTCGCGAAGGCGCAGCTCGAGCTGATGCTGCGCGGCATGTACATGCACCCGAACGGCCAGCTGCCCGCCTCGGAGTGGAACTTCTCCGACGTGCATCCGCCCGTGCACGCGTGGGCGATCATCTTCCTGCACCGCACGGAGCAGGCGCTGCGCGGACGTTCCGACCCGGCGTTCCTCAAGCGCACCTTCGCCAAGCTGCTCACCAACTTCACCTGGTGGGTCAATCGCAACGACCCGCTCGGCCGCAACGTGTTCGAAGGCGGCTGCCCCGGCCTCGACAACATCGGGGTCTTCGACCGCTCGACGCCGTTGCCGACGGGCGGCTATCTCGAGCAGGCCGACGGCGCGGCGTGGATGTCGGTGTTCTGCCAGAGCATGCTGGAAATCGCCGCCGAGATCGCGATGGGCGATCCCGCGTTCGAGGACATGGCCGTCACCTTCGTGGACCACTTCCTCAGCATGGCGGCGTCGATCAACCGCGCTGGCGACACCGGCATGTGGGACGAGGAGGACGGTTTCTACTATGACGCCCTCCGCTTCGACAGCGGCGCCGCGAGCCGGGTCAAGGTGCGCTCGATCGTGGGGCTGCTGCCGCTGTGCGCGACGACCATCGTCGAGGCCGCGCAGCGGGAGCGGATGCCGGGGCTGCTCGCGCAGGTCGCGGAGCGGGTGCGGCGTCAGCCCGACCTGCTCGACCACATCCATCCGACCGGCGAGGGGCACTTCGGCTACCGCGGCCGCGGCATCCTCGCGCTCGTCACGCGCGACCGGCTGCACCGCATCCTCACGCGGATGCTCGACGAGAACGAATTCCTCAGCCCGTTCGGCATCCGCACGCTGTCGCGCGTGCACCTCGACCACCCGTACGTCCTCGCCGCCGCCGGCTCGGAGCACCGGGTCGCGTACCTCCCGGCAGAATCGGACACGGCGATGTTCGGCGGCAACGCGAACTGGCGCGGCCCGATCTGGATGCCGATGAACGCGCTCCTCATCCGCGCGCTGCTCCAGTTCTACGCGTACTACGGCGACGGCTTCACTATCGAGTGCCCGACGGGATCGGGCGTGAAGATGAACCTCTTCGAGGTCGCCAAGGAGATTTCCGCGCGGCTGACGCGCATCTTCCTGAAGGACGATCGCGGCCGGCGTCCCGTCTTCGGCGGCGCCGAGAAATTCCAGGCCGACCCTCATTGGCGCGACCACCTGCTCTTCTACGAGTACTTCCACGGCGACAACGGCGCGGGGCTCGGCGCCAGCCATCACACCGGATGGACCGGCCTGGTCGCCACGCTGATCCAGTTCTTCTGGACGATCAGCCCGCGCGAGCTGCTCGACGGAGACGTGCACGAAGTGCACGGACGGATGCACGGCCGTGGTCATACACGCGTCGACGAGCGACTGACGGCGTGAGCCGGCCGGAAGATTGCGGCAGGACGGCCAACCGAAGGCGGCCAGCCGGAATCGCGAATCGCGAGCCCGCTTCCGCCAAAGGGTGGCGCTCGCGATCCGCGCCGTGTCGAGGTGTTACCAGCGAAATGTCACGTCGCCGGTGGTCTGCCAGAACGACAGACCTGAGATGAGGCGCTGCACGATTTCGCCCTGCGGGCTGATGCCCTGGTTGAGCGTGTCGTCCGTGGACGCCGCGTAGTAGCGCACGTCGCCGCGGAAGCCGATCCGCCTCGAGGCAAACGCCATGACGCCACCACCGAGGTTGGTGCCCAGGCGCATCTCGCTGTTGGAGGACACGCCGTCGGCCGCGGCGAGGTCGATGACGTCCGCCCGAATTCCGATTCCACCGAATCCGCCCGAGGCGTACGGCACGACCTGGCCTTCGGAGCCGAGTGGAAACGCGCCCATCAGGTTCGCCATGTACGTGGCGAGCCGCGGGTTGTTGTCGACGAACGGGCTGGTCACGTCGAAGGTCGGCGCCCAGTCGGCGATGAATTCAGGGCCGAGGAACCCGTGCCAGAGATAGGCGAACTGGCCGCCGAAGGCGAGGGCGCCGGCGTTCTCGTCGATGCCCAGCGCATCGCCCTGGGTGCCGAAGCCCGAGCCGACGAAACCCGACGCCGTCCAGTGACTCACCGAGGGTCCGATGTTGCCTGACTGTGTGGTGGCCGGGTAGGTCTGCCCGGTCTGCGCGGAGGCTGTCCCCGCCAGGCCGAGCGCCAGCGCCGCGGCCATGAAACAAGTGGCTGATCGCATGAGGTGTTTCTCCCTTCCGGCGTCGCGAATCCGCAAGATCGGCTCCACGGGATCGGCGGTTTTGCTGGTGAAATGCGCGGGGCGCGGGCTCGGAACTGACGACCACTCGTCACCCGAGACGATAGGCCGCTACTGGTGGGCGGCACGCTCCTGCCGCTGCCAGACGTAGACCGGAATTCCGAACAGGAGCAGCAGTAATCCCCACAGGACCGGTGCCGGACCGCACCCGTACACCGTGAAGACCGCGAAGAGAAACGCCACGGCCTCCACCACGCCGATGCGCGGCAGCGCGCCGCCGTCGGCACGCGTCGAGATCAGGCCGTCCGCAAGCGAGCAGAACACGTACGGGATCACGGCCGTCATCGTCGCCAGGCCGACCAGCATCGTGTAGGCGGCGGCGAAGCCGGGACCGCCGGAGATCTGAACCAGCACGAGGCCCGTCGCGAGCGCCGAGGAAAGCGTGATGCCGATCGCGGGGACCTGGCGCGACGACAGTCGGCCGAACACCTCGGGGAACAGCTTGTCCCTCGCGGCCGCCATCGGCACCTGCCCCATGAGCAGCGTCCACCCGTTCAGCGCGCCGATCGAGGAGATCATGACGGCGATCGAGACCACGCCGGCGGCCCAGCCGCCCCACATCACGCGTGCGGCATCGGCAAACGGCGCGATCGAGTTGACGAGCTGCTCGCGTGGTACCACGCCAAGG
>Ga0137418_10003052_pt1 | contig 15371 bp, 18 predicted proteins | sample CZODoug3_1_2_16f_FD_122242 | JGI IMG/M metagenome (GOLD analysis project Ga0137418, IMG submission 122242) | Vadose zone soil fungal communities from Angelo Coast Range Reserve, California, USA - CZODoug3_1_2_16fungal (Hybrid Assembly) | ecosystem: Environmental > Terrestrial > Soil > Vadose... | reverse complement strand
GGGCCTGTACAAGTACTGGATGGGTCATGCGGGGAAGGACATGAGCGACCTCTATGACAAGATCAAAGAGGACGTGGTATTCCGCAGAAAATGGGCAGAACGGTGCGGATTCGGGTTCGAGTTGCCCTCAGTTGTACCGAATGTACCGAAAACTGCCGAAAAACCCGAAAGCAGCAAAAGCGGCTTAAACAATTGAGAGAACGAGAGTGAGCGACCCGAGACATAGGTAACAGATCGTACCGGACACATGGGTTACACTTTTTCCCCTTTTGGGGAGGGGTGAATGCCTTGGAAGGAGCGCCACGTCCGCGTGCGCAATCAAGGTTCAAGCCAAAACGTGGACAATGCTTATCGATGCACAGGGCTTTTCACTGATACAGCTTCTTGGTCGTCCGTAGCATCCAAGGTCACCGATGAGGCATACATTCAAAAGGCTTGAGCAGATCAACTTAACCGGGATTACGATCCTGCTGGCTTTGGCTATCGTGAGTTGCAGCGGGCAGGATTTCGGTTTTTTGCAGCCCACGCCCAAAGACCTCTGCAAATGTCTGCCCATCGAGCCGGACATTGCTGATTATCGGCATCTAGCTAAGCATGTCCCAATCCCGAACAACATCGGGGCACAAGAGGTCTCGGTCGACATGATTCTTACCTGGACACAAGATCCGGTCATACCTCCCGACGCGCCACGAAGTGGGCGCGAACTTGAGGTTTTTCATATCGCAAACGCATATTTACAGAACGCAAGTGTGAACGCGCTCGACTGTGATGTCTCTATGGAAATTTCAAACACTGCGGACAAGACTGCGCCGCGGATGATCGTGGAAACACCGGTTGATAGTGAATATTGTAGTGCTCGTCAAAATCTGCAAGCGCAACTGAAGAAGCACGGATTTCTGATCGACTCGCAGCATGGAGGGGAACTTCCGAAGGCCTTACCCGTGGATGTCGTGGGGATGGCATTTGAGGATTTTGAGCACGATCGTGGGCATGTTGCGACCCTATGGGAAATTCATCCTGCGATTGTGACTCTACACTAAGTAGCAACTGCTGCTATATGAAGCGAAACTTTGCACTCATCATATGTCTGGTCGGCCTAAGTCTCTCAAGTAGGGCGGCCGAGCTGAAGCAGAAAACGAGCACTGCCTTCGACAACTACGTCGCGGCCACGGAGGCCAGAATCAATAGTGAGCTGCGTCCCGGTGGAATATTCCTCTACGTGGACGCCCTACAGGCGGACACCATGAAGAATTCGTACGAAAAGCTCATGAATGGCGAAGTGCTGGTGGAAAAGCGGGAGACCAAAGGCCCGGGACTTAGCTCCGATGTACCTGACGGAATGGTACATCATTGGATCGGGATCATTTTTATTCCCGGTGTGACGCTGGCGCAGCTCTTGCCAATCGTGCAGGACTACGATCGGCGGGCGGAGCTTTACAAGCCGGAGGTCGCTGCCTCCCACCTGATCTCCCATCAGGGAGATGAATACAGGTTTTTTCTGCGCCTGTATCAGAAGCGGTTTACCACTGCGGTATTCAATACAGAGTATGTAACCCACTGGGGCCAAGTACAGCCCCGGAAGATGTATTCGCATTCCATCAGCACTAAGATTGCTGAGGTAAAGGACTCCGACCAGCCGGATGGCGAAGAGTGGCCCGTCGGCCAGGGCCGAGGTTATCTCTGGCGGCTCAACGCATATTGGCGATTTGAGGAGAAAGACGGCGGTGTTTACATGCAATGCGAGGCTCTGTCGTTGACCCGCGACATTCCTTATGGACTGGGATGGCTGCTGAAGCCGCTGGTCACCAAGATTCCCAGGGAATCCCTCAATCGCGCTTTGGGCCGGACCCGGACGGCGCTGCTGGAGAAAAACAAAGCTGCTAGTCTCTAGCTCCTAGCGGGGGTGCATATTCCCTCCCGTGTTGTTCTCACCCCCCGAACGTAACGTGGACCACAGCCTACGGCCCGCTTACGATGATCGTGTGCGAATTGCAGCTAAGCTCAAACTGATGCTTTTTTGTGCACTTGTGGGCGCTCCGGTGTGGGCGGACCCACCGTTGCCACCAGCGAACGTAGTCGTTTGGTCGGAAAATCATAGCTACTTCGTTGAATCGGTGCAAAATGGTGACACGACCGTTTACTGCATGTCCGATGGCAGGGCGCTTTGGAAAATACCCAGTTGGCACAGAAGCGTGTTTGTTTCTGACACTGGTTTCGTCGCCATTGGCGATGCCGGCATCAACCTGCTGCCCCTGAACTACAAGTCCGACGTGGTGCTTATCGAACTGTGGCACGATGGACGGCTGGTTCATCAAATACGATTAGGCGACTTAGTGCAAAACTCAAAACTCCTTCGTCGCACCGCTTCGCATTACTACTGGGGCACAATCAGCGGATTCAATACCAGCAATCTGCTCGAAGTCATCACCGTGGAGGGCAGAGTCTCAATCAATCCCGAAACATGGAGCATCCGAAGTAGCCAGCCCATCCCACGCGGGAAGAACCCACCGTAGTTGATGTAATCAGGCATTACACTCATTAAACCCCTCTGCCATGGCCACGGTGAAGTTTTGCATGTAATGATTCCATAACAATGTCGGCTACCATGGTCCGAGGCGACCGTTGAAGGCAGGTGTATGGAAACTGATAAGCCCTGGATGAGTAGTGGCCCATCTGGCTACCGTACTCACAGCGAGCGATACCCACTCGACTCCCGGCGATCGCGGTCGCATTTACTGGCTACTTCGCTCAACTTGTGCCCGCCCTAAAGGAGAGTCGTCCCGTGATCGTGATGGTGACGATCGGCGTGATTTGGTTGGTTGTGCTGATTAACCTGCGCGGTGTCCGTGAAGCAGGCTTCTTCCAGTCGATCACAACTTTTGCCAAGCTGATACCTTTTTTTGCAATTGCAACTTTGGGATTGTTATGGGTGCGGCCTCAGAATTTTGCCGTGTTCAACCCTAGTGGGAAGCCGTTGTTCGAAGCCAGCGCCGCGGTGGCGCCCCTCATCATGTTTGCTTATCTCGGTCTGGAGTCTGCCACCGTGCCGGCAGGCGATGTCCGAGATGCACAAAGAACGATCCCGCGAGCGACGCTCCTTGGCATCTCTGCAGCGGCCTTGCTCTACGTGCTTGGCACTGTGACGGTGATGGGGGTGATTCCGCGCGAACAGCTAGCACGCTCATCCTCGCCCTTCGCAGATGCTGCCTCTGCCATGTGGGGTCATTGGGCCGGAGGCTTAATTGCCGTAGGCGCGTTGATCTCTTCGCTCGGCGCCCTTAACGGCTGGACGCTACTCATGGGGCAAGTCCCCATGGCAGCAGCACAGGATGGACTCCTGCCAGTTTGGCTGGGAAAGCGCTCAGAACGTGGCGTCCCGGCTATCGCCATCCTCATTTCCGCTAGCCTGGCCACTGCGCTTCTTCTAGTCGAAGCTTCAGGCGGGCGGGGTTTCGTGGCGTTCTACAACTTCATTGTGAACCTAGCGACGATGGCAGCGGTAATTCCCTATGTCTTTTGCTCGTTGGCTGGCGTAATCATTCGACGTAAGAACATCGTGCCTACCGGAGGGACAAGGTCATCGTTCAACTCGTGGAGATTGTCGCCTTTGCCTTCGCTGTCTGGACGCTTTATGGCTGTGGCGCTGAGGCGGTACTGTATGGGCTTTTGCTCCTGGTCCTGGGTATCCCGCTCTACGTATGGATGCGAAGTCGAGAGGCCGAACTGGGAGCACCGATCGTTCGACAGGCCCTGCGCGACGGAACTGACTTCGCTCAAGCTTTACCCACAGGCATACCTGCGCCGAACACACGCTAACGAAAAGCAGAGACCGCTAGGAATACCAACCATCCGTCCGGCTTGGGTACCTGCCCCCTGCATCACGCTGCCATGGCGCTCAATCACCGCATACACTTGATCAATGATCCGTGAGTGGTCCCGGTTGCTTCTTGAAAACATAGATTCTCCAATGGGAATGTGTCCCTGTAGAGGGTTGGAAAGTCACAAAGGCGAGCGCCCAGCTATCGCGTTACAGCGAAGTACACCACGTAAAACCAACTGCACACGCCATGCAGAATGCACCACAGAACGCTTGCGTTTCTCTACCACCAAAGGATCATGCCCGATGTGGCTCCGAAAGCGTAGACAAGCAAACCCGCACTATCCCCGCCGCCACTACCCTGAATCCCTTCAATGCATTGTTCCAACTCATCAAGCCGCTCACAGGTTTTCGTCATCCTCGGAATCGAAGCTTTCATCATCACCCATCTTTTAGGTTTACCCCATCTGACCCGGACGAGCACCTCCGATCATCCATTCGCTGCGTTTCGCCCAAAGATGTCCATGAGAGACCGGACTCGTTTTGACCGCATGAATACAGGGGATTTGGTCGGGCACACCCGTCTTTCCTACCGCTGGCGCCGGGCCTCTAGTTTTTCTGGGTTTTCCCCTCGGTAGCACACTGGAGCACAGCCAAAAAACAGCGAGGGTGGCCAATTTGCCTGACCGACATCGCACCCGCATATTTACTGAATAAAATTGGTCGGCCTAGCAGACGATTTTCGAACTTTCGTACAGACGGACTACCCGGTGGGACCTGCAAATCATTGCATCGGATAGGACGGGGCGCGCCCCACGCATAAGGTATGGCGGCAGCTAAACTCACAGCTTCCACACGTTTCTTCCCACCACGTCCGGTTGTAAACGTTCTGTGTCACATCAACCGTCGAATGGCCCATGTTGTCACGCGTCACCTCGAGCCGAACGCCTACTCTGCTCCGCCTGCGGTCTCGGTTGAAATGACAATCCGGGAGCGAAGCGACTGTTCCGGTTCGACCTTTTTCAGCCCGTCCCGGTCATTCATTGACTGGCAAATGACGCGTCTTTAAGATGAGGCGTCCCGAAAGCGGGGCATCTACCGAATGATCGGCCAAACCATTTCGCACTACCGCATTGTGGAGAAGGTCGGCGGCGGTGGGATGGGCGTTGTCTACAAGGCCGAGGACATAACTCTGCGCCGGTTCGTCGCCCTGAAGTTTCTGCCCGACAACGTCGCCGAAGACTCCCAGGCATTGGCTCGCTTCCAGCGCGAAGCCCAGGCTGCCTCGGCTCTCAACCATCCCAATATCTGCACCATCTACGAAATCGGCCAGCAGGATGGCAAGCCTTTCATCGTGATGGAGTTTCTGGATGGTCTGACGCTCAAACATCGGATCGCCGGCAAGCCCCTCGAGACCGACGTTCTACTCGGTTTGGCGATCGAGATTGCCGACGCGCTCGACGCCGCCCACAGCGAAGGTATTGTCCATCGCGACATCAAGCCGGCCAACATTTTCGTCACCAAGCGCGGGCACGCCAAGATTCTCGATTTCGGTTTGGCCAAGGTGACGGCCGGAACCAATTCCCCGAGTGAGATTATCGCGACGTACACGCAGACGGGCACACTGGATGCGCCGCATCTCACCAGCCCGGGAACCGCGCTCGGCACGGTCGCCTACATGTCCCCGGAACAGGTGCGGGGCAAAGACCTGGACGCCCGCACTGACCTTTTCTCCTTCGGAGTTTTGTTGTACGAAATGGCAACCGGAGCCTTGCCGTTTCGTGGAGATACATCGGGGATGATCTTCGAGGCCGTGCTGAACCGCGCTCCCATTCCGCCCGTGCGCCTCAATCCCGATGTGCCCGCGGAACTGGAGCGCATCATCAACCGGGCTCTCGAGAAGGATCGCGATCTGCGCTACCAGCATGCGTCTGACATGCGGGCAGAACTGCAACGCCTCAAGCGCGATACCGATTCGAGCCGCCATATCTGTGCCGCCAGCGCCGAGGAAAGCTCCGCGTTGCAACCCGCGGTCCAACGGGCTTCCACCAGCGGCAGCGTGCCCGTCGCGGCGAAACAGCCGCGCCCGTGGTGGCAAGGGCCCGTCGTTGCAGCTGCGGTCATCATCCTGGCAGCGGCTGTCGTGGGTTTCTACTTCCTGCTTCATCGGGCAAGCCCAACCCCATTCCAGAATTTCGCGATCACTCAGGTCACCAATTCCAGCCGGGCAATCGTTACTGCGATATCTCCCGATGGAAGATACGTGCTGACGGTGATGGACGACAAAGGACTGAACAGCCTGTGGCTGCGCAACGTGGCTACCGGAAGCGACACACAAGTGGTGCCGCCCTCGGCCGCCATTGCCAACGTTGCCTTTTCTCCTGACGGAAATTACATCTTCTTTCGCAAGGCTGAAAACGCCATCGCCAGCGATTTCAGTGTTTATCGCGCCCCGGTATTGGGCGGCACTCCCAAGGCGATCGTCCAGGACGTCGACAGCGGATTCGCATTTTCTCCCGATGGCAAGCGGATGGCCTTCATTCGTGCCAACAATCCCGAGACGGGTAAGTACCGCGTGCTCCATGCAAATCTTGACGGCAGCGATGAGAAGGTTCTGCACGTTGAGGCTATGAGCGTTCTTGCCCGCTTTGTGACTTGGTCTCCTGACGGCAAGCAAATCGCCTACCCCGAGGCCCAGCCGGGAAACGCGCTCGGAGGCATCAATCTTCTCGATGTGAACACGGGAAAGGTTCAGACCCTTGCGTTTGCCGACAAGGCCATCTGGGAGATGACCTGGTCATCAGCCGGGGATGGCCTCTTTGTGATCTATCAACAAAAGGGCCCCAACTTCAACCGCCGCCAGATTGGCTACGTCGCGCTGGCTGATGGACAGTTGCGCCCGATTTCCCGGGACACCAATAGTTATGCCACTCTGAGCCTTTCTGCAGACGGCAAGACATTGGCGACGGTCCAACAGAAAGTCGCCAGCAATTTTTATGTTTTACCCGGCGATGGCAGTTCTTCTGCCGACCTACGTCCGTTCGCGGCTGGCGGGGATCACATCCAATTCTTCAATTGGAGCGCCGATGGTGGCCTGCTCGTATCCGACCTCACTCAACTCACGCACACCGATGCAAAGGGGCAAAATCCCACCCAACTGGTCAGCGACCCGTCAGCCGCCATTCTCAGCCTGTCTCCCTGTGGCGGCTACATTGTTTTTCCCTGGGCGTTTCACGACAACAGCAACTCGGTCGGTATCTGGCGCATCAATGCCGACGGCTCCAATCCGAAAAAGCTGGCAGACCAGAGATTTGATACGTTCCCGGTGTGCTCGGCCAATCAAAACTGGGTTTACTACTGGCCGGGAGTCAAAGAGCTTGGGCGTGTCCCCTTGGACGGTTCGGGTAAACCAGAACCAATCCCCGGCAGCGGTGTGAAGAATGCATTTCTGGCAGGCAGGGGCATCGGAATTTCACCCGACGGAAAGACCCTCGCGTACGTGGTCGGACTGCAAAATGCAATCGGCCCGACCAGCCGCGACAAAATTGCCCTGCTGGACGTGGCGACCCTGACTTCACCTCGAATGTTCGACGCCAATCCGCGAATTTCGAAAGGCGTGCAGTTCACTGCCGATGGAAAGTTCGTCGCCTATCCGGTCTTCGAGAATGGCGTCGATAACGTCTGGATTCAACCCATCGATGGGAGTCCCGGACATCAGATCACCCGCTTCAATTCCGAGCGCATCCTCCAGTTCCACTGGTCCCCGGATAGCAAGCGTCTCGGCATCCTCCGCGGCCACACCGATTCCGACGTCGTTTTGCTGCAAGAGTCCAAGCCCTAGGTTGTTGTGTCATTCTTCTCATGGCGCCAATGAAGTGTCTTTTTTAGGGCGTGTCAATTCCTCTAGCCCTGGCTAGTCGCACACGTCGAGTAGTTCAAAAGTATCGTATGGGTATTCGGACAAATCCCTGAAAACAGAGGACGATTTGAATTGGTCGGGGAGAGAGGATTTGAACCTCGACCCCCTGGTCCCGAACTATGAAACTACAAACTCCAAGTGCTTTATCTGGTGTCGCTTAGGGAGCAGCGTACCTCTTTTTCTCTCGCTCAGTTGTACGGATCTTGTACCGAAAGGAGGAATCCGCAATTGTTGGTCAACACTTTGGCGGTTGTCGTCAGATAGTGTCCCAAGGGTCTCGACCCTCGCCTCTTCTTTTTTCTTAATCTCGACAAACATCTCATGGAGCCGTGGGTCCGCCGCCGGTTTTCTTGGCCTGGACACACGCGCGCGCGCGACCCAATATTGTCAGAAGAATGTGTCATATATCTGACAAAATTGAATAAACTGGCACATTTGTCAGATGTATGCTACACTGTTCTGACAAACGAGGCTTCAATGCGTGGCCTAGGACTCGATCTCAGAACCGCAATATTTGACCGAATGTCCGCCCAATCCTCCACTGGAGTTTGGACCCCCATCGACTTTCTGGATCTGGGATCCCGGGAAGCGGTTGATCAAGCCTTGCACCGTCTCACAGCCTCGAAGGCTCTCCGCCGAATCGCCCGCGGACTGTACGACAGGCCTGGGATAAATCGGCTGACCGGCAAACCCACCTATCCCGATTATCACCACGTCGTCGATGCCCTCGCCCGGCGCGACCAGGTGCGGATGGTCGTCGACGGCATCACGGCGGCCAACGATCTGGGACTCACCGACGCGGTGCCGGCGCGCGCGGTCGTACTCACGGATGCCCGGCTAAAACCCATCAAGCTCGGTAATCTCACCATTAAGTTTCAGCATGCGGCACCCAGCCGCCTCCATTGGGCGGGGCGTCCCGCCATGCGAGTTGTTCAGGCGCTCTATTGGTTGCGCGACCTGCTGCCCCGCGACATGGATCGAATCCGCGCGCGCCTCGTCTCTGTACTGCAAGATCCAACTCATGGTTCCGCCATCCGCGATGACCTGCGCCAAGGCCTTCCCGCGCTTCCAGAGTGGATGCAGACCATCGTGCGTGATCTCCTTCGCCGAACCGATGGCGCGGGGCAACCTCAACGCAAACCCAAAGCAGCCAAGCCCGGAAAGAATGCCATGGGCGAGAATGCTCGGCAGCCAGATCATCAGCAGGATGACCATGACGGCCAACACAACGATCATCATGATGAATAGCAGAATCAAGCCCACGATGATCAGAGCGCTCGCCCCAGAGGCTTGCGATGATCCCCGGATTCGCGACCGTGCTGGCGGCTTCCGCGAATGATCGCCGCGATTTATTCATCGGTGCCGGCAACCGGCTTGGCACGGTCCAGCAAAACATCGAAAAGGACTTTTGGGTTTGCTGGACGCTTGATGCTCTTTTCAACGGCCTCGCAGCCGGGGGGCCGAGGCTTCTCTTTAAAGGCGGAACATCGCTTTCCAAGGGTTACGGATTAATCTCGCGTTTTTCCGAAGACATTGACATCACTGTCTTTCGCGAAGACATCGGTCAGGCGGCCACCGTCGAAGAGTTGCAAGGATTGAGTAGCAAAAAGCGCGCCGCACGCCTCGATGCTATCCGCGAGGCCTGTCAAAACTACATCAACGGCCCGCTGCGGGAGCATCTCTCACAATTGCTCCGCGAGTTGTTGGAAAGTGCCAGTCTAGCGGCTGAGGCTGGGCGCATCGAACCCGACCCTGACGATTCGGATCAGCAAAGCTTGTTGCTGTGGTACCCGACTGTAACCGCCGACGGAGCCGCCTACGTACGCCGGGCAGTCAGGATCGAGTCAGGCGCGAAATCCGCTCTCGACCCTCATGCCACACGTGCCGTCACTCCCTACGTAGCTCCGGACCTGGCCGAAACCGTTCTTGAGGTGCCTAATATTACGACCGTCGCTCCCGATCGGACCTTCTGGGACAAGGTAACGATCCTGCACGGCTTGCGACGGTGGTGGGATCGGCGAGGCGAGGTGCGCGGCGGAGGCCAGCGGGTGTCACGCCACTACTACGACGTGCATTTGCTCCTCAGGTCTGCGGGTGGGGAGCGGTACATTACTGATGCAGCCATGGGCGCCGACTGCGTGCGACACGCCCGGATGTTCTTCAACCGCCCCGATTTCGATCTCGGCACGGCGGCTGCCGGGACCTTTGCCCTAGTACCGCATAACGGTATGCGCGCAAATCTCGAACAGGATTACCGGGCGATGTCCCAGATGATTTTCGGGGAGATTCCTGCATTTGACGGAATTCTGGAATCGATCGTGCAATTGGAACAGCGTCTCAACGGATGAGGATGACGCCCTTGGGTGGGCATTCACCTTACGATCATTATGTTCGATCTGCCGTACATCGCAACCCATCCACTGCTGGCTCAGATTATGAAGCATAGTGCGACCCTGTCGGAAGAAGCCGACGGGCTCCCGCCCGGCTCTCCGGCTAGAAAGAAACTCGATCGCCGCATCACCGAACTCGAGCAGTATAGGTTGCCGAAACCGGATGCTCGGGACCTCGAGGAAAGTGAACCGATCCTCGATAGCTCCGGACAGCAGATTGGAGAACGACACAGCCTGCGGAAGCGCTTTGTCCCGAAACGTCGGGGCCGGCCCGAAGAATTCAGGATCCGGACTCGGGCTGCACTCGAAGAAAAGCTTGCCCACCCTCGAGCGACTTGGCGTGAGCTAGCGATAAAGCACGGTTTTCAGGACCGGAAAGACCTGGAGCGTTTTGTCCGACGCCTCAAAGATGTCCTTAAACGCGAAGGAATCGCGCTGCCGACCAAGGATGATTACGAGAGGGCTGCCGCCGAATGGGCCCAACTGTTCGCCCCCCAGAAGAAATAGTTCCGTTCGAATTATTCCGGCTTACGCTGGCGAACGCCGGTCTGCCAGAATCGGATCGAGATCAACGCTTGCTTCGATCCGGACTCTCCAATGACCGAATTCGCCAAGATCGCTTCCGCCATAAAGATGTGGGGTTGGGGACGTGCCGGGATGATCCTCGCCACCGCCCTTCTGTTCAGGCCTGCTGTCACGTTTGACCAGGCAGTCATTTTGATTCTCTTGAATGTCGTTCTGGACAGACTCATCTATGGGAAACAACCCTCGCCACGGCCACAAAATCGCAGTTCCGCGGCCATGGCCGAGAATCGGTGGCGACCGAAACTGCTCCAGCCGATCAAAGGCCGACCGGTTGGCGCCGGCGCGCGGATTGGCTACTGCGCAGCCCCCCGAACCTCATCCCAGAAAGAACGGAAATCACCGAGAGTTGGGCGCGAGACATATCGAAAGCGCGCAAGCACTAATAAATGAATCCTGCTACTAGCAGTGACTCTTGATACAGGCCGGGATCTCCAAATCCACTACTTCGGAGTCGCCCTGCAGTGCCTTCCCGGAACCGAACTCGTGCTTACTCTAACGAGCGGGCTGACATCAGTTGTAAAAGAGGACCGCAAGCTACGCCTCGTGAAAGCTCCGCAAGAATTGCATCCCTTTCATTTCCTGATGGCCTGGCATCCGCGACTCAACAGCGATCCGCGTCATGTGTGGCTGCGCGAGGCGATGCGATTGGTAGCCGCGGGTGCTGCTCGCAACGAGTAATCTAACGCAGTCGAAAACCCTCTCTTCATCGCCGACCCCAGGGCCGAATTTTCGGACGTGACTCCTTGTAACACTTGCGAATCCGCGCGATCCATCTTTGCGTCAAGGGTGGCCATTGTCTAATTGCAAATTCCTAATGGCGCCTCATTTACTTCTGAGCCCTGATCGCCGAACTTTATGCGGAGTCGGCGGCACATAGTGAAAGCGTACTAAATAGATATTCTCGCCTTTGCCGTGCTTCGCTACTTTGAGCAAGTCGAGGACACCCAGAAATCCCGACTCGCGCGCCAGCTCTGGCGAAATATCCGGAAGTCCGATCGGTTCGATGGAGTCCACCTCGATCTCGCCGTCCCCCATTCGGTATCGGACGCCCACTGTGACGTGAGGACGCATCCAGATTCGGACGCTGCACGTGATCTCTCCGCGACGGACTCCCTCGCGAAGACGCTTGGTGAACATCATGCTGAGAGTCTAATCCTCCGCAGCCACCGCGAGCCCCGAAACGAAGGCCGCCCACGATGCGTCTTGAACAGGCCGATAGATTCACCGGTTGGAGTCGCGCACTCGGTACACGAAACGCGTTGCCCACGCCCAGTCATAAGTGGCTAAGACGTTCGCCTTTAGCAGGATACCTAAGCATCCGAACTCTTGATCCTTTGGCTGTCACCCAGGGGTTCATTGTGGCTGCTAAGTCGTTGATTAAAAATGGAAAACTCGTTGGAGAGGTGGAGCTTAGAATTGCCGAACTCGGCACCGAAATCACGCTTCTTGTGCTCGTAATTGATTGATTCCAGGAAAGATTGGTCGGGGAGAGAGGATTTGAACCTCCGACCCCCTGGTCCCGAACCAGGTGCTCTACCAGGCTGAGCCACTCCCCGACTGATGGTTAGTCCCTATATTCTACTACACTTTACGCTGCACCGCTTTCACTTCTATTTGCGCGAAATTGGGACTATTGGGACTAAACTGCAATTTTTCTTCCGCAACTGGCTGTGAAAATAGCGCCACATCGGACGCAACCTGCGTGCGAAAATCATCTCCGAAATGCGTGTATCGAGATGTCGTTCGCAGATTCGAGTGTCCAACCCACTCTTTCACCAAATCTCCAGGCACTCCGTTCTCTTGCAGTACAGAAACGCGGCCATGCCGGAAGGCATGGAGTCCTGCTGGGGCCAGATTCAATTTCTTGAGAATCTGATTCAGCTTGCGTCTCACATTGCTCTTGCAGAACGGCGTACCTTTGCAGGTCTGAAACACTCTTCCGCCTTTGCGGACCCCCAAATGTGCAGCCAACATCTGAACTAAAGCCGGTTCGATGTTGACGGCCCTATAACCCTGCTTTGTCTTGACCGAAACCTCCTGGCCATTCCAGATGCTACGACGGACATAGATTCTGCCCGTCGCGAGGTCGAGGTCTTCTACATGCAGCCCAAACGCTTCTCCACATCGAAGCCCCGTGCTTGCTAACGTTGAAAACAGCACCTTCCATTGGCCGTCAACGGCATTGATGATTTGAAGCATTTCATTTGGCCTGAAGAATCGCTGCTCTTTCAACGGAATCTCAGGCAGCGAGAGCTTCCATTCGCGCCATACCTGTTCCCCTAACATTTGCTTCAGCACTCCAACGATGTTGCGAATTGACTTCGAGCTGAGCCGCTTCTTGAGGCCATTCGGCCATGTGTATTCTATGCGCGTCAGATCAGCAACGAACTCCTGCACTCGCCTTTCGTCAATCGCAGCAACCGGTAGAGAACCAAACCGGGGCAGCAGGTATTTTACCAAGTGCCTCCCCATCGTCTCCTGAGATGACGGCTTGAAGATGGGTAACCGATTTTCCTTACACCAAGCGGCTTCAGAGGCAAATGTTCTGGCCCCTGCTTCTCTGCGCTCAAGATGGGTGTCCTCATTTAAACCTATCTCTTCTAGCAGAGTTCTGAGCTTCCGCTTGGCTTCGGGTTTCTTCATTGTGCGAATCGACCCCAGTGACACAGAAGCTTTGCGTCTTTTTTCCTCACCTGGAATGTCAACGTAATAGCGACCGTGCCACATATGGCCCTTCCGAACTACCGTACCGCTTTGACCGGACCGAAACGACATGCTTTTTTCTCGTTTCCGATTCGGCGTGGCGGTTACCAGCGTACCACTGTGTGGTAGCTCATTAGAAGGGTTGCAGTTTAACAACACGCGGACGACTCTCGTGGTCCCACCCAAAGGAGGCAACGGTCTGAGTTGTGGAAAGTCCGTCCTTTTCGTCGCCATGGCGAAAGGTTCAAAGCGGGTTAAGGCAACACGACTGGTGCGCGACCAAGAGCTCCGTTCCCTATTTCTAGGCGGTCGTCCACGTCTTGATCCTCCTGGTGGCTGCCAGCTCTCACCGATCCAAAGAAATGGAGTCGGACTGATCCGGGCCCTGTCTGGCGGCAGCTGGTTGAGCCGGACTGGCTCGTCCCGGTTCGTCGTGGGATTGAGCTAGCTTGTCCGCGAAGACCATAACCGGGTGCTTTTCGTGGCCCGGTGCCATGCGCTGTTCAGGAAGCAGCTGATCAAGGATCTTTGAAGAAGTCTCCTGGATTACGGACAGTGATTCGGCGAGGGTTTTCTTGTCGCCGTTGTACAGCTTAATGTAATCGGCCGCTGCGGAATTGGTTTCGAGGCCGACGCCTCGGCAAACTACGTAGGCCACGGCTTCCGCCTGGGTTTCGACCACCACCTTCGGCAAGCGAGCGTCGACTTTCCTGTGGTGAAGCATTTCGTGAGCAAGTTCGTGCGCCAGGACGGAGAATTCCTCGGCCGGCTGCATGCCCGGAACAAGCCGAATTCTTCCTCCGGCGGAAAGCCCTAGGGCAGGTGCAATCGATTTGTCGTATTCCAGCGAGATTCCCTGTTTGGCCACGAGCTCCTTCAGCTTCTCCGCGAATTCTCTGGGATCGCCCGTGGTCTTGGCGAACTCCGGCAACGGCTTGCCGTGGGTTTGCTCGATGTCGTAGACAAAGGCAGTGCGGAACCCAACAACCCGGAGAGCGTCGTCCTTCTTGGCAAGGGAGTCGCCGGGATTTGGAGTGGTTCGGGGTTCCTCCCTATCTTTCCTGAGTATGGGGGCAAGGATCATGATGCCCTTCTCGCCCTCGTTGACGATGCGGCCCAGCTTGTTCCAGGTGTGCATGCCGGCGACGTGTGTCGCCGTGGGCCGCTGGGAAGCGATCAGGAGAACATTTCCCCAGCTGTAGTGATGAAACCGGCCCATCGTGGCAAGGTAATTCTGCAGGGCGTCGCTTCTCCCAGCCTCCAGTTCGGCTGTCAGGTGGTTGAGGGCGTCTTCTGCCAGCTTTCGAACTCGATCGTCCGCCATGACTGCACCTCCTATTGGTCATCTAGAGGGGGCAACAGGGTACTTTGGCCCCTCCTGGGGCACTATTTGCTTTGGTAAAACGTCTCGAATTCGTAGTAATCCTCAGCTGGCACGTAGCGTTTGACTTTGAGGACCTGGGAGACTACGCGTTTGCCCGGCTCGCGCCTCAGTTGAATGACCAGGTCCAGCGATTCGCCGATGTTCTGCCGGATCACCTTGTAGGGGAGATCAATGCCCGACATAAGGACACAGGTGGCGAAGCGGGAGATGGCCTCTGCTGCAGAACTTGCGTGAATGGTGCTGAGGCTTCCGGAGTGACCGGTATTCAACGCTTGCAGCAGGTCGAACGCTTCCCCGCTTCTTACTTCCCCCAAGATGATTCTGTCAGGTCGCAGGCGCAGAGTGGCCTTCAGAAGATCCCGTGTGGAAATTGCCCGCAGACCTGGCTGTTCGCGGCGCGCTTCCAGTCGGACCAAGTTAGTTTTCTCAATCTGAACTTCGGAAGTATCTTCGATGACGACGATGCGTTCTTCTGCCCCGATGAAATGCGAAAGGGCGTTTAGGAGCGTCGTCTTTCCGGTTCCGGTTCCGCCCGAGATGAGGATGTTCTGGTGAAGTTCCACAGCCGTCTGC